>ERZ1035032.1600-NODE-1600-length-13686-cov-3.888489_pt1 | contig 13686 bp, 8 predicted proteins | sample MGYA00520693_ERZ1035032 | MGnify/ENA primary metagenome ERZ1035032 (study PRJEB33766, sample SAMN09781740) | gut metagenome | biome: gut microbiome | host: Homo sapiens | place: Madagascar | study: EMG produced TPA metagenomics assembly of the PRJNA485056 data...
ATAATAAACATATTAAATAAAAAACATCATGAAGAAATTAATCGTACTTTTCTCCGCAGTTGCAGCCCTCGCTGCCTGCTCCAAGAATGAGGTAGTTCCTGCCGTTTCAGGCGAGAACGTGGAGATCTCTTACAAAGTTGCCCCTAGGACAAAGGCTGATCCTCAGGCTTTCGACACTAAAAATGTGTTCGCTTCTTGGGCTTATTATCTGCCTAGCGGAAAGAACTGGGCAAGTAACCATAACGATGCTAAGATATACATTGGAAAAGATGGAGAAGAAGGTGCCACCATTTCTTATGGCAATAACGTATGGAAAGACCAGACAACTTCATACTACTGGCCAAAGGAAGGTAGCCTTACCTTCTTCGCGTATTCACTGAACAGCAATTCTCTGACTGACAAATCTGGTACGGATACACACTTTACTTGCCTAAATCATGACTCGCAGTACGGTATCTTTGGTTCTCTCAATCTGGACACTCATCCAAATACAGATTTTCTCGTAGCAGATATCGCATCTGACAAGACAGCCAATGAAAATGTTTACAATTTCAATGGTGTGCCGACTCTTTTCAAGCACAAACTTTCAAGAGTCAAATTCGCTGTAAAGAAAAAAGCTGACTATGCAAATACAACTATCACATTGAATTCCATCACTTTCAAAAACCTTGTCTATGGAATGATCTATACTCAGTTCATGAATGATGCAGCCAAAGGTATCATTCATGATTATATGAACCCTGGGACAGACAGATCTGATCAGGAATATACGAAAACTGACTTTGAGGTCTCATCTACAGCATTTGTCCCAGTGCCTAACGAGGTCAGATATATCTATATTCCTCAGGACTTCAAGAATGTAACAGACGCAACCAAAATTGCCACCATTGAAGTCAAATACACTGTAACATTCAAAGATGGGATCTCCGAGACCTACACCAAAACTCTCAAGGTTAAAGATATTTTCGACAGCTGGGAAATCGGCAAGAGATATACTTTCAACCTCATTTTCTCTCTCGATGAGATCAAATGGGCTCCTGGCGTAGGTGACTGGGAAGATGAGACTAAAAACATCGACGTTGTAACTGGCAAGGTCACAACAAACGATCAGCGCTAATAATTAATTCTCGACATAGTTCGAAACATATAGCAGAAAGCAGGGCAAAGCACCCTGCTTTTTTCATATCCATAGGGCAAGGCTTTCTATCAGAGCGTACTGAACTATATGCGCTCATCCGACTTCAATCCTCAGTCGGAGATAACGGTCACCACTTCGTCTTCAGCGACATACCAAAGCGACGCAGAAACGTCCTCATACCCCATTGCACGGTACAATTCGGCATATTTCGATATCTGTTTCTCATATTTCTTCAGATGACGGCCGAATTTGTAATCCACCACCGTCACCTTGCCCCCGTCGATGATCACGCGGTCCGGCCTGTAGACCTCGCCGTCGGCATCGATTATCGAAGTCTCATTGAAAACAGCCTTCCTGCTGTCAGGGAACCACCCGCGCGACTTCGCCGAATCAATCCGCTCCGCCAGCATCGCCCCTATCCCAGCCTTTTCTTCTTCGTCAATGCTGCCGTCTCCGAAGCTGTCTTCCAATGCCTTGTCCAAATCCTCCGGAACAGCGACCTTGGACAGGATGTCATGAAGGACAATGCCTTTCAGCCTGCCTGACGCCTCGATTCCGGTCCGGCCTTCCGGAGAGAAGAAGTCGGCCGCCTCGGTACTGAATTTCAAGCGGGCTTTTCCCTCTTCAGGGTTCATCGGGAATGACTGATACGGGGTGTTTTCGATTTCCGGAGCCGTATCTTCCTGATTATCATGCTTGAACTCATAAGGCACGCCCATGCGGAATCGCTGCTCGAAATAATGCAGCTCCTCGCCTTCCTCTCCCGGTGCAATTTCCTTCATGAATCCTCCGGAAGAAGGCAGATGCGTATACCAATATAATATCTGCGACATCTTCGAGAATTTGTACGACGCCCCCTCCGCCACGGAACTGCAGCACGTCTTGGCCGGCAATTCCGAAATGATCGTCATGCCCTTCTCGGCACGGGTCGTGGTCACGTAGAACAAATTCAGGGCATCCACCATCTGCATCATCCATTCCGCCCTGTAACTATCCGAGAACAACGAATCGTCGATGTCAGCAGAAAGATTCACGCGATAAATGCCGGATGCGACAGATTCCAGCGCGCTCCCCTCCACTTCCGGACGGCACCAGTGCACGTCATTCCTGTACAACGGAATCTTGTCGGCATAAGGGAATATCACATAAGGGAATGCAAGCCCCTTGGACTTATGTATCGTTATGATGCGCACGGCATCGGCATCGTCCGGCGAACTGATCTTGGGATTCGCGGCGTCCCAATATGTGATGAAATCCTGCAAGGAATTGCCATACACCTGCGACCAGTCCTGGACGACATCCATAAACGCCTGAAGATAAGGCTTTTCACCTTCGAATCCAGTTTCAAGTCCCTCCTTCATTTCACGGATGAAATACTCGCAAAGGTCCACCAGCGAATGATATTCCGAAGGCGGTTCAATGCCCAAGGACATTGCAAGATACGAGTTAAGGCTGTCGGCAGGATTGTTCGCGTACGAGAGCAATGCTGCCAGGCGTCTGACTGCCGGGGATGATTTCACGTCCAGCGAATCGTCAGAAATGACGGGGATGTCATTACGCATGAGTTCGGCAGCGATGAGACCGCCTATACCGTTGGTTCTCACGAGAATACCGATATCGGAATTTCGCGCTCCGGTTCCCGTCAGCCTGCGCACTTCCCGGATTACGGCATGCAGCTGGGTATCGGAATCGGCATCCTTATCACAGAAAATCACATCGACATTGCCGGAGGCCGGATCCTTCGCCTTCACTTTCTGCGCCACGTCAGCATATATTCTGGAGACGGTGTCATCGCCGGTCATGGCATCCAGGCATCCAGCGGCATAACGGTAGAATCCGTTGTTGAATTCCACGACATTACGCACGCTCCGCCAGTTCGAATCCAGCGGCTTTTCCTCCGCCTGAGGGAACTGCGCCTTCAGCTTGGCATTCAACAGGTTCCAATCGGAATTGCGCCACCTGTATATGCTCTGTTTCACGTCGCCCACGATAAGATTTCCGTTGCCGGCGGCATCACTGTCCGCAATCAACGGACGGAAGTTTTCCCACTGGATATTGGAGGTGTCCTGAAACTCGTCCAGAAGGAAATGGTCGTAGCGCACCCCGATTTTCTCATAGATGAAAGGAGTATCGCTACCGTCAATGATGCCCTTCAATATGGTATTCGAGTCATCCAGGCTGAGCACGTTCTTTTCCCGTTTCAGGTCATTGAACGAATCATTGATTTCCCGGCTGAGACCGAGCGAATAAATCTGGGCCTGAAGGATTTGCGCCGTACGGTATTCCTTATATCGCCATCCGAAAAGCGATATGAACTTGTCCAGCGGCGCGTCCAGTTTCCCGTCCACAAGCGGCAAAAGTGACGCGGCCTTGGTCTTCGCGAACCAGAGTTCCTTGTCGGCGGCTTTCTTCATGAAGGCATCAGTAGGACGCGCAACAGGTTCACCCTCAGGCTTGTCCGCATAACCGTCCACGGCTTTCATGAATTTGCCGTTGAAGTCATCAGCATTGACATTCCCCATGGCGGCCTTGACCGCTTTGGCGGCGTCGCGGACCTCCGTCTGGAAATCATTGACAATGGCGGCACAGCCTTTCTTCAATCCCGCCAATACGCTTTTCGAGCACGCTTTGTCTTCGTCAATGCCGTATCTTTCAACGAGTTCGCGATGTTCTTCGCTCTTCATCGCTATCGCCGTCTCGTACAGTTCCTTGTCCAATGAGAATTTTCCGTTCTTGAGGAGCTGCTCGCTCACGCTTTCGGTCAGCCAGGACAGGAGTGCGCCGTTGTCTTCCGTGAGGGCATCGAGGATCCTGTCCACGCTTTCCATGACCAATGAATTCTTGTCCAGTTCGACCTGATAAGACGCAAACTGTCCGATTTCGCGCGAGAACGCTTTCAATGTCCGCTGGAAGAAGTGGTCTATCGTGCTGACAGAGAACGCACTGTAATCGTTCAGCACATTGAAGAGGAGCTTGCGGGACAATGCTGATATTTCCCCGGTGCTTTTTCCGGAGCCGGCAACAATGTCATCAATATAATTGGACGCGGCCGGGTCGGAGGCCAGCACATCCAGTTCTTTCAGGATACGCTGCTTCATCTCGTCCGTCGCCTTGTTGGTAAACGTCACTGCCAGGATGTGGCGGTACGCGTAAGGGTCACCGCTTCTGAGCAGAAGGCTGATATATTCTTTTGCCAGGCTGAACGTCTTTCCGGAGCCTGCCGATGCTTTAAGTATCTTGATCATGTCTTATCTTCCGCAAATTTTCCTGAAATCACACCATCCGCAGATTGCCGTGTCGGTCGTCCTGCGGAATCCGACCTCCGGGGCAGACAATTCCTTGAAAAGTTCTTTCAGTTTCCCCGTTACCAAGTCATCGAATTCCTTGCATTCCGAAGAAGACAAAATACCGGAATTGAACAACTTGGGCACAGGATAAATCACATTTTCCACAGCCTCGTCACGGACATCCTTTTCCACATAGCGGTCGTAGAGGAACAGCTGGAGCGCCTTGGAAGGGCGGTTTTTCACATCCACGCCGAAAAGGGTTTCCGCTATCGCCGGGGCATTGTCCTCATTTATATTGATGTCTTCGTCCTCGACCTTTCCGGTCTTGTAATCGACGATACGCACCACTCCGGGCTCGAAACTGTCCATCCTGTCGATATAGCCCACGAACTTGAAGCCTTCGAACGTCCACCATTTCTCCAGCTCCAGCCCCCGGATCTGAAATCTGTCGACCTTCTTTTCCCGCATCAGTTCAATGTCCTTTTCCAATGTCTTCAGGACGTATTGGTTTATGACGTTCTCCAGCACCAGATTACGTCCCGCCACCTCTTCGGCATTGAGCTGCCTGCGGATGAGCGCGCGGACTTTCGGCCTGATGATGCTGTCCTTTTCCGCGATCAGCCTGTCAATGTATTCGCGCGTGATTTCCTTCAACGGTTCACGGACATTGGCCTGAACATTTTTCCTGTCCATATCAAACTCGGGATCGAGGGCGACGCCGCCGAGATACAGGGCGTACATCGTGTCGTGGTACACGGAGCCGACCATACTGGAATCCATTGATTCTGAGACTTCTGACTCGGGCTGGAGTTTCTTCACCGAGCCGTAGTAGAATTGCGCCGGGCAGGCGAGATAACGCTGGAGCGACGACACGGAATAGGTCATTGTCCTGATACGGTCGAGGTCCTCGGCGGTCTTTTCGATGGCGGTTTCGTCGGACGGCATCCCGATGCGGTATTTCACGACTTCGCGGGTCATCTTCGGGTATTTGTATTGGAAAGTCAGCTGTTTTATATAGCGGCTTTCCTCGCCGGATTTCAGGCCGTCGGTGCGGGAATCGTACAGAAGCCACACATTTTCAGCACGTTGGATCATGCGGAAGAAATAGTATGCCCAGACCGCATCCTGGTTTTCGTATGTCGGGAGCCCGAAGCCTTTCCGGAGTTCAGGCGGGATGAAAGACGAGCTCACGCTCCTGCGCGGGAAGACGCCTTCGTTGCAGGACAGGACAATGAGGTTCGTGAAGTCCATCGACCTGGTTTCGAGAGGGCCCATGATCTGTAGGCCCTTCAGCGGCTCGCCCTTGAAAGGAACCGAAACACCACCTATAAGCTGCTGCAACAGACGGACATACGTCATCGGAAGAATAGCCAGGGCCTGCGATTTAAGACGGTTGACGGAGAGGTAGTACTGCTTGGCGAAATGCGTCTCCAGGGCCATGCCTTCCATACCGGAAATCTTCGCTCCGATTTCACTAAGGAGGTCCAGCTGATATGAGCAGAAATTGCGTATCTGTCCGGCGTCAGCTGCCTTGGGATCTGCGATTACCGGCCTGAATATCAAATCAAAAGGCCAGATTCCGGAGAGGTCGGACTGCGGAATATAGTACCGCGCCTCGGCTTTGATTTTCGCAATCCGTTCCTTGGCATCGTCATCCAGAACCGCATTGAGCAGACCGGACGAGAAAATCGACCAGACCTGCTTGTGGTAGAATGACCAGCCGGATTTGGTCTTGCGGATATGGAGCTGGAGGGCGGCTACATTGTTCATGAGCGCATAGACCTCGCTGCCCGACATCGGGTAGCCCATCGTGACATTCACATTGCCGATTTCCGACGGTATCGTGTTCAGGAGCGGTATCAGGAGGCCCTCGTCGGGGAGCACGATGGCCGTATCGGCACCGGGCACATCCAGGTTTCCGACCCCGGAGAGGTCTCCGCCTGTCTTTTCCGCAGCGATTTCCTGCAATATTTCAGGCAGATACTTCGCCTGTCCCACCGCCGACGGCACACTCAGGACATGGATTGCCGGGCCTTCGGCCAATGCCGCTTTGTCGGATGGTCCGTCATCCAATGTGAAGGCCTGCGGAAATTCCATGACATTCTGCGACATGAACATCGAGGAGCGGTTCATAGGGTCGAGCAGCATTGCCGAAGAAAAGTCCCAGCAGAACTCCGCGATCCCGGCATCACGCATCTTGCGCATCGCCGTCTTCTCGCATTCATTCAATGCGTTTAGTCCCACGAACACGAACTTTTCCGTATCACGGAAGCTGTCGGCAAGGATATCGACGGCGCTTTCCGTTTTCAGCCTTTCCGCAAATTCCCTATATGCCATGCCTTCATACGCCATCCCCTTCTCTTCCAATGTCTTGTTGAAGTTACGGTAGAGCGGATAAAGCAGATTCCAAATCATCAGGAAGCGCTCCTTCACATCAGGATTTTCGGCATCCAGATTGACGGTAAGCTTGCCGCCTTTCCGGAAATGGCTTATGAAATGCTGTATCGCTTCGAGCTGTTCCGGCGACAGATAAGAATAGGTATCCTGGATTTCCTTGAAGTCCGCGACATTAGTATAAAGCCGTTTCGGGTCGGCGAGATATTTGTCCGTATCGTCGAAATCGCTCAATATCACGTCACCCCAGAATATAAAATCGTCCAAAGGCTCCGCCTTGCTGTTCAATGCTTTATAACAATCGTACAGTTCCAGAAGGAGGTTCACCCTATCGGTCGCAGCCGCACCGCTGACGCGATAGAAAAATTCGTTCATAGTCAATGCTGCCGGGGCAATGACGGGCTTCGGATGAGGTGCATCTTTCACGCACCCGGCAATCCATTTGTTGAAAAACACCATGGAACGCCTGTTGGGGAAGATGAAACAGAGTTTGCTGATATTATCGGCGGCATCGTAGTAATGCCGGGCAACTTGCCTTAGAAATGGGGTCATAAGAACAACATGGTTATGTGTTACAAATATACGGTTCTTGAGAGGCGTTATCAAGAGTTTTGGACGATTATTGTTAAAAATTTTGCAGTAAGGCTTGCATATTGGAGAAAGATTGCTAACTTTGCTCTTGGATTTAGAATTTTTCTAAATTAGAACAACGGAAATATTAATATACAACAAATTAAAAGGAGAAATATTATGAAAAAGAAATTCAGATGTCTCGTATGCGGTTACGTTTATGAGGGTGAGAATCCACCGGCAGAGTGCCCTGTATGCCATGCAAAGGCTGACAAATTCGTCGAGGTAAAGGAAGAAGGCCAGAGAAGCTGGGCCTGCGAACATGTAGTAGGCGTTGCCAAAGGTTGTGACCCTGAGATTCATGAGGGCCTGGAGGCTCATTTCACCGGCGAGTGCACTGAGGTCGGAATGTATCTGGCTATGAGCCGTCAGGCAGAGCGTGAGGGCTATCCTGAAATCGCAGAGGCTTTCAAGAGATATGCTTTCGAAGAGGCCGAGCACGCTGCAAAATTCGCAGAGCTTCTCGGTGATGTAGTATGGGATACCAAGACCAATCTTGAGAAACGCATTGAGGCTGAGGCTGGTGCATGCGAGGGCAAGCTCGCCATCGCTACCAAGGCAAAGCAGCTCAACTACGATGCAATCCATGACACCGTCCACGAGATGGCGAAAGACGAGGCCCGTCACGGAGCCGGCTTCCTGGGACTCTACAACAGGTTCTTCAAGAAATAGAGCGACCGTGACATTTGGCGTGGTGCGTAAAGCATTATGCTATAGATAGTTAACCATTTTCAGAGTTTGCATATCGACAACTCTGAAAATGGTTAATCGTTTAATAGCCAAGTGGTTACGCTCCACACCCAGTCAGGACGGGCGAGGTGAGGGAAGATAATAGTCGAACTTGGAAAGGACTGGAGGCTTGTGAGAGGCGAATCATGAGGAAAGCGGCGGTTTATTCGTGATAAATTAGTACCTTTGGGGATTGCTTGGCTCCGAAGTCAGGAGACGCACAAAAACATTGGAATATAAAGATATTACGATATGGAAAAAGTCATTTTGACAGGCGACAGGCCGACAGGCAAGTTGCATCTGGGACACTACGTCGGTTCATTGAGACGCAGAGTCGAACTTCAGAACGCTGGCGATTACGACAAGATGTTCGTATTTATCGCTGACGCACAGGCCCTTACGGATAATTATGACAACCCGGAGAAGGTACGTCAAAACATCATCGAGGTGGCATTGGACTACCTCTCATGCGGCATCGACCCGAACAAATGCACATTGTTCATACAGTCCATGATTCCTGAGCTTACCGAGCTGACATTCTATTACCTGAATCTCGTGACAGTGGCGAGACTTCAGAGAAATCCTACCGTGAAGTCCGAAATCCAGATGAGGGAGTTCGAGAATTCGCTTCCTGCAGGATTCCTTTGCTACCCTGTCAGCCAGGCTGCGGACATTACCGCATTCAAGGGAACAATCGTGCCGGCCGGCGAGGACCAGGAGCCGATGCTGGAGCAGACCCGCGAAATCGTCCGCAAGTTCAACAGCATCTACGGTGAGGTGCTCGTGGAGCCGGAAATCCTGCTTCCACAGAACTGCGTATGTATGAGACTCCCTGGAACTGACGGCAAGGCCAAGATGAGCAAATCTCTCGGCAACTGCATTTACTTGAGCGATGATGCGGCGACCGTATGGAAGAAGGTGAAGAAGATGTCCAACGGCGAACCGAGAATGAGCCAGGACGAGCCGGGCCATCTTGAGGGCAATGCCGTATTTACATACATTGACGCATTCAGTTCACCTGAGGATTTCGCAGAGTTCTGGCCTGAGTTCAAGTGTCTGGAGGAGCTGAAGGAGCAGTATGTGAAGGGCGGCATCGGTGACGGAACCTGCAAGAAGTTCCTGAACAGCGTCCTTAACAAGAGACTCGATCCGATCCGCGCAAGGCGTCATGAGTTCGAGCAGGATATCCCAGAGGTGTTCAATATCTTGAAGAAGGGCACCGAGAAGGCTCGCGAAACTGCCGCCAAGACTTTGGACGAGGTCCGCAATGCAATGCGTATCAACTATTTCGATGACGCAGAGCTTATCGCAGAGCAGGCTAAGAAATATTTGAAGTAGTTTACTCTATTATATATGAACGACCCCGGCTTCGCCAGTTCGAAGTCGGGGTCGTTTTTAATCATAGTCATCATATCCCGGCGGATCGTCCGGCAATTCGGCATTGAAATCAATCTCGCCCCACATGGCGTCGATGGTGCGTCGGTCTTTCTTGGTAGGCCGGCCGGCACCCCTGTCGCGCTTGACGAAGAATGTCTCCACCGGAGCTTTCATCTTATCCAATTCGGACTGCGGCGTAAGGTTTTCCGCGTATTGAGGCACCAGCTGCGCCCCTACACGATTTTCTATCAGACCAATGACCTTATAGGTGAAATGTATGGCGGCCTTGCGCACTTCGATGCTGTCGCCGATACGGATCATCTTGGAGGGCTTCGCATCGGAGCCATTGACTTTCACGCGGTTACCCTTGCATGCTTCGGTCGCCTCGCTTCTGGTCTTGAAGGCCCGGATTGCCCAAAGATATTTATCGATTCGTACTTCTTCCATAATAGGTGAATTAATTCAACGGCCAGTCTTTGGCTTTTTTCATGTTAGCACGGAGCAAGTCCTCGACAGAGGCTTTCGTGCCGCCATCATTGACAAAACGGTCATCGGCGTCGTCTTCCGGGAGTTTGGCCTCGACGGACGGGTCGATATACCCGTCTTCTTCCTCGTATGGCTCGATAGTGGCTTCGAGAAGGACGGTATCCCTGTCCTGGGGGACGATGAAGAAGTCGGTCAGCTCGGCCGGTATCAGGAGAAGTTCACCGGCATTGACATCATATTTGTCGATTCCGGAGTCCTGTTTCTGTATCTGGACAGCGGCTGAACCGGAGGTACAAACGTATATGAGGAAGGCGTCGGAGGTGCCGGTGTCGATGTGCAGGGCATCTTTCAGCGCGATTTTCGTCACGGTGAACTCCCTGATTGACACGAGTTTGTCCGTCACCTTGTCAGCGGATGCGTCCGGAGCGGCAGCGGATTTCACGTGGAGGTCATGCACCTTGTCGGAGTGTCCGCCGGCAGGGATTGTCAATGCCGTGTCGTACCCGCCCAGATTCACGAAATCGAAGGCCGCTTCGAGTGAAAGTTCCTCAGTATCAGACATTACGTCATCCATCAGGTTGCGGCGTGTGCTCTTTTTGGAGGCATCGCGTCCGGCGCCGGAAGGGTCATAAGTGAAAGATGCGGCACTTGTCATGACGGCATCTCCCCAGTTGTAAATCTTGAAGTCCAGGTCGGAGGATTCGGCGATTTCGGCAATCACCACACCGCCGGCTGCCGCGTGCATGAGACCGGATGGAATGAGGTATGAATCTCCTTTGTGCGGAGTCACCACGTTGAGCACTTCCTCCAGCGTCCCGTTGTGGCACCTTTCATATAGTTCCGTCGCGGAGATTTCTTCACGCAGGCCCATGTAAAGTTTCGAACCGGGCTCAGCATCAAGCACATGCCAGAGTTTCACCTTGCCGAGGGTGTCGTAACGCTGCGCTGCTATCTCATCGTCTGGACATACCATGAGCGGCGTCCTGCCTTCGACGTCCAGAAGCTTGACCATCAGCGGGAATTGGCGTCCGAAACGGGCGTAGGAGTTTTCTCCGACAATGTCTTCGAGGTATGTTTCCAGGATTTCGCTGATCGTACTGCCTTCCAGCCAGCCGCCCACGACTTCGGAGTCACGGAATCCCAGGTCGGCAAGTTCCCAGCTCTCCCCTATCTTGTCCGTCTTGGTCAACGGCATCTCGACATATTTCTTCTTCCCTGCTCCGGACAATCCGGCCTCGACCTGTTCAGTATATGTTTTTCCCATCTTGCCGATGAACCAGTTTCCGCCCCATTCTGCGCGTTCTGCCACAGGACGGAACTTCATCGGATATAATTTCTTCTTTTTCTGCTCCATAATCAACTTCATTGAAACGACAAATATAGGAATAAATCGCGATTTCCTTCGTATCTTTGCGGACTACGGCATTGACAATTTTTATTAACCCGGCACGGCAGGGAGCCGTACTCGCGTGCTTCACATAAGATATATCCGAAATGGCAGACGAGAAGATCATCTTTTCCATGAACAGGGTAGGAAAGGTCCTCCCATCAAGCAATCGAATTATACTTAAAGACATCTGTCTATCATTCTTTTACGGAGCGAAGATCGGTATCATAGGTCTGAACGGTTCCGGTAAATCGACATTGATGAAAATCATTGCCGGAGTCGAGCAGAGCTATCAGGGAGAGGTAGTCTGGGCCCCGGGGTACAGCGTCGGCTACCTGGAACAGGAGCCTCAGATGGATCCGGAGAAAACGGTCCTGGAGGTGGTTCAGGAGGGCGTTCAGGAGATTATGGACGTGCTCAAGGAGTATGAGGAAGTGAACCTGAAGTTCTGCGAGCCGATGAGTGATGACGAGATGAACAAACTCATTGAAAGACAGGGCGAACTCACCGAGAAAATAGAGCACTGCGGCGGCTGGGAAATCGATTCGAAGCTGGAAAGGGCGATGGACGCGCTCCAGTGTCCGCCTTCCGATGCGAAGATTGCCACATTGAGCGGTGGTGAAAGGCGTAGGGTGGCGCTTTGCCGTCTGCTTCTCCAGCAGCCTGACGTGCTTCTCCTCGACGAGCCGACCAACCACCTCGACACGGAGAGTATCCAGTGGCTGGAGGCTCATCTCCAGCAATATAAGGGTACCGTAATCGCCGTAACCCATGACCGTTACTTCCTCGATGACGTGGCGGGCTGGATTCTGGAGCTTGACAGAGGTGAGGGCATTCCTTGGAAGGGCAATTATTCTTCATGGCTGGAGCAGAAGACCAAGCGTCTGGAGATGGAAGAGAAACAGGAAAGCAAGCGCAGAAAGACATTGGAACGAGAACTGGAGTGGGTCAGAATGGCTCCAAAGGCCCGTCACGCGAAGTCGAAGGCCAGACTCGGCGCGTATGAGAAGCTCGCCAGCCAGGACGGCAAAGAGAAGGAGGCGAATCTCGAAATCTACATCCCGGACGGTCCGAAGCTCGGCAACAAGGTCATTCTTTTCAATGATGTTTCGAAGGCGTACGGCGACAAGTTGCTGTTCGAGCATCTTTCGTTCGTTCTTCCGCCTGCCGGCATCGTCGGTGTAATCGGTCCTAACGGCGCCGGAAAGACGACATTGTTCCGTCTCATAATGGGTCTGGAGCAGCCGGACAGCGGCGACATTACTATCGGCGAGACCGTGAAGCTGGCTTACGTGGACCAGCAGCACAAGAGCATTGATCCGGACAAGACTGTGTTCCAGACGATTGCGGACGGTTCAGACTGGATCAGGCTGGGCAAGAGGGATGTGAATGCTCGTGCATACGTGTCGCGTTTCAATTTCACCGGTTCCGACCAGGAGAAGCTTTGCGGGGTTCTTTCAGGTGGTGAAAGAAACAGGCTGCATCTGGCGCTCACGCTCAAGGATGAGGGCAATGTCCTTCTGCTCGACGAGCCTACCAATGACGTGGATGTCAACACTATACGTGCCCTGGAGGAGGGTCTCGAGAATTTCGCCGGCTGTGCCGTGGTGATTTCCCACGACCGCTGGTTCCTGGACCGTATCGCCACACATATCCTTGCGTTCGAGGGTGATTCCCAGGTTTATTTCTTCGAGGGTACTTATTCCGAGTACGAGGAGAACAAGAAGAAGCGTCTGGGCGATGAGGAGCCTAAGAGATTCAAGTACAAGAAGTTGATGGAGTAGATGGCGTGGGGATGGGTTGTAAAAACGTCATCCATCTCACCAGGTCCGCCACTACGCCATCTGCCATCTAGCCATGACCTGTCCCTGTCCGGATGCTCGTCGGGAGGTCTGTCGGAATGCTCGTAAGCAACTGTCGGGAGGTCTGTAAGCGGCTGTCGGGATGCGGCCACGCTCGATTTTTGGAAGCGTTGACTATCAATAAGTTATAAAACAGAGCGTGGAAACGTGGCCTTTTTTTGGCTGCGTTTCCACGCTCTTGTTAAAATGCTATCTGATTATCAATCAGTTACAAAAGCCCCCGTGGCCGCGTCCCGACGTTGGACTTTGACTGGCGCGTTTTGGCAGTGGTTTGGATGCGCCCCGGCGGGGGTGGGACCTCTGGAGGTTCGCTTCGCTCATCCCGTCAGGCTGTCGCCTGACACCCATTCACAAGGTCATGGGCGACCATGCCTCCAGAGGCTCCACCCCCGCCGG
>ERZ1035032.1604-NODE-1604-length-13665-cov-33.074945_pt1 | contig 13665 bp, 25 predicted proteins | sample MGYA00520693_ERZ1035032 | MGnify/ENA primary metagenome ERZ1035032 (study PRJEB33766, sample SAMN09781740) | gut metagenome | biome: gut microbiome | host: Homo sapiens | place: Madagascar | study: EMG produced TPA metagenomics assembly of the PRJNA485056 data...
CAGCGGACGGCCTGCAAATCTGGCTTGACGTGGGCCGCCGCTGGCCCCGCGTCCCTTGCCGCCTGGCCGCCACCGTGCGCGGATGGGTAACGGCAGTAGGTGAACACGGCGCAATATATCAAGCGTGGGCCGGAGACTTCCACGGCAGCCCCAGCCCCGCCGAGACCGTCACCGTATGACCCAGGGGACGCAGACACCCGAAGAACACCCAAACCAGCACCGCAAGGACGGAACCAAAACCGCCCCAGCGGTGCTATTTTTGCGCCCGTGCGGATTTTTGACTTTACCCACGAAAATAAAAAAATCAAACAGAAACGCCCCGCCACGCTTTCCGAGCGCCGAGGGGATACCCCGACACCTACCCCCAAAGAAAAACGCCGTCAGCAGCCCCGCAGAGGGCAAAAAGCGGGAAAGACCGCCGCCAGCCCTTACGCGTGCGCGCGCGTTAATTCCGGGCGCGGTTAAATATAAGAAAATATACTTTCGTATGCAACCATACCCAGCAGGACAGAAACGAACGCCAAAGACCCAAGCAGGGCGCCCAAAGCAGAAGAACAACGGAGAAGGACGGAGACCACCAGCGGGAAGCACTGACCGGAAGAAAAGAGCGGCGGAGAGGGGAGGGAAGGAGAGTCGCCCGGCGGCCTATGTTCCGGGCTGAACAACGGACAGACGGCGACCAGTAGCGGCGGCAACTGCCCCGGCCCCACGCCGTGACCATCCAGCAGACGGCAGCAGGCGCAGACCGAGGACGGCCAAAACCGGCGGAAATCGTCAAATCAGAGGCCAAAAGCGGACGAAATGAAAGAGAACTTGCAAAAATCGGAACATTTGTTTACATATTAGGACAATATGGAAACAAATGCCCCCCGGCAGCGGGCCTTTTCCCTGCAAAATACGGCGGCAATGACGGCCAGAACCACCACCGGCACCACCTGGACACCATCAGAACGGCAACCGGGGGGGGGTGGTTTACAAACCGGAAGGGCAAATCCTTTTCCCTCTGCTACGCAACTCTCCCCCTCACTCCTATGTTCCCCCTCTCCGGCACACCAATCCGCGTTTCTCAAGCAAGTTGCCGGCAAGTTAGGGGCAGGGGGGGTGGTTTTGAAACCGGGTCGAAAAAACGAAACGGTCAAAAGGCCGAGGGCGAAAAATAAAAATTTCGGCGGGCGCAAGCGCCATATATGTGAGGGAAAGGTACGGCCTTTGTGCGGCGCGGGTGCGAGGGTGCCGGCAAAGTGTTGACACGGATGTTATATGGGGGTGAAAAAGTTTTTCTGCTTCCCTTGACACGGCGATTAGACTACCTGTTGTCAAAGGGCCTGGAGCAAGTGGCCGGCAAGTTAAATTGAGGGAGTGCTTTGGATATGGTGGTAGACATTTTCGGGACTGATAAGAAGTACAGCGTGATCTACGCGGATCCCCCGTGGACGTTTAAGACGTACAGTGCAAAGGGCAAGGAGAAGAAGTCTGCGGAAGCGCATTATCGTTGCATGGGCAAAGAGGACATACAGGCGCTGCCGGTGCAGGGCATAGCGGCAGAGGACTGCGTACTGTTTCTGTGGGTGACTATGCCGTGTTTGGAAGAGGGCTTGGAGCTGATCCGCAAGTGGGGCTTTACCTATAAGACCTGCGCGTTTACATGGGTAAAGCAGAACCGGAAGTCGGACGGGCTGTTTTGGGGTCTCGGGTTCTGGACCAGAGCCAACGCGGAGCTGTGCCTGCTGGCGACAAGGGGCAGGCCGAAGCGCGTGAACAAGGGCGTACACAGTGTGGTCCTGAGTCACGTGCGGGAGCACAGCAGGAAGCCGGATGAGGTGAGAGACAGGATCGTGGAGCTGATGGGAGATATACCCCGCATTGAACTGTTTGCCAGACAACAGGCGGACGGCTGGGACTGCTGGGGTGACGAAGTATAAGGGTAGGTGATAGTAATGACTATACGGCGGATGGGAGATGTGGCGACGGATGTCCTGCTGGATGAAGTGCTGGGCGGCAGGGTGGATGAAATGCTGCTGGACAGGGACACGAACCTTGGCGCGCTGCTTCGGCTGCGGCGGCACTTCCCGAAAGCGGCGCTGAAACTGACGGACGATCAGTGGGTATACCTGAGCGAGATGTACGAGGGTGGCATGAGCGTGACGGAGATCGCGGCGCTGCACGACGTAAATAAGAGCACGGTCAGCCGGAGCGTGAACCGTGCGAAAAAGACTTTGCAGGACTATCTACAGTTCTGCCTGTGAGGAGGTGTGAGCTGATGGAAGTACTACGCATTGTTTTCCCGCTGCTGATGGTGGTGGGGGCGCTGGGGAGCCTTATGGTGAATCTGGTGCAGAAGGGCGACTGGGCAACCAGTCTGCAATGGCTGGGCGCGTGTCTGCTGTACACGGCGCTGACGATGAGGAATGTGGGCTAAGTGGCCCAATAAAATCAAAAATAATGGAGGAAAAGAACATGAGCAAGAGAAACCAGAAGTACATCGTGCGGTGCGACCGCGCAGGCGTGTTTTTCGGCGAGATCAAGGAGCGCCGCGGCGATGAGGTGACCATGACCAATGTGCGGAAGCTGTGGTACTGGGACGGTGCTTGCGCCGTGGAGCAGCTTGCGATGGAGGGAACGAAAACCCCGGGCAACTGCAAATTCACGGTGACGGTACCGGAGATGGGGCTGATGGGTGCGATTCAGGTGTTGCCCTGTACGGAGACCGCAGCAGCGTCTATTGAGGCGGTCAAGGAGTGGAAGCGATGAACGAGGACAAAATCAAGGCGTTTCTGGCGGTAAGTTCCGGCGACGGCTACGGCGACGGCTACGGCGACGGCTCCGGCTACGGCGACGGCTACGGCGACGGCTACGGCGACGGCTACGGCTCCGGCTCCGGCTACGGCGACGGCTCCGGCTACGGCTCCGGCTCCGGCTACGGCGACGGCTCCGGCGTAAAGTCCTACTGTGGTGAGGCTGTGTACAGAATCGACGGCGTGAATACGCTGCTGCGCTCCGTGCGCGGCGGCGTGGCAAAGGGCGCGATACTGAATAAAGACCTGACACTGACACCGTGTTATGTGGCAAAGCAGGACAACGTGTTTGCACACGGTACGACGCTGCGGGAAGCGATGAACGCGCTGCGGGACAAGCTGTTTGAGGATATGCCGGAGGAGGAACGCATTGCGGCGTTTCTGAAAGAGACAGACTGCGAGAAGGAATACCCCAACGCGTATTTTTACGATTGGCACCATCGGCTGACCGGCTCCTGTGACATGGGACGGAGGCAGTTTGCTGACGATCATGGTGTTGACTTGGAACACGGCACCATGACGCTGCGGGAGTTTCTGGAGCTGACAAAAAACGCTTACGGCGGGGACGTGATACGCAAGGTGATGGAGGAACTGGGATGGAATACAGCAACAGGCCGCTGACGAAGGAGGCGGCGAAGAAACTGTTGGCGCTGGATTTGGAGGACAAGGTAGTCACCAGTTTTGAGAAACTGGACGAGTGGTACACCGCATGGGGCGGGAGGTGCTATGTCAGTTTTTCCGGCGGCAAGGACAGCACGGTGCTGGCGTACTTGGCGGCGCGGTATCTGTCGAGTTTCAGGATGCCGCCGTGGGAACTAAATCTGGTGTTTGTGAACACGGGTTTGGAATACCCTGAAATTCAGAAGTTCGTCAATGAGTACACGGATTGGCTACGGAGGGAGTTTCCTCGCGTGACCGTCAACCTCCACCGCCTGCGTCCGAAGATGAACATTCGGCAGGTGGTGACTAAGTACGGGTATAGCATCGTCAGCAAAGAAGTCGCCAACTGTGTGTGGCTGGCGCGGAAGGACAAGAACGAGAAGCGGCTGGAACGTCTGCGCGGAGAACTGCTGGACAAGAACGGAAAGAAAAGCCCATTCAACTGCGACAACTGGGAGTTTCTGCTCTATGCGCCGTTTTTGGTATCCAGCGAATGTTGCCGCGTGATGAAGAAGAGCACAGGGCACCGGTACAGCACAGCCATGAAGCAGAAGCCGATACTGGCGCTGATGGCTGAAGAGGGCCGCATGCGGTATCAACATTGGCTGACGAACGGCTGCAACGCATTTGATGGCAAGACGCCGCGAAGCAAGCCCATGAGCTTCTGGACGGAACAGGATGTGTTGCGGTTTATCGTGGAGCGCGGGCTACCATACGCAAGCGTCTACGGTGACATTGTGGCCAGCGACGGCGAGAACGACTATGACGCGACGCTGACGGACTGCCCGCTGCACTGCACAGGATGCCAGAGGACGGGCTGTATGTTCTGCGCGTTCGGGGCACATCTGGAAAAGGGCGTTAACCGATTCCAGCGCATGAAGCTGACGCACCCGAAGCATTACCAGTTCTGCATCGGCGGCGGGGCGTTCGACACGGACGGGCTGTGGAAGCCCACAAAAGACGGTCTTGGTTATGCGCGGGTGCTGGACTACATCGGAGTGAGGTATTGAAAGGAGAGATAGAAACATGAGCGTATGCGGAAAATGCGGAAAGGACTTTGATGCGGCAGCATCCGCCTCATATATTTACTGCCCGGACTGTTGCAAAGAAATTGAGGTAGCAGGGTTTCCAATCCGTGAGATTCTTGAAAAGTCTGCCAAAAAGCCAAAAGCGGCAGTGATGGGCGGCATCAAGGACAGCGGAGAGCGTACCACCTTCAGCACCGGGGCACAGAGGGATATGCACGGCGGGAAAGGCCGCATGGATCTTCTGCCGTGGGCGGCGATCATCGAGGTAAGCAAGCACTGCGAGGCAGGGGCACTCAAGTATGGGACGCATAATGTCGATAAAGGCATCCCCACCAGCAGTCTGCTGGACAGCGCCATGCGACACGCGGCGAAGTATCTGGACGGGCAGGAGGACGAGGATCACCTGCTGGCGGCGGCGTGGAACCTGCTGTGGGCAATCGAGATGCGCTGCAAGAAACCGGAGTGCGTGGATACGCCGTGGAAGGAGGAAAAGGCGTGAGCAAGGCCGTGATGATAAGCATTCGTCCCAAGTGGTGCGAGAAGATTTGCAACGGCGAAAAGACTATCGAGGTGCGAAAGACGCGCCCGAAGCTGGAAACGCCGTTTAAGTGCTATATCTACTGCACGCAAGCGAGGGAACGTCTCATTACCATTCTGAAAGATGGCGACGAGAACTACGGCGAAATTTACCGCGGGAAGCCTGTTTTCATAAAGACGGACGAGGGCTCTGTGTGTGATATGTGGGGTAAGCGCCAGAAGGTCATCGGCGAGTTCGTGTGCGATAGGATATTCCCGATTGATGTGTATGATAACGGCTGCATCAAAGATTGGAATTTTGAGTGTATGTGGCAGGCGTGTCTGCCGTATGAAGGAATTGCTGCCTACATTGGAAGAGAAAATCGGGGCTACGGATGGCATATCTCCAATCTGAAAATCTACGATACGCCGAAGGAGCTAAGCGAGTTCCAGCGTGCAACTGACCCGTGCGATTCTTGCCATGCAGAATACACATGGGAATGCACAGGCTGCAAAAAATTGAGCGGTGACATCAAGCGCGCACCCCAGAGCTGGTGCTATGTGGAGGAGCAGAAATGAATAAAAGAATGACGAAGCGCGACACCGATGGACAGGCAATGATGGACTGCCAGAAGTGCAAAGCGGATTGGACGGGTAAGTATGGAAAGCCGATGGCTGACTGCACTGCGCTGTACTGCCGCAATCGTTTGTTAGACCGGCTGGTGGAATATGAGGACACGGGGCTGACGCCGGAGGAAATCGACATGGATCACGAAGCCGCAGAGACGCTTCGCCAACTGTGCCGAGGCTGCGATCTTGACCGGTTGGAGAAACTGGACGAGGCCGACAAGAACGGGCGTGTGGTGGTGCTGCCGTGCAAGGACTGGCTTGAGGTTGTCTTTGGGGATCAAGTTTTATTCTGGGGAATTGATAAAGACTACGTAGAGCAACCGATCAGGGAAATTTCCTTGGATGACGCAGACCGCATCGGATGGTATGACGGCTATAAAACCGTATTCCTGAAGGGGACTGACGAAAACGGCGAAGCATGGGAGTTTTATCCAGAGGAAATCGGCAAGACCGTATTCCTCACCCGCAAGGCGGCGGAGAAAGCGCTGAAGGAGGTCGAGCAGAAATGATATACACCTTTCATGAAGGAGATTATGCGAGGTTGGAACGCGCCGATGGCACATTATCCAAAACGCTTACCGGATATGTGTTTTCTTACGAGAGGTCAGGGCGGGTTCACAGCTTCATTTTCAAGTGGGACGATGGGACGCAGACGGGCTGGAGTGGCAATATAGAGGATCTGCCGCAGAATTTTACTCGCATTGGCAAGTACGACTTTGCGTGGATCAGAGCGATCAGGGATTGCGGATATGCAGAAAAGGATGAGCTCGACAAGATGAGCTCCACGAAACTGATGATGGTGCCGGGAAGCCTGCACGAGGGAGACTATGTGGAGACCTCGGATGGCCAGGTGGGGTACATCAAGAGCATCTGCCGGTGTGAGAAATGCCGGGAGCGTGGGTTCTATGAGCCGACCGTACATTTTACGGACGGTGAGGAGGACTGCATCACCAAGTACGAGGCGGAAAACGGCTTCAAGGGCTATAAGCGCATCGGGCGGTGGGAGAATGAGAAAGCAGTAGTGCAGAAGCCCAAGGAGATTCTTCACTGCGGGAGCGTGCGTAAGTCCGAAAACGGGACTATGAGATACGCGCCAGACACGCAAGTCATGCAGGATAAGATCAACGAACTGGTAGACGCTGTAAATGAACTGCGAAAGGAAAAACAGAAATGACAGAGAGGAAAGTGCTGATCGTCCGTGTGAAGGGCGGTTTGCAGATATTGCAGGGCGTAACCAACTATATCATAGAGGGGCTGGTGCGGGGCGTGTTGGTGCTGCCGGAGGATGTCATCACGTCCTACGCTGTCGAGGAGTTTCCTGCGCTGGGCGTGGAGAATGAGGACACCACCTATACGGTCGTACCGGAGGGCGTACCAGCGATAAAAATACTCAACAAGGACGATATTCGCCCCATTGGCGCGTTTGTGCAGGTGCAGGAGGAAAACGAACAAATCGATGATGAGGAAGCCCCGCCAGCCACCACACCGCAGCCGGCGGAACCCGCTACACCATTTAAGCCAAAGGGCGCGATGGCGGAGATCAAACGGGATGTTTTTATACGGCTGCAAGCCTACCAGCAAAGAACGAAACTTGGCTGGGCACAGAGAGTGTCCGACGCTACCGGCGGCAAGGTGGCCCCTGACGTGGTGCGGCTTGGCCTGCTGGAGGCGCGGGACATCGGCGTTGACCGCTGGAAACTCATCGGAAAGGCTCTGGACAAACTGGAAGAGGAAGTGGAGAAATGAAAATCTATATAGCAGGACGTATCACAGGCAATCCGCATTATAAGGCACAGTTTAAGGAAACGGAAACAGCGTTGCAGTGTGCGGGGCACACCGTCCTGAACCCGGCGGAGCTGCCAGAGGGCATGAAGCCAGCAGACTATATGCGTATATGCTTTGCTATGCTGGAGAGTGCCGATGTGGTTCTTTTCCAGCTCGGATGGCAGGTGAGCAAGGGGGCAAAATTGGAGTACGACTATGCGAGATACATCGGGAAGGACGTCATTTCCGCTGACCCTCTTTCGCGGGTTGACACTTACGACATCCTCCGCGCTGTAGCTTCCGTTGAGAAAAGGATGCGTGAAAGGAAAGAACTCCCCAATGGATAAGGCCATCTGGACGGTCCGCACCGCCAAGCTGTGCCCCAAGTGCATCAAGGAGATGGAAGCGGAGTACATCGTGTACCTGACGCACGAGCAGCAGAGGAACCCGATGAGGGATAAAGCAATGCGCGGATACTGCGACCGTTGCCACGAGGAAAGCCTCATGCTTCGGATGCGGCAGTACACCATGAATGGCAGGACACTACGGGCGAAGGGGCAGGATAAGAAGTGGAGGGAGTATTTTTGATGATAAAGAACAACGGAACAGGCGGAGACGGTGGAGTTGGTCCGGCATACATCGCTAATGGTGGTGCCGGCTGCGAGTCTGGACCCGGTGTATGTACGCCCGGCTCAGGAGGCTCCGGTGGAAATGGACGATTTATCTGGTCTCGCACAGAGGATGGCCGCGAGATGAGAATTTGGCAAAACGAACCGACCTGCTGCCAGACACACAACCTCCTTCTCGTGCAAAAGCGCGGAACGGAGATATACCACAAGTGCTATGTTTGCGGCAGAGACTGGACGGAGCCTGTGTTTAAGGATGGAATGACCTTCGATGAGTATATCAACTCCCCGGCGTCAAAAACGCTGGGGACAAGAATCGTGACTATGTGAGGAGAAAAGCATAATGGGAATTTTTTTTGGCGTCCTTGTCGGATTCGTTCTGGGCCTCGTTCTGGCTGGTGCCGCATTTATCGAAATCGTTTCAACGGACAATGGGCGAGGCTATCAGCCCAACAAGCCCTTGAACGGTTCTCCCCCTAACAAGGGGAACTGCATACAAAAACTACCTGATGACAAGAGACAGCACAGGGCACCTCTGATGATAAAGACCGGAGACATCTGTAAATCGGAACAGACTATCGGTATTGTTTATGGGGAGGATGCGGCCTTATGGCACGCTTACATTTTCAAGTCCTGCTGCGGCGCGGAATATTTTGAGGACAACGGGGAACTGGCCGGTGTTGTTATTCTTCCGGCGGAGGATAAGTGATGAACCAGTATAACAGAAAGCCCAGCGGTCAGCTGGAGGTATGTCCCCACTGCGGAAGAGACAGCGGTGAGCGCAAAATCGGTATTCATGTGCCGGAAAGGTATTATGTGCGCTGCGCGAGCTGCGGTTTTACTCTGTCAGGGTGGAGCCAGAGCGCCGCTACGGCAAGCTGGAACAGACTGAGTAAGAAGGTGAGGACATGAAAAGCAAATGCTGTGTTGGCTGCAAGTGGCACGAGGAGTGGACTTGGGCGTGTTTCAATGGGGATAGTCCCTATTGCGCCGATTTTGTAAACTGCGGGTGTCCGCTATACGAGGAGAAGGAAACCAATGACAAGAAGGGAACAGATAGTCTATAAAACAATGAGCGAGAACATTGCCCTTGCCGGGCAGTTCGGATTATGCCCCGGACCGTTTGTGACCATGCGGGCAGAGTACCGGCGCGTTGTGCGTCGGGAGCAGACGCATTTTATGCTGGAGTTCATGCTGCTGGCACTGCTGATCTTCGCTCTGATCGCCCCGTGGAGAGCCAGCGCGGACACGCCGCATACCGTTTTGCGGGTGGAGTGGGGCGAAGATGTTGACAGTCATGATACAATCGTGGAAGAGGAGCCCGAGGAATCGGAACGCATACTGGAAGCCATCAAGGCCAAGAGCAACGTGCTGGAGGACTGCATCATCACCGGCTACTGCGCCGACTGCGTTGAGAAGTACGCACACATGAATCAGGACGAGTTTGGCCGGGTGCTGACTGCCAGCGGCCAGTGGGTGTACCCCGGCTCCTGTGTAGCGACCGACCCGGATGTGATACCGACCGGCAGCACAGTCATCATTGGAGATAAGACATACATCGCCCTGGACGTGGGCGTAATAGGCAAACACGTTGACATACTGATGACCCACGAGGAGGCCGCCGTGGCGGGAGCCAGAAGGGAAACGGTGTGGTGGTGTGAGGAGTGAAAAACTGTAAAACTGCATTGCCCATGTAGAAAAACTGTAATTCCACATTATTTGGCAAACAGTTTTACGCTGTGCAGGTGGTTTTAGAACGTGCGATTTTACAGTTGATTTTACAGTTAATTCTCAGAACCGTTGTGGCGCAACCGATTTAGGATTTATTGTGAGGGTTCGAATCCTTCTCCCGCTGCCAAAGGAAAAGAAATCCCGTAGCCGTTGTGGCTGCGGGATTTCTTGTTATATCAAGGGTTTCACCGCTTTTTGCGGTCGAAAATCTGTTTTTGATTACCTGTGTTTTTAGGCGGTTCAGGGCATACTTTTTTGATATTTTTACAGTTTTATTTACAGTGAAAAATGAGAAGGTTATGTGAAGGTTATCAAGATAGGTTTTCTTTATAGAAATTTTCCATTTCCTTGACGCGGGCATTTAAGTCGCGGGCGGCAAGGTGGGTATAAATTTCGTGCATGATTCTATAATCTGACCATCCGCCGATGCGCATACATTCCTCCTCCTTGAAGCCGAGGCTGTAGGCCAGTGAGGCGAAGCTGTGGCGCAGCCCGTGCACGCCGACCTTGGGAAGCCCGTTTGCTTCGCAGACATCGTTGATCTTGCGCCAGAGCCCGTTTGGCGGCTGGTACGACACCCGATTGCCCTTGGGACCATTTTCATCCTTGAGGAGTTGGCGGAGGCGCGGGATCATAAAGGGGACAACACGGTTGGACTTTTGAGTTTTGGGTGTTATCTTCTCCACATACTCGTTCTTTTCGTTTTGCGCGATGACGGCATGAACGCGAAAGGTATCAGTGTCAAAGTCTATATCTCCCCATTTTAGGGCCAGCAGCTCTCCGCGGCGCAGACTGTGGAGCGCGAAAAGTGCTTCTTTCTCGAAGGACTTTCCCTCGATGGCTTTGCAGAATACGATGATCTGCTCCGGTGTGAGCCACTTATGCTCAGAAACAGGGAGCTTTGGTAGCGTTACCTTTGGAACGGCGATGCCGTTTTCCTCCAAGACGGACTTGATAAACCCCCAGGCGTTTTTCAGCGTTTTTGGAGCGCAGAGCGCGGCCTCCCCGTTTATATACGACTGCCAATCCACCGGCTCACGGATGTTGACGCACTGACAGGATTTGAACCGGTGTTTCTGATAGATGCGGTAACTGCGAATGGTGTTTGGCGAGAGTAATTTGCGGCGGTCGATATAGTTTTCAATGGCGGAAGAGAGCAGGAGTGGCTCGTCTTTTGCCTTTTTCTGCTGCTCAATGAACCCAGCTCGAATAGCCTTGGCTTTGGAAAGGCAAAGCTCCTTTGTGAGCTCAGTGATAGATGCTTTCTCAGCCCGGAGATAGATCGTCCACTTACCGGAAGCGGTTTGAACCGGCTCTGGCACCTTGATGCTGCCGGATTTCTTTTTTTCGCGCACCTGCTTGTAGCCGCACCAGGGGCAGAAAGTGGCGTTGTCGGGGACTTCGCGCTTACAGGACTTGCATTTCGTTGACATTTTGATATTTTCGTGTTACCCTACTGTTGTAGGCTCCTTTCTTTAAGACTCGTGATGGTGTTGGCGGGAATAGAGCTTATATGGAAAAGCCGTCCGATTGGGCGGCTTTTTCTTTTTTTAACAAAAAATCTCAAGAAACTTGTGATATGTGTGCATTGAAACCAGGAAACTTGTGATATATAATGTAGAACACAGTAGAACTTATGTTCTATTTTTGCTCGATCACATTTTTTGCAGCATCGCGCAGCGCACGGTATCCGATAAGGCTGCACACGCCGATAGAAACTGGCACAAGAAGGATAACAAGCCACGCAAACGTTGTAGGCCCGTTCTGGAGGACAAATCCAGCATGGGGGTTGCGGAAGTCGAAAAAAAGGTAAACAATTAAGAACAGGGATAGGATCGCAGCGAAAATTGAGGAAAACACAGACCAGCGCTTGTAATAATCGCGCTGGCGGATAACGGCATCCAAGCGCTGGGTGCAAAGGCCGTTGACCTGCTTCAGGCGTACCACGTCGCCGGAGCTGACGGCGTTATCCAGTTCCAGCTCGTGGATGCGTTCCTGCATTGCGGAGGGGGCGGACGCGGGAGGTTGAATGTCGAACACCTGGTCGGCGGAGATACCGACGGCTTTCATCACGGCTACGGCATCGTACAGTTTTGGATCGCGCTCACCGGACTGCATTTTGCAGACGGCGGAATAGCTGATGCCGGATAGTTCGGCCAGTTCCTCGTTGGTGATGCCCTTGTCCATTCTGGCTTTACGGACAAGGGCAGGGAAGTCCTGAATATGCTGCGCGATTTCCTGAATTTCTGACATGATTTTCCCCTTTCTATCGGTAACGGATACTATTTGATCCGCTGCGGATACTATTTCATCCGTAATTTTCCCTATTTGGGGGAGATTTCCCCCAAATTGGACAGGCATCAGGGAGCCAATTACCCAAATTGGGGAGCGATTCCCCAAAATGAACGTAGACACCGAGGCGCACATAGAGTACGATTGAACCAAGCAAACGCCACAAAACGACATACGAGGGGGCACAGAGAAATGAACGAACAGGAAGCAAGGGAATTGGTCTCCACGCTGACGATGGAGGAAAAGGTCAGGCTTTACGAGATGCTATCAGCCCTGCGGCATAACCCTGCACAAGCGCCAGTTCAGTCGGCGTAAGAGAGCACAACAATTTTACAAGGGCGGAATCGAGTTCGCTTTCCAGTTGGGAAGCGGGCTCTTTTTCTTTTTCAGGCGTATAGACATCGGACAACAGGTAAGAAACGTCCACATCGAGATAATTGGCGATGAGAAACAACGTATCAAGGGTGGGGGTCGCCTTGTTTCTCTTATAAGCAGACATTGTGGGCGCTGTGATACCTACATCTTTGTAGAATTGGCCTTTTGAAATGTTTTTTGCTTCGCATATCTGCCAAATCTTGTAAACGAACAGTTCACCATTCACAAAAGTATACCTCCAAATTTGTGCATTGCTACAAATATTAGACGGCATCTAATATTATACTTGAATTTCAAAAAAGATTAAATTATAATGAAACTTGCAAGGACAAAAATAAGACTGTATCTAATATCCGAGCAAGACAATGCCGATACATTTATTATAATTGTAGCCGATACGACTATAATAAATCTTTCGCCGCACATTGTCAACTATAATTTCATTTTTCGCAGTTAGGAGGAGGAAAATTGGGTTATCGTGAATGTCGCGTTAAGCGTGGGATCAAGCAAACCGCTGTGGCGAAGATACTGGGCGTAAGCGCTTCCGCGGTGTGCGCGTGGGAACGAGGGGCGTCGGAGCCGAAAGCTGACATCATCCGAAAGCTGGCAGCTCTATATGAGGTCAGCATCGACGAACTGATGAAAGGGGAGGGGAAAAAATGCCGAGAGTAAAGCCTTTGGGTGTGAACCCCACGGAGCAGAAGATCGTGGCGCTGCTGTACGGCGCGATGGAGACAGAGGGCGTACAGAAGCAGGACGTGGCAGCGGCGCTGGGCATGACCACAGCAACGCTGCTGCGGCGGAAGAAAAACCCGCTGGACTTTACGGTGCGGGAGCTGCAGAAAGCCTGCCGGACGCTGCACATCCCCATAGACGACCTGCGGTCGGCCATCACGCTATGAGCTGGCGGTGCAGGATATGCGGCGTGAGGTTTGATGCGCCGGTGATCCGGGAGAGGAAAGAAAACCTGGACGGGGAAAACGGTATAGAGATCCGCCGGGATATGTATTGCCCGGTGTGCGGAGAGGATTACATGGAGGAGACCGAGGATGAGCAGAACGCGGAATGAGCGCCGGCGTGACCGTGGATGGAAGATACTGCTGGGCGTGAGCGCCTTTCTGGCGTGGGGCATTATCGGAGAGGTGGAGAACGGCGGCTCGCTGTGGCTGCTGCTTCTCGCGATAGCCGCCCTTGTGGGCGTGTGGACAAGCTGTAAAGCCCTGGGGCTTTTCAGGTAAGGGAAAGGGA
>ERZ1035032.1605-NODE-1605-length-13654-cov-4.221928_pt1 | contig 13654 bp, 13 predicted proteins | sample MGYA00520693_ERZ1035032 | MGnify/ENA primary metagenome ERZ1035032 (study PRJEB33766, sample SAMN09781740) | gut metagenome | biome: gut microbiome | host: Homo sapiens | place: Madagascar | study: EMG produced TPA metagenomics assembly of the PRJNA485056 data...
TCCCCGATACAACTACATATTCCAACCCCCACGGATCAATCCTGTTAACCGGATTACCCTCACAATACACATACCAATTCACGCCATCCCTAGCCGGGTCTTCGGTAATAAATCTTCCTGTTGCCGGGTCATAATACCGATTCCGCAGGTAGATGAATCCCGATTCGGCATCATAATATTCGCCGCAATAGCGGAAGGGGTTTGTGTCTCCGTCGTTCGGTGTACCGGTTTGGTTGCCGTAGGCATCATAGCTGTACTCGCATCGGGTTGTTGTGCCGTCATTGGTGGTGGTTTCGCAAATGACAACATTTCCATGCGTGTCGGCAGTGTAGGTCACGGTACGCAGATTGCTTTTAGAAAGTGCGATACCGGCCGTGGTATAATAATGGCCGACGGCCTCCTGAAATTCGCCGTTTTCGTAATGAATTTCACAAGCCAACTCATCGCCGCTCCAAACATATTCCGTGCGCTTTGTGCCAACCGTTTTTGATGTGCGCCGACCGTCCCCGTCATAGGTGTAATCCGCAAGAAAACCCCTGCTGTCGTAGGTTTTCAGACGATTCCACAAATCATAGGTCATAAATGCGCCGTTTTCAAGGTCATCATTTGTATCGGCCAACATGTTACCGGTTACATCATAAAACCCGGATATCAGGCGGTTGGCAAGGTCATAGCTATATGTCGTGACATCTTCGTTACGTGTGACGGAGGTAACATTGTTTTTACTGTCAAAAGTATATACGCGGCGCGGACTGTAGGTTTGCACCCCTTCGGCTTCGCTCAGCATACGGTTTTTGCCGTCATAGGTGTAATAACGATGAGTGATTGGCAAGCCGCTTGCATAACGCGTCATAATTTGTTTCGCATTGCCGCGGCTGTCAAACAGCGCGTATTCTTTAAACCCTGCGGTTTCACCGTTAGTCACATCCACCCTTCGCAGCCGACCCAGCCGATTATATTTGTAAGCTGTTTGCTGTGTACCGACCGTAATGGTTGCCGGTTTGTCCGGCTCTGTATCGTAGGTATAGGCAATGGCCGTTGTGCCGACCGTTGCGCCCAGCGGCCGGTTCAATTCGTCATAGCTTGCGGTGTATGCGCGCAGCGTGCCGTGCCGGGCATGCGTAATGCTTGCCGCTGTGCAATTGTTATATTTATCATACGTATATTGCTGCGTCACATCCCCGCGCGTTTCCTGCGTTAATCTGCCTAAAAAATCATACGTATACTGCGTTGTGCCGTCCGCATCCTGCATTTGAGTGCGATTACCCAAAATATCATACGTCCGGCGCACCTCGTCCTGCTTGTCTCTGTATTGTGTCGTCACCAACAGCGGTTGCTGCCATACATTGTATGAGCTTGACTGGCGGTCAAGCACCGACTATAGCTGACCGCCAGCAAGGTTCTAAACCTTAATGTCACGAAAAGTTTTACACAACAAATATTTCATTTTCCAGCAGAAAGGTTTTCAGCTTTCGAATGTTGTTAAATTGTATTGTTTCACAAGCCATTTGATAAAGTAATTTTAGAAACAAAATGGTCTTTATCAAATTCAAACCAAATCCATGTTTCTCCTTCAATAACGCCAAATTCATTTTCGCCCAAATCAAGAATCTTTTTAACATGCCGATATACACTTTCAACCTTTCGTCTTGGTGTGCCAACTCCAATACGCCAATACCCAAAACGATATTGCTCTCCTGTAATGCGAACAGACTCAACTGCACCTTTTTCAAGGTTATCATACACAAATACTAAGCCGTCATAATCGACATAATAACGATTTTCATGCGCTTCAACATGTAATGGTTCGCCCATATTGTGTATAACATCTTGATATCTTCTTCCGTCCGAAAGACCAAGTTCGGCAAAATACCGTCCGTCATACAAAAATGGATGCCAAACCAAATAGAGAGCGACTAAAAGTATAAGAAGAACAACTGGGACAAGCCCTATCTTTTTCATAAAATTCCTCCTATTGAGCCCCTATAACTGAAGCAGGATAGTAACCATATGGTTTGTAAATACCATTATAATATACAACTTTACCTAACGGCTCCCGATTTTTCGCCTTGTAGCTCTTGGCTATCTCATGAAATCCATCCTGATTAGTTGCTAATCTTGAAGATTTACCAATATCTTCTTGCCAAAATGCCCACACGGGTCTGCCAAAAGACACATTACCATCATAAGCATACACATTGCCATTAACAACCTTTTTAGATAAAACACTTGCAATGTTTTCACCTTTATTATAGTATGTTAATACATTGCCACCATTGCACGATAACAAACTGACTTTTTTTATACTTTTGGCTTGAAGATCGTTAATATCACCTGTTTCTTTCGTACCATCTCTATTTCTCCCATTAACTGTCATAGCATTGGTCGATGAACCATTTTCAAACATTATAGCCCGTTCATTGCCATGTGCATAAATCACAACATTGTTAACCTCTACACTCTTGTCTTCGACTATTCCTATATTATTCCAGGCTTGAGTAAATTCTTTGACATTATTAATTGCAACCATAATAACCTTCTCGCCCGAATGCTCCAAAAAACTTTTTTGCCACTTTGCCTGGCTAGTGAAATCATTACCCGAGGTTGTTGTATAAAATACATAGCTTTCTAACCCTAACGGATCAATTCTGTTAACCGGATTACCCTCACAATACACATACCAATTCACGCCATCCCTAGCCGGGTCTTCGGTAATAAATCTTCCTGTTGCCGGGTCATAATACCGATTCCGCAGGTAGATGAATCCCGATTCGGCATCATAATATTCGCCGCAATAGCGGAAGGGGTTTGTGTCTCCGTCGTTCGGTGTACCGGTTTGGTTGCCGTAGGCATCATAGCTGTACTCGCATCGGGTTGTTGTGCCGTCATTGGTGGTGGTTTCGCAAATGACAACATTTCCATGCGTGTCGGCAGTGTAGGTCACGGTACGCAGATTGCTTTTAGAAAGTGCGATACCGGCCGTGGTATAATAATGGCCGACGGCCTCCTGAAATTCGCCGTTTTCGTAATGAATTTCACAAGCCAACTCATCGCCGCTCCAAACATATTCCGTGCGCTTTGTGCCAACCGTTTTTGATGTGCGCCGACCGTCCCCGTCATAGGTGTAATCCGCAAGAAAACCCCTGCTGTCGTAGGTTTTCAGACGATTCCACAAATCATAGGTCATAAATGCGCCGTTTTCAAGGTCATCATTTGTATCGGCCAACATGTTACCGGTTACATCATAAAACCCGGATATCAGGCGGTTGGCAAGGTCATAGCTATATGTCGTGACATCTTCGTTACGTGTGACGGAGGTAACATTGTTTTTACTGTCAAAAGTATATACGCGGCGCGGACTGTAGGTTTGCACCCCTTCGGCTTCGCTCAGCATACGGTTTTTGCCGTCATAGGTGTAATAACGATGAGTGATTGGCAAGCCGCTTGCATAACGCGTCATAATTTGTTTCGCATTGCCGCGGCTGTCAAACAGCGCGTATTCTTTAAACCCTGCGGTTTCACCGTTAGTCACATCCACCCTTCGCAGCCGACCCAGCCGATTATATTTGTAAGCTGTTTGCTGTGTACCGACCGTAATGGTTGCCGGTTTGTCCGGCTCTGTATCGTAGGTATAGGCAATGGCCGTTGTGCCGACCGTTGCGCCCAGCGGCCGGTTCAATTCGTCATAGCTTGCGGTGTATGCGCGCAGCGTGCCGTGCCGGGCATGCGTAATGCTTGCCGCTGTGCAATTGTTATATTTATCATACGTATATTGCTGCGTCACATCCCCGCGCGTTTCCTGCGTTAATCTGCCTAAAAAATCATACGTATACTGCGTTGTGCCGTCCGCATCCTGCATTTGAGTGCGATTACCCAAAATATCATACGTCCGGCGCACCTCGTCCTGCTTGCCTCTGTATTGTGTCGTCACCAACAGCGGCTGCTGCCATACATTGTATGAATAGGTAAAAATTGCACCCTTGCGGTCTTGCTTGGTTATAAGATTTCCGGCCAAATCATAGCTGTACGTTTCGGTTTTGCCATTCGGGTCGGTTGACGAAATACATTGATTCAGCTCATTATACGCATAACGCGTAACAGAAGGCGACGCGCCCGAAACCGTCATACTGAGCACACTGCCCAAAGCATTATATGTGTACGATACGGTTTCGGCTTCTCCTGTCGGTGCGGATGGTGTTTGCGACAGCGTTGGATACGAGTGAACGTTCGTCACGCAGTCGGCCGCATCATAAGTCTGTTCGGTAATACTGTAGGCATTTTCACCCGTTTTAACAGATTCGCGCACAACATTGCCGTTGGGGTCATAGGCATATTGCGTTTCGGCTGTCTCCTGCGCAGAAACGGGCTTTTGAAGCCGCAACAGCCGCCCGGCCGTATCGTAGCTGTACTGTGTGCTTACACCGGCAAAATTCGTCTCGGATGTCATATCACCGGCCGCATTGTAAGTATAGGTCTGAAAACTGCCGTCCTGTAAGGTTTCCTTGGTTTTGGCGCCGGCATAGTTATACTCATATTGTACACTATATGCTGCACCGCTGTCAATACTTTTGTCATTTTGGACAGTCATTAAATTGCCCTGCAAGTCATAACTATACAAGGTTTGAGCATATACGGCATCATTTTGCAAAATGTTGTGCTTTTGTACACTGCCGTCCAGATTATAGTAGCTCACCTGCACCGCCGGTGTAATGCTGTCATCACCCGTTACCGTTTCCGTAACAAGGTTGGCATTGCCAACGCTTGTTTCATCATAGCTGTATGTGCGTCCGCTGACAACCGTACCTTGCAAATCCGTTGTTGTTTTACTTAGCAATCTGTTTTCAACATCGTAGGTATATGCAGTTGTATAAGCTTCGGCGCAGCTGCCGTCCTCGGCATAACGGCGATATTCCGTTTCGGTTGCCAAACGATAACGCGCGTCATAAGAATAGGTAACGGCCGTACGATAAACGCCCTCCGTGCGTACGGCGATTTCCTTTAATTTGCCGAAACCGTCGTATTTATATTTTTGCTGTGCATTATTTGGCAGCGTAACCGTAATTTCGTTTTGCGGTATGTTATAGGTATAGGCCGTCACTGCGCCGTCCGGGGCGGTCTCGGTTAAAAGCCGACCGGTAAGGTCGTAGGTGTAAACCGTGCTTTGCCCTTTTCCGTCTGTCTCTTGAATCAGGTTGCCCCATTTGTCGTAAACAGACACGGTAACAATATCCTCCACCGGCTGATTGTTTGCATCTGTCAAGTTCTGAACGGTCTGCGTGACCGTTGTTCCGTTTTCCGTATAACTATATGCATAGGCCGTACTGCGGAGCAGTGTTTCATCCGGCGCGGTAATGGTTTCCTGTGTTACATTGCCGACGCTGTCATATGCATAATGGTGAATTTCTTGTACAACGTCATTCACCATTACTTCGGTTTTAATAATATTTTTGCCATCCTCCGAAAGTGTGTTAACGGTTTTTATTTCCGTATCGGCATTTTGCTTTTGCACAGAAGTAAGCAAATTTGCATAACTGCCGTACGTATAATCAATCGTACGGCTCAAACCGGCAGAATTATTATAGGTGTGTCTTTTTAAATTGTTTTTTTCGTCATAAGTCAATAGGTTTTGACTGTTTTTTGACTTAGAATAGGTGATTCCCTCGGCACTTTTATTTCCAAATCTGTCATATCCGTACCCTGTGTATTTTTCGATATTAAGAAATGATGATTTGCTCTTGTTCAAACCGACTTTTCTTAAGCTTTGGTATTTGTCAAAAAAGTATACTTGATACATATTGCTTTCGGGGACAGACACCAAATTTTTATACCGATATTCCTTTATGAACCCACCATTGTCGCTTCGCTGCTCGTAGTAGGCAGAATCGTATTGATACTCTTTTTGATTATATACATTTCCGCCCGCTATTTGTTTTGATTGTTTTACCACATATTTTTTTACTTTCTTGACAGAACCAGACATAACTGCCAACTGAGCCTGTTCAAAAACATCTTTTGTGCCGATTACGTATTCCGTTTTTGCATTCGTAGGGTATGTAATGCCGGTTAGCAAATAGGTATGCGTCAAAAACCATGTATCAAGGCTGCGTTCATTCATATTAAATTCAAAAACTGTTGTTTCTTTTTTTGTTTCATCAGCCGGGTCAAGCATCTTATCCACTTTAAATAAATACTTTGCTTTTGTTTGCAAAGCAGAATTTTCCGCATACGGAATTTGCTCTGTTGAATACTTTATAACCCAAGTACCATCAACACTAATACCGTTTGAATTGGCTCGAATAATCCGCCCCATTGTATCTGTGATTTTATAGTTCGCCTTGCCTCCGCCTTCATACTCATAATAAATGTAATTGCCGAACCGATCCGAAACAGCTACTACGTCTTGCGGTCTGCACCCCGTACTACTTATGCTGCAGTAATATCGTTTACCGCTTGCATGCTCAAATATGATGCTATACTCTAAACCGTGTGCAATGGCTTCTTCATCGGTTTTTCCGAATATTACGGTATACTCTGCCCCTCTGGCATTTTCAAACATACCGCTGAATCTATCAAATTCACGCGTGCTCATGTTATAAAAGCCGGACATATACCCGGAATACATTTGTGTACCATCGTAAAAATTAACAAATAATTCCCACTCTTTTTGCTTGGAATCCCGATAAATTTCAACAACATCAGAAAAAACACACGGAAAATTAAACCGTTGTGACATAGTAATGCGGTTGTGTTTCCAAATAGAATGTCTTTCATCCGCAGTATATCTGGACTTTTGGTTATCTTCCTCCGCAAGATACCACGCAAATTTGTTTTTTACATTCGTCACCGTTTGTTTGTCACTGTGGCTGCATGTCGGTTTATATACCAGCACCGGCAAACCATCTATTACGCCGATTTTTTCAGACGGTACACAGCCGTTACAACAAATTACAAAGCTTTCCGCAGTTCCGATAAAGTATTCTTCACTTTTATACAAAAGCCAATATTTCTGACCATCTGAATTTTGATATTGATAGCATGGCATGTTTTGAAATGTTGTATCTCTGGTGTTTCTATCATAATAATAAAATTCCTTTGCATCATTTGTATTAAACGACCTTTTAATTTCAACATCAAGTCCGTTTTTGCCGGGCAAATACAAATCCGTAGTCTGATAAATCACATCGCCCGTGGCCATACTGACATGATCCTCATCTTCCTCCACACTGTAGGGAGCTGTTAAGTCTTTGCCATAGGCAGCGCTGATACGGTTATAATAGTCATTATAGCTTAAGCTGCCCGAGGTGGAAGCATAACAATTGCTGCATAAAAGTATAAAAAGAGTCATTCCGAAAAATAAGCCAAGGTACAATTTTTTAATGTTTATTTTTTTCATTCTGTCACCCTCCCTTTTTCTGTTTAAGATAGAATATCGGCAATGTGCAAATCATGCTGCACACTTTCCGAACACTGATCCTGATACCATTCTCCGATATCAGCGTCATCAACATCATCATTTTGTTTTTCTGCTGCTTCAAATAAAACATCAGATACCGTACAGTTCGTTTTACGCGCTATGATGATGCTATCCAACAACTCACACGCAGTATATTGTTTTGCCAATGTTGATAATTGTGCGTCTGCTTCGGGTACGATAATGCTCTCCCACTCCGCGCCGTTTTGCACTTGTTCCAAAATATCATGAATATCAACACCGCTTTTACGTGACAGCCTGTTAGCTGCCATAATATCATCGTACGTAAGCCCTTCTGAAAAATATCCCCGTACCTCCTCCACACTCAGCGCTTCATCCGTTTTGTCGGATAGGGCATTATAAACATTTTCAATCCACACAATAGGATCTTTTACCTCCCCTTCCGTCGGATGATTTTCCCAAATTTCACGAACAATAGAAAAATCGGCATCCGTATCTTCCCAAAATCGGCAAATTGCATATAAATCATTCAAATCCGCACCCTCGGCAAATAAAGACAAAACAACATCTTTTTGCGTCCGACTTGGTTTAAACGTGCCGACCCAAGATGCAAAGCGCTTAACTTCTGTGTGCATCTCTGCCTCCTCTAACCCTTGCGATTGTAAATCCAAGGATATATCCTGAATACAAGCTATATCATCACTGCTTAAGATTAGCAAATCTGCCGAATCATATTTTGTAAAATGCGTTTGCCGCAGGCAAATACCACCAACTGTTATCATTATGAATACAACAAGCCCAATACCGCATATCACATTTCTTTTTTTCATAATAACCATTCCTTTCAAATATTTTTACATTAACAGCTATAATGCTTTCTCCCTACGGATCCTTAATTCTATAGAAAACACCCTTACGGCGTAGGTTCAAATCGACAAAATATAAGGTTTTTTTACAAAAATAAAAAGACCGCAACAAATGTTGCGATCCTTGGTTCACATATATAGTTCGGTAAAACCGTTTTCTTAGCATGTCAGGCATATTCTGACACATCCTTATATTCTTTTGTATATAAATCCATTTTATCTTACTTTTCGCTAAATGTCAAGCTCTATATTTACCCAAAGGCTTAATACACCGTTTTTTTCTTCGGAATTTTAATACATACCGCAAGAATAAGACCGATAATGGTTACAATCGGCAATATCATTGCCCCCATCAGCGAAAGCTGCGGCAGCTGCAACAGATTTGAAAACAACGCTACGGCGCATATAAATCCCAAAACGGACGACAGTGCCAAAAATCCCCTGAGCCTATTAAACGGCCGACAGGCGGCAATACGACAAATACCGCGAAACACTGGGCAAGAAGAACCTGCCAAAAACGCTTGACGGATTCCAGCAATTGAAGTATAATAAGAGTAAAGAGTGGGAAGACGTAAAATATTATGCGCGTAATATAAACGGTCGGCCGATTGAGTATGTTAAGATTGACCGGGAATTGGCAAAAATGGGTATTACAAACAAGGGAAGGGCATATCCGGTTGAAGATATTGAGATTAAAGGCTGGAAAGCACACGCCGAAAACAGAATGAAGCAAAGCGGAATAACTAAACAAGAAGCTTTGCAGATTAAGAGTAAAGCAGTTGCAATGATGAAACGCTACCCATCCCCACAGACCTTGTATAACTATTATAGCGATAACGGTGTACTTGGAATCAGAGCGGAAAATGGCATTGTGCAAACAGTTATTGCTGAAGACAGGATAAAGAACGACACTAAACAAATAATTGAGGTGATGAATAAATGGCTGAAATAATCGAAGAAGTATTTTGCCCGATGATGAATAAAAAAATTGATTTTGGTTATTGCAATGAGTTACAAATGATTGCAGATGATATGGTAACGCCGATGCCAGAGGAAGAACATTTGACTCTTACCGATTACGAAATCTGTAAAGCATGCAAAAAGAGGATAGATCCGAGTTTATAAATTGCTTGTATAGATAGGCGGTATTTTTATATCCAAATTCAATGAATCAAGAGTTTGCATTTTGCAGGCTCTTTTTTAATGCCTAAAAATAGGAGGATACGAGAATGAAAAAGCAATGCCCGTTTAATTTGAATATTGCGCAAAAGAATCTGAACTTTTATGCTTATGATGAAAATGGGAATCTGGTCAACCATACTCATGTGCTTTCTGAAAACCAAGAGCCAACGAAATGCCCGGGTAAGGCGTGTGGTTGTTGGCGCTTTGGGGCATGTAGGCGCAAATCATAGAAAGAGGTGATGTATATGCACATCCGGCGGTATCCGCCGTAGCACTCGCGGTTATTTACGGGTGTTTTTTTATGGCAGAATTTGAACATTGCGGGCAACAGAACGCAGTGGGCACAAACAGGAACGATGCGGGCATACATATGAACGCATTGGGCGAAAGGAGCTTATAACATGGCAGAAGAAACCAAACAAATCCCCGGCAATGAACCGGGCACAGAACCAAAAGTGCAGCCGCCGAGCTTTGACGAGGTGCTGCAAAACAAGGACTACCAGTCCGAATTTGACAGACGCGTCAATAAGGCGATTGAAACAGCCAAGGGCGGCTGGGATGCCGAACTGGAAACCCTTGTGCAAAAGCGTGTTGCCGAAGCCGAGCGGCAGGCCAAAATGACGGCCGAAGAAAAGGCAGAGGAAGCCGCTAAGAAACGCGAGGCAGACTACGCCAAGCGCGTAGCCGCCGTGACTGCACGGGAATTAAAGGCCGAAGCGCGTGAACAGCTGGCCGCAGAGGGCTTTCCGCAAAGTCTGGCAGACGTTTTGAACTATGCGGATGCCGATGCCTGCAAGGCAAGCCTTGAAGCGGTAAAACAGGCGTTTTCGGGCGCGGTTGAGCAGTCTGTAAACGACAAGCTGCGCGGCAGCACACCAAAAAGCGGTACGCCGCAAAAAGACCTTGATTCCATGAGTGATGAGGAATACTACAATACGTTTTACAAAAAGGAGTAATGCAAAATGGCAAACAATTTTATTACCGTAAAAGAGATTGCAAGACGGACGCTGCCGCGTCTCGTTGAAAATCTCGTTTTTCCGAATCTGATTCATAAGGATTTTTCAAACGACTTTGTTCCCGGCAAGGGTGCGCAAATCCAGGTGAAAAAGCCCGTTGTTTTAAAGGCGGAGGAATTTGACGAAACCACGGGCACAAAGGCACAGGACGTAAACGAACAGAGCGTTACCGTTACGCTGGACAAGTTGGCTACGGTTGATGTACAGTTCGGTGCGATTGAACACGCCGTGAATGTGGACAGCTTAGACCGCCTGTTTATTGAGCCTGCGGCAACCGCACTGGCGCAAAAGATTAACAATGACGGTCTGGAACTGTATAAGGACATCCCCTATATCTGCGGTACGGCAGGCACCACACCGGGCGCATTGAAGGACTTCGCCGATGCGCGCAAGGTGTTAAACGCCAACAAGGTGCCGACATCTGACCGTGTGGCCGTGTGGGACACCGAGGCAGACGCGAAATTTACGACCATTGACGCGATTGTGCATGCCGAAAAGTCGGGCAGTGTGCAGGCGCTGCGCGAGGGCTCTATCGGGCGTATCTTCGGACTGGATAACTACATGAGCCAAGCTGTGAAAAAGCATACCAAGGGTACGCTTTCCGGCACGCCAAAGCCAAAAGCCGCACAAAAGGCCGGTGCTTCGTCTGTGACGCTGTCGGCTGCATCAATGACCGGCACGCTGGTTAAAGGCGATGTATTGACCATTTTGGGTGATACGTATACCGTGACTGCCGATGCAACCGCGGCAGACAATGAAATTACTGTCAGCATCTACCCGGCTTTAAAGAAGGATGTGACCACCTCAACGGCTGTTACGCTGACAGGTGACCACACGGCAAACCTGGCTTTTCATAAAAACGCCTTTGCTTTTGTTACCCGTCCGCTGGCTGTGCCGAGCGGCGTGGAGAGCTACGTCACCAGCTTAAACGGCGTGACACTGCGCGTTGTGAAGGGGTACGACATGGCGCACAAGCGCGACATGCTCTCTATGGATGTACTGTACGGCTATAAAACCATGTATGAGGAAATGGCCGTGCGCGTTTTGGGGTGATACTATGCCGGAACAGCTGAAAACGCTGAAACTGCTGCTGGGACTTTCGGATAACACACAGGACGCATTGCTTACGGCGTTGCTGCAAAATGCCGAAAATGCGGTTTTGAGCTATACGCGCCGCACTGTACTGCCTGATGCGCTTTGCGCTCAGGTGGTGCAACTGGCACTCGTTGCCTACAACCGCATGGGCGCAGAGGGCGAAACGGCACGGAGTGAGGGCGGTATCAGCCAGTCGTTTGATGACGATATGCCCGAATCGGTATGCCGCATTTTGAACCGTTACATTAAAGCGAGGGTGATATAATGGCCAGACTATTGCAGCGCGATTTGCGGCCTGTGTATGTGTTTGAAAACCGCGAGCAGGAGAGCGCCTATGTGGGAACGGAGACGGTGTCCGTGTATGTGCGTACCGTCTCGGCAAATGTCCAGCCTGCCGAAAACAAGATAACGGCTGAGGCGTTCGGGCAGAGCGTATATGACATGATGCGCATCATCTGCCCCAAGGACAGCGGAATCGGCGAGCTTTGCGCGGTATCGTTTACGGACACGGAGCAGCCGACACATGAGGTTACTTCGGTTTCGTGCTATCGCGACCACATGATTGTTTTGGTAAAGAAGGTGCACGGATGAGCATGGAAATTACAGGACTTGATGAGGTAATGGAGAGGCTGCGCAGCGCGTCTGACGGCACGTTAGCCGATATAGCGCTGCGCCGTGCGCTGACGGTGGCAGGCGAGGCCATTCAAGAAACAGCTAAGGAGCTCGTGCACAAGGGCACGAGCCAACTGTGGGAGAGCATAGAAGTCGTGCCGCTTGAAAACGGTGTGGACATCGGAACCAATCTTGAATGGGGCTTTTATGAGGAATACGGCACAGGCAAACAGGGTGACCCGTCTGTAGAGCATACCAATAAAGACAAGTGGAGCTATGAAGATGATGACGGCAACTGGCACACCACATCGGGGCACGAGCCGCATCCGTTTTTGTTCCCGGCGCTGGAAATGCGCAAAAAGGAAATCCCCGGCATTGTCCGTGAGGAACTGGAAAAGGCAATCCAAGGAGGTGTAGGCTGATGGTAGATTTACATCCGGCTATCTATAAGCTTTTAAAGGGTGTTTGCCGCGTTTCAATGGAATTTCCGTCAACAGCGGAGCAATTTCCCGTTATAACGCTTGCCGAGGTAAGCAATATAGAGGATTTAACCATTGACGGCACGGAACGTATCTCTGATGTTACCTATCAGGTGGATGTGTGGGATAACGGCAAAAACCGGCAAAGATGCGAACAGCTGGCGGCCGAAGCGGCAGAAATTTTAACCGGGCACGGCTTTACGCGCATTTTGGGGCGCGGCTTTCGTGACGCAAGCGGCCTGCACCGTAAAATGATGTATTTTAAACTATATGCAATTAACTTAAAGGAGGACAAATAAAATGGCAGATAAAGCAACAACTTATGTACCCATGACGGGTGTTGACATGCTGCACTATGCAGTTGTGACCACCGACACAAGCACGGAATACAGCGCAGGAACGCCTGTTGCCGTACCCGGCGCAACGGAGGTAGGCTTTAACGTAAACGCGCAAACCGGTACATTTTACGCCGATAACGTGCCCTATGCGACCGATACGGCTCTGGGCGAAATTGATGTAGCGGTTGCCTGCGCCGATGTGCCGCCCTCTATGCGTGCGGCCATTTACGGCTATTCGTATGACGCGACAACGGGCGAGCTGAAGGAGGGCGAATTAAAATCCGTTGCGGTTGCCCTTATGTACCGCATCCGAAAATCCAACGGTGCGTATCGGTATGTAACCATTTACAACGCCAAGGCCGCGCCGAATGAGGAACGTGTGCAGACCAAGGGCGGCAGCATTAACTTCCAAACCAACGGCTTTTCCATGAAGGCCGCAACACGCGCCAAGGATAAGATGATCCGCAGCATCCTTGATGATGATGACCCGAAATTACCGACAGGCGTTACACCCGAGACAATCGCGGCGAAATACTTTACCGCAGTCGGCGCAACGCTGACAGCATCGTAACATTCAATATTATGTGTCGTGCAAACGGGGCGGAGCAAGCATCCGCCCCGACACTATACAAAC
>ERZ1035032.1606-NODE-1606-length-13652-cov-10.089873_pt1 | contig 13652 bp, 14 predicted proteins | sample MGYA00520693_ERZ1035032 | MGnify/ENA primary metagenome ERZ1035032 (study PRJEB33766, sample SAMN09781740) | gut metagenome | biome: gut microbiome | host: Homo sapiens | place: Madagascar | study: EMG produced TPA metagenomics assembly of the PRJNA485056 data...
ATGACCTTCTGGTCAGGCTGTGGGGCTATGATTATGAGGGCAGCGACAGGGTAGTGGACAATCATATCAAGAAACTGCGCCAGGCACTTGGAGAGTCGGGTAAAAAGATCAAGACAGTATTTGCAAAGGGATACAGGATGGATTAAGACTGTGCAAAGTGTATGAAGGTCTAACGGATGTGCCAGTACACAGACCCCATGACTCGGAGGTTATTAAAAGGGAAAGGATGTTTTATAATATGAAGAAAAATAAAAATATGTTATATGGGAAAAAACAAAGATTCGGCTCATTTTTTCTGAGAATATTTGTGCCGTTTATATTGGTGGCAGCACTGCTGGGAGGGATCGTGACCTATCTGTTGGTATCTATATATAATACTAGTGTAGACAACGGTGTAGCGAGTGCTGAGGAACGAATCAGGTCAAATGTAGATGAAGCAGTTACAGAATATCAAGATGCACTGGCAGGAGCCTATGTGGATGGGATCAATTATGATTTTGAGACTGCGGATAACAAATTCACCAGTGATGTTGAATATACGTGCGAAATGCTAAGTGCGATTGCAGTGGATGGCGGTGCTGCTGCAAGTCTGTACTATAAGGACTCAGATGGCACTTTGACATTGGTTGCCGGGCATGACTACCGTATGTTTTTTGTTGTCACAGATGATAACAATAAAAAGTTTAAATTGTCATGTACATATGAGGATTATCAGAAGATGATGGCGGAGGCTCCAAGATACGGAAGTGCCGATGGTTTGCCTGCTTTATCTAGGATAGAAGAGATATATGTAAAGGGAACCAGTTTCTGGATAAGTAAATACAGTTACTATGACTACGGTGATGACGTTAAGGTCATAGGAACTCATGAGGCCCCAATGGACTATGGCGAATCTGATGAGAAGAGTGTCACAGTAACAGAGATCCCCGATGGTTATGTGAAGCTTGACACAAGCAAAGGATACCATTTTTATAATAGCAGTCTTATCGGTTCGGGAGCAGCTTCCCGTAATATGGATTATGAAGGAAATATAGAGACTCTTGTGGCAGATCTGGGGGACTCCGGTGTTGGAAGTTCATCAAGAGTCAGTAGGAATTGTGATCAGGGAAAGCACAACACCGATGTGGTACCGATTGGAAATAGTTATTATCTGGTGATGGATTATCACACCGACCTCGTAAAGTCTTCATTTGGAAAAGCAATAATTGCCACGTGGATAGGAATAGCACTGCTGAGCACGCTTGTCTCACTTGCAATAGCCTATGTATTGTACAGATCATACAAATCTGTCTATGACATGGAGCAGTACAGGCGTACCACGTCAAATGCTATGGCGCACGATCTGAAGAGTCCACTGGCGGTCATCTCACTTTACGCTGAAAATCTCAAGGCTGGCACAAATCCTGAGAAGAACCAGTATTATATGGACGGCATACTGGATGAGGTCAGACAGATGAATACGCAGGTTGCGACTATACTGGATATGGCTAAGGCAGAGGACGTGGATACAAAGCTCAAAAAGTCAGAAGTGGATCTGACAGGCATAGTTGACACTGTGGCACAGATATATAATGAGAAAATATCGGAGAAAAACGTGCAGATCAATATATCGGGGGCATGCACGGTCTCTGCGGATGAAGCTCTGATGTATCAGGCTGTTGTCAACATCATGGATAACGCTGTCAAGTATGTGACTGGCGGCGGACATATCGTGGTGGAGCTGTCTGACAAAGAAGTGTCATTTGTCAATTCCTGCGAACCGCTTGATAAGGACACACTGACAAATGTGTGGAAGCCATTTGTCAAGGGTGATAACAGTCGTCATGGACATAAGGGCACCGGACTTGGACTTTCGATCGTCAAGACCATCATGGACAGACATGGATTTGACTGTGAGATGAAGAATGTCGATGACGGGGTTGAAGTGAGATTGATATTCAGGAAATAAGGAGGAAGACATATGCATTTATCGGTATCACAGAAAAAGTTAGATGAAGAAATAGGTGATGAGTATCGCAGAGAGCAGCTCACGGCGAAAATCCGGGATACAGAGAATTTGATCTCTGAATCCGAGAAAAAGATAGCTGCCTGTGAGTTAAAATACTCGTCGTTGTTGAAAAATTTCAAGATCACCATGATACTGCTTCTGGTTATTGTGGGGATATTTGCTTATATAGCGGCAAATGCAGCGCTTATAGTTTATAGGTTCGTTGCACAGACGTATTTGTTTATCATTGTTGGGGCTGTGGTGGTTTCGTTCATAGCATATGTGATAAGACGTGCTGCAAAAGAGATACCGATGTATGTTCACTGCCGTCAGGAGGAGAAAGGGACATCCCAGGATACCACCAATTATGTTTATAGGATAAGACAGGAGAAGAGACATCTGGCAGACTATAAGGCAGAGCTTGAGAAGGTCAAGCGGGAATTAGACGAATTTGTCGACTGACAATAATTGGGCTGACTGCTCTAAACAGAGTAGTCAGCCCTTACTTTATATGTAACAGAAGTGCATTCAGGCATTCTTGCTTTTATAATCCTCGCCCCAGTTTCTCATTGCGTCAAGCACAGGCTGGAGACTCTGACCGAGTTCAGTCAGCGAGTATTCCACTCTGGGCGGAACCTCCGCATACACCTTTCTGTGAACGAGTCCGTTTTCCTCCATGTCACGGAGCTGCGCGGTGAGAACCTTCTGTGAAACAGTTCCGATGGATTTTTTCAGTTCTCCAAATCTCTTTGTGCCGGTTATCAGATCTCTCAGGATCAGAACCTTCCATTTGTCGCCGATAAGACTTAATGTTGTCTCAACCGGGCATGCCGGCAATTCTTTTAATTTGTCGCTCATAATAATTACCTTTTGATAAAAATATTTAATAGGGTTATAAAATCCAATAGTTTCTTTTGGTTACTTATAGGCGGATTATACCATACGTACTATAAATATACCAGCTTTATAATATGAATGCGCATATTGGGGTGACAGTTGACATAAGATTATACATTTACAGTGTGACATAATTATGCTACAATAATGACACAAGAAAGAGAGGTGTTGATCATGCCAACTATTATGCCAATTAGAGATTTGAGAAATACAAGTGAGATTTCAGAATTAGCTCATAAGAAACAGGAGCCTATTTTTATTACAAAAAATGGATATAGTGATTTAGTTGTAATGAGTGCAGAGCTGTACGAAAAATTTGCACAGATCAACAGGATCGATCAGGCAATCTATGAAGCTGAAAAAGAAGTAGAGAATGGGGCTGAACTGATATCGGTAGACAGTGCTATAGAAAGGTTGAACAAAAAATACTATGGATAAATATAGCGTAATCTTATATCCCAGAGCCTTTCGTGATATCGATGACATATATGCGTATATAGCGCTTGAGAAGATGTCCCCGGAGAATGCAAAGGGACAAACGGATAGGATATGGGATGCGATAAAATTACTTGAACAATTGCCTGAATCACATCAGGATCGTTTGGTTGGGCAATTTGCTGGAAAAGGATATTATGAGTAATATAACGGTTTATTAGATGACCATACTTCATATGAGGTATGGTTATTTTAGTGAAAAGACTTTCAAGGGATACGAGATAACCGACAAATGTATCCAGTGCGGGAAATGAGAGCGGATCTGCCCGCAGAAGTGCATTAAGGATTTTGTGATAAATCAGACCCACTGTCTGCACTAACGAAGGTGCTAGTCATGAACAAAGGTGATGTTGAACAGTATGACACGCCGGCGGAGATACTGAAAAATCCGGCGACAGACTTTGTGGCACAGCTTGTCTACAGGCAGAGGCACCAGTGCAATCTAAAAGATGGACAGATCGGGGATTGCCAGTACAGCTTTGTGGCAGGTCTTGATTAGTGCCCCAGGGTAAATAGTGATAGTTGATTGGAGAATTAGATGAACCAGAGTGAGAGAAGAATATATTTGATAAAGAGGCTGTTGGAAGAACGCAGCGATTGCTCAGGCGTGCAGATCCCATCTGGCAGTGAGGCTCAGCGGAGACTTCTCCGTTCTCTTATGAATGTCAGGATGCCGGGAGCTATTGATGCGGATTTTCTGAAGATACAGGACGAATATCTGGCGCAGGTGAATTTCGAGAAAGGAATAGTGGACTTGGAAGATATCGCGGAGATCCAGAGAGACACATATGTGTGGCGAGGAGATATAACAAGGCTTGCAGTCTCGGCCATAGTAAATGCAGCAAATAGTGGCATGCCTGCCATGACAAGTTATACGATGCCACTGATATGTTTCTGCAAATGAATCAGGCAAGAAGAGACTGCAAGATCCCAATATATATGGTTCCACGCTGTCCTGTCTGCGGAGGTCCGATGGACATGAACCTCCGCAAGGATGATTATTTTGTTCAGGACAGTGCCTGGTATGAGGCAGAACGACGTTTCGGTGATTTTGTCTCCAGATCCCTGGACAGGAAGCAGGGATAAATGCGGATATGGCGGAGAGTATAAGTGATATACTCAACGTTTCAGTATCGCATCCATATCCTGTTCAGGAGCAGTGATCGGGTTTAGCTTATAATTCTCCACCAGATATTTCACCACGGTTTCAGACATGAACGCAGGCAGTGTTGGTCCGATATACATGTTGCGCACGCCCAGCGACAGCAGGGTGAGAAGGATACAGACGGCCTTCTGCTCGTACCATGACAGCACAAGGGTGAGTGGGAGGTCGTTTATGCTGCAATGAAATGCATCAGCCAGAGCCAGGGCGACCTTGATGGCACTGTAGGAGTCATTGCACTGACCCATGTCGAGTATTCTTGGAATCCCATCGATTTCGCCGAGGTCGAGATCGTTGAAACGGTATTTGCCGCAGGCGAGGGTGAGGACAAGGGTGTCCATCGGAGTCTGCTTTACGAATTCGGTGTAATAGTTGCGTCCCGGATGTGCGCCGTCACAGCCTCCAACGAGGAAAATGTGTTTGATATGACCTGCCTTGATTGCATCTATGATCTTGCCAGCCTGTGACAGAACTGCGCTGTGGCCAAATCCGGTCGTCAGCATATGGCCGCCGTTTATGCCGCTCATGCTCCTGTCGTGTTCATAGCCGCCAAGCTTCTGTGCGTGCTTGATCAGAGGGGTAAAATCTTTCTTCCCTGCTCTTGTACCTGAGATGTGAACCATGCCGTCATAACCCACGACTGATGTGGTGTAGATCCTGTCTTTGTAGCTCGGCCTTGGCGGCATGAGACAGTTTGTTGTAAAAAGCACCGGCGCGGGTATGTTCTCAAATTCCGTCTGCTGGCTCTGCCATGCCGTTCCGAAGTTGCCCGCCAGATTGTGGTATTTGTTAAGCTCCGGATAGCCGTGCGCAGGCAGCATCTCGCAGTGGGTATATACATTTACTCCTGTCTTTTCAGTCTGCTCAAGGAGCTGTGACAGGTCGTTCAGGTCGTGACCGGAGACCACGATAAATGGCCCTTTTTTGATGTCAACATTTACTCTCGTAGGCACAGGATTGCCAAATGATTCAGTGTTGGCTTTGTCCAGCAGCTCCATGCATTTGAAATTGACCTGGCCAAATTCCATGATGAGTTCTATCCATTCGGTGACGCTGTGCTCTTTGTTTACCTCGCAAAGTCCTTTGTAGAACCATTTCAAAACTTCATTATCTGTGTATCCAAGGTTCATGGCGTGGTGGGCGTATGCGGCCATACCCTTGAGACCAAACAGCAGGGTGGAACGCAAGGACACTATATCCGTGTCACCATCCCATAGGTTGATCACCTGTATTTTTTCAGCCTCAGGTCTGCTGATCTTGTTCTGCTCGTTTTTAACCCTTCCCATAAATTCTTTTATTGCATTGTTGTCAAAGTTTACATTTGTCAGGGTTGTGAAAAGACCGTCTATGATAAGTCTGTCGGCGACCGCGCTGTGTTTATTCTCATTTTTTGAGAGTTCTGCAAGTTTTATAAGCTCACACACAAGCTCGTCCTGTAGATTAGATGTGGATGGCTGCTTGCCGCACACTCCGGTATTGATACATGCGGATCCCCCCGCTGTCTGCTGACACTGAAAACAAAACATATTTGACATGTACTGTATACCTCCTGAAATTATGAATCTATCTGAAAAAACTGGTGACTGCCTGGCAGTCTGTGGATTTTCTCCTAAATAGAGTATGGACAGTGAACAGGAGTTTTATACTCAAATTTGCTAATGTATATCTGTGAAATAACATTCAGGCAGATAAAAAACTTTCGTTGCTCAGATAGAGTCGTCCTGAGAAAAAATGGAGATGGAGGTGGGGACGGAGGTACCTGACCCCTCCGTCCCCACCTTCATTTTTGGGATGCGGAGTCGCCGGTTATATTGAGCAGATAAGTGCCGTCTTGCACGCATTTGACTGAAATTTTACACGGCGCTGATAGTGGACAGACGTGAAAATGTTTTATAGTAAATCAAATAACAGTTGATCTGGACGGGGATAAAGGAGAAATCACGGATGAAAAAGGAACACGGGGATAGACTGGCTCGCGCACTTGAATTTGCAAATGAATCAGCCAAGTATCATGTCAGGAACTATGCGGATGGGACGCTTATGCCCGGAGATGCATATGCCGATCTGCCGATAGATGAGAGAGACCGAATGTATCTTGGACCGGATGCCGGAGCGCCCAACATGTATTCCAGAATATACCGCAGCCAAAGAGAGAAAGAGATGCGGGAGCAGGGCATGACAAATGAGCAGATAAAGCTGAGATGGGAAGCACTTGATGCCATGTGGCGCCAGGAGATAGAGGAGAGGCTCTACGGGGAAGCCAGACAGAATGATCGGTCAGAGGATGTTATATCAAGATACGAGAATGGAGGCTTGCCCGGTGATTTTCAGAGAAGGAGCGATCAGGCGGATGCGAAGAGAAGGGCAAAATGGCTCGGGATACGAATAGTGCTCATAACCGTAGTAGTGGTGATCATGGCGTTCACGATACTTAATGAGGCCGGGCTGATAAACGGCATGAGTATAACAGAGCGGATATTTGACAGGGTAGAGCAGATATTTGGCGATATGGACAACATATCATCAGGCGGTGCGGGAGCTGGTGGCGGAACAGATTCAGAAAATCCCGGCGGACTGGTGATCGTATACGGAGTAGTTATCTTCCTTATATTCAGATGGGTGAGTAAGAGCAAAAAGAAAAAAGAGAATATTTCAGATTCCAGTGTGATTTACACGGAGCTGATCCCACAGATTATCAGGAGACGTTATGGAGAGGGTAGCGTATACAGACATCAGGGCGGACTTCCTGATGAACAGATGAGAAGACTGAACTGCTTTGCTGGCAGACCATTTACACTGGATGGCAAGCCTTTGCTGGTTAACGGCCGCGACATGGTGGAGGGAACATACAAGGGTGTTCATTTCAGGTGCAGTTATGAATACATGGAGTACGAGTATTATCACGAGTACAGTGATGGTGATAAAGAGAAAAAAATAGACAAATTATTTGGGGGGCTGGTTGTTGAGATACCATATAGAAAGGTTTCATCGGCTTTGCTGGGAGTCATGGGAAACTCTGAACTGGCGATGAAGAATATATTGAAGTGTGGTTCGGAGAGTGGCGCAGTGGGAAGAATAGAAAAGACAGAAAACGAGAACTTTAATCTGCTGTTCACTATAAACTGCAATGATGAGGAGAATATATTTTATATGCTTACCCCGTATGTTATGGAGAGGCTGGCGGCACTTTATCCAAAGGAGAAGGCGGCTCTCCATGTGACATTCGATGGGGACAGATTGTATATGTGTATAAGCAAGAGTGATAAATACATGGTATTTGACGAAGAGAAAAATATAAAGAGTATGAATGATGTGGAAGCTTATCTGGACAAATACCTGCGCATGCTGCAGGAGACGCTGGATGCGGCTCTGTTACTATAGAAGAGAAATTGTGAAAATGAGCAAAAGTACACGGAGGAAAATGTATGTTTACAATATTATTTAGCAAAGGTGTGTTAGTATTTGGTGTGTTGGTGGTAATAGTTTTGATATTTTTAGCGTATGTGATAAAGACTGCAAATGCTCTGAAAGCAGCGGAAAATAAGGTAAGAGAGCTGGATTCGGATGTTGATGTTGCTCTTGCAAAGAGATATGATCTGCTCACAAAACAGTATGCGATTGTAAAGTCATATATGTCGTATGAGAGCGAGAATCTGATAACATCGATAAAGCTCAGGAAAGGAATGACACCTGATGAAAAGACAGGAGTGGAGAAGCTTATGAAAAACGCTTCGGATCAGATAAATGCAGTAGTGGAGGCGTATCCGGAATTGACGGCGGGCAAGAATATAGAGGTCCTTCAGAACAGCTGCACAAATGCGGAAGAGCACATCCAGGCGGCAAGAAGACTGTACAATGCAGGTGTGACAAATTATAACAATCTGTGCAGTCAGTTCCCTTCATCGGTGGTTGCAGACATAACGGGTCACAATATTGTGGAGTATTTCAAGACTGATTCGGATAAGAGATCAGATGTGATATTCTGACAGGAAATCAAGATATTTTTGCGCATAAAAAATCGGTGCGACGGGATTCGAACCCACGACCTCTTCGTCCCGAACGAAGCGCTCTACCAAGCTGAGCCACGCACCGATAGTGTTATATCAACACTGCCATAATAGTATAAGAACATTCTGAAAAAAATGCAAGGAGTTTTCTAAATAAATTGCCAAGAAATTTTAACACTAGAAATTTTTACTCCCAGAAATTTTCAAACACAGAAATCTTCGCGGCAATCTATATTCAGAATATTCGAAAAGCTCTTTTCGAAAAGCTCTTTTATGAAACAGAAAATCTATCAGTAGCAGATAATTATCCATTTGGGGTGGTCATAGATCTATTTTGGGAGGTGGTCATAGATCTGTTTTTTGGGTGCACATAGATACAATTTATATAATATTTAGATTTGTTACAATGGGAATTTATATGTGTATGGCAGAGTAGTAATCAGAAAGTAGTTGATATGAGGATAAAGTGCAGGTGGTGATGTACAGAATGAATGCCGCCTGAAATAGAAGGAGACGATAGATCATGAAGATACTTATTACTACGGACTGGTATGAACCTGTTATAAATGGAGTTGTGACATCAGTTGTCAATCTGTCAAATGAACTCAAGAAAAGAGGGCATGAGGTGAAAATACTCACACTGTCCAGAAGTCATCATACATACGCAGAAGGGGATGTGATATATGCTGCATCGATAGGTGCCGGAAAGATATATCCGGAGGCAAGACTTAAGATGCCTGTCATTAAGGCGGTAATAGACAAACTCATAGAATGGAAACCGGATGTCATACATTCCCAGTGTGAGTTTTCAACCTTCTTCATGGCGAAGAAGATAGCAGATGAGACAAATGCGCCGATAGTACACACATATCACACGGTGTACGAGGATTACACTCATTACTTTTCGCCAAATGCAGCGTGGGGACGCAAAGTTGTGCAGAAACTTACCAGGATGTTATCATCGAGGGTGGAAGCCATGATAGCACCGAGCAGGAAGATAGAGGATGTGCTTGAAAAGTATGATGTGTTATGTCCTGTTGAGGTGATTCCATCTGGGATCGACACGGATAAATTCGGCAAATATATAGAGACGGACGGCAGGTATAGGATCAGGCAGCAGTATGGACTCAGCAAAGAACAGACAGTACTTCTCTATGTTGGGAGACTGGCGAAAGAGAAGAATACCCTTGAGATACTCAGATGTCAGAAGAGAGTGAGCAGATATGGTACAATCCTCATGATAGTTGGAGACGGACCATACAGGGCAGAGATAGAGGAACAGGTAAGAGAGCTTGAAATCTCAGAGAGTGTGATATTTACAGGGATGATTGAGCCAGACAAGGTGGCTGAGTATTATCAGGCAGGTGATTTCTTCGTGAGTGCATCCACAAGCGAGACACAGGGGCTTACATATGTGGAGGCTTTGGCAGCCGGGATCCCCCTTCTGTGCAGAGAGGATCCGTGTCTTATCGATGTGGTGGATAACGGAAAGAATGGATGGGAATTCACGGATGAGGAAACATTTGAGAACGCATTGGTAAAGTGGCTTGATATGAGTGCGGCTTCAAGGCAGCAGCTCAGACGAAATGCGGTGCAGTCGGCAGATAAATTCTCCACAGCGATATTTGCAGACAGAGTTGAGAAGCTTTATATGAATGTGTGCGAGCTGCAAGCACTGGTGCTGAGGGTTTGTTAGAAATTTAATTTGGATGAATTCTCTAGTGGCTGTTGGGATAACCAGGGAAAAGATACAAAATTATCTCCAAATAGATGAAAAATCTCTAAAAAAGAAAAAATTTTAAAAAAATCTCTTGACTATTGTCAAAAATATCCATATAGATGATGTTATCAATTTATTATTAACCCTTTAAATTATTATCAGTATGAAGAAGATTTTAAACAACGGTTTGACTATCGTGCTCAAGAGCACAAGTGAAAATGCTCAAGAAGTTTCATTGACATTTAAATGCGGACATGTGAATGAGCCTAAGATTGGTATTGCTGCTGTTTATGAGAACATCGTTAAGCAGAATGCAAACAATCTGATGTCTATCTGCGGAGGTTCAATGACTTCGTTTGTTACAGGTGTCAAGACTTCCATCACAGTGGCTGTTAAGAACCTTTATGACAACTGCGTTGCAGCTGCCGTAACCAAGAAGGCTTTGAATAATGCAATTGAGGATATCGTTCAGCACACCAAGGATCTTGCTCCTCTGCCTCTTCGTCAGGCAAAGCTTGCTTATAAGCACACTGCTTTTGGCAAAAATGAAGTTTTCTGGAAGACAGATGACTACATTGACAAGATTTCTCAGTTGACTGTTGACGATGTCAAGGCTTATATCGCAGACAATTTTGTGGCAAAGAACGTGGTGCTTGGCTATTGTGGCCCTAAGAAGTATTTTGACACTGTTGTTGAGGTTGCAGAACAGTACTTTGGTGCTTTGGCAACAGGCAAACGCAAGAATATCAACTTGGAGTACACCGGTGGTTATCAGAACATTGAAGGCAACGGCAAGATGCAGATTGCTCTCTTTGGCTGGGACATCTCAAAGGCAGACAATACCGCTTCTACTAACGTTTTGATGAGTATGCTTTCCGGACGCCTCGAGCGTTCTATCGGCGAAGCTCATCTCAGCGCTGAAGCTCAGGTAAAGATTGCCGGCTACTTTGGCCTTCGTACTTTGCGTATTGCCATCTCTTGTGCCAACAAGAAGGACTATGACAAGTGCATTGACATTGTTTGTCACAACGTAAAGCGTTTGCAGACAAGCGAAGCCTCTGACCGCCGTATTGAAACATCTCGTCAGCGTGCTATGTCCGAGCGTCTCGGCGTTTCTAACGAGGCTCTTCCTCGTTCGGTAGAAATTGCATGGGCTTTGCTCGGTCGTGATATTGACTATGATGCCGACAGTGCTATCAGCAATATCTGGAACGTTACAGCTTATGATGTGCAGGAAACAGCTCAGGTGATTTTCTCTAAGCAGATGACCTGCGTGTTCTACACCACACAGCCGTTCCCTTCTGTTGAAGATATCAAAGACGCTATGTCTGCTGATTCTCAAAGTGGCGAACGTGCTGCTGAGGCAGTTGAGGACCCTGAGTTTGCAGATGCCGATTCTGAGTTTACTGATGCTGAGCGCGCTGCGATTGAGCGAATAGACGCTCTGAATGCAGAGTAGACGTCAAACAGAAACCTAAATTTTAGAATCTTAATAATCTTCTAAACCAAAGGGGTACGTTTTTTATAACGTACTCCTTTCTTTTTATCTTGCATAATATAGACATAACGACTATATATCCACCTAAAAGGAGCTTAATATAATGTGGAAAATAGTTGCAGAAACGCTGATTGATAATATAAAAATTTTTCCGTTTTTGTTTGTCACTTATTTGTTTTTGGAATATCTGGAACGCAAAACGTCTGATAAAACAACGGCGGCTATTCAAAAAGCTTCTAAGGCTGGGCCTTTAGTCGGCGCAGTTTTGGGCGTTTTGCCGCAATGCGGATTCTCTGTTGTTGCTGCTAATTTATTTGCCGCCCGTGTGATTACTTTAGGCACATTGCTTGCTATTTTTCTTTCCACCTCAGACGAGCTATTGCCGATTTTAGTTTCTTATGAAACTCCATTATCTCTGATTGCTTTAATTATCGGCTACAAAGCAGTGTGCGGAATAGTATTTGGCTATTTAATTGATTTTACATTTAAAAAGTATCATATTTTGCCGGAGCCGGATATAAAAACGCTTTGCCGAAACGAGCATTGCCATTGTGAAGAAGATGAACCGCTTTGGAAACCTGCACTTTACCATTCAGTACGCATTACTCTGTTTATTTTGGCAATCAGTCTGATTTTGAATATCTGTCTGCAATATTACGGCAGCTCCGATAAACTTCCGCAGCTGCTGCAATATCCGTTGCTCGGCGAAATGTTCAGCGCTTTAATCGGACTTATCCCGAATTGCTCTGCCTCTGTTATTTTGACGCAGATGTACATTCTGAATTATATTGACTTCAGTACCATGATGAGTGGCAGCTTGGTCAGCGGCGGAGTAGGGGTGCTGGTTCTGTTTAGAGTGAACCGTCCGTTAAAGCAAAACTTTAAGATTATTATTTTACTCTATATATGCGGCTTGCTTGGCGGTCTATGCAGCAATCTGCTGGAATTTTAAAACTCCAGAGTTACAGTGCAGCTTTGCTCGCTACCTTGACAGCCGTTGCATTCATCGTTAATTTCGGTCAGAGTGATGTCGTTTAGGCATTTTTTGCCGTCTCCGCAATAGGCATCGCCATAAAATATCTTATAGTTTGTGCCTGATTTATAAACCATTACATACTCTACAACACTATGCAACGGCTGAGCTAAATCACTCATCAGGGCGCGGCATAGCTTAACCGGAAAATAAGGTGTGAATCCGGTGCCATCACCATTATTTGTAAAACCACCTATATGAAAATCCATAACCAAATTGCCACCTCTGGAAAAAACATTAACCATATTACCATCAGAATCAATAAGCTGATTTATGGCATGGTTGCTATGCCAATCGGCAGGAACTAAATTAGCTGCAAGCACATAGTCGCGTAACCCACATTCTTGCCAATTCATTTCCCAATAGTTGCATTTTAACTTTTTAAACTCATTAACATTTCCAAGCATTCCCGCCACTAAATAACTGTATTGTTCTAAAGTTTTATTGATTTTAAACTTTTCCATCGCTTTGGAATATCCGGCAATTCCGCCCACAGACAGCACCGCAACAATCGCCAGCACGCCTAGCATTTCAATCATTGAACGGCCATATTGATTTTTCATCTTTTCCAAACTCCATTCTATTTTTGTACAAAAAACAAAACCCGCTGTAAAAAAGCGGGCGGATGTTCGAAAACCGTCACTAAATTGAATAAAAAAACGGCTCGGCTTATTCAGCATATAGCCTTATTCACCGACATCCGTCCAACAGAACAGAAGTCGGCATATATAATTTTAAGTCACTTATGCTCAAAAGTGACTATTCAATTTAGTAAAAGGGTTTTCGACGCCCTGGACAAGCTATAACCTGTCTGTTTTTAATTTAATTAAGCAATCATATTTTGTAAAGAAAA
>ERZ1035032.1607-NODE-1607-length-13647-cov-5.577987_pt1 | contig 13647 bp, 31 predicted proteins | sample MGYA00520693_ERZ1035032 | MGnify/ENA primary metagenome ERZ1035032 (study PRJEB33766, sample SAMN09781740) | gut metagenome | biome: gut microbiome | host: Homo sapiens | place: Madagascar | study: EMG produced TPA metagenomics assembly of the PRJNA485056 data...
CAATTAAAGTTATATATGGGAAATTATATGTCGAGACAATTCCCGTTATCAAAGAAACGGATAAATTATATTATCTTGATAGACAATCCTCACTTCGTACAGTTCAGTACGTCTCGCAACTTCGAAAGGCTGAAGAGGGCGAGACTTGGACGACTAACGAAACAGATTTTAAGAAAATTGCTCAAAAGTACATAGATGACACATTGTCTTTCGAAATGAAAAGAATAGTTAATGAACAAAATAAATTTGAAAACTTAAAGCAACAAGTAAAAGCAAAAGGGTTAGAAGTAAATTTATAATTAAGTACAGGGAAATTAAAAGGATGAATAAAAATAAAAGCGTAAAACAAACAAAGTGGAAATATTGGCTCATAGAAGATGGTTCGGCAAGACCTGAATTAAAAGATTTTTAAGGAGCGTAACAGCAATGATAGTTTATATAGCGGGGAAGATAACAGGGAATAGCCATTACAGACAAGATTTTGGTAACGCCGAAAAACAAATAAAAGAAAAGTATGGCGATGACGTTCAAGTCTTAAACCCCTCAGTTCTCCCTGAAGGAATGTCACCAGCCGATTATATGCGAATTTGTTTCGCCATGATTGATACCGCGAACATTGTTGTGTTTCTTCCAAATGCAATACATTCTAACGGTGCAATGATTGAATTAGAATACGCAAAATACACACAAAGAAAATATGTAAAAGAGATACACGATTTCATAGAACATTCAATATGCATTCCGACAAATTAAAACAGTAGGAGAATAAAATCATGAAAGATAAAATTATAGTAACCGCGAGTTTTCTTCTCGCGATAATCGCGCTAATAGTAAGAGGAGCCTTCAGCATATGATAAACACAGCAGAATTAGCCTATGAAAAAGGGTTTAAGGCAGGAGCAAAACTTTACGAAGAAATGCTTGCCGAATTTAAGAAAGAGTTACAGGAACACGAAGAATTTGCCAAACGCACGGCAACCGAAATTCAAAAACTAAAAAACGGAACGCAATTAACCGTTTCGGAGTTCGTCGAACGCTATGTTGCGCATAATTCACCCTTGTATATTTATAAAGAAACGTTTGAGTTCGAGCAGATTCGGGACAATTGTAAACTTCGCAAACGCGTCGACACGTTGCTCTGGAAGGGTATGGACTGGCAAGCATCAGGTAATAAAGAAGATATTGCTTCTATGCAGTCTCGTGGTATTGTCCCTTGTCCGTATAATGATTACAAAGTTATTGCAGTACGGTCCGCAGTCGACTGCAACGATATAACGGCGATAAGCCTTGTGGTGGAGGAAAAATGAAACCGATATATAGATGCGATTTTTGCGGTATTTTAGATACCGAGGATAAAATGCGTGAACACGAGGCGGTGTGTGACTATAACCCATTAAATAAAACTTGCTATACTTGCAAACACTACTATCGTAAAGGTAATGGCTGGCAAAAATGTGAGGGGTGTAATGCGGGTATGTTCAATAATTCACCACTAACAAAGATAAGTGAGATGGATTTGAATATTCCACATAAACAATGTGAGAACTACGAACACGGTGAGCCGTCAATTATAACGATACGGGGTGTGTAATGAAACGAACTACTTTTTTAAGACGAATAACCACACTCCTGCTCGTCCTGTTTTTCTGTGTTGCCGTTACGGGTTGTAAAACTAAAAGACAGTCCGCGGAACGCTGGATAATCGAAGAAATTCAAAAAGACGAAATGTATGCAAACTGGGATATTGAAATCTATGATATTACGGCTCTTACAAATAAAGATGGCAAGGATTGCTACAAAGTTGAAATTTATCGCGACGGTCGGGAGAACGACGAAAACTGTTTATTTGTAGACACTTGGATTGGTTCGATAGAGTATAAACGTAATCTTGTGTGGAAATATCCGTCGCAAGCCGATATAGTTTCGATAGACTTTGATTTTGTCAGTTCAAAAAAAATCTAGTAAATGTAAAGAAAATGCTTGACAAGATTATTTCTTTATGATAAAATAGGGGTACAAAATAAACGAGGTCCAAATAAAATGAAAGACAATAACAAAAAAGAAACGGCACTCATTGGCTTAACGATTTGTATGATTGCAATGCTTATCTTTACAGGAATGCTTTTTGCTGGCTTGCTTCTCCTTGGAACTGTACCGCTTTTGACCGATACGGAAATCTGCATACTGGTTACTATAACAGGAGTAGGAGCGGTCGGGATATTTACAATGTATAAAATGATTGACCTGCTCAAATTGTGCTACAAAGAAAAAGTTGACGAAGATATCCAGAACGAACTTAAAGAAAAAGGAGAAAAGAGTCAAAATGAAGAACTTTAATCAATTCTGTAATTTTCTTGAAAGCAATTACGATTGGTACAAACGAGTGAAAGAGCGTGTTGCCCATCAAAGAGAAAGACATTATCATCGTTGCGAAAGAAAACGCTTTAACGGTAAAACGTTCAGACATAAAACACCTTTATTCAAAAACAAAACAATATAAAGGAGAAAACAAAATGAAAGTAGATATTTACAATACAGACAAGAAATACGACATAATCTACGCCGACCCGCCTTGGCAACAAAGTAAAGGTGGTAAGAAATCCGTCAGAGCAAACAGTAGTGGTAAGCCGTTGGATTATAAAACCATAACTCTCGAAGAGATAAAAGAACATATCCGTCAAGCGACAAGTTTGTGTGGTAATGACTGTATATTGTTTTTATGGACAATAGACAAATATTTATTCGAGGCACAAAAAATTGCAGAAGAGTTGGGATATAAACTCCACGCTCGTATGATTTGGAATAAAGTTACGGGGATTCCTGCGGCGTTTACTATACGATATGGACACGAATATTTACTCTATATGTACAAAGGGAAACTTCGTCCTGTTGCAACAGAGGAACGTGGCAAGATACATAGCGTATTTACCGAAAAAGTACAGCGACACAGTCAAAAACCTCAAGTAGCATACGAAATCATCGAGAGACTATATCCCGACACAAACAAACTTGAGATGTATGCAAGAAATTACAGAGAAGGTTGGGACTGTTGGGGAGATGAGGTATGACACCCGACATCCGTAAAATTAAAAAAGTCGATAAAAACGGCAATGTAATAAAGGTAATCGAGGTAGATTGGAACAAATTACCTTGCAGTAAATGCGAGCGAAGATATCATTTTACCTGTCCGAAAGATTGTTGGAATAAGAAAGGAGAGTACGAGGTGTATTAAATGCGATATATCAGAAATACGTCTCGTCTTGGTAGCCCGAAAAGATATTCTTTACTAGTTATTTTTAATAACGGAACTGAATCCTATCAATATTATTCACATAGCCCTCAAGTCATTGAAAATAAAGGCAGAGAGTTCCGAAAAGAGTTCGGCAAAGAAATAAGGCAAATGTTCGTATTTGATAATACATTAGGAATAAAAATAAAAAGGATGAAAGTAAATGTCAGTTGAAATAATTAAAGATGGAGCAAAAAAGTTTCGTATAACTTGCACTTCGGGAGGCTCTAATGTATAATAATATTGACGAAAATATAACCGTTAAGGAACGCGGCTGGGCAGGACATTATATTTGCGGGTCGCGCTGTATCTATCACCGAAATACTTTAATCTCATATAATGAAAAGAAAATCGTTGTGTCTACAATAGGCAAATACAAGCCCGTCGTGACCGACCCCGACTGCTGTTTTCATCTGATAAACGGATTTGAATCTATCGGCGGCGGGCAGGTCGAAGGCAATCGATATTACGAAACTGCGATTGCTTATGCGAAATTTACTCGCGGTTATTGGGAATATTCGCCTAACGATGACATTTATGATAATTCTCTTATGGAATACCAAGACAAAGTAAGTCGGATTGACCCCAGTTTCATTGATTCGGATGAATATGCCGACGAATATCACGACAAAATTGTTCAAACAGTTATAAATTTATTAAAGGAGAATAAATTATGAAAATTAAAAAAGTTTTATTAGCAGTAATTGTAGCAATTTTCGCCGTTATCGGCTGTGTGTCCTGCGGAACAAAGAAAATCGAAGAGGAGGGAAACGCTCCCTCAACAGTCGTCGTTACTAGACCTGATTATGGCGGAAATATTAAAATTCACATAATTAACACAGAAAAAACTAAATATTTGGATAGTAACGAAATAGAAGAACTTACTAACGAATGGTTAGTAGAAAACAGAGATAAGACTATTTTATCTATAGAACTTCATTTCATTCGGCAAGATGATATACGCAGATATGGGCTTATTCTTATAGTCTATCGCGATAACGACACGACTTCTGTCGACGAAAGCGTATGAAATCAAGAACTGACCGATACAAGCGTAGGCTTTGTAAAAAGTGCCGATTTCAAGAATGCCCGTTTCGGGGAGGTATGATTTCTTCCTGCTATGAATGCGAACTTTATACAAAAGGAAGTGGCTGTTATTGCTTGCGTCCCTGTTCTGTACTTGAAATAAAATGCGCGGGATTTAAGCCCAAACGTTCAAAATAAAATTTATACACAGCAATCCCTGGACAGAGCAAATCTGTTCAGGGATTTTATTTATAAAAATTTTCAAAAGTGTTGTAAAATCGCTTGACAATGTTGTTTGAATGTGTTACAATGTACTTACAAAAAATGAAAGGACGAAAAATAAAATGAAAGACTACTTTACAACGAAAGACCGCGTACGACATATCTTTATCATCGGGCTTAAACCGATTATAGAAGATTTGGCTCATTCCGATGCTTTAACGCCCGAAGAAAGCCGTAATTTAACACTTGCGGCTAATTGTATAGGCAAGGCAAACGACTCGATTTTAGAGCGTTTGGGAGCCGCATATCGCAAAAAGATTTTGGCAATGAACCGCGACAATAAAATCGACCTGATTAGTCGTTACGGAACGGGCGGAACAACAATATCAAACGTCGCAAGCGAAGATATCGAACCTGCTCTGGAAGAATTGCGGTCGTGGAAATGCGTCGGCTGTACAAAAGATGATTTCAAAGACTGCGCAGTATACAATATGTGCATTGCGTGTGATTGCGAGATAAAACAATACAAAGACGGCAAAGGCTGTCCGTATAATATGTTTATCAACGAGGAAGAAGAATTATGATAAAACAAAGGCTAATCAGAATTGAGCCGATAAGGGGTGTTCGACCATTCCCGTCGAAATTACACAGTAAGCCAAATCCGGACTTGAAGTATGAATGTGAAGTTGAGTTGTGTTGCAACTGTACCGAACCGAACTGCAACGGAGAGCCTTGCGAAAGATTAAAACAGGCATATAAAGAAAAGAAAGAAAAAGCAAAGGGGAATAGCAATGAATAAAGTCCAGAGGTGATTATATGAACGAACGAGAAATGCAAATAGAAACGATTATTAACAACCAAGTAGTAATTTTGACGAAAGATTATGTCTTAGGTCCTTTAGATTCAGCAATAGTGCGTAATTATCCGTCTAGTGATTGGATTAAAGGATGGCGTCATCATTGTCTGATTATTGGAGACGGAGTAAAAACTTGCGAGGAATTGATAAGAGAGTGCGCCAAAGAAGATTTATTGATTTTGCAAAGGGATTTGAACGATACTCAAAAAAAGATAAATAAATTGCAAGATATGTTACGAAAAGATTTATGATTTTAACTTTACAAAAAGATTAAGGATTGTGAGGGTTTATTAAAATGAGTAAAAGAGTTTTATATAGATGTTACGAATCAAACAGATTAAACGATATTTCATGCCGCGATACAATTGGCTGGATAAACAACGAGCCACAACTTCGGTACGGAGAATTACCACAGAACAAAACTATAACATATTCTTCGGACGACGGTATGCATTTAATCTCGTTGTTGAATACCGTTAATTATTTCACTGGAATCTGGGCGACCGAACCGTATTTCAAAGGAAAGAGAAAAATGGATAAATTGACCGATTGGGAATTGAGATATATCCCCGCGGGCAAAGAATTTGGTAAAAGAATGAAATGGGAAGATTTCAAAAAGATAACGAAGACTTACGAATACATTCCCGAACCGAACCCTGAAAAAATAATGTTTGCACAACTTATGAAATCATTATCGGCAGACGAATTTATTCAATATTGCAAAGACAGAGGCATAAATGCTCTGCCTATCGTAAAATAAAAAGGAGAAACATACAAATGGAATCGAAATTAGTATTAGATGACTGCATAAAAGAAATGAAGACAATGCCAGAAAATAGCGTTGATTTTACCTTAACAGATATTCCGTATAATGCAGTAAGCAGAGAAAGTAACGGATTACGCAATCTTGACAAAGGGAAAGCCGACGAACTTGCTTTCGATTTAGATACGTTCTTAAATGAAGTATATCGTGTAACAAAAAACAGTATATGTATATTTTGTGGAAAAGAACAATTCAGTTCAATTTTTGAATACTTCGCAGAGAAAAAGGGGACAACGCGTTGTGTCGTTTGGCAAAAATCCAACCCGTCGCCTATGAACGGACAATATTATTTAAGCGGCGTAGAATTAGCCGTATGGTATAAAAAGAGCGGAGCAAAAGTATTCAATGCTCATTGTAAAAATTCCGTATTCAAATATCCGAACGGGCAAACGAAGTATCATCCGACAGAGAAAAATCATCAATTATTGGAAGATTTAATTCTCGACAACACAAACGAAAATGATATTGTATTTGACCCTTGTATGGGAAGCGGGAGTTGCGGTATAGTATCTAAAAAATTAAACAGAAAGTTTTATGGAATTGAAATTGACGAAACATATTTTAATACGGCAAAAGCAAGAATAGAAAAACAAACAAAACCTAAATTTCAAGTCGGAGACAAAGTCGTAGTTGTTGTTTCATTTATAAATTTCAAAAATGGCAATATATCTTGCAAGCCAGTTGTAGGGAATATTGTCGGAGAAAGAAGAGATGCTGTAGGAACGTTGCTTTATAAGGTACACACACAATACGAAGACCAGGACCATGAAAAATCGGACTTGGAAGACTATATAAAGAAATACGGAAAGGAGTTTGGGATTGTATGAAAATAGACATTTACAACACTGAAAAGAAGTACGACATAATTTACGCTGACCCGCCTTGGGCTTATCACGATACGCTCGGCGGTAATGCGAAGATGGGCGCAATGCCTTACCCGACAATGACGCAGGAAGAACTCTACGCTATGCCGATATATAAAATCGCGAAGAAAGATTCCGTTTTGTTTATGTGGGCTACAATGCCGAAACTTCAAGAAGCGTTAGACACAATTAAAGCGTGGGGCTTTAAGTATAAAACCTGTGCGTTTTGTTGGGTTAAACAGAATCCGAAAAGCGGCGGAATCTATGCAGGCTTGGGTCGCTGGGTGCAGGGCAACGCTGAATTGTGCTTACTTGCGACGAAAGGGCATCCGCACAGAATATCAAAATCAGTCAAACAAATCGTTATGGCACCGCGCGGCAGACATTCGGCGAAACCCGCAGAAGTAAGGGATAGAATAGTACAACTTATGGGCGACGATACGGAACGAATCGAACTGTTTGCGAGAAATTATGCGGACGGCTGGGATTGTTGGGGGAATGAAGTGTAAAATGAAATCGATTTTAATATCAACACGCCCGAAATGGTGTGAAAAAATCTGCCACGAGATAGGTAAAGACGAAATGGGTAAGTCGATTTATGAGAAACGTATTGAAGTTCGCAAATCTGCACGGAAAGAAGTGCCGTTTAAGGCTTATATCTACTGCACAAAAGGCAACGGCGATCGTGAGTGGTACGGTAAAGTTGTCGGAGAGTTTATCTGCGATAAGATAGACGAATACACTTTTAGCCATTACGAAGCAGAATATCGAGTAACACACGACGAGCAAAAAGCAATGTGCCTTAATCAGCCCGAACTGATACGATATGGCAAAGGCAAAACCCTTTACGGCTGGCATATATCCAACTTAAAGATTTACGACAAGCCGAAAGAGTTAAGAGAATTTTATTATTGTTGTAAAGAAATGAAAGCAAACGAACCACGAGCGGGGAAATATGTCAGTTTATCTTGCTATGCTTGTCGGCATAATGCCTTAAAACGAACAGAAGATTATTCCGAATATAACAATATGCTCGGGTATATCTGTAAAAGGAACATTACCCGCCCGCCGCAGTCGTGGCAATATGTGGAGGAATCAGAGAATGAATAAGAAAGTTAAAACTATAAAATGGCAATATTGGCTTATCGAAGACGGTTCGGTCGATGTCGACGAGTTACAACAGTTTATCGACGAAAACGACTTAAAGATAAAGATAATTATTTATCGTCAGGGTTCGATAAAACCTGAATTAAAGAATTTTTAAGGAGCAAATTATGAAAAAAGTAGAAATTAACGAAATAATATTTAAGAAATTGATAGACGGCGTAAAACATTGTGTCGCACAAGACGACAGCCGTCCGATATTGCAATACATACAAATCAAGGTCAAAACCGATACAATAACGGCGTATGCGCTCGACGGTTACAGAGCGGGCAGAGTGGAAATTAAAAATACTTGTCCGATAGACGAGGAGTTTACTTGCCTTATAAAACCTTTTACGGTCAAAACAAGTAAGAACGGAATAAACCCCGTTGTTATCGAACAATCGGATAAAAAGACCTTTGTCGAGGCTATGACCGAATACGGAGTGTTAAGATACGGCTTCGATATTCCGAACGACAAATTTTTCGACATTGAAAAAGTATATGCCGCCGCAAGACCGCACGACAGGGAATTAGGTTTGTCGCCACGATACGTTATAGATGCAATGAAAGCCTTAAATGGTATATGTTTGTTTGGCGGCGGGGAAAGTTGTGCTATTTTTGACAGTAAAGAAAACAATAAAGAAGCATTTATTATCTGAGCAAAAAACGAAAATATTACAAACGAGCAACTTATTTTACCCATAAGATTAGGAGATTAAGCAATAAGAACGAGGGTAAAATCGACCTCGGCGACCGTCGCTTGAAAAAATACGACTTGTATTATTGCGACGAGGATGGAAATGAAATTCAATAAAGGAGCCGAACAATGAGACATCCACAACTTTACCCGATGAACGGTAAAAAAGCCTTCGAAGGTTTGATTTTGGCACGTAGCGCAGATGATTTCAACCACAAACTTACCGACCTGATTGCAAACCATCTTGGCAACCTCGCTCTGAATTTAGACGCATCGATTATGGCGATTCAATTCAAAGACGCCGACGAATACGACATTGCAAAAGTTGTCGACAGTTACAGAAGAATCGACGGACAGTACTGCTATCAGTGTGATTTTATGACGCGCGAAGAAGTCTACGAACAAGTCAAGCCGTACTGCAAGTACATTTCAATTTCAGTCGTCCCGAAAGATTTGGGCAAAGGCGACTGGGTTTCGTCGGATAGACAGAAGAAATTCGGATATATAAATCTTTTGCTAATCGGCGAAACAGTAAATCCGTCAAAATCGCAAAATAAATTTTAATAAACTATGTAAAATTGTTTGACAAATAAAGCAAAGTGTAGTAAAATAACAGTAAAGAGGTGAATCGAGTTGGATTATTCATACGCAACGGGAAATCGTAACGTTGTATACTTCATAAATAACAAAAACGAAATTGTCCCCGTTTACGTTCCGCCGCAAACGTACGGCATAATAACTGAGACACATCAATCTTCGTCTTCGTCCAGATATGTGCAGTCTCAAGTGAGTTATGTAAATATGGACGGCAGAGCAATAATAACAAAATATAGAATTGTATAATATGAAAAAGAAATCACTAATAAAGAAATCAACGGTAAAGAAAGTCGAAAGTCTGCCGCTTATCAATGCGGCGATTGCTATGACTGCGATAGACGGTAACGTTAATTGCGAAATGTGCGGAAGTAAATTATCGTTAATTGCGAGTATTACGACTTTAATAATTGCGTTTTCAAAGCGCAGTAAAATGTCGCTTAACGACGTTTTAGATATGGTTACGTATCAGGTAAAACAAGAAATCGCCGAACAGGACGCAGAAGCCCCGTTCGGTAAAGAATTTGAAAGTGGCAACGGAGGCGAAGAAAATGAAAGACATCAGACAATTCTTAACTGAAGTCAGCAGAGCAACGGACTGTCTTGAACATAACGGAATCGCGACCGTAACTCTCCCCTCAAACTTCAAAATCGAAAAGCCCGAAGACATCGATTGTATGACCGTAACGGATAAAGTTATGACAGAAATCGTCAACAATCGAAATCAAGTGTTTGTTCGTTCTGTTTTAGAATGGGCTAAATCAAACGGTTATACCTATATCAACCTAATTGACGAGCAGTTTATTAAAGCGGCGTTTTCCGCCGAATTTAATCGCAGACGAGGCAATGAAAAGTCTGAATTTGACCGCGGCTATGCAATCGGGTATAACGAAGGATTTATTGCAGGTCTGCAAGGGAGTAAACCGAATGTTTGAAATTAAAAAGAACAAATACAAATCGAAATGTGGCAAGAATTTTTCGATACGACTTCCACAGGAACTATTCGACAAAATAGAATCCGTAGCGAAGTCGACGGGAAGAAAACGCAATCAGGTAATCAGAATGTGTCTTGAATTTGCGCTGGATAATTTGGAGATAAAAGACAATGCCGAAAGGTGAATTTACAATAGACTCTTTAATCGATTTCCGCGTCGGAGATAAAGTTATAACAGCGCAAGGCGACGTAAGTCGAATTACAAGCGTTCGTTTTTGGGACGGACAAGGGTTTCCCGATATTGACGTTCGCTGGACTAATGATGCGTATTTCAGAGAAAATAACTATGAAGGCTACGGAGCGGACGGAACCGAAATACGAGCAATAAACTTGTATGATTGCAAAAACAAGTATAAAGATTTTTATCAAATCGGAAAAACCGTTTTAGGCAATATAGACCTTTCTTCCGTCGAAGAGGCACGAAACGAAGCATTGTCAACGTTAAATAAATTGCAAGACAAAATCAAATTTTTGCATAAATTAAAATATGAAGGAGACAAAAAGAATGGATAAACAGGATAAACAACTTTATGCAAACTTTCTTTCGGAGCGTTTAATCGATATGACTACGGTAAACGAAGTGGCGAATAACATCTTTATCAAAGAATTAAAACCGCAGATGAATAATCTCAATTCGGGTACACACGCCTACTGGGATTGGTTTAACGGGCTTTCGGCTTATCAACAAAAAATATTTCTGAACGACGGCAAAATTTACAAGAAAAGCGATTTCAAACGCGTTAGAATCGAACTCAACAAGGTTCTTATCGAAGCAGAAAAGGAAAGTCGTTAGGAGGCAAAACAATGACAATACAGCAAACAGAATACTATCCCTACAATTTAATTTCCGCTATTTTCGGGGCGGACAAAGATGTTTCGGCTATAAACAAAGAGGCATTCGAGGCGAATCTCGGACGCGTCGCGACATACGCTCAGGTTTCTGACCGAGATATTGAAACTCTTATCTGGCGGTTTCGCGACGGACTGTCTTACCAATCGATGGCTAAACGTTATAATAACACAATTACCCGTCAAGCCCTGCAAATGGCGCAACGCACCGCATTGGAAAAACTTAACAGAGAAGAGTATTTCAACGAGTTTTCCAAAGACAAAGATTTTCAGCCTATATTTCGGTGTGGAAATGTTAATACCGATTCGGGCAATGCAATCGAAGACACTCCCGTTTCTGCATTTAACATTTCAAATAAAACTAAGTTAAGTCTGCGCCAAGCAGGATATATAACTATCGGAGACCTCGCAAAACTGAATATTCGGGACATAACCGATTTACCGCATGTTCATTGGAGAAATTCCGAATCGGTATTCGCCGTTTTGAAAGAACTCGGAATCGCGCGCCCTTCACCCGAGATAATCGCGGGATTAAAAGCATTTATGAAAAAATACAAAATGTCTTATAGCAATTTATTCGAGACAGTCAAATACCTTATACCCGAATCAGAAAATCAATCTTCGGAGACCCCAGAATCAAAAGGCGGCGATGCACAATTATGAAAAACAACAAAGCATATTTTGCGGGAATGATGTTTTATCTCTTAACAACGAACCCTGCGGCGAGATATTCCCAGAACAACGCTTATATGGATGCAATGTCAAAAGCGGCGTTCACAAAGAAGTTGCAAAAGAAAGGTTATATTTTCGGACCCAAATCCTCTCTTGACGGGCAACCCACAAGAAAAGGTTTTAAGTTGCTACTTTGTTTCAAATATTCTATTCCGAAATATCGCAAGGAACTCGCGGCGGTCAAAGCGGGCGAGAAGGTCGCAATGTCGAGCGATAAGGGGATTTACTATATATGAAACTCAAGAAGGACAAAATTCTTTATCTTCTTCAGGCGAGGCAAAGACGATTACTTTTATTCGGACGGCGAAATCGCGCGGGCGTCTAAAATCATTGGGTATACAGATTTTACAGGTAACGACGACGATAACAATAATAATAAGGAGTACAGGTTATGCCAGACACTACTAACAACGGCAGAAAAATATCGAAGAACAACACTTCGGGCTTTACGGGCGTTTCGTTTGAATCCGTCGCGGGCAAGTATCGCGCTTACGTTCATTACAGCGGCGAAAAGATTGCGCTCGGCTATTTTTCGACCGCAGTCGAAGCGGCTCGCGCCAGGGCAGAGGCTCAACAGTTTTATAAAATGCCCTTGGTCGACAGATTGCGGCTTGTAGACTATCTTTCGGATAAGTTCGGATTATCAGCCGAGGATTCGCTTTCGGGCGTTATAGCGGCGTTAAACGCGTTTCGTTGGGGCAAAAGAATCAATATAACCACATTCACAACCGAGTATGTCAGGGAGAGAGTCGGCGGAGCGGGATTCGGGGATATCCCTAATCCTCATACGCCCAGCAACGAAGTATTAACGCAGTGGCTGAACGGAATGAGTATGGCTCGAATTGCCCGTTCATCGGGGAAGCCTGCGGCGGAAGTCGAAAGAGAACTTGCGGTCGCGCGAACGAAATTTTTGCGCGAATGCTATTATTAAACAATAATGAATGATTGGGAGGCGAACGATAAATAAAATGAGTTTCAGTACATTAGGTTATCTTTTTATATCGGCTATGTGCGTAGTTATAATCGTTACTATAATCGGGATAATTTACAGCGGTATAGCCGAGCGCAATGACCGTAAGGCGGCGGAGCGACTCGAAGACGAGCGAAAGAACGGGGAAGCGGATGTTTTACCCGAAATCAATAATCAATCGCAGGGAGAGTACAATCCGAAGCAAAGTCAGGAATCCGCAAAGGGGCAAACACTCAGAATGAAAATTTTCGACAAAATTGCTCCCCGAAAAATAGTTTACCGCGATGATTGCAAGTATTGTCGATATGACGGTTACAATTGCGAGCCGTCTTCCTGCCAGAGTTGCGACAACAATGCGGAGCATATCGACGGCGAGTCGCCTGTGTGTCATTGTTTCGACATACTAAAGGTTGAAAGCAAGCGACCGCAGTGTCCGTATTTCAAGGACAAAATCGAAGGTTAAGAAAAATCTTCACACAACAACAAGCCCATCCATTCCCCCTTTATTTCCTTTATGAAAACCCCGAATCGAGTTGTTTTTCCCTTACGTTTGAGATTACACTAAATTCGGGGTTTTCTGTAATTTT
>ERZ1035032.1611-NODE-1611-length-13627-cov-8.426319_pt1 | contig 13627 bp, 15 predicted proteins | sample MGYA00520693_ERZ1035032 | MGnify/ENA primary metagenome ERZ1035032 (study PRJEB33766, sample SAMN09781740) | gut metagenome | biome: gut microbiome | host: Homo sapiens | place: Madagascar | study: EMG produced TPA metagenomics assembly of the PRJNA485056 data...
AAATTTTAATTTACCAGAAAGTTATTTATCGCCGTAGTTATTTGCTGAACAAAAAATTGTTTATTATCAAGCCATTGCTGTGGATTTTCTATTTTATAATAACCACGGCTCATACCATCGTTTATTTTCACCAACACCACTGAAAGCGGCTGTTCAAGCATATAAGCGGTCGAAAAAACAAACTCTCCTTGCTCTTGATAGTTTATTTCAAAATAACTGAACTGATTACTATAATCCTGCTGATAAATATCATACAGCAATCCCATAGCCTCGGCACAATGCTCGCAAGGTTCATTGTTATAAAAAACATAGATAATAGACTTGTTCCAATTATCTTCGTTTTCTTCCACATATTGCCTTATGTACGGCGTGCTGCCAGACAAATCAACCCATTGGGCTTTGCAGACCGAGGCGCATATCAAACCAACTCCAAGCACGAGTCCGCACAGCATTTTCATTTCATATTCTCCCCATAAAAATCACAGAGGAGAACAAGACTCTTTCAGCCACTTCTTTTCATCATCATTTACACACGCGGCCAAACGTTCATAAACTTTCTTATGATAAGCGTTCAGCCAGTCCCGTTCTCCCGCATCAAGGAGATATGCATCAATCAGCCGTTTATCAATAGGCACTAAGGTTAGGGTTTCAAATTCCAAAAATTCGGAATTCTGTTCCGTTCGTTTTGAATAATATAAATTTTCTATGCGGATGCCATAAGCGTTTTCTTTGTAATACCCCGGCTCAATAGAAGTTACCATATTCGGCTTGAAGCCATACAGGCTGCCGCCGCTTGAAATACGGTTAGGTCCTTCATGCACATTACCAAAACAGCCGACACCGTGACCGGTACCGTGCTTAAAATCTTTTCCCTCTTGCCATAATGGCGCCCGCGCTAAAGTATCCAGCCGCATTCCGCAGGTATCCAAAGGAAATTTTGCCTTTGCCAAAGCAATATGCCCTTTCAGCACCAAAGTAAAATCATGTATCATATCCGCAGTCGGAGTTCCCAAAGCCACCGTGCGCGTAACATCGGTGGTACCATCAAAATACTGTCCACCGCTATCCAGCAGCAACAAATTATTTTCTTGCAGCCGGCGATTAGATTTTTCAATCGGCTGATAATGAACAACAGCCCCGTTTTCAGCAGCGCCGGCAATCGTTTCAAAACTTTCTTCAAAAAATAAATTCTGCTCTTTTCTCAATTCATGCAATTTTTGCACAACATCCAGTTCGGTTTTGCCGCGCCAATTATTATGCAACCAATACAGCAACTTAACCAAAGCGATGCCGTCGCGTTCATGACAGGCAATCATACCTTTGATTTCAGTTTCATTTTTTTCGGCTTTCAGTATTTGGCAAATATCTCTGACATTCCGCCCGTTTGTCGGCTTTGTTGCCAAAGCGGTCGGAGCCGTGCTTGCATCATATATTATTACAGATTGATTATTCTCAAGCCACTCGGCAAGATGTTCAAAAGTCCAAACCGGCAAATCAGTTTGTAAATTATTACCAATTAAAATTGCTTTTCCTTTTTTATCAATTAAAGCATAGGCACGCACTACCGGCGAACAAGCTAAATCTTCGGCATATATGTTCAATAGCCAAGAAACACTGTCAGCCGCCGTCAGTAGATAATAGCCGGCATCTTTTTTTTTCAGTTCTTCCGCTATTGCTTCAAGTTTTTTTTCACGGCTCTTTCCGGTATATTTCAGTGGACGTTCCGAAACTTTGACCTTTTTTTTACAATCTAAACCAGTCAAATCACCGACATCAATTAAATCTAACTTTTCAAACAACTCTTCCGCGGCTTTTTTTTCTGCCGCAGAAACAGTCATTCCGTCATAGCCGACAGCTTCGACCCCTGATTTTTGCAAAAAACAGCACACATTAACAAAACTCGGCTCTTCATTTATTACCGTGATTTTATCCAAATCAACTTCCTGCCGCGCCTGTAGTTCATAACGCCCGTCCACAAACAAAAAAGCCTGTTTTGGGGTTATTGCCAACATTCCCGCCGAACCGCTGAAACCACATAAATACTTTAGTTTATGTTCGCTCGGCAGAATATCTTGCCCGATAAAGCGATTGCCATAGGTTGCAATATAAGCATCTGTGCAAAGTTCTTTTAATTTTTTCTGAATGACGGATAAAGTCATTTTATTTCTCCAATAAAGCGACGCGCCAATTTTCTTTTTCATACAATTTTACAAGCTTCAAGCCTTGTTTTTCGTGCTCACCGACTACCCATTCAACTTGATCGTCAATAAAGCCTGAAATCACGGCATAACCGCCTTTTTTCAAATTTTTTGCCATATCTGGAGCCATTGCAATCAGCGGACGAGCTAAAATATTTGCAAAAATCACATCGTACGGCGCATTTTTTTGCACCATTTCAGACTTATAACCATCGCTCAAAGCCGTGCATATTTGTTTTTCAACTCCGTTGTCTATAGCATTTTGCTGCGACACACGCACTGCTTCGTCATCAATATCCACTGCTATAATTTTAGAATTATTCCAAATTTTTGCCGCAGCCAAAGCCAAAATTCCCGAACCTGTACCAACGTCCAGCACACTTTGCGGTTTATTTGCACACAGCTTATTTATATCCGAAATTGCATCCAAACAGCCGCGGGTGGTTTGATGCTCCGAGCCAAACGCCGTAGCTGCATAAATTTTCAGCCCGATTTTATCCTGCGGCAACAGCGTTTCATCATGAATGCTGCAAATAAAAAATCCGGCTTCTTCCAGAGGAGCAAAAGCCATTACATTTTCGGTCAGCCAATCATCGCTTTGCAGCAAATCCCAAGTATACGGCGGCAGCAAAATTTGTCTGGCGGCTGCAGCTTTTTGCAAGTCTTCTTCTTTGGCGTCCTGACGCAAATAGCCAACCAACCGTTCTTTACCGTCATCACTATAATCTATGGATGTTACTTCAAAAAAATCTTCTGCAAAGTTCTGAAGTTCTTCGCTTATTTCCGCAACCGATTCAAATTTTGCAATTTTACAGCTTCCTGAATTATTACTCATATTTTTTGTCTTTCGTTATTACTTTTTTTACTAACTTTGGTATAAATTTAGTCTTAGTATACTAAATAAACCATTAAAAAGAGCTTATCATGAAAAAAATATTTATTACTCTTTCCTCCATATTGTTGGCCGCCTGCACTTTTTTTGAAAGCGACCATGACAATTATTGGCTGAATAATGTGCGTCCCTACAAACTGATGCCGATTAACTACTATGATCCGGCAGACAACGCATCTGATGAAAAAATGACTAACAGCCAAACCCTTAATACCCGCACCTACAAGCATAATGTAGTAGTTTCGGCAAATTTGGGACAACGCATGGTAGACGCTCAAACCTATACCGTGCAGAATTTTGCCAAACCGGAATTGATTGCTAAAACCGACGGTTCGATTACCGGCAGCAATTTTGAAGTAAAAATTCATCAAGATCAGCTGTTTGAACCAATCGGTGAAGTAAAAATTAACGGCAATTACTTTTTGATTGTTCCGGCTAACACTCTCGGCGATATGCTGCTGGTAGATGAAAAAGGTAATTTCTTGAATTATATCTGCCATTTATATCACGGTCAGCTTTTAATGCCGCGCGATACAGCAATTATCCGCCCTACCGGTTTAGGTGTTGAACAAAAAAAGGCCACGCGCGAAAGCGTAAGCGACCCGAAACTGCAATTTGAACTGAAATATGACGGCTTGGAAAACGGATATATGGCGTTTATTTACACCGACTACAGTAATTCCAGCGCCAGCGAAGGCTATTTTCAGCGCCATGTCTTTCCGCAGGGACAAGATTTAGTTGAAATCAACGGCATCCGCTTCAAAGTTATGGAAGCTTATCCTGAACGCATAGAATATATGCTGCTGGACTAATTTAAGGTTAAAAAAATTTAACACTCCTTGTTTGCAACAAGGAGTGTTTTTTATGTATAAAACATCAAACGATATAATATTTGCCGGAACTAGCGCTCCAGTTTTTTATAGCGGATGCGATGCGGATTGCAAGCATCTTCGCCCAAACGAGCTTTTTTATCTTTTTCATAGTCTTCAAAGTTGCCTTCAAACCATTCTACATGACCATTATCTTCATAGGCCAAAATATGAGTTGCCAGACGATCTAGAAACCAGCGGTCATGCGAAGTCACCAGCACGCATCCCGGATAGTTATTGATACCTTCTTCCAACGAACGCAGAGTATCTACATCCAAATCGTTTGTAGGTTCATCAAGCAAAATTACATTGGCGCCTTTACGCAGCATTTTTGCCAAATGCACACGGTTGCGCTCACCGCCTGAAAGCTGTCCGACTTTCTTTTGTTGGTCAGAACCTTTAAAGTTAAACTGTCCGACATAAGCACGGGAAGATACTTCATTTTTGCCCAGCTGAATCATATCCAAACCATCAGAAACTTCTTCCCAAACGTTTTTATCCGGATTCAGCTCGTCGCGGGATTGGTCTACATACCCCAAATCCACCGAATCGCCGATACGAATCTCTCCGGAATCCGGTTTTTCTTGTCCGGTAATCATTTTAAACAATGTAGTTTTTCCGGCGCCGTTCGGACCGATAATACCGACAATTGCGCCCTTTGGAATTTTGAAAGACAAATCATCAATTAAAACTTTGTCGCCAAAAGCTTTGCTGATATGACTGGCTTCTATAACCAAATCGCCTAAACGCTCAGTCATCGGAATATTGATATGAGCCGTGCTGATTTTTTCGCGTCCGGCCTGAGACAACAATTCGTCATAAGCGTTAATACGGGCTTTAGATTTAGCCTGACGGGCTTTAGGATTTTTGTGAATCCATTCCAATTCCAGCGCCAAAGTACGCTGACGGGCATTTTCTTCACGAGCTTCTTGAGCCAAACGCTTTTCTTTTTGCTCCAGCCAAGAAGTGTAGTTGCCTTCGTATGGAATACCTTGACCGCGGTCAAGTTCCAGAATCCAGCCGGTTACATTGTCCAAGAAATAGCGGTCGTGGGTAACCATAACCACGGTTCCGTTATAGTCTTTAAGGTGGTGTTCAAGCCAAGCTACGGATTCGGCATCCAAATGGTTGGTTGGTTCATCCAAAAGCAATAAATCAGGCTTTTGCAAAAGCAAGCGACACAAAGCCACGCGGCGTTTTTCTCCGCCGGAAAGTTTAGACACATCAGCATCTGCAGGCGGACAGCGCAAAGCGTCCATGGCAATCTGTACAGTGCGTTCAATATCCCAGCCGTTGCAGGCATCTATTTTTTCCTGCAATTCGGCTTGCTCTTCTATCAACGCATTCATTTCATCATCGGTCATAGGCTCGGCAAATTTAGCTGAAACTTCTTCAAAGCGCTGCAAAAGTTGCTGTGTTTCGCCCAAACCATCCATAACATTCTGCATCACGTTTTTGCCGGCGTCTAATTGAGGCTCCTGTTCCAAATAACCGATTTTCACACCATCGGCCGCCCAAGCTTCACCGCTGAACTCTTTATCTATGCCGGCCATAATTTTCAGCAACGTAGATTTACCGGCACCGTTTACACCCAATACACCGATTTTAGCCCCAGGGAAAAATGAGAGTGTGATATTTTTAAAGAGTTCTCTTCCCCCCGGTAAAACTTTAGTTAGGTTTTGCATAACAAAAATGTATTGGTACGAAGCCATTATAATCTCCTGTTTTTAATTAAATTGGTTAGCATAGCGGCTGTAATTTGCATCTCTAAATTCCAGCTTTGGCGCATTTTGCCTGTTTTTTTCGGCATTTGCAAGTGCTTTTTTATATGTAGCCAAAGCTTTATCATAAACCTTCGGATCATTTTTATATAAACTTGACGCATCATACAGCTTGCGTGGTTTTAAAAGCGTTCCGTCATAAAGTTTTATTTTGCCGTCAGCGTAAAGCGTGGATTGAAAAATCTTTTGTCTGTTAAAGCTATAAACAATGCTGTCGCATTCGGCATAGTTATTGCCGACAATTTCGGAAAAAGCATCTATTTTAGCTTCATTATACGTAAACATGGCTTGCCTTTGCTGTTCATCATTCGGAGATTTTGTTACCAGTAAAGCCCGTGCCAAAAGCTCATATTTTTGATACTTGCGGGCACGGCAGGCCAGCCCCTGTCCGGCCACATCGCCAAGTTGCTGCATTTCTTCCAGATAAGACAACTGACGTTCGGCATAAGATGTTGATATTACGCTGCAAAACAACAAGCTAAAAAACAGTAGTTTTTTCATTTTCAATCCTTTATATCCTCTACAATATACACATTATATAAGCCGAAAAAATAAAATATATCTTAATTTTGTGCAAATATATAAAAAAATGGGTTGACATTTGCGGATAAATAGCTTATTTTGCGCTCAAAATGTTTTGTAAAGGATAAGAAAAATGAAATGTTTCAGTTCGTTAAAATCAAAAAAAGAACGCGATAAAGATTGCAAAGTTGTTCGTCGTAAAGGTCGCGTTTATGTGATTAACAAAAAGAACCCGAAGCTGAAAGCTCGCCAGGGTTAATCCAAATGCACAATTTAAAAGGCTCTCAAACGAGAGCCTTTTTTATTTTGTCGCTGTACAACAAAATATTCATATAAAAAAAGCACCGTTTTCTCTTCAAAAACAGCGCTTTTTTATCATTCACTTTCGCTATTTCGCATTGTCCATAACAACTTTGCGTAAAGCTTTAATTTTGCTGGCAACATCAGGACGGGTCTTGATATACTGACGGCTCAGCTTATCACATTCTGCTTCAAACTCGCTGGCAAAATTTTTTTTGCGAGCCTGCTGACACATCACACTAACATACACAGGAACTTTGTCGCTGCTGCTATCTACAATTTTCATGATGGCGCCGCCAATCTTATATGTCTGCAACTCCTCACGGAATGATCTGCCGATTTTAGCGCGCTCTGCTGCTGAAAAATTGTTAATACCATCCTTAAAATCAATAAAAATGTTATTTGCCATAATATAATAATTTAAAAAAAACATAAAAATTCCAAATCTTTTTAACCATAACTTAAATTTGTCTAAATTGCAATATAAAAATTACAAAAAAATCATTTTATTTATTGACAAGTTATATTTTTTGTGCAATTTATGATGCCATATTATGGTGTTGCGCTCCTAGCTCAGCAGGATAGAGCAACAGCCTTCTAAGCTGTGGGTCGGGCGTTCGAATCGCCCGGAGCGCGCCAATTTCAAACACCGTCTGCAAAAGGCGGTTTTTTTTATATAAAACGCTATGACGTTGTTGACAGTTTTTTTTATATTATTATGTGAAACTAAATTTTTAAGTTATGGCAACATCAAAAAATATTAAACCTTTGCAGATTACAAAAGCTGATATTCATAATGAAATCAGAAGATTTTTATTGCATGAAATAGGCATTAAACCTGTATCGTATCTGCATAATGCTTGTATAATATCTGACCTAGGGTTAGATTCGCTTGACAGAATTTCTTTGTGTTCTCATTTGGAAGAAAAGTATGGTATCCGTTTGGATTTGGGACCAAATGAGGACATCTGCGTCGGTAATTTGGCACAACGGGTTATGAACGAGCATAAAGCAAAATCTGCAGTGACAAATGTTGGCTAAAAAAAATCTCTCATCCACAGAAGATGAGAGATTTTTTTTAATTTATAACCAAATCCATTTTATGATTTTTATTGCGCACCAAGTCAGAATACCGGCAAAAGCTCCAGCAGAAATGTTTAATCCGAACTGAGTGACTCTGGCAATAAACACAGCCGTTGCATCAGTCTCAGCCATCAAATGATCCGTAATTATCGGAAACGGATTAAACAGTACAAAAATTACCGAAATCACAAAAAACAAACGTACAAAACGCTGCAGTTTGAGATTATCCAACACAAATAAATCTCTATCACTGCCTTTGGCTAGCATCGATATAGCTGTGATAACAACAACCATGGCTAAATAAATGATAAAAAGAAGCATAATTATATAAAATTAAGTTAATAATGAAATTATGCATTTTAATATAATCTTGTTGAATTTTTTTGTCAAATATTATTTGGCCGCCAAGGCATTCTGCCTGCAATCGGAGGTAATATCCATATCGGCCTGATACAGATGAGTCTGCACCTCGGCTAGTCCCAAAACCGTATGGAAAAGATTGTCATGTGAATGCGGCCCCATTGATTTTTGCTGCAAGCATTGGCTGTTAATTTCTTTTTTCATATTTTTAGAAAACCAAAACAGCATCGGCACTTGCTTTTGTGTTTCCGGAGCAAAGGCGTATGGCAAACCATGCAGATAGGTATTGTTCTCCCCCAGCGATTCGCCATGGTCGGATACATAAATTAAGCTGTCATCACGCTGTTTGTTTTGATTATTTTTCAAAATATCTATAGCCGACGATATAATATAGTCTGAATATAAAATTGTATTGTTATAAGTATTCACAATTTCTTCTTTGCTGCAGCTCTGGATATCTGAAGTTCGGCAATCCGGAATAAATTTAGCAAATTGCTGCGGATAGCGTTCATAATAAGCCGGTCCGTGCGAACCAATCATATGCAGTACCAACAAGGTGTTTTGTTTTATATTTTTAACCCTTTGTGCCAGTTTTTGCAGTAAAACGTCATCATAGCAAATTCCGCCTTTACATTTAGAAAACATATTTTCGGTCGGCACGCGGTTGCACACGCCTTTGCAGCCGTTATCATTGTCTATCCATTCAATATTATAGCCGGCAGTCTGCATAATATCCAGCAGATTTTGCGTATAGGCCGCATCATCCGTATCAAAGTTTTTACGGCTATAGGCCGAAAACATACAGGGTAAAGACACAGCCGTCATCGTTCCGCAGGATGCCACATCCGAAAAATAAACAATATCCTGTTTTTGCAAAAGCGGATTCGTTTCTTTATAATAGCCATTCAACGAAAAATTCTGTGCGCGCGCTGTTTCTCCGATGAACAAAACCAATAATTTTTTGCGGCCGCTGATTTTTACTTTCGGATTAGCATCCAAAATAGCGAATTCACGTTTTGTTTCAGCTTTTTTCTTACAGTAACGCACAAAGGAATAAGTATAGTTCAAGGTGTTTACCAGTTTTGTGACTTTGTTATGATTGCGCCCGACAACGGCATATTCTTTATAGCAGATTCCACCCATAAGTAATACGGCAAACAAGCTGCAGCCCACATATTTCAGACGTTGTTTAAATTCGGCGGCCGTCGTCTGGTATTGGATATTTGTCATTAGCAGCAAAACAGCTGGAAACAAACCGGTAATTATAACATACAGCCAGAAGGAAGAAGACATGTGTTCCATAGTTTCCCGTGGATTTGTTTCCATAATGTTGCGAACCATATCGGAGTCGATATATATGCCGTCAGCAAACATATAGTAGTTGGCGGCCGCCGAGCCTAAAAGCAATATTGTTGTTGTCAGCTTACCAACATAAGGACAAATCAAAAAATTAAAAAGCACATAAAGCGGAACAAATATAAAAATGCCCAAGGATAAGGCAAACAACAACATCATCGGACTGTCAATTTGAATGTTGTGTGTTATGTAGCGCCAAAATGACAGATTTAAAACTGTTGCGAAGTATAGTGAAACCAAGCAAATCAATGTTGTCGATTTTATATTTATCTTTTTCATCCTCGTTCGTCCTTATGTTGGTACAAGGTCGACATTAGATGGCTAATCTGAAAACAATCTGAAAGAAACTAAAAAATTTTTCAGATAAAATTAAAAATTTTTCAGATGATTTTCAGATTGAGTTCTTACAAAAAACGTCATAAAATAATTGTAGGAGATAACTTTATGCGTATCTTATTGGTGGAAGATGATAAAAATTTAGGATGTGGTATTAAGACGCTGCTGGAAATTGACGGCTATGAGGTGGATTTAGCCGAAACAGGCATCGAAGCTATAGATGAAGTAAAATACGGGGCGTCGCAATATGATGTAGTGCTGCTGGATTGGATGCTGCCGGAGCTTTCGGGGATAGATGTCTGCAAATGGCTACGTGACATCAAAAAAGGACATTACACCGGCGGTATAGTTTTTTTAACTGCTAAATCGGAATTGGATGACTGCGTGCAAGCTTTGGAAGTCGGCGCTGACGACTATATTACCAAACCGTTTGAAATCCGCGAACTTAAAGCCCGTATTCACGCCGTGCTGCGCCGCAAGAACAAACCCTATATCGACAGTTCTTTTGAAGCCGGCGGCTTTGTTATGGACTGCGCGCAGAACACCTTGAGCAACGGAAAGCAAACACTTAATTTTTCTAAAACCGAATTTAAAATTTTGCAAATTTTATTTGTAAACCACGATAAAACCATTTTACGCGAAACTCTTTTTGAAAAAGTTTGGGGCAATAATCCGGAAATCAGCAGCGCAAATCTGGATTCTTATATTTACAATTTACGTAAAAAGCTTAAAATATGGCAGGACAATATACAAATTAACTTGCTTAAAAATATAGGTTATATGCTGGAACTAAAATGATAAACCTTTTAAAACGTAAACTTTTAATTCGCTACGCTCTGATTTTATTCAGCGTGTCTATGCTTATATTTTTGGGCGGATATGCAGCTTATCGCATAATTTCTAAAAATGTGATTTTTTCCAGTTTATACGACTATTTGCAGGAAGAAATTTTTGAATTTAAACAAGATTCCGATGCGTTGGCTATCAAACCTGAAAGAATTGCGGTAGCAGCACGTAACAACGCCCTGCACTTTTTTTCGTATGGATTTGTAAATGGCAAAATGCGCCGTTTGGAACAACCGGAGGGAAAAGCAGGCGATTTGCTGACGGAAAAAATGGCGGAATGGCGGGAAAATGATGGAGAAATAAAAAGTGTAAAAATTAGAAATAATGATGAGCGCTGGCGCTTTTTGGCTCTTTCTGAAAGCTGGAAAAATGAACCTGACGGAGATGAATATCGAGTAGTGGTGCTGCTGAATGTTACACCTTATTTTTATGTTACACATCGTTATAAAAGCTATGGTCTGTTAGCAGTCGGAATTTTGTGTCTTATTTCTATTTTGGCGGCGTCAATTTTGGCGAATAACGCCGTAAAACCACTCGATGAAGCTTATCGCAAACAAAAAGAGTTTGTTTCGGATGCTTCGCACGAGCTTAAAACTCCGCTCAGCGTTTTACTGACTTACATCGAAATTTTGCAGCAGCAACCGCAAAATGCAAAAGCCCTGCAGGTTATGAAAGATGAAACAAAAAATATGTCCGGACTAATTGAAAACCTGCTGGCACTGACTCGTTTGGAAAACACCGAAAAGCCTACAACTCAGGAATTAAACGCCACCGATATAATTATTCCTCTTGCCGAACGCCTAAACACTGTGCATAAGGATCGTAAACAGCCGATAAAAATTATATGTTCCAAAGATATAAAAGTTAAAATGTCGCAGCAGCATTTTGAACGCCTGCTGACTATTTTGCTGGATAATGCCTTAAAATACACACCGGCTGATAAAGAAATTTTAATTAAAGCAGCGACCGGCGAGCATAATGTAAAAATAGAAATCGCCGACAAAGGCATTGGAATAAAAAGCGATGACTTGCCGCATATTTTTGAACGATTCTACCGTGCCGACAAAGGACGCAACCGCCAAAACGGAGGCTTCGGCCTGGGGCTTTCGCTGGCTTTGGATATAGTGCAAAAGTATAAAGGCCGAATAAAAGTACAAAGCGAGTTCGGCAAAGGAACAACATTTTTTATAAATTTGCCTAAATAACAAAAAAAACAGCATCTGATAAACAGACGCTGTTTTTTTGTTTAGATTAAACCTGAGCTTCAGAATTTTCTACCGCAGGTTCCTGACTTTTTTCAGGCTTTGCTTCAGATTTTTCATCAGCTTTGCGCTCTGAGGCATAAATACCATAATCACGCGCACCGCTGACCGTAAGCAAAATACTGAGAGACGCCAGCAAACCTTCCCAGTCCACCGGATTGATATCAAAGTAAGGATACACAACAAAGTTATTGCTGTAGCCCATTACCAAAATCCAACCGATAGCCGGAATCCAAAACTTATTGCTAAGCACTTTGCCGTTAGCCGTAACATCTATTGCTTTCTGCACCGGTCCCAAATAGCGGAAACGCTGCAAAACAATATCTCTGGCGCCACCAAGTCCTAGCATAATAGCTAAAGTCATAATCAGCTGAGACCAATCAATGACTTTACAGTTAAAGTAAGGAGCAATCGCACAGTTGTTAAAAAAGCCGTATGCTATCACTACTCCTAAAGCCGGAATCCACATACGGGATTTCTTGACCTTAATCTTAAACTTAAACATAAAGCAAAAAAATTAACATTAATAATTTTATTTCAGATTTTAAAATACGCGTTTACGCACATTTTGTCAAGTGATTATCTAAAATATTTGTCTATAAAAATACATTATACCAAAATCCGTCGGCTTTTGCTTGAATTTATCTGCATACGGCTGTACACTGAAAATGATTTTACCAAATTATTATATACTAATTATGTCCTTTTATGTTTGAGCAAACATAATATTATAGGATTAACGCTCAAAATTATTATTTTATGAATACGTTTAATAAAGTTTTTCGCTCTGCTGACGGTACTGTTTTCACTAAGCTTCAGGCCAATGAGATTTCCGGTTTTTCAGGAAATTACATCACTGTAGTTGACAACAAACCGATTGCGGTTGTTGACGGTAAAAAAGTACCAATGCCGGCAGTCTTGTTCAATGAAATCGGTGTACAGTATGTGTTTGTCGATTTTTATGAACACGGCAAAAAAATGGCGAAAAAACACGGTATCTACAGTGCTGTCAAACAAGAAGCAATTCGTGTTTGGAGCAATGTAAAATCAGGTGAAAAGCTAAAAACCGTAATTGACGGCTATGAAGAGCATGAGGTTGTTATAGATGAAAACAGCGTTGCTGCTCAGAATGTTATCAAAAATGAATTTTATGCTATTCCGAAAACGGTGTTGGCAGCAAAATACGAGTTTGACCACCATGAATTTGACTTTGATGTCTATAAACCAAAGTCAACAGCCGTTTCTTTCTGGGTTTACTCAGATGTAAATGTGTTTGGCGTTTTGTGGGGCGGATTCGAATTTTTAACCACTCCGATGATTAACATTACCTCAAAAAATGATTGTTACGGCTGTAACTATATTGTTTGGTGGGGGAATGACGGACGTCTCAGCAGCTACAAAGTTGTAGGATATTTCCGCGCTTGCGGCACAAAGTTCTATCCTCATTCTGTTACTGAGCCTGTTTCAATATCTCAGGCCACTTTTATGCCGCCAAAAGAACTTTTTGCGTAGCATGACTAAAAAACTCTTGCGCATTGTATAATGTGCAGGAGTTTTTTTAATATCAATTTACTTTTGTGAGTTCGCAACCTCGCTGCACAACGTCGATAAAACAAAAAAGGCCTCAAAAGAGGATAAAATACAAAAAATCATTCTTTCAAAATGACGGCGGGACTGGCTGCGCTTACGCTTCGCCGCCGTGGCGCTCATTGCCTGCGGCAACCGGCATGCTCCCGCCTGCCTTTCGCTTGCGGTCAAACTCACATCTGTGAGTTCGCAACCTCGCTGCACAACGTCGATAAAACAAAAAAGGCCTCAAAAG
>ERZ1035032.1613-NODE-1613-length-13611-cov-19.471673_pt1 | contig 13611 bp, 5 predicted proteins | sample MGYA00520693_ERZ1035032 | MGnify/ENA primary metagenome ERZ1035032 (study PRJEB33766, sample SAMN09781740) | gut metagenome | biome: gut microbiome | host: Homo sapiens | place: Madagascar | study: EMG produced TPA metagenomics assembly of the PRJNA485056 data...
ATGTATCTTGCCATATCTTAACTATTTTAATACCTCGCTGCAAAGATACATTTTTTCTTTATAATTTCCAAGTGAAATAATAAAAAAGTGCAATGCCCGATGTGAGCATTGCACTTCCTTTATAGTTTGATAGAAATTATTTAATCCAACGTGGGTCACCTGCTGTGCCATACTTGTCTACATAGGCATCCTGGAGGTAGAACTCATTCTTTGCAGGGTTAGTAAATACTTCTGTACCCTTGGCACCGATAGCATCACCAATCTTACCATTGCTCCATGTACATTCGCTTGTAAAGTAAGTATTTGTGCATGTTACCTTCTTGGTAGATACAGCCTTCATTGCAATTGCAGAATCCCAACCCAAGAGGCATGACTCGAATACTGGTACAGGGTTCTTTGAATTCAGGTTAATGAAATTCTTGCCAGATATGCCACAGTTCCAGAATGTACAGTTGGTGAATGTTATGGCAATATCATTTTGCTGTGCGTTAACAATGCATCCATCTGCTTCTACATTTGCAAGAGTAGAATTCGTAATCTTGATACTCTTGACGCAGTTGTCATTTGTAATCTTTGAATTTACAACTCCAAAGTTACCAATGTTGTTGATAACGCAATCATTGATGTTGACAGCATCAGTTTGCTTGGTATAACCATTAAATCTGATAACGCCACGTGTATTGCTGATGTTACATTTTTCCATTTCGATAGAACCGATATTACCAGCCTCTGCATCTGGTGTAATAACATAATCAGCATCAGTTCCTGCGTTCTTCAAACTCATGTTCTTGAACTTGATGACACCCTTGTCGCCTTCAAGTTTTACAACCTTTACAGTCCATTCTGGCTTGTTGTTTCCTTCAGCACCCCAGAAGTAGATGTTCTTGATGTTTGAAGGAACAGTAGTAGAACCTTCGTCAATTTTAGCACCCTGTGGGAAGATAATGACAACGTCGCTTTGTGTTGCGTTTGCCAGAAGGTCTGAGATAGTGGTGTTAGCATCCCAGTTGAGATACTCATAATTCTCAGGCAACTCCTCTGTTGTGCGGAACTTTAATTCACCACGCTTCTTTTCACCGGCAAATACTCTTACGGTATAGCTGTAGTTAGGCTTCAAACCTTCGATATTGTAAGATTTTGCTGTAGCTAAATCTGCACCATTTATATCTACAGAACCTTCTTCGGCTTCCTCTCCATTACTTACATGATACCATGCGATGCGGGTAACATTGCTCAGGTCTTTATTCTCGCTGAATTCTACTAAAGCAGATTTGGCTTTAGGAGTGACTTTAGAGATGATCTGTTCAGCCTTTGTAGTAAAGCTCTTATCTTCGAGATATACCCACTTCGAGGTCTTGCCCTCATCATTCATACTGCGAAGGCGCAGATAGTAGGTAGTTTCAGCTTCCAAACCATCAATAGTAGCTGGTGTGGTAGTCAGGGTTGCAACCTGGCTGTTTGCAGCTGTACCCAATTCCATTTCATCACTGAGCTCTTCTGTGCTGTATTCCACCTGATAACTTGTTGTATTAGGTGTTTTGTCGAATGTAATTTCGGCAGAGTTCTCGTCAGGGCTTACGCTCAGGCTTGTTGTATGGAACAGACGGTCAAATGATGAGTCTACATCCCAATCGTTCTGGTCAGCGCAAGAACTGAAAGAAACTGCACCCAGGAGCATGAAAGCTCCTGAAAATGCTATGTTTGTTATTTTATTGAGTTTCATCTTTCTTGTCTTTTAAGTTTAGAAACCATAAGAGTTGTGGAGCATATTGCGGGAATCAGAGATGGTTGATGTCGCAATAGGCAATAAGTAGCGGTTTTTGACTGTGGTGTTGAGACCGGCACTGATGTATGGTAACTTCTTCAAGAGGTTTTCTTGCTTCTTGTTCTCATTGCCCGCACCCCACCAGTTTGCGGTCTTGTAGCCACTTGTACTTGCTGGTGCTGCATACCAGCATACGGAACTCATGTCGATGCTGATATTACCATCGGCATCCTTGATTTCCTTATAGTATAGTTTGTCAGGATATTCGCTCAACTCTTCCTGATATTTAGCCTTGAACTCATCAATCTTTGCGCTCAAGAGATTCCAACGTTCCAAGTCATACTTGCGTACACCTTCGCCTGTGAACTCCCAAGCGTTCTCATCTACGATGGCATTGAAGAAACCTTCCTTGTCTGATGGCAAGCTGTTGATGTATTCTTGTGCGACTGACTTGGCATTGTCGTCGAAAGCACGGTTGTGAACCTCAGCCAAAGCTTGGCGAGCAGTCATGCCAGCACCATCTGTGGCATCGTCTGGTCCGTGAAGTTCGTTCATGCACTCAGCATAGTTGAGGAGTACTTGAGAATAACGCATCTTGATTTCGTTGATACCTGTAGGTACTTTCTCTGTACTTGCACAAGCAGCAGAACGCCATTCCTCTGTCATCTTTCGAACATCCCACTTGCCGATATACAACTCGAATGGTTTGTTGCTGTCGAATTTCTCCTGCGTCAAACCGCTGTTATTGGTAATTTGATAAGGTACGCAAGTGATGTCACGACGAGTATCCTTCTTGGCAAATGACCAGAACAAAGGTGCTGTGGTCTTGATTTTACCAGATGAGTTTCCCTTAGGACCATACTTGCTGGTCTTGGCTGCAACACGTACACCTACTGTGTAACCACGCTCGCCACTCTTGTTCAAGCCCATAGGAATCTCAAAAAGGTTCTCTTGGTATTGGGTGTCGAGCTGGCGTTGGTTGACAAGATACCACTCGTTGGCAAAGCTTGGGTTGAGCTTATGCTTGCCACTGTTGATGACAGTGTTCAAGTTCTTCAAGGCAATCTTATAGTACTTCTCACGAACATCGTCGCTACAGCGTTGGGTTGGGTAGGTTGGGTCGCTGTTTTCTGTAGCAGTGATGTACCCTTCCGCCGACTTGTCGCTCTCACGGATTGCCCAACCTGCACGCTGCATGGCAATCTGTGCGCAGAGTGCATGAGCATAGCCCTTGGTCACATGCTCTGTGGTGTAACCGTCTGTGCCAGCCCAAGGTAAGACTTCCGCAGCTGTCTCAAGGTCTGTTACCAAACTCTCCATGATAACGTCACGATCAGTCTTGCCGATGAAGGCATTGGATAGGTCGGAGTTGGTACGGTCAGTCTTGAAAGGAACATCACCGAAGTTCTTTACCAAGTCATAGTAGCACATGGCACGGATGACAAGAGCCTCAGCCTTGTAGCGTTGCATGGTTGTGTAATCAGAGCCTTTGCCCTCGGCATACTTGCCGTGTTCTACACCATAAACGATGTTGTTGCAGTTCTCGATGATGCTATACATTTTGTCCCAAGCATCTGCAATTTTAGACCATCCACCAGCTACAGCGTTGTAGTTCATCACACCACGTTCACTGGAAGTTTGGGTAGTGCTGCTGGCATCGAGACCATCGATGAGTTCGCAGTCGCTGTTGGCAGTCACTGTGAATGCCATCACCTGTGCGTAAGCAGCATCTTCGGTCATCTGACCATATACCTTATTGAGGGCAAGCCCTGTATAATAAGGTGAATTGAACACGTCAGTTTCTCTGTTGTGTTCGGATGGAGATGTCTGGTCAAGGAAGTCGTTGCATGAAGTTGCTCCCAAAACGAGACCACCCATCAATATTGCTTTTATAAGATTTGCTTTCATTATAATGATTCCTCCTTATGATTAGAATGAAACGTTGACACCGAACACGAAGAGGCGGCTCTTAGGATAAGCTGCATAGTCGATGCCTGGACACATTGGATTCTTCTTGCTGCTGACATCAGTCTCTGGGTCTGTGCCAGAATAGCTCGTGATGGTAAGCAAGTTGTAGCCTGTCACGTAGAAACGTACATTGCTGAGGTATATCTTTTTTACCAATGCCTTTGGCAAAGTGTAACCTAAAGTTACGTTTTGTACACGAAGGTATGAGGCGTTCTCTACAGCGTAGTCCATCAATGACATGTTGCCAACGGCCACTGGATTCCAGATAGAGGCATTTTGGTTGATTTCATTCAGACGTGTGATAGCTGCTTCTGTTGAGCCGTATGCTGCGATGACATCATCTGATACAGGATTGTCTGCAATATTAATACCTGTTGCGAGGTCAAGACCTGTATAGCGACCTACGAAATCTTTGTTGAGGTTGTAACCCTTGCGAGAGTCCAAGTAGAATGAAGATGCCAACTTACTACCGTTCACAATCTTGTTGCCGAAAGAGAAATTACAGAATACAGATGCGTCGAAACCATAGAAATTGGCGTTTACTCCAAAACCACCTTGCCATGGTGCTACTGTGTTGCCGAGTCGTTGCTTCTTGGCGTTGCCTTTCTCGTCGGTCTCTACCTTGATGGCACCTGGCATCAGTTTTCCACCGATGGTCTGGTAACTATTGTCTGTGACACCGTCACGCAAGGCCCAAGCCTTTTTGCTTGCGTTCCAAACCAACTCGCCATTAGGGTTGGTGTTCTCATCGTATGCAGTATAGAAGCCATTGTACTTATAACCATACAACTCGCCAAGGCGACCGCCTTCTACGACCTTGAAGTTCTCATTGTCTTTGAAAGTAGAACCTGCCCACTTGTAGTTCTGGTACTCAGATGTGGTGTTCAATTTGTCAATGTGGTTGCGGTTGTATGAGATGTTGGCGTTCACTGTCAATGTGAAGTTCTTTTTCTCGATAGCATTGTAGTTGATGGCGAACTCGAAACCCTTGTTGGATGTCTGGCCAAAGTTCTGGTACTGGTAGTTGTAACCAGATACAGATGTGATAGGCACCTGCATCAAGAGATCCTTGGTGGTGTTCCAATAGAAGTCGAAAGTACCATTGATCTTGCCATTGAGGAAACCATAGTCGATACCTAAGTCACGGGTAATAGTAGTTTCCCACTTCAAGTCTGGGTTGTATAGCTTCGACATATCGAGAATAGTGGAAGCAGTCTCGCCGAAGAATGGTGTCTTGTCGGTAGCTGTTCCTAAGGCATAAGTAGGGTCGATAAGACCTGAGCTGATGCGGTTGTTACCTGCTGTACCGTAAGAGAGGCGGAGCTTCAAGTTGGAGAGCCAGTTCTGGGTACTCTTCATGAATACCTCGTCGCTGACACGCCAAGCAAAGGCTGCTGATGGGAAGTAGCCCCAACGGTTGCCCTTTGCAAACTTAGAACTTGCGTCTGCACGGAGGGTTGCGGTGAAGAGATACTTGTCGTCGATGGTATAGTTCACACGACCGAAGAAAGAGAACATATTGTCCTTTCTTGCGATGTTGTTGGAGTTAGCCAAGGCTGTACCGGAGTTCTGGTTGGCGAGGGCTTCCTTCAAGCCGAATGTTGTAGGAAATGCAACGGTTGTGGATGTGTAAGTTTCATCCTGTGAACTTGACCACTCTTGACCCAAGAGGAGGTTCAACTTATCTTTCTTGAAGAAAATCTTCTTGTTGTCGTAAGTGAAGGTGTTAGCGTTGCGCCAGTTCTTGTTGTCCTTGCGGTCAATCTCAGTCTGTGGCATACCAGAGTAACCAAGCTTTGAGTTGCGGCTTGCCTTGGTACCCCAAGCCTGTGAGGTCTTGGCGTATGTCCAACCGTAACCAAACTCAGTGCGGAATGTCACGTGCTTCCAAGGCTTCCAGTTTAAGCCCATGTTGTAGTTCTGGCGGAAAGTGCGCTGCTGCTTATAAGTGTCAAGCATACGCTCGTATGGACTTGCTTCGTAAGAAGAGTTGCTTTCGTCATCGTCTTCTGTACTCATGTTGATAGGATCTACAGGGCGGAATACGATGGTACGGTGTACGATGGAGTTGGTGGCGTTGCTTTCATTGGTATCGGCACCAGAACCAAGTCCGTTTACTTTTTGGTAACTCAAACGAGCATTGAAGTCGAGGGTGAGCCAGTTGTTGAGCTTGCTGTTCAACTTAGCATTGATGTTGTCCTTGCTGTAGTCAGAGCCAATCATGATGCTCTTGTCGTTGGTACGAGCATAGCTGATGTTGAACTTGGTGTCCTTGGAACCGCCACTTACGCCAACATTGTAGATTTGTTGCAAACCTGTGCGACCGAAGAGCTCATCTTGCCAATCGTTGCCCTTGACTGACTTCCAAATGTCGAGGTCGTCATAGTTTCCATAGCCCTTGGTGTCACCTAACTCATACTGGTACTTGGCATATTCGTATGGGTTCATGACAGCTACTTCCTTGATGACCTTTCTCAAACCGATAGAAGCACCAAAGTTGACCTGCACCTTACCTTCCTTACCACTCTTGGTGGTCACGATGATAACACCATTGGCACCACGTGCACCATAGATGGCTGTAGAGGAAGCGTCCTTCAATACGTCGATAGTCTCGATGTCGCTTGGAGCGATATCGCTGATAGAATTTACTGGGAAACCATCAACGATGTAGAGAGGAGAGTTGTCCTGAGAAAGAGAACCACCACCACGTACACGGATTTTTACATCAGCATCTGGTGAACCTTCTGTCTGCATAACAGAGACACCGGCCATTTTACCCTGGATAGCCTGTGCTGCGCTTGATACTGGCACATTGGCAATGTCCTTTGCTGATACAGAAGATACAGAACCTGTAAGGTCTTTCTTCTTCATAGTACCGTAACCGATAACGACAACGTCGTTGAGGCTGTTGGACTCGTCCTCGAGCTTAACGGAAACGGTTGATTTACCTGCAACATTCACGATCTGAGTCTTCATACCGATGTATGAAATCTTCAGTTTCTTACTGTTGCCTTTCAATGTTAAGGTGAAATTACCATCAATATCGGTAGCAACGCCATTGCTCTGCACACCCTGCTCGAAGACAGAGGCGCCGATAACTGGCTCGCCCGTATTGTCGATAACTGTACCCTTTACGGTTTGCGCAGATAGGCTTGCTGCAAAAAACAGCATGATGCTAACCAACGCAATTCTAATTTGTTTTAAATTACCAGACATACATTTATTTGGTTAGATTAGTAAAAAAATATATTTCTTCGCTGCAAAGATACTATCTTTTTTGCTTTTTTAATAAATATGCCCTGTTAAAATCTACGTAAACGTTTCCGTTATTTACGTAAAATCGGTAAGTTTTTCCGCAAAAAAGATAAGAGGATGTGTCATAAGTCCATGACACACCCTCTTTTATGCTTTTATCATTCGTTTTATCATTCGCTGTCCTCTATCTCTTCACAAACCACCATGTTGGTTCCCTTGAAGATAACTACCAGTTTGTGCAGTTTGGTGTATTTGGCAGCTTCTTTTACCACAACCGTATCAGCATAGCGATTTACCTGTTCGGCTGCTTGTTTCTTTAGCTGCTCTACCTTGGCTTCGGTATCTTTGCCTTTGGCATATTTTAGTTCCACGATATAGCTATGCTCCATATCTCTGTAGTTGTCGAGAAGGGGGCATAAGAATATGTCGGCATAGCCTTCCTCAGTGTCTGTCTCGGATATTGGACGATAAAAACGCGTCATGCAGGTAAGCGCCAGGGTGAAACCATGCACGAAAGCCTCACCCTTCTGTTTGTCTCTCTGTGAAGAGTAGCGATGTATGCAGTCGGCGATATACTCGAAGTAAGGTTTCCATTCGCCTCGATAGGCTAATCTGCTTCCTAATTTTCCGAAGTCGTATGTGTTGTAAGATAGATCGTTCTCGTTGTATGTGTCAAGCAGATACTTGAAGATTTGTTCTCTCACCACTTCGTTGGGAATGACAAACTTAGTTTCGCCTTTGTATGTGCCGTCTATGGTTACCATGCCGAAGTAGTAGAGAAGGCTTACGAAGTTGTCTGGGTCGCAGATGCTTTCGGCAGGGAATCCTGGCTTTAGATTGCCTGTGACGAAACCTCGTGTCACCAATCGCTGGATGATGGAAGCGTCATTGGCGAACTCCCTGTCGTGACGGATGAGCATTCGCAGTTTGTTGTAATCCACCCGAATATTCTCTTCAATCATGTTTTCGGGGATTCTTCCTCCACTTCGTATGTAGTTGTCAATGAAGTAGAGCACCATGTTGGAATTGTACATACTTGTTTCACCATACGCCTGCTCTGCAAAGCAATAGTTATCGTACCATGGCTTCATGATGCGAATCAGTTCGTCAATGCCGTGGTTGAACTTGGTGACGGTGGAGTAGTAGGTCAGGAGTTCACGTACTTCTTTCTCCGTGAAACCTGTCATTTGGTTGAACTCATAGCTGAGCGAGTAGTTGGTGCCGATATTGAAGCCACTTGTCAGGTCGTCTAATGTTACAGGACTTACACCTGTAACGAATACTCTCTTGATGGCGGTGTCAGTGCCAGCTTTGATGGTGTCGAAGAAATTGCGTAAGTAGCCTGTACCATGAGCCTCACTCTTGTAATCGTTGAGGCAATTGGGCTCTGATAGTATCTTGTTGGTGAAGTGGTCGTACTCATCAATAAAAAGGTAGATACTCCGGTTGGCTTTGGTGCATTCTGTGATGAGACAGTCCAGTTGCTCCACAGCTCCGTTCTTCGCCTTCATCTTCTCCTTGGTTCCTGCTGGCAAATACTTTTCATACTTGTCGCAGAAGGCATCAAACCGTGTGTCGCAATGGGCATCGAGTGATTGACGGTAAGTTCCGATTTCTGCGTTGACAATGGCAAAGTTCAGATAGATGACCAGATAAGAGTTGCGCTCTCGTGTAGGGTGCTTCCCTATGTAGAGATCGCCGTACCATTTCTCAAACTTGTCGGCTTCCTCTATGTCGTAATAGTGGCGAAGCATGGACAGGGTAAGGCTCTTGCCGAATCGACGAGGGCGGATAAAGAAGAAGAACTTATTGGCATCTTCTATCTTTTCTATAAACTGAGTTTTGTCCACATAGGCGCAATCATCCTCACGCACATCGATGAAGTTCATCATGCCGTAGGGTATACGCTTGCGGTAGGGCCTGTTTCTAAACTCTTCTGTCTCTTTCGTGATCATATCCTATATAGTTTATATGCACTGCAAATTTACGATATAAATTTTGAAAAACCAAATATTTGTATCATGAATATGATGGGATGAAAACAAAAAAGAAGTGCAATGCCCATTCTCGGAGCATTGCACTTCTTGAGTTGATAGTATTCTTTTGTCACCTTATCTAAAAGGTGTAAAAAGAAGTCTTGATTACTTCAGTACCACTTTGCTGGTCTTTTTGCTGCCGTCAGCCATGGTCTTTACAACGATGTTGATGCCACGCTGCAACTTGCCTACCTGAACACCGTCGGCAGAGTAGATCTTGGTGCTCAAAACATCGGCGGAAGTTGCGATGTTCTCGATGCCGGTGCTGGTGCTTGCTACTGTAGCCTCGCCAAGACCGCCCATCTCGTTGGCTGCACGGACACTCCATGTTGCAGAAGCATCGTCAACGGCGTATGTAGGTTCTACGGTGAAGTCAACCACCTTGCCGTCTTTGCATACTGCCCAGAGCAGAGCATAGCTGCTGTTGTCCCATGTCAGGTTGTTTCCAGCGATCTTCACATTGGTAGGAGCAGAAGCCTGTTCGGTAGCAGCTGTTGGATCCCAGTCATCATCACCGCCCATAACGGTTTCGAGGGAATAGAATGCTGCTTCCTCTGCTGTGAGAACAGGATTTTCAGCTGTTTCGTTGCGACGGTTAGTATAGTTATTTCCATCCTTTGCATCGTAAGCATCATAAACCTGCTTTCTTCCGCTCAGATCTACTGCAGTTCCTGTAGTTGTGGTAGAGTTGTACTCAGCAAAGCGCTTAGGATAACCACCGCTCATCTCGTCCCAACCAGCAGCTGTAGGAATCACTTCCATCTTGGTGTCGATGAAGAGAGCGATAGGAGTGCCCTTGCCCCAAGGACGACCGAGTTTGTACTTGCCGTTGATACCTGTGCTTGATCCGTCCTTGATGGTACAATCCTTGAAGATGTAACCATACTTGGTAGGTTGTGATGGTACGGCGAGATAGCCGGTGCCACACATCAAGAGATCTACATTATTATAATATACGTCACCCTTACCGCAGAGATAGTCGGTATTACCACGCAGGATACCACCCTCGAAGTAGAAACGACCCTTCTGGTTGTTGGATACGTAGGTGTCCTGATAAGCCCAGAGGTTTACGTTCTTGCAGATGGTCTTATTACTCTTGTCGTTGAGTACGATATCACGACCCTTGCCGTCGCCCATGCTGCTGTACATCTTGATGTCCTGGAAGTAAGTGTTTGTCGCACCGCTTTCCAAACTCAATACATCACCACGTCCAATTCCTTCCAATACGTTTGCGATGTTGTAGCCATTGCTGCTTTCTACTGCAGGTACGGTATTGGTGATAGAAGTATTCTCATTGCTTTCACCGATGATAGATACATTAGGAGTATTCATATAGGTGGTAGCACTTGGATACTGCTTGCCATCAATACCAGTCACCATGCTGTTCGGGTTGGCAGGAATCTTATAGTCGCCCTGCTTGATGAAGATGCGGAAACGCTTGCTGGTATCAGCACGCTTGGCTGCTGCTGCGAGAGCTTCAGTGAATGAACCGTCTGTTGGTACGATGAAGTCATAGAGAGCCTTGGTCACTGCAGGCTTCTCCTTGGTGGTGAAGCTGAAGGTGATGTCGCTCTGGATAGCATTGTTTGTCAAGTCGGCTACTGAACCTGCAGCGAGTGCGAAGGTATATTCTGTAGCGTAGCTCAAACCCTTGTAGGCAAAGGTGATGGTCTTGCCAGATACGGTACCTGTCAACTCCTGACCATTGAGGGTTGCCTTGGCACTTTCAGTCAGTTTTACCTTCTCATCGAAGGTCAATACAATCTTACCATTGGCTGAAGCATTGGTTGCACCTATTGCAGGTACCTGGCTCTGGAGAACAGGAGCTGTGCCGTCATCGAAGAGCTTGGCTGTACCTGTGATATAGATCTGAGCGAGAGCGATACCGTCGTTGGTACCTGTTGTTCCCTTGACAGATGAAGTCTTGTCGGCAATCCAGCGAACAAATACTGCAGCCTGGTTGTTGGCATCGGCAGGGAGAGTGAACTCACCTACAGTCCAAGCCTTGGCTCCTGGCATCGTGATGGCGCCAACCTTGGTCCATTTTTCGCCATCAAGAGAGTACTCTACATTGTAGGTCTCGTAAGCATTATAGTTGTAGAGCATGCTGCTCTTTACCTTGATGTCGGTGAATGCTGTGGCGTTGAACTTGGTCTGCCAGTAGGTTTCACCCAGAGCCTTTGTTGTAGTTTTGGTCCAGTTGACAGCTGCGTTCTTGCCTTCGTAGCCACCAGCCTTGTTGCTCTTATCGAGCCAAGGATATGAGTTTCCTTTTGCATCACGGAGTACGAGCTGTACAGCGTCATTGTCTGCTGCTGCAAAGTCGGCTGTGCGACCTTCCTTGCCTTCCTGATAGAAGTCCCATGCCACGATGTAGTCCTTGGCCGAGAATGTGGCAGTGAAAGTCTGGTCTGCATTCATCGTCGTCTTGATTTCTGCTGTTGTCTCACCATTGCTCCAGTTGTTGAAGTCGATGATGTCGTTTCCTGTTGCGGTAAGAGTTACCTCTGTACCTTCTTCATACATCTTCTTGCCATCTACCATCTCTGGGGCAGGAGAGAGAGTCACCATATAGTCCTTGGCGCCACCTTCTACGTTTATGTCGAGCGCATAGGTCTTTACCTTCTTATAGTTGGCAGTGAGAGTCTGGTCTTCTGTCACGGTGTATTTGAATTTGCTCTCAGTAGAAAGCACTGTGCCATTCTTGTCTGTCCAGTTGACAAAATTATAACCGAATTTATCGGCTGCAGTCAGTGTTACCTCGTCGTTCTCCTGATATTCGTCAGACTTAGGATAGACGGTAACGTCTGCGATGCCTTCAGGGTTGGCAACTGCAGAGAGTTTGTATTTGTTCACTGCTACGAGTGTTCCGTTGACGGTGCCTTCGATAGTGACAGGACCGAAAACTGCCTGCTTGTTAGAAGCTACACCGATAGTAGATGTCAGATAGAAGCCTTCGGTACCAGCCAAGGCTGCCTGCTGTTCTGCTGTCAGTGTGATTTCAAACTGATGGATAGCGGTCTTATCATATGGCTGTTTTGATGTAGCCTTTCCTTGACGCCATGCGGTATAGGTGCCCAGTGCTACCACTTCTCCGTTAGCCTTATGGGCGCTGATAACGATTCCGTTTTCAACATCTGTACCACAGCGGTTTACATAACCGCTCACCTTGTTAGGGGTGAAAGTAAGTCCTGCTGCAGGACGAACAAACCAGTTGATTTCTGTTTCCTTCTTTCCTGAGTCATTATTTATTTTGAGACCATTGATACCTGATGCGGTACCATCCGCCTTGGTAATTTCGAGAATTCCTTTCAAAGATAAGTTTGCTCCGTAATCAAATGCAATGGTGCTGAAAGCATCAGTAGGAGCTGTTGTGTTGGCACTTGCATTACTGAGGTCGTTCATAGCAAATACGACGCTGGCAGCCTCATTGTTGAAAGTCTTGCCAGCAGGTTTGCTTGCAATGACAGGAAGGGTAATCTTCAAATAGCTATAGAATGAACCATCGCCAATGACGATGTCCACAGTTTCAGCACTTGATGCAATGGTCTGGCTAATCACTTTACCAGAAGTATATTCTGCCTGACCGTCAATTGTTGTCGTTGTGATATTGCCGTATGCAGCCATTTCAATGGTTGCACCCTTGCAAGAAGGAACGGTGATGATGCCGTTTGCATTCATCTGTGCCCATTCGTCTGCACGACCTGCATTGTTGAACTTTGCTCCGCTTGGTGTTCCATCGAGGTCAATCTTTACATCAATGGTTTCACCATCAACAATGGCTTGTGTAACCAGGATTCCTTTTTTCCCTTGATAGTTGATATCCTGGGCACCATTCTTGTGACCGAAGTAATAGGTGAGGGTGGTTGCCTCTGTGCGGTCGGCAAGCGACTTGGTGTTGGCAGTGAACACTGGGGTCAGTGTAGCACTTGCGCTTGGAGCAGTGATGGTTTCACCAGGCTTGTAGGTGTTGGTGCCATCTGTCCAGCCTGTCAAAGTGCTGCCAGCAACGTAAAGCGTGGTGTTCGTAGGAAGCGTATAGCTGCTTCCCACTTCTACCTTTGCGCTTGCAGGGAGTGTTCCTTCTGCAGTTGTCGTTCCTAAAGAGTAAGTGAGGGTAATGTCACTTGCTTTTGTAACGACTGAAACGAGTAGGACTAAAAATAATAGTCCGAATCTTAGTAGATTTCTGTTCATTTGTTTGTTACTTTTTTAGGTTATATATACTTTATATTGTTTCCAGTAAATAAGATTAGGAGTTAAGGGTACTGTTTTTGACTTGGGTACAAAGTCTTTGCAAACGAGCGCAGAACATCAAACTCGTTTGAATGTTTTGCCGAGTGCCGCTTTGACTTGGGTACAAAGTCTTTGCAAACGAGCGCAATGAAAGTTTGCTTTCAAATTGCCGAGTGCCGCTTTGACTTGGGTACAAAGGTAATGCAAAAACTTGATAGTTGTTCCTCCTTAATCTAATTAAACTCACGTAAACGTTTACGATGGATTCTTGCATTTTTATCTTGCATTTCTTGCGGTTAAGTTGTACTTTTGCATCGTAGTCATATCAAAGACTAATTTCTAAAACATAAA
>ERZ1035032.1615-NODE-1615-length-13603-cov-8.051004_pt1 | contig 13603 bp, 8 predicted proteins | sample MGYA00520693_ERZ1035032 | MGnify/ENA primary metagenome ERZ1035032 (study PRJEB33766, sample SAMN09781740) | gut metagenome | biome: gut microbiome | host: Homo sapiens | place: Madagascar | study: EMG produced TPA metagenomics assembly of the PRJNA485056 data...
CATTACAGCGCTCTGGGGCCTTTATATCTTAAAATCAAAGTGTCAAAGATGGGAATATACAATATTTCCGTCGTTTTTCCAGCATCGGGAACCACTGTTTTGCCAACAAATCCGCACCTCTCCGGCGGGACAAACCAACCGGCTTTGAAACATTTTTTTAATAAAACAATTTAGCATATCGGGAAATTCAGTTGTCTTACTTGTATAAAACATTTTTATACACACTATGAAACTGAATTTCATAACAGCTGCCGCAATGGCAGCGACACTGCTGGTGGCAGCGACAGGTTGCCAAAAGCAGAGCGAGTCGGAGATTCACGACACTGTCGTAATCCAGACAAAGCTGACATCCGGAACGCCGGCCACTAAAGTCACGGGCGGCGAAGACAACATCACGATTGCCGCAACATGTGACTGGTCACTGGAAGGCGAAGACTGGTTCACCATCGAACCGGCATCAGGCGCAAAGGGTATCAGCGAATCCACAATCACCACACAGCCTAATAACACCGGAGAAGACCGCAAAGGCACTATCAAACTCAAAGCAGGCTCATACACAAGCACTTACACATTTACGCAAGCCGGCAGATAATGATAATTGAAGACTACAGACGCATTTTCGATTTCTTTTTCAGCGGAGTGGAGATTCCCGAAGAACTAAGACAACAGTTTTTCGGATGGCTCGAAATACATGGAAACGAGCCGGAAACCAAAGCCCTGCTCGAAGAATATTGGAATGAAGTTTCGTCAGCCGCACCCGAATTCAACCTCACAGAAGGACTGGAAAAACTGATGGCCAGACTCGGAACGGGAAACAGCATTGACAAAAATGCAAACGGCTCCATCGCCGAGGCTAAGGTCAATGCCAGAGTAAAGGACGCACAAACCGATACCGAGGAGGAAAACCCTCAGGTCAATGCCTTTTCCGGAATCCGTCACGAAGAAGCCGAAGCACCAAAACAGGAAAGAAGAAAACTATTCCGCAGCAAGACATTGAAATACTGCATTGCAGCAGCTGCCGCGGCAGCGCTCTTCCTCACAGGCGCAGCAACGTCCGAACTGGTGACGGGGAAAAGACAGGAAACTGTCCTGATGGCATCGTCGGAAAACATCAGTTCATATACGCTGCCGGACGGGTCGAAAGTATGGCTGAACAAAAACAGCTGGCTCACCTACAGCCAAAAGTTCGGAAAAAGGACCAGACAGGTGGCTCTCAAAGGAGAAGGCTACTTCGAAGTCAACAGGGACGAGCGGCGACCATTCATCGTGAAAATGCAGAACGACCTGGACATCAAGGTTTTGGGAACCACATTCAACGCATGCAATTACCCGTCCTTGAACAAGGCAGAAGTCATTCTGCGCTCAGGCTCAGTACAGGTCTCAGACAACGGACGCAACGAATATGTCATCCTGAAACCTAATCAGAAATTCACCTGGAACGAAGGATCGGCCGAAATTTCATCCGTCAATGCAATGAACTGCTGCAGATGGTTCGAGCACAGACTTGTCTTCGACAACGTAAAACTCAAAGACATACTTGAAAACCTCTCCCACAAATACCAGACAGAGATTTCTCTCAATGTCGGGAATCTGGCGGACAAGCATATGTCAATGACAATCAGGGATGAATCCGTCGAGGACATCCTTGACATCCTGACAACTCTGCTCCCTATAAGATGGAGATACCAGGGCGCGGAAATCATAATTGAAAACAAAACCAAAAAACATTAATAATGAAAGGAATCTCTAACATTCTTCCTTCATTCACCCGCATAGGCCTCAGCATAATATGCGCCCTCTGCATCACGTCAAACGTGTTCGCACAGGACAGGAAGGCCAATGTGAATGTAAAGGATGTGACAGTAAAGGAACTCCTCAGAGCCATCGAGGCGGGGAGCACCTACACATTCGCCTATGTCGATACCGACATTGACTTGACCAGGAAAGTGACAGTATCAGCCACGAACAAAGACATTGAAACCATCATAAAGGAAGTTCTTCCCGGTGTCAATGTCGAATTCAAGGACCAGAAGATTCTCCTCAGCAACAAGCCTGCGGCATCCAAATCCTCAGTCCAGAGTGCCCCGCAGCCGGTAGCCCAGAGGACAGTCACGGGAAAGATTGTCGATAAGGACGGCCAGCCGGTCATCGGAGCAATGGTCATCGAGAAAGGCACACAGAACGGAGCCAGCACAGACATTGACGGAAACTATTCACTCAAAGTCAAGGGTGCCGCTACTCTGGAAGTGTCCCTCATCGGATACAACACCATCACATCAGCATTGACAGAAAACCAGACTAAGGCGGACTTCATCCTCGAAGAGGAAGCCATCAAACTTGATGACGTCGTGGTCATCGGTTATGGTGTGCAAAACAAGAGAGACGTGACCACCTCAGTCGCATCCATCAAGGCCGAAGATTTCGCAAATGCCCCGACAACTGACTTCCGTGAGTCAATGGCAGCCAAGATGCCTGGTGTCCAGGTCCTCAACCTCGGCGGCCAGCCTGACGGCAATGTCACAGTGCGCGTCAGAGGTATCCAGTCTGCGACATCCGGAAACGACCCGCTCTATGTCATTGACGGCATCCCTTGCGATTCCCGCGCTTTCGCGAACCTCGACGGAAACGACATCGAAAGCCTTGAGGTATTGAAAGACGCCTCAGCAGCAGCCATTTACGGTTCCAGAGGTTCATGCGGTGTAATCATCGTCACGACAAAACGAGGCAGCGGCGACAAGCCGGTGATTTCATATGACGGACAGTTCAGCGTATCCAACGTATCCAAGAAAATCGACATGCTGGACGCCTACGAGTTCGCTACCATGTTCAGGGAATCACGTAACGGTTCTTACCTTTTCAGCGATCCTACAGGATCCATCTCAGACCCGTCTGCCGGCCGTCCTGAGGTTTATCACAGAATCGACCCGCTTATCAATGCCTATCTCGAAGACAAGACAGGAACATTGACAAATACCGACTGGCAGGACGAGATTTTCCGCACTGCGCTTTCACACAAGCATTCGCTCAGCGTTTCTGCGAGAACCAAGAGTTTCAACTACTATATCGGAGCCAACTACCTTTATCGTGAAGGTACCGTAATAGGCTCAGATTTCGAAAGATACGGCATCCGCGCCAACTTGGACGGCAAGAAGGGCAACCTCAAATACGGCGTAAGCTTCTCCCCTTCCTATTCCAAGACAAACTATGTGGATACTGACTCCCAGTACGGCGGAGACGGAATCATCGCATCGGCATTGATGGCTCCACCTATCTTCCCTGCCTACAATTCTGACGGTTCCTACAACTGGGACATGAACGGTTTCCTGAAGAAGAATTCATGGAACACACAGACAAACGAGGTGCTCAACCCTGTCGCACTTGCACTCGAAGTCGATGACGTAAGAGAGAAACTGAACATGGTCGGCAACGTCTATGCTTCATACGAATTCATCAAAGGCCTTGAGTACAAGCTCACTATGGGAGGCGACTACTACTCATATATCAGAAACTATTACAGACCTTCATACCTTCCTCTGAAGGGCGTGAAATACTATGACGCGCCATCTGCTCCTACAGCAGCAAATTACGCGAACTCTTATTTCCACTGGACAATCTCCAACCAGCTTTCATTCAACAGGAAGTTCGGAGACCACTCCATCAATGCCGTAGCCGTTTATGAGGCTGAAAAACAGACTATCCAGACATCAGCGATAAAGGGTACTGGCGTGGCAGGCGACGACAAAATCAGGACCACCAAAGGCAAGACTCTTTCTGTCGATGACACTTACAATAACAAGTACGCCTATACTTTCGCTTCATGGCTCGTCAGGGCACAGTATTCATACAAAGGACGTTACATGATATCCGCTTCCATCAGAGGTGACGGTTCCTCAAGATTTGCCCCTGACACCAGATGGGGATACTTCCCTGCCGCTTCCATCGGCTGGCGTATCAGCGACGAAAACTTCATGAGAAACGCAAAGTGGCTGAATGACATGAAACTGCGCGTCAGTGTAGGTCAGACAGGTAATGCACAGATCGGAAACTCCGAATATCTTGCACTCTACGGAACCACCACAAACGACATGGGCAACGGCGTCATCAACACCGTTTATCCTAGCCAGATCGCAAACAGCAAGCTCGGATGGGAGAAAAACACCCAGGTCAACGGAGGTTTCGACGCCAACCTCTGGAACGGTCTCCTCGGAATCAATGCTGATTTCTATTATTCAAAGACCACCAACATGCTTTTCGATGTTCCGGTATCTTCAGTTTCAGGTCTCACGACTTCCAACATGAACATCGGATCAATGCAGAACAAGGGTGTCGAAATAACATTGACCTCACACAAGACCTTCGGTGACTTCTCTCTCGGCCTCAATGCCAACTGGTCACTGAACCGCAACAAGGTTCTCCACCTCGGCGATGAAGACGCCCCTATCATCAAGGAATCTTCATATGCCGGCGGCTATTACATCACCAAAGTCGGCCAGCCTGTAGGATGCTACTATCTTCTCGTACAGGACGGTATCTTCCACAACCAGGAAGAACTCGATTCATATCCTCATTTCGAAACGACTACCGTCGGTGACTTCCGTTTCGTGGATGCAGACGGTGACGGTATCCTTGACAAGAACAAAGACCGCGTCATCGTGGGCAACTACATGCCTGACTTCTACTATGGATTCGGCATCCAGCTCGGCTGGAGAGGCCTTGACTTCGCAGCCAATTTCCAGGGAGTCTATGGAAACGAAATCCTGAACCTCGAAAGACGTTACCTCCTCAACATGGAGGCATCTTCCAACATGATGAAGGAGTCTCTCAAGAGATTCCCTTACGGCAACCTCAACAGGGCTACCCGCAAGTCTTCCGGAAACAACGGAGCATGTACCTCCACCTTCCATCTGGAAGACGGTTCTTACCTGAGGCTCCAGAACATCTCTCTCGGCTACACCATGCCGGACAAGTGGTTCCACAGGACAAGCATCTCCAAGATGAGACTTTACATCCAGGCCAACAACCTGTTCACATTGACCCACTACACAGGATACAACCCTGAGGTCAACAAGAGGTCTTCTGATGCACTCAGACCGGGCGAGGACTACTGTTCTTACCCTCTTTCAAGGACATTCAGCGTAGGCATCAACTTTAACCTGTAATCGGATATGAAGAACAAAATCATAAAAATAGCATTGACCGGAACCTTGCTCCTGGGCCTCGCATCTTGCAGCGACAGCTTTTTCGAGCAGTATCCGTCAAACAGCATAACTGAAGGAAACTTCTACAAGACAGATGACGACTTCAACCAGGGCATCTATTCCTGCTACCATAAGATGAAGACCCAGATGGGTTTCTTCCTCAATGAACTCGCATACCGCAGCGACGAGTGCTATCTCGAGTCAATGGCAGTGTCCACCCAGGACAGGTATGACATTGACCATTTCCAGGAGAAGTCCAACAACGGTATCATGAAAAACATCTGGAACGCCTGGTACAACGGCATTTACAGATGCAACGACGTGCTTGTCCACATGGACGGCAAGAAACTCACCAATGGTGACAAATACCGTGGAGAGGCATTGTTCCTCAGGTCATGGTGGTATTTCAGCCTCTACCGCGTATTCGGCGGCGTGCCTGTGACTACCACAGTCGTTTCTCCTGCTGATGCCAAGACCATCGCAAGATGCAGTGACGAGGACATGTACAACAGACTTACCCAGGACCTCAGCGAGGCCATCAGCCTTCTTCCGGCAAAAAGGTCAGCCGAGACTGCCAGGGTCACCAAGATTGCAGCACAGACACTGCTTGCCAAGGTTTATCTCACTTTCGGCAAATATCCTGAAGCACAGAAGGTTCTGGAAGACGCATTGGCAGATGGCTCATATGGCCTGATGCCAAGCACGGCACAGGTTTTCGACATCGCCAACAAGATGAACAAGGAAATCATCTTCGCACTGTACTACAACAAGACCAATGACAACGGACATGGCTACTGGTACAGCACCAACACCGGCGTACTTGCCGACATCACGAATCCTACCAAGCAGTTCAAGTCCCTCTACAGTGCAGAGGACAACCGCTTCAACCTTATCAACACATACACGAAGATAAGCAACTCCCTGTATGCCATGACCAAGTGGATGGATACTTACGATGCACAGTTCACCACCCAGGTAGGCAATGATTTCCCTATGCTGAGATACGCTGACGTTATCCTCATGTACGCGGAGGCTCTCGGACAGCAGGGCAACATCTCCGAGGCCCTCACATATCTGAACAAGACACGCACCCGCGCAAGTCTTCCTGAACTCACCTCAGCCGAAGTTCCGGACAAGAAAGCATTCATCAAGGAACTTGCAGATGAAAGAGGACGTGAATTCGTTCTCGAAGGCCAGCGATGGTTCGACCTCGTGCGTCTCGGACTCGCAGTCGATTATTTCAAGGAACTCGGATATTCTCTGGACGACCACAATCTCCTGTTCCCTATACCTCAGGACCAGATCGAAATTGTCAATGACAAGTCCATCCTTTGGCAGAACCCTGGTTTTTAATCTTCTTTAACATTGAAAATAATGAAAAAGTTATTGTTCAGCATATTGGCGGTCGCAGGCATCAGCCTGTCAGCAACATCCTGCTGGGATGAGAATATCCCTGAGGCAGGAGCCGCACGTCATCAGGTAACTGACTTGAAAGCCGTTCCTGGTGACGAAGAAGCGCAGCTTTCCTGGTCAATGCCGGAAGGCTGGAATCCTACAGAGTACCTCATCACATACACTGACGGGGACAAGATTTCTCTCAGGACATCCGAAAAGAGTTACTCGGTCACCGGACTTACCAACGGTGAGACCTACACATTTGAAGTCCAGGCCGTATATGGCGACCTCATTTCAGGCGCGGTAAGTGCCGTGGTAAAGCCAGCCACATCGAGATTTGCAGTCACTGACCTCGCCGCAGAAGGAAGTGCAAACATGGTGATCCTTTCATGGACAAAGCCGTCCACAAATGTCACCTCATATACATTGACCTACTCCAGCGACAATACCGCGGCCCAGGAAATCAGCATCGAAGCCGACAAGGAGAGCTACACTGTAGATGAACTCGAAAATGATGTCATCTATACATTCTCTCTGGTAGCAAACTATGCGAAGGGTCCGTCAGAGCCTGCTGTCGTAAAGGCCATGCCGGCACTCGCCACACCTTACTTCCTCGACAGGACAACAGCCGCAGTGAACCAGCCTATCAAGTTCACGTTCAATACAGAGGGATACCCGTCCGCCACAAATATCAGATGGACATTCCCTGACGAAAAGACATTGACAGGAACCGAAGTTTCATACGGCATCCCTTCATCAGGCACCCAGCAGGTAATCCTGACCATCCATCTCGGAGACAAGGACAAGAGCTGGAATATCGAACTCCAGATCCGCGACTATGCAGTCAACTTCAACGAGTGGGTTTGCGTAGGCGCCAATTACAACGGATTCAAGGGTACCTGCCCTGTATTCTCCCCTGACGGAAAAACTGTCTATATCATAACCTTCAACAAGACGACCTGCCTGTATGCATTCAATGTCGAGACAGGTGAAAAGACTTGGGTTTATGAGCCTTCAGCCGTTTCAGGAAGCTACAATCCACTGACTGTCAATCCTGTAACAGGTGACATCTACTTCGGAACCTCAACCGCCGGCCAGTTCTACTGCGTGAACGCAAGCGGCAACCTCAAATGGAAATTTGACGGTGCAGGTTCAATGAAGAGCGCGGCTCCTGCCGTAAACAAGGACGGAAGCGTGGTATATGTCGGAGATGCTGCCGGCAACATCTTCGCCCTCGATGCGGCAAGCGGTGCAAAGAAATGGCAGGCGGCTCTCGGCTCAGCAACCGCAGGACTTCTTGTCAATGGCAATGAGCTCGTTGCAGGTGCAACCAACGGAACCGTGACATTCTACAACACGGCAGACGGCACAGCCATTTCTTCACTCAAATTCGCATGCATGACCGACATCACAGGTTTCGCTGTCGGAAATGACAAGAGAACAGTCTATCTCCCTGCAAAAACAGCGATGTGCTCATTCGACCTGGAGACCAAGACCATATTGGTAGAATCCCTGCCTGTGGCAGGCAACAACCTCTATGAGCCTGTGGTTGCACCTAACGGAAACGTCTATGTGGCAGGAAAGGACAATTGTGTCTATTGCCTCGACAAAGACCTCACCAAGGTCATCTGGCAATATCAGCACACGGATTCCGACGGCAAGGTTGTCAACACATTCAACTACTCGCATCCTTGCGTGGATACAGAGAACCATCTCTATATCACCTCCGGCCAGGCAGGAAACGTGTCATACATCTTCAATGCAGACGGAACAATCAAGGAATCATGGACTTACGGTTCATCCAAGAACCAGAAGCAGATGGGCGGAAACAACTATCTGAATGGTATCCTCTACTCTGCATTCGTCGGTGCCAGCGGTGAAAACGGAGCATTCTACGGAAAATATGTAGGCGGTGAAAGAGCCAATACATGGAGCACCCACGGCGGTGACATCTGCGGCTCATGCTGCCTGAAATAAAAACCAAGATATCCGGTGCGCCTCCGGGCGTGCCGGAACATTAAAAATCATTGAAAATGAAAAACTTGAAAATATTTTCAATCATAGCTGCAACATTGGCCTTGCCCGCATTTGTCGCCTGCACGGACGACGATAGCGCTAAGGTTCAGAACCTGGCTGCAAAAGCAACCATCACACAAGGTGGCTACTATTCTGCTGACGGAAGTCTGAAGACTCCGACCTGGGGCAAAGAGGACAAAGCCGCCATCATGCTCTATGCTGACGGAAAACTCAGCAAGGCGACGGCGACCCCGCTTCTCAGCGGAAGCACAACTGCACAGTTCCTGTTCAACATCCTCGCCAACAGGGAGGAGACGGACGTCCTGAGCTGGTACCCTGCCGATGCCGAGATATCATTCAGCGGACACGATGTTACTGTCAACATCCCTACTGAGCAGACTGGCAGCGATATTCCGGTCATGTTCGGAATGGACAGACAGAACATAAACCGCTACGAAGGATGCAAGTTCACGCTTAAGCCTGCCGGCTGCATGGTTTATGTCAATGTTGCCATGGGCGACTATGATGTCAAGTCATTGGAACTCACCGCCAACGGAGGCGAGAATATCGCAGGAACCGTTACTGTCAATGTTGACGAGGGCTCGGCAACAGCTACCGCATCTTCCATTACTGTCACACCTGACTCCCCTATAGACTGCAGGACGTCATCTGCATCAATTCCGGTCTATTGCGCTCCGGTAACATTGACAAACGGCATTTCAGTAAAGATTACGACATCTGCAGGACAGACCATCACTTCATCTGTCAATGATGAGATGGTCCTCGAGGCCGGCGGAAAGTACAATACCGCGAAAGTCGCTGAGGGTGAATCCACTGAACTTGTTTTCTGCGGCGACAATCATGTATTCGTCATCAATGCCGACCTTGCGAAAGAGACTTACAAGGAGGGAATTCTCTGGAGCCTTGACGTGAAGACATTGGCTTCCGGTCTCGGCCTTGCCGCCAGCAGATGCGACCATCTGGACGACTGCAAATTCGTGGACAACGGAACCAAGCTTCTGCTCACAAGTTCGTACGGCTGGTGCGCATTGCTGGACTATCCTACAGGCAACATGCTGTTCCATACGACCCAGGTGCCGAATGCTCACTCTGCAGAGTACATCCCTGGAGGATATGTAGCAGTAGCAACTTCGGTAGGAAGCACAGATTTGCATAATAATGTCCAGCTCTACAGCATTGACAAGAGCGAGCAGATTCTTGCAAAAGCATACCTCTATTCCGGCCACGGATTGGTCTGGGACTACAGCAGGAATGTGCTTTACGGCGCAGGTGGAGATGTCGTGAAGGTGTTCGATGTAACACTCGGCGAAAAACCTGCAATAACATTGAAAAAGACCATCAAGGCACCGAAGAACGGCATCCACGACCTGATGCGTGTGGACAACAGCACACTCACCGTCGCAGGAGACCATGCATATCTTTTCAACGTCGATACGGAGATGTTCACGGAGATGGCTCTTTTCAGCGGTTCTTCATCTATCAAGTCATTGAATTACAACGGAGAAACCGGTGAAATCTGGTACACTGACGCCACCATCCCGGAGGGCGACGAGAGCTGGTCATCACAAAAGATCCGCTACAGTACCAACAAGGACGGTTCCAGCGCTGACCGCATCATCAAGGTACCTGACATGGACATGTACAAGGTGCGTGTAAGACAGTGGTAGAAAAGTTCGTATAAAGTAACATTTTCGAATTACACCCGAAACAATTTTTGTCTATTTTTGCAGGTGAAATGCTAAACGACGACAGACATTTATTGAATCTTATAGCAGATGGGGATGTCAAAGCACTTGGCATCCTCTATGTGCTATATGCTGCCAGGATAAGGAATTTCGCCTTCAGTCTTCTGCAGAATTCCTCTGAAGCTGAGGATATCACACAAGACTTGTTTTTGAAGATATGGAACTCCAGGGAAAGCCTCAGAAATGTGGATTCCCTGAAGTCATATCTGTTCAGCATGACGCACAATGCCGTGCTTAACTACATAAAACACAAAAACATACAAGACAAGTACAAGGTAGCGTCAGCCGGTATGATGTCGGAGCAATATGAGCCGGATTCAAGGTACGACACTTCGGAACTGCTCAAAAGCATTGACTTCGCCCTTGAGGGGATGAGTGTTCTCCGCAAGACGATTTTCCGGATGAACCGCTACGAACACAAGACATATCAGGAAATCGCTGACATATTGATGATCAGTCCGAAGACTGTCCAGTATCATATATCATGCGCTCTTTCCGAACTTAGGAAATTATTATAAAAACATTGATAAATGAAAAGAAGATTTTTGATTTTTGCGGCTGCAGTGCTCTGCTTCGTTTCTTGCGGAAACAAGGAGCCACAGTATGCAAACAGGGCTGAGAAGATTGTGGCCGAGATGCACAATCCTGATTCAAAATATGTCGTAGTTGCCTGCCACAGAGGCGACTGGAGAAATTATCCGGAGAATTCCATTCCGGCTATCGAGTCCATCATCAGGATGGGTGCCGATATCATGGAACTGGACCTCAAGCTTACCAAGGACAGCGTCCTCGTTCTCTCACATGACAAGACCATTGACCGCTGCACTACGGGCAAGGGACTCGTCAGCGACTACACTCTGGATGAAATCAAGCAGCTGAGGCTGAAGAGGGCGCACGGAGTAGCCACAGACTCTCTCCGCATGCCTACACTCCGTGAGGCACTCGAATGCTGCAAGGACAGGATCTGTGTCAATGTTGACCAGGGATATGAGTACTACGACATGGTTCTCGCCATCACCGAGGAGCTCGGTGTGACCGACCAGATTCTGATCAAAGGAAAGAAACCGGTCGCCGAGGTGGCTGCCAAAATGGCTGAGCATGAGCACAATATGATGTATATGCCTATCATTGACATCCAGAAAGAGAAGGGGCAGGCTCTGTTCAACGAATATATGGAGACCAAAACCGTTCCTCTGGCTTATGAGGTATGCTGGAAAAAGACAACTCCTGAGGTAGAGGACTGTTTCAGGAAGATACTGGCTTCAGGCTCAAAGCTTTGGATAAACACTATCTGGGGAAGTCTCTGCGGCTACCTGGATGATGACAAGGCTCTTGACTGCGGCAATCCGGCCGAGATCTATGATCAGGTCATAGCTTATGGTGCGTCACTGATCCAGACCGACCGTCCTGAGCAACTGATCAAATATCTGCGTTCAAAGGGACTTCACGACTAATCATTGGATATAGATGTTTGATTTCTACAAAATGAGCGCGCCGTCTGCAAACAAGGTGGCGCCTGAAAATACTGACAAGGTCTGGAAGCGTGCACGTTTCCAGACTTTTGTCGCCATTACTCTCGGCTATGCCCTGTACTATGTGTGCAGGATGTCAATGGGGGTGATGAAACAGCCGATTATCGATGCGGGGCTTCTCAATGCCACACAGCTCGGTATCATAGGTGCCTGTCTGTATTGGACTTACGCTGTCGGCAAGCTTGTCAACGGCTTTCTGGCCGACAGTTCCAACATCAAGAGGTTCATGGCCACGGGTCTCATACTCTCCGTAACGGCCAATTTCCTGATGGGCGTCCTCGGTGTCGCCGCTGTCAATGCCGGTATCAGCAGTTCTGTGATTTTCGTTGTTTTCGCCATCATGTGGGCGATGAACGGATGGGCCCAGTCAATGGGTGTCCCTCCGTCCGTGGTTGCACTTTCCAGATGGTTCCCGCTGAAAATCAGAGGAACTTTCTACGGTTTCTTCAGCGCGTCCCATAACATTGGCGAGGGCCTGTCATTTGTCTTTGTCGGATCTATCGTTGCCGCTTTCGGGTGGAAATGGGGATTTTTCGGTGCCGCATGCGCCGGCATTCTCGGTGTACTGCTGATTGTCCTTTGGCTTTACGATACGCCTGAGAGCAAGGGACTTCCGTCTATCGAGGAACTTTCCGGTGAGGCTGTACCTGCCAAGAAAGTCGAGGGACCCGAGGAGACTCGCAAGATTCAGCGGGCCGTACTGCGCAATCCTGGTGTCTGGATTCTTGCGCTTTCCAGTGCGTTCATGTATATGAGCCGTTATGCCATCAATGAGTGGGGTACCATTTTCCTCCAGGAAACCTACGACTATGACCTCACGTCGGCAGCCACGATTATCGGTATCAATCCTATTTTCGGTGTGCTGGGAACAGTGCTTTCCGGCTGGCTTTCAGACAAGGTCTTCAGGGGTGACCGCAAGTATCCGGCTTTCGTTGCCGGCATCCTTGAAGCCATCGCACTGTTCCTCTTCCTGTTCGGTGGGGGCAGCCACTTTGTCCTAATTTTGTCAATGATATTGTTCGGCATAGCCATCGGAGTCCTGATCAGTTTCCTGGGCGGTCTCATGGCCATTGACCTTGTCCCGAGAAAGGCGTCAGGCGCGGCTCTCGGCATAGTCGGCGTGGCATCCTACGCTGCCGCCGGCCTTCAGAACGTTGTCTCAGGTCTCTTGCTGGACAACAACACTTTCGAGGCCGTCAATAAGCTTGGCGAGACAGTGACGAAGCATGACTTCACCTACGTGAGCTGGTTCTGGTTCGGCGCCGCAGTGGTTTCGTTCCTCCTCCCTATCCTGAACTGGAGACGCAAGCAGCAGGAAATCTAACCGCCTACCAAGTCATTCCCCAAGTCGGTTTTATAAACGAATTTTGTCCGGATCTGCCCACGCATTTCCGGACAAAATTGTTTTCAGCATTTCAGAGGTGTGACCACCAGAACTTCCGTTGTCCGGATGTCTGTTTATGGCTATTTCGTCTTGACAACAGCAGGTTATATCCTCAAATTAGAAGTTGTCCGTAAAATGGTAGGGTTTTACGGACAAGTTACCAATTCTGAGTAGCTGTCCGTCAGAAAACGTTTTAATCCGGACAAGTTATGTTTCCAGATACAATTTGTCCGGAAAAACCTACCTGTTTCCGGACAAAATATATCTGGACATCTATTCGAGAGCCTGTCCAGAAGACAAGCCTGTGATAGC
>ERZ1035032.1623-NODE-1623-length-13566-cov-6.707868_pt1 | contig 13566 bp, 9 predicted proteins | sample MGYA00520693_ERZ1035032 | MGnify/ENA primary metagenome ERZ1035032 (study PRJEB33766, sample SAMN09781740) | gut metagenome | biome: gut microbiome | host: Homo sapiens | place: Madagascar | study: EMG produced TPA metagenomics assembly of the PRJNA485056 data...
TGTATTAGAATAGTCTTTATATAATCGTGGTAAAATATAGATAATTATGGAAAAGGAGATTCAGACATGGGTAAGTTTTTTAAAGGTGTCGTAAAATTTTCAGTTGCCGCAGCCGCAGTTGGTGGTCTGTGCTATGCATTCAAGGACAAGATCAGAGAATCTAAGGTATATCAGGATAACAACGTTGATGAAAAGATCAACAAAGTAAAGACAACAATCAAGGACAAAATGCCAAAGATCTTTGATAACGAGGATGATATCGAAGAGGATGATCTGTTTGCAGATGATCTCGATCTTGAGATGGAAGATGCGAACCGTGATTACGTGACGATCAATCCAGATGATTCCGAGAAGTCAGAGGAAGCAGCTGCTGAGGAGCCTGTAGAAGAAGCAAAGGCTGAAGATGCTGACGCGGAGTAATTGCTGAGAATCCGGGAAATAAAAAGTTCGATGAGACGATTCATGTTTCATCGAACTTTTTATTTTGATTGCAAAGCGTAAATCCATGTTATGTATTGGCTTTGCACACTTGATCTATCTGTCTATTTTGCTGTCCGGTCTACAGTTTCACCAGCTTGCGCATGTCTTCATAAAATCCCGGGTACGAAATATCCACGCATTCAGCGCCGGTGATTTCTGTCTCGCCCTCTGCATTCATTGCAGCAACCGCAAAGCTCATCGCAACCCGGTGATCCAAATGGCTGTCGATCACTGCGCCGTGAAGCGGTCTGCCACCGCGGATGATCATACCATCTTCGGTCGCCTCGATATCTGCGCCCATCTTCTTCAGATTCTCTACCATCACATCAATCCGGTTGGATTCTTTTACCTTCAATTCTGCCGCATCTTTGATGATTGTCTCACCATCTGCAAAGCAGGCAAGAATCGCAATCGCCGGGATCTCGTCAATCAGAGTTGGAATCACTTCTCCGCCAACAACACAACCTTTCAGATCCGAGGTGCGGACTGTCACATCAGCCGTCGGCTCTCCGATCTCGCCAGATGTCTTCTCGACGGTCACATCGGCGCCCATATCCGAAAGCACACGCAGGATACCATCTCGTGTCGGATTGATGCCTACATTTTTCACCGTTACACAGCTGTTCGGTGTAATCGCAGCTGCTACCAGAAAATATGTTGCCGAAGAAATGTCACCAGGCACAATTACTTTCTTTGCATACAGCTCATCTGCTGGTTTTACATACACGCTCTTTCCTTCTGTACGGATATCCACGCCGAATTCTTCAAACATCAGCTCCGTATGGTTCCGACTTACTTCTGGTTCTGTCACAGATGTCTCGCCATCCGCATAAAGTCCTGCAAGCAGAATCGCTGATTTGACCTGTGCCGAAGCCACCGGCGAATCATAATGTATGCCATGCAAATTCGTTCCATGAATCTCAAGTGGTGTACAGTCATTCCCGCGTAAGCTCCGAATATCTGCACCCATCTGGGAAAGCGGCGTGATAATCCGCTTCATCGGACGTTTCTGAATCGACGCATCGCCATTGACCGTTGATACAAATGGCTGTGCCGCAAGGATTCCCGACATCAGACGTGTTGTCGTTCCGCTGTTTCCAACATCCAGAATCGAATCCGGTGCTTTCAAGCCTCTCAGGCCACGACCATGTACCAATACTTTGTCTCCGTTATTCTCGATCTCGACACCCATCTTACGAAAGCAGGCAATCGACGACAGGCAGTCAGCCCCTTGCAGGAATCCTTCTACCTCTGTATTACCCTTCGCGATTGACCCAAGCATAATACTTCTGTGTGAAATGGACTTGTCTCCTGGTACTGTCACTTCGCCGGAAAGTCCATGAACTCTTGATAATTTCATAATTTTCTCTCTTTCTGTATGTCTAATATTATGTAATACACATATTTAAGTCTTTTCAAATCCTGTATCTGTACACAGTTTTTGTTTTCATTTTCAAGTCTGAACGTCTCGCCATAAAAATCTACATCATTATAACACGGCTCATTTCCAGCAACAACCGATTTATGGATTGTTTTACACACATCCGCGGATTGTTTGCATATTAATTTACGTGTTATTTTGCCTCGATGCACATATAGGAAGCCGGATTACAATCACGGATTACATTTCTTACACGGGGTATATCCCATGTTCTCTAACTCCTCCACCGTTCCCTCATAGATCTGCTTGTTTTTCTCCTTCATCTGGCTGACACTCGAACAAGTCGGACGATGAATCTTCTTCGTGTTTGTGTTCAAAATATAGGTCTGTACCGTTTCATTTTTATTGTCCCCCATTAGTTCTGAATTCGGTGTTTGTTCCTGTATTTCAGATTCCCAGCTTGTTCCATCCGCATAGTTGATCCCAATTCCCGGCTGTACATTATAGCAGTACACATAAAAACAAATTCCAGCTCCCTCATCCTCGACAGACCATCCTTCCATCTCCACGCCGGAAGCAACCAGATTATCCCCTTCAAAAATCGGTGTCACCCGGTACAGCACATGATTTCCAGTCTCTTTTACATATGCATCTACCTTTTCCTCAAATGGAAGCATCCCATCCACATTCAGGTATCTTGTCCCGGTAATCAGGTTCTTCTCATTTGCATTTTCACCGGCAAGACAGTACGCAATCAGATGGCAGCGATTGTAGAGATAATTCCCGTCGATCAGATCATTATACTTCACCGTGTGCCAGCCGCTTGGACGAACATTTCCGATTGTGCCCCGTTCTTCCGTCGGCTGTAATTCCGGGCAGATATTCGCATACGCCTGCCCGCAGCGTCCAAGCGAATCCAGATCACTATATCGTTCAAACGCTTCCGTACTCTTCTTTTCTTCCTCTGTAAAATCCGGCATATTATTCTCAAGCTGGATATACGACGTTCCGTCGTAAGCCGGAATGTCAGCAAGCGAAACTGGAGTTCCCGTCTGGATTGCACGCGGAAGCCCATTCTCCGATTGTGCATCTGGCTGCGAGTCTTTATCTCGCGTGTCAGGATTCTCCGTTATATCCTGCGCTTCTATAGCAGCCGTGGTCGTATCATTTGCCGTGTTCTGCCCAATTGCACACCCCACTAGAGATAGTGCAACGAGCAGACAGACGACTATATATTTCAGAGTTGTTTTAATCTTTTTCATTGTAGTTTCCTTTCAATTTTTATTATACTTACCCCATCTCATATGCACAAGCCATACTTGGGCTTTTCCTGCTCTCTGCAGTTCCCCACACCCACCGCGTGGGTTTTTCTCCTCTGTAAGCTTCTGTCTACGCCCATTTCACCAGTAAACCTTCATCCTGATACTTCATCTCTGGGTTTTTCCGACTCTCTCCCCAACTCCACGCCCACCACGTGGGTTTTCTCCCCGGGAAGCTTCTCTCTACGCCCATTTCGCCAACAAAAGTTTCCTCCCAGCCTTGCAATCTCACTAGGAACTCTCTATACTACATACATGAACCACACGATTTCGAAAGGAGATCATCACATGAAAACTTTATTGCGTTTCTTACAGAACGGCAAAACCCAGTTCCATGTTGCCGCCCTCGCCAAAGAATATTTAGATGCACATAACTTCACACAGATATCCAACCGAGAAAATCTCGCCGAGCTTGCTGCAGGCAAATACTACCTCGCCCCATTTTCTTCGATCGTGATTCCATTTATCAAAGGCAAGCGGACCACACAGGTTCGTATCGCCTGCGCCCATACAGATTTCCCGATGCTGAAGGTAAAGCCGAACCCGGAATTAAAAAAGCTGGGATATCTGCAAATAAATGTCGAGCCATACGGCGGACTCATCAAGGAAAGCTGGTTTGACCGTCCACTTGGACTCGCTGGAAAAGTTATCTGCAAAAGTGATTCCATTTTTCATCCAGAAGTCAAACTATTTGATTCTGAAAATCCAGTCGCTATCATCCCGAACCTTGCTCCGCATCTAAAACGCGGCGGCAAAGAAGGAGAACTGGATGTACAGAAGGAACTGATTCCAATTGTAGATATGGTCGCGCCCGCAGCAGATTCCAAGTACCAGCCAGATACCCCTTGCCCGAAAGATATTCCAGTTCCTGCAAATAGCGGAACACAACAGAACAACCCGGATTCCCATTTTCTGCTTTCTTATGTGGCAGAAAAACTAAACATCTCTCCAGATGATATTTTAGACTTCGATCTGTACCTGTACATCTGCGATGCACCAACGACCGTCGGTATGAATGATGCATTTGTGACAAGTCCGCGTATCGACAATATCTCTTCGGTCTGTGCCATCCTAGAAGGACTGGCAAGTGCAGAGCCTTCCAATACACTCTGCATCGGCGCACTTTTTGATAATGAAGAAATCGGAAGCCGCTCCAAGCAGGGAGCTGACAGCACATTACTCTCCGATATCGTAAAACGCCTAGCTGCAGGCAGCCAGCTTTCACTGATTGAAGATGGATTTTATCTGTCCGTGGACGTCGCACATGCCACACATCCAAATTACAGCGAGAAATCCGACATTACCAATACAGTTCTGCTCGGAAACGGTGCTGTCCTGAAATCAAGCGCCAGTCAACGTTATGTATGTGACAGTGAAGCTGGTGCCTGCATCATTGACCTGTGCAACACAAATGGAATTACCCTGCAGCGCACCGTCAACCGTTCCGGCATGCCGGGCGGGCAGACGCTTGGTCCGATCGTATCCTCCTACCTGCCAATGCGCGCGTGTGATATCGGTATTCCGGTTCTTGCCATGCACTCTGCAAGCGAGCTGATGCACAAGGATGACTACACTGCTTTAGCTGATCTGATCACTGCATTTTTCACGTCACCATAGCAAAAAAGGCTGCCACATCTGGCAGCCTTTTCATTTCCAATCAATCTGTTTTTACATTCAATCTAGTATTTATAGATCAACCGTTTCATCCAATCTTCAATGATGGAATCATTTGCGTTGGATATAACTTCCTTTGTATTGGCAGGATCATCCGTGATGATTCCGTCCACATCCAGTAGCAACAGATCCTTGATGTCCGACTCATTGTTTACCGTCCATGCATAAATCTTCTTTCCCTTTGCGTGAATCCGACTTACCATGTTGTTACTAATATACGTATGTTTGATGCTGAATCCATCGATTCCCTGCATGCCTGCAAAATCGCCAAATGCCATCGTCATAATATAGAGCGTTGAGATATCCGGATCCAGTTCCTTTGCCTCGCGTAACGCCGCGACGCTCTGCGAGCCAAGCATGCACTGATCCACAAAATCATATTCATGCAACAGATCCACAATGCCCTGCACATAATTCTGATCAGTATCTGCCGGTTTTAACTCAATATTCAAGAATACATCATTTTCCTTGGCAAAAATCAGCACTTCCTCCAACGTCGGAATCCGCGTGCCATCATACGACCGGTCATAGGAGCTTCCGACATCCAGCTTGCTGATATAATCATAATCCACTTCACCGACCTTACGCTTGACATTCGCGGTCCGGTTCAGACTTTCATCATGCATGATTACATACACGCCATCCGCCGTCTGTCGTACATCCAACTCAATAATATCCGCACCTGCTTCCACTGCCTTTTCAAATGCAGGCATTGTATTCTCCGGTGCATTTCCGGCATCCCCGCGATGCGCTGTTACCGATGCATTCGTCGGATATGCAATACGAAAGGACATGTAATTGTTGGTTGACAGATACACATAACAGCCATTCAGGATCAGACCGAACGCAACAATAGAAGCCAAAAATGTACGCTGCTTCTTCCGTGAACGGCTCAGAAGAATCTTCTCCTCCCGCTCCTGAATCTTATTTACATGGAGTTTCTTGAACTCCTCATAATCCATATCGCCTTCACGTTCATAGAAATGTGCGCAGATATATGCATGAATCAGCGGCGTTGCAACTATGACAATCAACACATAAAGAATCACCGTCGCGACACGGAAGATTGTATCAATCACTGTCACAACCGTTTTGTTCGGAATCAGGTTAAGTACAACCTTCGAGATTCCCGCTGCAAATGCACCTTCCAGCAGCACCGCAATGACGGCAATCGCCAGATTTAATGAAATGACACCGATCATCATAAGTAATACATGCCGTTTCATCGCCTGTTTACTCATACGGCGTGCCTGCTTATAATTGACCTTATACAGGACAAAATAGTTGAGCGTAAAAATTTCTTTGAAGAAGGTCAGACAGAGCACAAGGTAGATGGCAAGCCCCCCCATCACTCCGAACTTATAATTCTTCAGAAAATGTGTCAAAAATTCCGGCAGCTTCAAGCCGAGCAACGTGCCTGACAATGTCAGCGAATATGTGAATGGCAGAACAAACAATACATACCCAAGTGTGAGCAGATTCTTCGGTGTCAGACTCCGGCAGGCATTTCCGATTCCATGCAGCAAAATATCCATCGGATTCAGCTTCTCGCGCCGCACCGACGCTTCCATACTGTAAATAATTCCCGACAGATTAATCAGTAGGAAAAATGCGATCAGAATCAAAATCAGCAGGAATGCCACATAGGTAATCGGCGACCGCATATACCGGTAGATCGTTCCGGATGACAGATACGAAACACCTGCGATATCCATGGACACATTCAGGAGTCCATACATCGCCGGTGTCAGAATTGCCAATGACAATACCCGGTAAACTATCTCAAAAAAAGCAATGGAGGAAAAGTTATACCGCAGCATCTTCACTGCCTGCTTCAAACGACTCATAACTTTTTCCTCCATTTCTTTGTTAATCTTTATACGATTATACCATCATATATCGTATTCTATTTTCTTATCAACGCCATTCTCCAATTTTATAAAATCAACATAGCGTCTCCAAATGAGAAGAATCTGTACTTCTCCTCCACAGCAATCTTATATGCTTCAAGAATCTTCTCGCGGTCATACAATGCAGAAACCAGCATCAACAATGTGGATTCCGGCAAGTGGAAATTCGTAATCAGGCGGTCAACCACCTTGAATTTATATCCCGGATAGATAAAGATATCCGTCCATCCACTGCAGGCACGCACATGTCCTGTCTCATCTGCAACCGTCTCGAGCGTACGCGTGCTCGTTGTACCAACCGATACGATCTTGCCACCATTTGCCTTCGTCTCATTGATCGTATTGGCAGCTTCCTCATCAATCACATAGAACTCACTATGCATATGATGTTCTAAAATATTCTCCACCTTCACTGGACGGAACGTACCAAGTCCGACATGCAAGGTCACTCTTGCAATCTTGATGCCCTTCTCTTTGATCTGCGCCAGAAGTTCCTTCGTAAAATGCAAGCCTGCCGTCGGTGCTGCTGCCGAACCGGTATGTGTTGCATAGACCGTCTGATAACGATCCTTGTCCTCCAGACGGTGTGTAATATACGGTGGAAGCGGCATCTGTCCAAGCTCATCCAACACTTCCTCAAAGATTCCTTCGTATTCAAAACGGATCAGACGATTGCCCTCTTCAACAATGTCGATGACCTCGCCGACCAATTTGCCTTCACCAAAGGAAATACGCGCACCTACACGTGCCTTTTTCCCCGGCTTTACCAGCGTCTCCCAGACCTTATCATCGTGGCGCTTCAACAGCAGCACCTCAATGGATGCCCCTGTATCTTCCTTGACGCCAATCAGTCTGGCGGGAATGACCTTTGTATCATTGATAACCAGACAATCACCCGGATTTAAGTATTCGATCACATCCGAGAAATGTCGGTGTTCGATTCCTCCAGTCGCACGGTTCAACACCATAAGCCGGGAATCGCTTCGCTTCAGGAGCGGATCCTGTGCGATCAGCTCCTGTGGCAATTCATAATTAAAATCACTTAATTTCATTTCGTTCATATCTATCTGCTCCATGTTTCTTCTATATACACTGGGTGCAAAATATAAAATGCTGTACTACGCATAAGCTATATCCGTTTTCCATACACACAATGTACAAAAGGGCTTCCCACACTGCACTATGTTATTATGCACGGATCTCGATGCCCATCTTCGAAAGCTCTGCAAGAAGCTTCTCTACGACTGGATTGACATCTGCATCCGTCAAAGTCTTTGTCTTGTCACGGAATACGAGAGAGTATGCAACAGACTTCTTGCCAGGTGCCACCTGCTCACCTTCATAGACATCAAACAGCTTGTAGCTTTCTAACATCTTTCCGCCACACTTCTTGATGACCTTCTCGATCTCACCAACAAATACCGTCTTATCCACAACCAATGCCAGATCGCGTGTAACACTCGGGAATTTCGCGATACCTTCGTACTTTCTGTCAAATGTCGTAAGCATTGTAACTGTCTGCATATCCAGAACTGCGACATAGACTTCCTTCTTCATGCCATAGTTTTCAACAACCTCTGGATGAAGCTGTCCGAGATAACCAACCGAAAGCTTGCCCTTCGTGATATTTGCCTGACGTCCCGGATGTAAGAACGGATACTCAGATGTTGGCTCGTAGTTGATCTCCTTTGCAAATCCAAGCTTCTCTGTCAGCTCTTCGATCACACCCTTCAGATTGAAGAAATCACCCTCGCCGAACATACCAAGTGTCAGCATCATGCGCTCATCCGGAAGCTCTGTCAATGGAAGTGCCTTCGGCAGATATACATTTGCAAGCTCATACAGTCTCGCATGCTTATTTCTACGGTTATAGTTTGTAGAAAGGGATGTCAGCATACCATTCAATGGCAAAGTTCTCATGATAGAGAAGTCCTCGCCAAGCGGGTTCATGATCTGGATTGCCTTTCTATATACGGAATCCTGTGGAATGAGCAGCTTGTCAAATACCTTCGGACTCTCGAACGAATAATGCATAGCTCCAGAGAAACCATCACCCTCGACAATATTTCTTACGATATCATTTACACGCTCTGCATAGCTCTTCTTACCGGCAGTGGACTCGCCGTGTGGCAGAGTCGTCGGAATATTTGCATAGCCATAGAAACGTGCTACTTCCTCTGCAAGATCTGCCATACATTTCAGGTCCTGACGGAAAGTAGGAATCGTCAGCATGTTTGTATTCTCGTCATAACGAAGCTCCAGCTTCTTGAAGATGGAAAGCATAACATCAGAAGAAATGTCTGTTCCGAGCAGCTTGTTCATCTTCTCCGGCTCAAACGGAAGCTCGATCTCCTTGACTGGATTTGGATATACGTCAACCATACCGTCAACGACCTTACCACAGCCAAGCTCCTCGATCAGCTGGCAGGCACGATTGATTGCCTGTTCTGCCAAGTTTGGATCAAGTCCCTTTACGAATTTTGCGGCTGCATCAGTAGCAAGACCGATTCGCTTTGTTGTGAGACGGATATTTGTACCGTCGAAGCAGGCTGCCTCGAACAGCAATGTCTTGATGTCATCCGTAACCATGGAATTTTCACCACCCATGATACCGGCGATACCAATTTCCTTCTCGCCGTCACAGATCATCAGAACGTCCTTGTCCATCTTACGTTCCTGACCGTCCAGTGTCACAAATGTATCACCGTCATTGGCACGTTTTACAACAATCTTCTTGCCTGCGATCGTATCCAAATCATACGCGTGCATTGGCTGGCCGTACTCTTCCATAACATAGTTTGTGATATCAACCAGATTGTTGATGGAACGGATTCCCTGCGAAGCCAGTCTCTCACGCATCCATTTTGGGGAAGGACCAATCTTCAAATCTGTAACAACTCTGGCTGTATAACGTGGGCACAGGTCCGGTGCCTGTACATCTACCGTAATATAATCATTTACATCGCCGCCGCTGCCCTGTACTTTGATCTCCGGCTCATGGAATTCCTTGTCAAATGTTGCAGCAGCTTCTCTTGCCATGCCGATCATAGAGAAACAATCGACACGGTTCGATGTGATCTCGTACTCTACAACGGAATCATGCAGGCCAAGTGCTGCGATCGCGTCATCGCCCGGCTTTACGCCTGACTCTACCCCGAAAATGTAGATACCATACTCCGGTGCTTCCGGGTACAGATCTCTGGATGAACCAAGCTCTTCGATGGAGCACATCATACCGTTACTCTCGATACCACGAAGCTTGCCCTTCTTGATCTTGATGCCGTCCTCCGGAAGTGGCTCGCCATCATGTCCGCCTGCAACCTTACCACCATCTAAGACAACTGGTACGAGGTCGCCTTCCTTTACGTTTGGAGCACCTGTTACGATCTGGATTGTCTCAGCACCGATATTTACCTGACAGATAATGAGCTTATCTGCATCCGGGTGCTTCTCGATCTTCTCGATCTTACCAACTACTATCTTCTCTAAGTTCTTATCTTTCTTCTCGTATCCTTCTACATGGGAACCGGACAGTGTCATCGCGTCTACGAACTCCTGTACATCCACGTCTAAATCAGGAACATATACTTTTAACCATGAAATCGGTGTATTCATCTTCTTACCTCCATCTTAGAACTGATTCAAAAATCTTGTGTCGTTTTCGTACAAGAGACGCATATCATCGATCTCGTACTTCAGAAGTGTGATACGCTCCAGACCGATACCAAATGCGAATCCTGAATACTCTTCTGGATCAATGCCACACATTTCCAATACGTGTGGGTGAACCATACCACAACCAAGAATCTCAATCCAGCCACTGCCCTTACATACACGACAGCCCTTGCCACCACACTTGAAGCAGGTAATATCCACCTCAGCAGAAGGCTCTGTAAATGGGAAATGGTGCGGACGGAACTTCGTCTTTGTCTTCTCGCCGAAGAATTCCTTCGCGAACTGATCGAGTGTTCCCTTCAGATCTGCCATTGTGATTCCCTTGTCAACAACCAGTCCCTCAACCTGATGGAAAGATGGTGAATGCGTTGCATCTACTTCGTCAGAACGGAATACACGTCCCGGTGACAGAATACGGATCGGCAGCTTGCCCTGCTCCATGATTCTTGCCTGTACCGGTGATGTCTGTGTTCGAAGCAGAATGTCCTTTGTGATATAGAATGTATCCTGCTCATCCTTTGCCGGATGGTTTGCAGGGATATTCAAAAGCTCAAAGTTGTATTTGTCATATTCGATTTCCGGTCCGGATACGATCTCATATCCCATACCGATAAATACACGCTCCAGATCTTCAAGCGCGATCTGGTTTGGATGTCTGTGTCCGTCGATCTTCTTCACACCCGGAAGTGTAACATCGATCGTCTCGCGCTTCATCTTCTCTGCACGCAGAGCCGAATTGATGGATTTCATCTTCTCCTCGAGCTTTGCCTCGATGTTCGCACGTGTCTCATTTACCATCTGTCCAACCTTCGGACGATCCTCCGGAGCCACATCCTTCATGCTCTTCAATACCTGGGTTAATTCACCCTTCTTACCAAGGATCGACACCTTGATATCATTCAAGAGGTTGATATCCTGTGCCTCTGCGATCTTGGAAAGTGCCTGTTCTCTGATACTTTGCAACTTTTCTTTCATTTCCTGTTTTCCTCCATGTTATACCAATTTCAGATGATTGCAAACCAGAAACACATCATACGAGCGATTCATAATTACCAATTCTACGCAGACACGCTCTCGCTCGGTTCATCACGCAGTGGTACTAAATTCACGACGATAAATCCGTCGTTCATTAAGTACCAGCGTGCTTCAACGGTCTGCTTTAGAATTGGTAATTACGAATCACTCAATCCACATATTGGAACTGCAATCATCTGATATGTGTTTCTAACCAGTCATAAAAGGCAACAAAAAAACTTCGCCCTTGACTAGGGACGAAGTAATATCCGCGGTACCACCCTGATTCGACTATGACAGTCGCTCTCATTGTATGCGTAACGTGCATAACGCGACGAATCCTACTTTCCACTGCACCACGACAACGGCATGTTCAAATCCGCGACTCCGGTGTGAAAATGAGATCTTCCTCTACTGAACAGGGCTTGCAGCCGTGACCCCGTCTCTCTGTCAGGTCTTGAAAATCCTTGTTGCACCTTCAACGTCTTTCTATTTATTATGTTCTTGCAGGTGCATCATCATTCAGCAAATGCACCTATCAAAAAACATTTTAGCACAATAAACAGTTGTGTCAACCCCGAAATCAGCAACGGATTCAAGTAAATTAAAATTTACTCATTTACAAATCCACCTCACACATGCTATGATGCAACTGTTGAAACGTACACTTGTTGTATGTGTTGGTTATTGGATTTCATCTGATAATCGGTGATATAGCTCTTATATCACGAAAAATCCCAATTATTTTATTATGTATTGCTTGTTGTATTTGATTTATGTGGTAAAATATCTTTAATTATAACCTTTGTACTCTCAGGTTCTTTCTATTTTTTTCTCCACCACACATCAAATGCACGGCAGAAAAGGAGGAATTACATATGGGAAAACTTGACGACATGGCAAAGGAACTTTACGAGGATAATCTTGTCTTTGCCGACACAATGAACGTGCTGTTCTTCGGCGGACAGCCAATGATCCGCGCACAGGATTTATCGCCGCTCGATCCGACGGAAGAACACACAATCTTTGACGATGATTTTGTCAGCAAAACCGAAAGTGAAGAAAAAACTGACAAAACACAAAGAAAAGCAGAAGCATTCAGCAACCAGAAATACCGCGATGTCCTGCGTATACTTCAAACGCAAAACGGCAAATTGGAAGTGCGCATCATTGTAGGCGCAGAAATCCAATCGCATGTGCATTATGCGATGCCGATTCGAAACTTTGAATATGATGCACTTAATTTGTCCAGACAATTATCTGCCAGACAAAAATACAACCGGGAGAATCACCTGCTTAAATCAAAAAATGAGTTTCTTTCAGGAATCAAAAAGGGAGAAACATTTACCCCCGTTCTCACAGTTGTTGTATATTTAGGGAAAGAAACTTGGGATGTTCCAGAAACACTTCATGATATGTTGGATTTAGAAGGTGTTTCAGATATACTGCGCGAGCGAATTCCAAACTATCAGATAACGCTGCTCCAACCAGAAAGTGTCACGAATCAGCAGCTTGCGCGTATGAAATCACCACTCCGGCATATACTTGGGGTAATCAAGGCATCGACAAACTGGCAGGATATGAACAACTATGTAAATCAAAATAAAAAAGACCTGTCGCATCTGGATTCACTGACGGCAGGCATTATAAGTGAGGCGTGTAACATGAATATACCAAAACAGGAATTGGAAAAGGAGGATGTAAATATGTGTGAAGCACTGGTACAATTAAAAGAAATCGGCAGACAGGAGGGGCTGTCTGAAGGAGAAATCAAAGGTAAAATCGTTGCTTATCTCGAATGTGGTAAATCCGATGCATGGATCATCGATCATCTCCAGATCTCACAGGAGAAGTTGGACGAGATTCGCGATAATCAATAACGCAAAATGGAGGGCGTTCCAATCCGGACACCCTCCACTTCTATTTGTATTTATTTTCCTTATCTCTTGATATAAGCCTTTGAATTTACAGACTGAATATTCTTATAGTTGTTCGCCGGTGCCGTGCTTCCCTTCGGTACCAAAACAATCTGGATGCCTTCGAGACGCTTTGCATATCCAGCTGTTCCGGATTCTTCTCCGTTCTTCGCCCAGCCAAGCCAGCCGTAAGACTG
>ERZ1035032.1629-NODE-1629-length-13539-cov-9.001706_pt1 | contig 13539 bp, 5 predicted proteins | sample MGYA00520693_ERZ1035032 | MGnify/ENA primary metagenome ERZ1035032 (study PRJEB33766, sample SAMN09781740) | gut metagenome | biome: gut microbiome | host: Homo sapiens | place: Madagascar | study: EMG produced TPA metagenomics assembly of the PRJNA485056 data...
GCCCATGCCATATGCTTTGGTTCATTGAAGACATATTTTGTAGGTCTCGTGGAAATGCAACAATAACAAAGTCCTCTTTGTTTCTGCCAATGCCAAATGTCTTTAAATTTATGTATTGTGTACTATTGATATCTGCTTCAGAATGAATTTCTCCTTGATAATCATTGAACTTCAGATTTTTTCTTGGGTCAAATGCATAATGCTGTAATACATTGTATTCAAAAAAGCAGGCTTTAAGCTGTGGATAGCCTATTGCCATCATCTTTTTAAATGGATATGATGCTAACTCTGATACATTTCTGTTCTTTCCCAAGTAAGATGGAGATGGATACAAAACTAATTCTTCATTGAATGAATAGTTCTGAATGTATTCAATTTGTTCTTCTATAGAAGGAAAACCAAATCTAATGATATATGGATTGCTGTCAAATTTTGAAGAAAGTACACAAATGTCTCCCTTCTCAATTAGCTTTTGCAAAACATCTTTTGTTTCATTTTTTGAACATGATGTTACGGAACTTAATGGGATACCATTAAATTCCGTAGATTGAATATAGTGCAAGTAAACTTCATCAAGAAGTTTGTCTATACTTTTTTGATATTTGATGGGACTATTCATATTGTCAAATTTAATTGTTATATCCAAATTTATTCCATGCTTCGAGAACGAGGCGCTTGGTGCGGTATTCGCCGTATTGGCGCAACTCGTTGTCTTTCAGCACTCGGAAGGTCTCGTTGATGCAACCTTTGCCACAGACATCTTCTGGGTCTAAGATGTAACGGAGATCTTCGGTGTTGAGACCATAGAGGTGGGCGAAGATGGCATCAAGCTCGGCTTGGAGAATGGCTCTGCGCTCTGGATTATAAATCCAAGGCTGCTGATTGCCAAGTTGGGGAAGCTCGGAACGTTGTTCCTCGCTCATTTCTTCCCATAGTTCTGAAGCCCAACCATCCATGTTATGATTGAAATAGCATAGCTCAGCTACTCGCTTCACGATCTGCCATTGCATGGCAGATGGGATTTGGTCAGGGGTGAGGACTGGAAATTGTTTGACGTAATTAATGCTGGCATGTGTGCCTCCTATTTTCTGGCGTGAGCAGTAGTCGAATATTAGTGATGACATCATGCCGTAAAGCGCAGCCCCGGGCATACAGCCACGCTCCGCGTAGAGGAGCGTGGCTGTATTCCCAACGCCGCAGGCGTTGGGAATAGGCGAGACAATGAATGTTCGCATGTCAACACCACGTGCAATGTCACGAAACGCAAAGAGCCATTTATGCTTCCATTTCCAAATAACTTTTCCGTCTTTGTCCATCTTAACCAATCTATCATTTACGGCAGTCAAAGGCACCCAATACCACGGCATAATATGGCTGTTAGGATTGCTAAGCTCATCCAAAGAAGGCATATTGATAGAGTTTGGACGTTCGCCTTCTGTTGGCCAAGTTCCATAATGGTGATTGTAATGCCATATCATCTTGCCTTCATAGAGAGGGACATATTCCTCACCGTCTGGTGTAGTAAATGTGTTGCCGTTCAATGTTACTCCTGCTTCTGTTAATTGAGCGTATGTACGGAAAAGGTAAGAGTCTGTTGACATGTTGAACATACTTCCAAACTTAACATTCCATGGATTGTCTCCATTTTCCTCATTGAGAATAATAGTTGTATTACGGTAGATTTTTGCCGTAAGTGATGCATCACGACTAGTGCGAAATACAGGGCAAGTCTTCGTATTTGGGTTGAGACGTGCAAAGTCATCCGTCCTCAATGTATAGATACGTCGAGGGTCTAGTAAATGGTCGATTCGTGTGAGATAGAATCCACCACTTACAGTGCGAGGCTCTGCTTGTGCTTTACCTGCTGTTATGAGACAGAACTTGAACATTCTATGTATGTCAAACAATGCTTCTTTATTCTCAAAGTCATATAATGAAATGAGTCTATTTTCATCAATGAGTTTCGAGAAGAAGTACTTGTTGCTGTCATTTACAGCAATGCCAGTAGGCAATACGAGCCCCCATGCCTCTTTTGTGAAAGAGAGGCATAATTCTGCGAATAGCGACGAAAGTTCGAGTTTGCCAACGGCAGTAAGTGGAAAGCGTCCTGAGTTTTTCACAAAGTTACTTTGGCTTACAATGGCATTGCAAGCCTCTTGAAACTCTTGATACAAATTAGGGTCTTCCGCTTCGAGTTGTGAAATCTTCTTTTTGCGGTCAGCTTGGTTGGCGGCTTTGACAATATCATTGTTCTTGCCTGTAAACCATTTTTCTTCTTCCATTTGTAGCTTATCCCAAGGTGGGTTACCGCACATCACGTCAAATCCCTTGTTGGCAGCGAAAACCTCAGGGAACTCCACGCACCAATGGAAGAAACGCTGCTCGTCAGCCATGCGTCTTACCTCAGTCTTGAAGTCGGATGACAGTTGGCGATAATAGGTAGGAAGTGGCTTGCCTTTTTCAAGGCATTCCATAGCATCTATTTCTTGGAGTGCACGCATAACGGTCTTGGTATATGGCACTTCAGCTTCTAATTGCCATTTGCCATTCACATCTTCTTTTTCTTTGATGATTTCATCATGTTTAACTGTCTTGTAGAAAGCGTAAGTGTAGATGTCGCAAGCACGGCGTAGGCAATCTACTCGTGCAGAATCCATCAGCTTCTTCCAACGCTCTTGTTTGATGACTTCCTCTTCCAAGGTATCTTCTGGCAGATGGTTGATAAAGCGAATCTTGTCTGCCAATCCTATTTGGGCGGCAGTCATATTCTCTACGCCAAAAGAATTTTCCAAACCAAGAAGCTGCTCGTTGCCACTATCTCCATTCACGGCTTTGATTGCTTCTTGGTTCATCTTCTTCAATGCTTTCAAGGTGTCCTTGTCTTCTGCAGTCAAAGCCTTATCTGGCACGCCATCGATAAGCATCTGTAGGTCAGAAACTCCCAAGACAGAGTTACCGCAACGGATATGATGGTCAAGGAAAGAGAGAGGCTTGCCAGCACAATAGCCTTCAATCCATAATACAACCTTGCAAAGTTCCACGGCATCCGGATTGTAGTCCACGGCATATACACAACGAGAGATAACCTCACGCAGTGCCTGACGATAATCCAAAGAAGCAGGGTTGTCCTCACCTGTGCGAAGGGTACAGATGTACCAGGCAATGGTGCGAGCCATCGCCAATACGATATGTCCAGAACCACTTGCTGCATCGCATACTTTCATGTTTAGCAAAGCCTTCACCTTCTCTTCAGTAGTGGATAGATGGGAAATCTTTTCCTTGATAACTGGTTCGAGTGTAGTCTTAATCAAGTTTTGTACCAAGTCTGGGCGAGTATAATAAGAAGAGGTGCTTTGACGATCCAATCCACCCACGAAACCAAACTGCCAGTCGGCAGCACTCACTCCTGGTTGTACGAATGGACGCATTTCGAGAATTCCCTCATATACAGAACCAAACTCCTCTACATCCAGTGAGGAATAATTGATCTTGACACGCTGCTGGCGTTCATCAGTAAACTCATTGAGGGCACTGAAAGCAGTGAGCACATCATGGTTGCTCACCTGGCATTGTTTTAGCCAATGGAGTGTCTCTATACCAAAGAGTACACCACCCAAAGGCTTGATGCCCAGACGCTCACCAAAGGTGTCTGGCTCGAAGAGGTGGAATGTGTCCATCAATCCTTGCCATAAATCAAAGTATTGGCGTTGCTTCAAATATGCTAATTCAGAGAGGTGGCGCAAACGACTTGCGGCATAAAACTTCTTATAAATGTCTTGCCATTCACAGAGTTGCTTGTAGTCGGGAGCATCAGGAGAATCGGGAATCTGATAGACCAATCCTCGCTCTTCGATAATGAAGAGGAAGAGTAAGCGGTAAATGAAGTGTATCAGTTCCTTGTTCAGCTTGACTGCATCCATCGTACCTTCCGTGAAGGCATTGCGCAAAGCCTCGTTGCCCTTACCCTCTGAGGTAAGCACAGCATTTCCGATTGTCTCCATAGTCTTTTGTACGGCAAGAGACAGACCGTTGCGGATGCGGTTTCCGGATTCAATACTCATATTGAACCAGTGTTCCATGACGCAAGGCTCGTCTCCACCGGCATGGAAACGAGAGGCATGGAGCAGACGGAACATCAGGCAGAACTCGGTATATTTGTCTTCCTCCAACATTCTGCGCAGGTCAAACTCAATATAGGTGAGCTTGACCAACTGACCAGAGTTGCGAATCAAGCGGAGAACCTGACCATTACTGATGATGCCATAAACATTCTCTGTGGCATTGAGGTATTCGAGCATGGTGGCGTGAGCCGACTTCTTTCTCATGCCACCTTTGGCACGATAGTCGAGTGAACATTTGTCCAATGTTTCTATGCTGCCATCTGCGCTGATGTTTTCGCCAATAACAATGAAAGGCATTTTGCCTAATGGTTGGCAAGTATAGGTAATGTCATAGCCAGTGCCTGCCACCTCGATGTTGGTGGCTTGACGGTCGAGCGAATAACCGAGGCTTTGCAAGAGACGTTCCATGAGGTCACGGGCACGACGAGTGCCGTATGGATCCTTGTTGACCAGACGCTCGTTATTGGCACGCTCCTTATAGAAACTCCAGTCGTTGCGAAGACTACTCCACACGTAGTCGATGGCAGCAGAGACAGGGATGTCCATGGCAAAGTCCTGTTCTCTGTTGCCTTCATACGTGTTGTCACGCTCTATATTGTGAAAGATGTCATCCGATAAGAGATGACCATATATATGAATACTTGTATAATCCATTTGTCTAAATCTATAATTTCGGTACGAACAAATAAGCTGCTATCACATCCATAGGCAATACTGGTTCTACCACCTGATACTCTGAAGCCTTTAGGTATGTGCGATACTTAGAGAAGGCATCCACCAAATGAGAAGCTCTTTCGAGGGCAATGGCATCCGTATGCTGACGGAGTGTATCCTCATCAGTAATCCAACGAATGGAATTGGTGAGCAATGTCTTCTGAGTAGGTAAGTCCATGCTACCTGATGCCTGGGCATGCAAGAACAGTTGCTTAGCCTCCTCTTGGGTAAGAAAGTCGTGGTTGTCTATTTTCCCACGATAGCCTACGAATATCATTTCCTCGCCAACCAATTCTCTGTTTTCGACCTTTTTGTCACGGATGACACTGCGAACACGCATTAAGAGAATCGTGGTGCGTTTAGCAATCTCGGAGGTTTCCATAACCAATGCACGGCAGGCTCCCAACTCTCCACCATTGACAGAATCGTTGACTACGGCACGGCTCAGATCTTCTACGAAGGTATGGTTACGCCCGATGTACATATAGTGCTTTGGGGTAGGAGAGGCGAAGGAGATACGAACCACTCCCTTGGCTGTGGCTTTGTCCTTGAAATAATGACGCAAGTTGGCTGGCAATTCCAAGAGGTTGAAGCTATAGCAGAGTGGTAGGTCGTCGGTTTGTACGCTGACACCTACATGCAAAAGTTGCTCGATGACAAAGTCGCGAGTGTCTTTTACTCCACCAATTACCGACTTGGCTTCTTCCAGAGAGGCGGTCAAGCGAGTTGGATCCATCTGCTTATTATTGTGAGCGAAGTAGGTATGAGAAATCTTCTCGTTCTCTTCCATCTTCTTCAACTGTATCTCTATCTCTTCATCCTGCTGACGTTTCCACTCTGGGTCGCTGTCGAACAATGAAAGCTCCATATAGTCAGTTCTTGTAGGAACCTTGGCATCGAAGATTTTTTGCATGATGGATTCCATCAAGGAAGCGTCGTTGTCTGCGATAGGGAGATAGACACCCAGTTTCTTGCGTATCTCTTCTTGCTTTTTGTAGAGAACATTGAGTACAATGTCATCCACAGGGTTGTTCTTGGAGTGAAGTGTAGATACCAAAACGTCTTTTGCCGTTTGTCCGAATCGGTCGATACGTCCATTTCTCTGCTCCATGCGGTTTGGATTCCACGGCAAGTCGTAATGAATGACTGCCTCAAAACCTTGCTGCAAGTTGACACCTTCGGAAAGACAGTCGGTGCAAACCAATACATGTCGGTCTTCCTGTGACAAGGCATCAATCTTCATCTTGCGTTCCTCGTCGGCAAGGCGGCTGGTGACAATGCCAACTACTACTTTCTTGAACTTCTTGTTGGCAGCTAATTTCTCGGTAATGTATTTGCCCACATATTCTGCTGTCTGTATATATTGGCAGAATACGATAGGGTTCATACCGCTATCAAGAGAAAACTTCACGATGTCGAGTGCTTGTTTCACTTTCTCGTCAGAGTCTGTTTCTTTGATGTGTTCCAACTGCTTGATAAATTGGGTGAACTCCTTCTTGTCTGTATTGCTGGTTGTTTCCAAAGCTTCTGGAACGACATCGTCTGCATTCAACAAGTCCTTCAATGGATCGTTGAATATATACACTTGCTCGGATTCATCATCTGTGTTGGAAGAGGATGAATCTTCTCTCTTGTCAATCTTGTTTTGCAGCATACTGATTCCTGCGTCAGGGCTTGACATCACGCCACGCATCAAAGCCAGCAAATCCCAGTAAATGTAGCGTTGCTTACGCTTGTCAGCTCCCGAAACTTTCTGGATACCATTCTTTACATACTCAATGAGTTGTCCCAATAGGTTGCGATATTCCTGGGTATAAGAATACTCATCTTTATCTATGCGTACACGTTCTGGAAAAACAACTTCATCGCCCAGATACTGTTTGATGTCGGCACGGCGACGCTGTACGAAATAATGAGATAGTTCCTCACGTTCGGCAGCGGTTTGAAGTTGGTAATTCTCGAACTTCGGGTTCAATAAGCCTATAAGCGACTGGAACTCTTCACTTTGACCACTATGAGGTGTGGCGGTCAAGAGAACCAATTGCTGGTCTTGCTTATCAGCCAAATCCTTCAATAAACGGTAACGTTGCTGTTGGTACTTGTTGGCACCTGTAGGCTTGGCACAGGTATGCGCTTCATCCACAATCACGAAGTCTGGGCAATGGTCCAGGAAGATGTTTCGCTTGTTACCTTGTTTGACATAATCAATGGAAATGACCTGATAAGGTATGTCACGAAATACATTCTGGTCAGGACGCAACTTCTTTTCCAAGCGACTGATGGTAGAGGAGCGGATGATTTCTGCATCCAATCCAAACTTGTCCTTGATTTCATTTTGCCACTGCTCACATAGATGAGGCAAGCAAACCACGGCAAAGCGAGTAATCTCATGTCTGTCGAGTAATTCCTTGGCAATCAATAATGACTCCAAGGTCTTACCGATACCCACGTCATCGGATATGAGAAGACGAATACGTTCTTGCTTGAGGGCAAGAATCAGTGGCACCATCTGATATGGACGTGGTTCAAAAGACAACTTTCCTAAGCACTGGAATGGACCAGCTATGTCACGGAAGGACAGGCGGCAGGCATTGTAAAGCACTTTGGCTGATGCCTTATAACTATTTTTACCGATGTCTTCTGCTGTAGGGCGACGGAAGTTGTAAGAATGAATCTGCAATTCATCCCCATAAAGTGGTAGGTAGAGACCTATTGTTTCTGCGTCTGTACCTCCCAAAGGCTTTATGATCATGAGGTCATCCTCTCCAGATTGCTGAACAACCCAAGGACGATTTCTAAATTCTATCAATGTACCAGTCTTGTAATCCATATCATTTATTTTACTGGGGTGAATATATCTGAGTATTGGCTGATGAAATCTTCCAATGGTGTGGCATAATGCCATGCCAAGACTACGAAGCCAGCGTCTTCAAGTACTTCTCTCTTTTCTTGGTCATCTTGCTGAACCTCAGGGCGGTCGTGTGGCGTTCCATCACAGAATATGACGATACGGTCGCCATACATAAAGTCTGGCTGCACATAGTATTCCTCTGGGAACATCGGTTGAGCCTTGTCTGGCAAGCGAAGATGATGCTCATGCAGATATTTGAGAAACTCATATTCAGTAGAACTGTTATGGTCTCTTGCAGCTTCCAATGCTGCGTATTGCTCATCATAGCTGAGCGTTTGCCCTGCTCCGTGCAGCTCTACCTTGGCTTCTTGCATCAACTTTAATGTACTGTAAATCTTGCGAATATCAATCTGCTGATGATATGGCTGATTATAGTAGTTGAGCAGGTTGGAATAATCTGCTGGGGTAAGTTCGTTGAGTTCGTCGGGTGTCAGCTCTGGCTTGTTGAAGCAAATATCGTATGCTCTATTGACCACATCCATATAAGCCGTAGGTTCATTGACCAAACGACTCAGCACACCGAGAGAGCCTTCCGCATTCTCATAGATAAGAATGTTAGGTGTCGCTCTTTCACCCATGACCTCAGCACCCATCTCGCTACCTTCTATCTGGAAGACATCCTCAATGGCTTGCTTGAAGGCATAAAGGAATGTGCGCACAGCATTCTTATCCCTTAGCAACAAAGCTTGCAATGGCTGGATGTAGATGGCATTGGCTGTAGTCTCAGCGAACAACTTCACAAACTTAGTTCTGTCAGCCTCCTCTGGATTCTTGTCTGCCTCTGCTTGGATGCGAGCCAAACGTTCGTTGCTTATCCAGTCACCTGTCTTTGTGTCGAAGGCAAAGCCATTTCCATTGCTGTCATTTCTTGATTCCAAGATATAAGTCAAACGGCATGATGGAATGTAACGGATGTTTGCCAAGTGTTCACCATGTGGCGATTTTAGCTCACATTCGCTGATGGAACGTGGATCATCACTTGCAAAATAGGTCTTGGTCTGATAATATTTGCGTGAACGTTCCTCTTCTTGACACGTTATCTTTTCTGTTTCTGCTGCCACCATATCTTGTGTCTCTATGCACATGCCAGGAATGAGCTTCGCCACACCATCAAGTGATTCGCCTGTAATGATGTCGGTATGATGGGTAGTGTTCTCTTCGTCCTTATAGACTACACCTGTCTTTGGGTTGTAGAAGAATTTGTGCGGTATGATTTCCGACAAAATCTGCATACGGCTGATGCGGAACTTTCCACCATTATTATATATGATGTTCTGAGGACCAAACTCGCTTAAGGCAAGACGCTTTGGACGGCTGAGATATTCCACCTTATCTGACTTGTACTGTAACAATGCACGTTGTGGCAACTTAGTAAAGTTATAGCCAGGCAAGAATCCCTCACTTGCCAGATAGCGGTAAGGGTAGAACTCGTTCTCTTCCTTGTTCTTTCCTTGGTTTACCCCCAACAACATGTCACGAAGACTCTCTCCACGGAGTTGTTTCATGTGGGCTTCACGCTTCTCCTTGGAGTTCTCACCGTAGATGCGGTTATTGATGACAAGGCTTGCTTCCTCAATCTGAGTTTGTGCTTGTTTATAGAGAGAACGCCAACGTTGGAGGGCTTTGTCGAAGTCATGCTCATAATTGGTAAGGAGATTGTCCATCCAATGCTCTGTAAACCAAATAGGGCGTTCTGATTCCATACGGTTCTTTAAAAAGGTATCTTCCATGATTTGTGTGAAGACACGCTTGATTTGCTCCTTGCGCTCTGGAGTGAGTTGCAGGGAAGCACGAACCTCATCTTTCAATGTGATGTTGTTGATGTCTGTATAATCCACTAAGTCTTTGATTCCGTCAGACAGTTCCTTGATAGGGCATAATGACAGAATGGTAGAATGGAGGTGGGTACGGAATAGTTCTTCGTTTACCAATTCCATTCTTGGAGCCTTTACTTCTCCCTTTACCATCTTTTCGGGATGGCTGAGATAGTAATTCTCATGAGAGTTGCGTGGACGACAGTAGGTGTAAACCAAAGCTGCCTGTCCGCTACGACCCGCACGTCCTGCACGCTGGGTGTAGTTGGCTGGGGTAGGAGGTACATTGCGCATACCAACGATGGAGAGGTCTTTGATGTCGATACCTAGCTCCATGGTAGGTGAACAGTACAGGACAGGGAATTTTCCTTCTCGGAAATCCTGCTCACGCTGTTCTCGATCTTCTTTTGAAACTTGACCTGTATGGTCTTTTGCTTCCAAGCATACATCTTTGAGAGGTATGCTTTGGTAGAATTGTTGGAAATAATGGTTGGGTTCTTTATCAAGTATATTACCGCCCTCTATGGTACGGAATCTCACCAAGTCACGGCGAATGTGTTGCTTGTCGCCAGCTTGCCAAAGTATGCAACCATAATCCAGTTGATAGGTGCCATTATCGAATATGACAAAGTTTGACAAGGCTTTGAATAGCCTTGTCATATAGTGTTTGTAATCTTCTTCATTGTCTATATTACGACCAGTTTGCTTGCTGATGTAGTCTCGAACGAAGATGCCTAATTTACTTCGGTAGCCACCACTTTCCAAATTATATGCATTGCGTCTGCGAGGATTTTCAATAAACAATTCGTTGGCTTCGGCAATCTTGTCGCTCTCATCCAGTGTCCAAGGTGCTTTCAGATTTTCTCTTACTGCCTTGGTTGTATCCTTTACAGCTTGTATGGTTCTCTCGCTGCTGTAGATGCACAGCTTATGTCGCAAATAATCCAATATCTGCGTGATGAATTCTTCTTTATGTTCATCGTCAAATCCCTCTAACTCGGGAATATCATATAGGCGTTCTGCACCATTATCGCCCGTAATTTCATCATGAAGATACTTGTAGCCAATGTTTAAAAGCGCACAATCTTCGAGGTTTGGCATAATTACCGTCCAGTTGCCTGCAAGGTCATCATAAATGATGGTAGATAAATAGCGTTCCATGATGTTCTTGACATCGTTGGCACGCCCTCCACGAAGTTCTTCTCGCTTGGAGTAGTCATCTACTTGAAGGTGAAGATTATCTAATACCATTCTGGCAATTTTAGTATTATCGATAGCTTCTGTTGCATCCTTGATGGCATTCCAAATAGCAGAACGTACTTTACCTATACGGATGAAGTCATTGAAGTGACCTGCTTGTAATGCAGCATCTTGGCGAGCATCGACAAAAGTTAATACTTTACGGTCGTTTTGTGTTATCCCCATCTTTTGCATAAGGATGATGTCTTCGTATGACAATACTGTTGTAGCAGTACTTCTACCTTCACCACCTATTCTTGACAGTTTTGAGTATTCCGACTGCTTTCCTTTATATATGGCACGAGCTGTTGGGTCGTACATCAGTGGAGAAGGTACAAATACAGCTTCCATATATCCCATGCCATCAAGTGGCTCTGTTGGGCTGTAGGCACCAGATTGTGTCACGTAAATCTTTTGTGGAATACGTGCTTCGTATGTCTTCTTCAGTTTTCGTACACCTTTCTTGTTAGTGGTGTACCAGTCAGAAGGTATGTCATCGGAAGTAATATCCAGCATATAGTCATCTGCGGATTCGCCATGATGGGGCAGGATGATATAACCGTCATTGACATCGCTATCACCATCACCAGTGGCGTAGCCGTCAAAGTTGCGAGGCATAATCGTGCTGCCGATAATCTTTATCACATAAAACTCATGACCACTAAGACGGCTGAATACGACTGGGTAGTACATGATTTTTACGTCACCATGCGACAACTCTTTACAGTAGAGTTTTTCTTCTACTGTAATCTGACGGCTGGATTGGTCACCAATGGTAAGATACACATTTCCTGTCTGTGGTATAAATTGGTGAATCTTGTAAGGGAGTATAGATGCTCCATTACTTAGATTCAGCTGATTACACCAATTCAGTAAGTCTATAATATGCTTTTGGCATTTCTCTTCTTCCTCTCCAGTTTGCAGTGAGAGTTTTTTTGCCATATCTTCTATGGCAATAGGTTTGCCACGGAAGTATTTTCCTTCCTTCTTTTTGTATTCGAGTGCTATGGTTTGCTCTATCCAAATGGCGGTAGGATATTTCTTGGCATCATTTATGTCGGAAGAAGTTGGTATGGGTGCATTGATGCAAGCACGCAATTCTCCATCCGATGGCTCCTCATCGGATAAACCTATGGCAAGTGTTTCATCAATTACTTGCTCTTTTGTATATGTGCTTCCGAAGATGCAGGATGCCTCTTCTGCTACTTTTTCTCGCTGTTGTGCATAACTTATGCTGTCATCAGCTACCATGGTAGCAGATGTTCCGAAGCAGAGGACTTTTCCTGATGCAAGTGCTTTGATTCGTCTAATCAAGAAAGAGACATCACTTCCTTGCATGCCACGGTAAGTATGCAGCTCATCGAAGACTAGGAAATGTAAATTCTCTAAGAAGCACTTTCGCAAATCTTCTTCCTTGCCAGCACGTGTCATGAGCAATTCCAACATCATATAGTTTGTCAATATGATGTTGGGTGGTGTTTGCTGCATCTTAGTGCGAGCTTCATCGTTTTCTTGCCCTGTATATTTGCCGAATGTAAAAGGGCATTTGTTGCCAGTCTTTTCTTCGTAAGTGGACTTGTAGCGACTAAGCTCTTCTGCTTGTGAGTTGATGAGAGCATTCATCGGATAAACGATAATGGCAATCGTTTTGTCCTTGCATACTTCTTCGTTTTGTAGAACATAATTGAAAATGGTTGCCATAAAGGTACGTGACTTTCCTGAGCCAGTACCAGAAGTTACGATAAACTCCTTGTCTTGGCACCCTAATTCAATCGCATCTTGCTGATGTTTATAGAATGGTTTGTCGAAAAAATACTCCAAATCGGGATGGATAGGGAATCCCTTGGCAATAAGATCTTTTACGCCTATTCCCTTCTCGAAATTTGGATTGAATTGAATCAAGGCTTTAGGCCAAAGCTCTTCGTGTTTGATGGAATCGCTGACTTTTTCCTTAATTCGTTCATCCTTTATGGCTACAAAACTTTCAAGGTAACTTTTATAGCTGCCTTTTAAGTTTTCGTATAATTCAATTATGTTCATATCATTAACTTTTTATTATTCTACACGGATATAGATAGGTGCCTTATCTGCTTTTGACGGCAGTAATAGCTCCCGTATATCCACATCTAATTTTTCTGCAATGATGGATAGGGTCTCCAAACTTGGTTGCGCCGTATTGGTACACCATTTAGAAACTGTAGCTGGATCTTTGCCGATTTCTCCAGCCAACCATTTTGCCGTCTTCTTTTGCTCCACCAAAACAAGTTTGAGGCGGTTAAGGTCTTTGTTTGCCATTGCTTATCTCTTTAATCTGTTACAAAGATAGTGTTTTTCTTTGAGAATACGGCAAAAATACAGAATATTTTCTCATTTTCTTTGCGAATTAGCTCTATTTTTGGAAAATATGGGTGTTTTACGTGGCTATACATTAATTATATATAAGGAAGTGAGTTACTTCTTTATGCTATTATTCATGGTGATTTTCTTTGCAGCATCAGAAATAAAGGTTAAGGAAATCAACGCTTTGTGTAAACAGACATCAGCCTATGGTGATTCTTTATCTTCATCACCACAGGCTGATGTTCTATTTTATATGCTAGGTGTTTATTCTATATTTACTGGTCTTTCAAGTCCTTATCTACCATGGCGCAGACACAGGAGTCTGACCATACATTCTCTGCCGTTTCTACCATGTCGATAATGGTATAGATTGGCAGGATGATACCCATGATGCCGATAG
>ERZ1035032.1635-NODE-1635-length-13501-cov-6.917299_pt1 | contig 13501 bp, 10 predicted proteins | sample MGYA00520693_ERZ1035032 | MGnify/ENA primary metagenome ERZ1035032 (study PRJEB33766, sample SAMN09781740) | gut metagenome | biome: gut microbiome | host: Homo sapiens | place: Madagascar | study: EMG produced TPA metagenomics assembly of the PRJNA485056 data...
GTCCCCGCAAAGTGAACGGTTTCGCCAGAGGCTCCCCTACTAGGGGAGCTGTCGAGCGTCAGCGAGACTGAGAGGTTGTACTAAGACGGGCCTGCCCGTGTGCATGGCTGATGATGAAGAGGCTGCTCCTGTTCTTTGAGACGAGAGGAATAAAACGATGATCACCACTGATGAACTGAAAGTACAGCTGGCTGAATACCACACCGCTGTAAAGGACTTGGAGGAGGCGCTGGCCATCGACGCTTCCCGCAAGCGCGTGCAGGAGCTGGAGCACACCATGTCCCGCCCCGGCTTCTACGACGACGCTGAGCTGAGCAAGAAGGTCTTCGACGAGGTGGGCGACCTGAAGGGCAAGCTGACCCGCTTCGAGAAACTGCAGGGCCTGTACGATGACGCAGAGACCATGCTGGTCATGCTGGACGAGGAGTACGACCCCGAGATGGTGCCGGAGGCCGAAGAGGCCGTCAACGCCGTGGGCAAGGCTGTGGACGAGCTGCAGCTGATGACCATGCTGAACGGTGAGTACGACCACAGCAACGCCATCCTGACCTTCCACGCAGGCACCGGCGGCACCGAGGCACAGGACTGGGCCGAGATGCTCTACCGTATGTACAACAAGTGGGCGCAGGCTCACGGCATGACCGTCGAGGTCCTGGATTATCAGGACGGCGACGAGGCCGGCATGAAGAGCGCTTCCATGATGGTCAAGGGTGCCAACGCCTACGGCCTGCTCAAGAGCGAGAACGGCGTCCACCGTCTGGTGCGCGTCTCTCCCTTTGACGCCAACGCCCGCCGTCAGACCAGCTTTGCTTCGCTGGAAGTCATGCCCGAGCTGGACAACACCATCCAGGTGGACATCCGCCCCGAGGACATCGAGATGCAGGTCTACCGCTCCTCCGGTGCCGGCGGCCAGCACATCAACAAGACCTCTTCCGCTGTCCGTCTGATCCACAAGCCCACCGGCATCGTGGTCAGCTGCCAGACCCAGCGCAGCCAGTTCCAGAACCGCGACTACGCGATGGAAATGCTGAAGGCAAAGCTGTACCAGATCGCCAAGCAGCAGCACATGGATAAGATCGACGACATCAAGGGCGTCCAGAACGAGATCGCATGGGGTCACCAGATCCGCTCCTACGTCTTTATGCCCTACACGATGGTCAAGGACCACCGCACCAACTATGAGACCGGCAACGTGGACGCTGTCATGGACGGCGACCTCGATGGCTTCATCTTCGCTTACCTCAAGGCCGCAAGCCGTGGTGAGCTGCAGGATACCTAAAATCAGAGCATAATAAAAACGTCTGTACTTCGTTTGGAGGTACAGACGTTTTTCTTTTTATTCGAGGTCACCGAGTATCCCCGGCCAGAGCGCTTCCTCCTGCCGCATGGCGACGAAGCAGCAGTCGAGGTACATCTTGTTCACGGCGGCGACGATGGTGCCGCGCAGCAGACGCTTTTCGTCGGCGGCATCCGGGTCGAGGTCGCAGATGGTGCGGCTGGCACCGAAAATGTAGGGCAGGCAGTTCTCCACCTCGTCGCAGAAGTAGTCGTAGGCTTCGGCGGCGGTGCAGTGAGCCCGCTGCATCTGAAAGAGGGTGTCGATGTTTTCCAGCGAGAGGACATTTTTAGACAATACGATATAGATGAGAGAAGCCAGCTGTTCGCGGGAATACTTCTTTTTGACGGGGTGGGAGATGACTCCTTTCTTGACGTAGTTGCTCACCATGGAGGGGGTGAGCTCCACCCCGGGGAAGCCCCGGAAGCAGCTGTTGACGAGCTGCACGGTCTGGTCGAGATACAGCCCCACGGAGGGCAGCTCCCGGTAGCGCGGCAGGGAAAACCCGGCGGCGCAGGCCGTGACACGGCGTTTCATTTCCTGATTCATGGTGGTAGTATAGCGCATTTTTGAGTCGAGGTCAACCGTTTATGAAAACGACGTTAACAATTTTACAAATCGCTTGACAGGTTTTTGAAAAACTGATATAGTGGACTCACCGAACGTAAAAAATGCGGCGGACACCCGCCGGAATGGAGATAGATGAGATGAAACGAATCGTTGTGGACTCTTCTGCCAGCCTGTATGCGCTGGACGGCATTGATTTTGCTGCTGTGCCTCTGAAGATCGTGACCGACGAGAGGGAATACCTCGACGACGGCACGCTGGACGCCGTGGAAATGGCGACTACCCTGCGCACCTATAAGGGCAAGACCAGCACCTCCTGCCCCAACATCGGCGACTGGCTGGAGGCTTATGAGGGCGCAGATGAAATTTATGCCATCACCATCACCGGCACCCTGTCGGGCAGCTGCAACGCCGCCCAGCTGGCCGCAGAAGAGTATCAGGCAGAGCACCCGGGTGCTCAGGTCTTTGTGCTGGACAGCCTGTCTGCCGGCCCGGAGCTGGTGCTGCTGGCAGAGCATATCCGTGCGCTCATCGAAGAGGGCAGGGAGTTTGACGACGTCTGCGAAGAGATGCTGCGCTACCGTCACCACACCCATCTGCTGTTCTCGCTGGAATCGCTGGCGAATCTGGCCCGGAATGGCCGGGTGAAGCCCGCTGTGGCTGCTGTGGCGCGGATGCTCAACATCCGGGTCATCGGCAAGGCCAGCGATGTGGGCGAACTGGACGTCCTCTGCAAGACCCGCGGCGAGCACGGCGCTCTCGAGCGCATCGTGCTGGAGCTCAAAGGCCACGGCTACACGGACGGCAAGGTCATCATTGCCCACTGCGGCAACCCCGCCGCCGCCGAGCGCCTGATGCACATGGTGAAAGCTGTCTTCGAGGGCGCACAGGTGCGGGTGACCGAGTGCGGCGGCCTGTGCAGCTACTACGCCGAGCTGGGCGGCCTCATGGTGGGCTTCGAGGACGCGGACGCCTGAGCTTGAATTATTCCATCCGCTGCGCTATACTATTCCCATAAAAATGCTGCCGAAAGGCAGCGGGGGAGGCGCAGATGTTCTTTCGGCTTCCGGTCGTACGGTTCTTCAATCGTGTCATCAACAGGGCCACGGTCACAGTGGCCCTTGTTTTGCTACAGATCGGCTGGCTGCTCTGGGCCTTCTTCTCCCTCACCGCCGGAAAGGTGTGGGTGAATGCGGGGCTGAACGTCCTCAGCCTCTTCATCACCCTCTACCTCGTGCGGAAGGACGAGAACAGCGACTATAAGATCATCTGGCTCGTCCTCATCGGCATGATGCCGCTGCTGGGCGGTGCGCTCTATCTGGCCTTCGGCAACAAGGCCCCCGCCAAGCGGATGCGCCAGCGGATGCAGGCGGTGGAGCGCCAGCACACCGCCGACCTCGCCCAGCAGCCGGGCCAGACCGACGCCCTCGACCCCGCCAGCAGGGGACTGAGCCGGTATGTTTCGGAGTACGGGCCGTACCCCGCATGGAAAAACTCCACGGCAAAATATTACCCCTGCGGTGAGGCCATGTACCCTGACCTACTGGCCGACCTCGAAAAGGCAGAGCGGTTCATCTTCCTCGAGTTCTTCATCGTCCGCACCGGCAAGATGTGGAAGGGGGTAGAGGACATCCTTGTCCGCAAGGCGGCGCAGGGGGTGGATGTCCGGCTCATCTACGACGATTTCGGCAGTCTGCTGGGTCTGCCGTCCGATTTCGTGGTGCAGATGGAGCGGGCGCATATCCGCTGCATCCCGTTCAATCCGGTGGTGCCTCTGGTGTCGCTGGTCATGAATCACCGCGACCACCGGAAGATCGTGGTGGTGGACGGAAATACAGCCTATACGGGCGGCATCAATCTGGCCGACGAGTATATCAATGAAGAAGAGCGGTTCGGCTACTGGAAGGACGCAGCTCTCCGCACCGAGGGCGCGGCGGTCTGGAACTTCACGGTGATGTTCCTTGACCACTGGAACGCCTTCCGCCCCAGCGAGGAGGATTATGCGCCCTTTATGCCTCAGGCTGTGTCCCTGCCCGCCCAGTCGGACGGAGTGATACAGCCCTACGGGGACAGCCCGCTGGACGAAGAGGCTCTGGCCGAGACAGTCTACCTGAATATCATCAATCAGGCCCAGCGGTACGTCTATATCTATACGCCCTACTTCGCGGTGGGCGAGACCATGCTGGAAGCCCTCAAGGCGGCGGCAAAGCGGGGCGTGGACGTCCGGCTGGTGCTGCCGGGCATCCCGGACAAGAAGCTCGTCTTCCGGCTGACCCGCTCCTATTATGTGCCGCTGCTCCGGGCGGGGGTGCGCATCTACGAGTTCACGCCCGGCTTCCTCCACGCCAAGTGCTACGTCAGCGATGACCGCGCCGCCGTGGTGGGCAGCATCAACATGGATTACCGCAGCCTTTTCCTCCACTTTGAGTGCGGGGCGCTGCTGCTCTATAACAGTCAGGTCATTGCTCTGCGGGACGATGTGCTCCGCACCCTGCCGGAGTGCCGGGAAGTGCAGCTGGCCGACTGCCGCACCTCGCTGGCCGGGACGCTGCTGGACAGTGTGCTCCGCCTGCTGAGCCCGCTGATGTGAGCGATACTGTGGTGGAATAAGTGGCAATATGGCTATTTAATAATATAGATACGTTATATTTTGCCAGTTTGCCAACTTGGCATTCTGCCTCTTTTGGCAAAGTGGGGTCAGAGTGCCAGCTGATTGGCAGATTGCCACCTTGGCAAAGTGCGATTTTGCATGATATAACGTCAATATTGGCCCACTTTGCCAGATAACACGTCGGTCTCAGAGCACAGTTGTAAATTTTCTGCGTGGTGCTTGACTTTTGCAGGGAATCGCATATAATAAAGATGGTAAATGTGGAAGCCAATATGTCATTGGCACACCCAAAAGGAAAAGACCCCCTCCCGGAGCGGCAATCTCCGAAAGGGGGTCCTTTTTAGTGCTTACGGCCCGTCAGCCATCCGTCAAGCCACTTACAAATGCAACGGCGACGACCGCCGCCAGTGGCGGAAACAGGGAGGAGCTGTTGGGGCCGCGGCCAGCAGGATGCGAGCGACAGCGAAGCAGACGCTGGGAGCCGCAACCCGGGTTCCTTTAATAAAACTGGGCGGGGTAGGCCGCAGGACAAGTATAACACAGTTTCCAACAAAAAGATACATAAATAAATAGACTCCTGTCGGGCTATACTACTCCCAAAGAGATGAAAGGGAGCGTAACGCTTATGACACAGAGACAAAAAGCTCTTCTGAGCTGTGCCGTGGCGGCGGCACTGCTGCTGTCCGGCTGCCGCAAAGGCAGCAGCGATTCCGGCAGCATGAGCAGTTCGAACGCCATGTCCGGCTCGTCCGGCAGCGCCAGCACCACCCAGACCGGCGGCTGGAAGACCGGCCTCGGCATCCTGACCGAGGCTTCCGATGAGGCCCGCACCGGCACCATCCATACCATCGCTGCCGCCGTCCTGCTGGACGGAGACGGCAAGCTGGCCGACGTGATGCTGGATGAGCTGGAAGTGGAAGTTACCGCCGACGGCAAAGGCGTCGTCACCATGCCCACCGACTACCGCACCAAGCGCCAGAAAGGGGACGACTACCCGCTGGCAGCGGCATCTTCGCTGAAAAAGGGCTGGGCCGAGCAGGCCGATGACTTCGCCGACTACCTCATCGGCATGACGCCCGAGCAGGCATCCATGCTGGAAACGGATAAGGACGGCAAGGCTGCGGACGCCGACCTGCTGTCCGGCTGCACTATCCGGGTGGATAAGTACCGCGACGCCGTGGCGAAAGCCTGCGCGAATGCGTCCGCCCTCGGCGCGGCGAAGGGCGACCGGGTGAGCCTCGGCGTGGAGGCGGAGAATGCCTCTTCGGACATCACCGCCACCGACGACAAGGATGTGAACGCAGAAGTTGACCTTACCGTCGTGGCCCTGACTCTGGATGCCGATGGCCGTGTGACCAGCGCCATCGGCGACATGGCAGAACCTGCGCTGACCATCGCGGCAGACGGCGGCGTCACCGCCCCGGACACCGTCCGCTCCAAGCTTGAGCTGGGCGACAGCTACGGGATGCGGAACGCATCCAGCCTCGGCAAGGAGTGGTACGAGCACAGCGAGGGCTATTGCAGCTACCTCAAGGGCAAGACTGAGAAAGAGGTGGCGGACATCCCTGCCGACGGCTCGGACGCCGACCTCGCGGCCCTCTGCACCATCTCCATCGACGCCCTGCAAAAGGCCGCAGGGGATGCGTTTGAGAATGCGTCATTATAAATTGAACGGAAAGTCTGACCGTCACCATGAGGTGGCGGTTTTCTTTTTGTCCTTTGTACAAATACACCGAAAACCCTATCGGAAAGGGGCGGTCTGCGGGCAAAACGCGAAAAAATCGGTTTTCCTCTTGCAAAACGGGGCAAAACGCGCTATTCTATAGTCACAGTTTAACAATTTAGCATGGTAAAGCGGTAAAACGAAGCGCTGCTTCTAAAGGAGGAAATTACAACATGAAACGTCTGGTATCTGCTTTTCTGGCCGGTGCGATGGCACTGAGCCTTGCCGCCTGCGGCGGTTCTGCATCCACTTCTACGGCTGCTTCTTCTGCCGCCGCCTCTGCCGCCCCGGCAAGCTCCGTGGCCGCTGACAGCGACCTGGCTTACATCCAGTCCAACGGCAAGATGGTCATCGGCTACACCGTGTATGAGCCGATGAACTACACCAACGCCGACGGCAACTTCACCGGTTTCGATACCGAGCTGGCCACCGCTGTCTGTGAGAAGCTGGGTGTCGAGCCGGAGTTCGTGGAGATCAACTGGGACACCAAGGAGACCGAGCTGGCTGCAAAGAGCATCGACTGCATCTGGAACGGCCTGACCCTGACCGATGACCGCGAGGAGAACATGGCCTGCACCAAACCCTACGTCAAGAACGCCCAGGTCGTCGTGGTGAAGGACGGCACCGACTACACCTCTACCGCCGACCTCATCGGCAAGACCGTGGTGGCCGAGGCTGGCTCTGCCGGTGAGACCACCATCACCGAGAACGCCGACCTGTCTCAGGCTGATTTCATCTCCAAGGCTGTTCAGACTGACTGCCTGATGGAAGTCGCCGCTGGCACTGCTGACGCCGCCATCCTCGACCTGACTCTGGCTTCTGCCATGATCGGCGAGGGTACCGACTACGCAAACCTCAAGATGGTGGATGAGCTGAACGTCGAGGAGTACGGCGTGGCCTTCCGCAAGGACAGCGACGTGGCCGAGGCTGTGGACAACGCTTTCGACGAGCTGAAGGCTGACGGCACCATGCAGACTCTGGCCGACAAGTACGGCCTGACTCTGGCTGAGTAACTTACATTATAAACGGATAGGTGTAGTGATTCTGTGACTGTGATTTTGGAGCGTCTGACCGGCGCATTCGCGCTCAACTGTGAACTGTTCTTTCTGACCTTGCTGTTTTCGCTGCCGCTGGGCCTTGTGGTGGCCTTTGGCTCCATGAGCCGGTGCGCACCGCTGCGGGGCGTCGTCAAGACCTTCGTGTGGGTCATCCGCGGCACGCCGCTGATGCTCCAGATCATCGTCATCTACCTTGGCCCCGGCCTGCTGGGTATGACCAATCCCTGGCCCTCCGGCTCTTCGGGCCGTCTGGTGGCGGCGGTGGTGGCTTTCGCCATCAACTACGCCTGCTACTTCTCTGAGATCTACCGCGGCGGCATCGAGGCTGTGCCGAAAGGCCAGACCGAGGCCGGTCAGGTGCTTGGCATGACCAAGAGCCAGATCTTCTTCAAGGTCACGCTCCTGCAGGTCGTCAAGCGCATCCTGCCCCCGATGGGCAACGAGGTCATCACGCTGGTGAAGGATACCTCGCTGGCGAATGTCATCGCCAACAAGGAGATCATCATGATGGCGAAGGAGTACAGCGCCAAGGGCCTTATCTGGCCGCTGTTCTCCACCGCGATTTTCTTCCTCGTCTTTGTCGGCGCACTCACCCTGCTGCTGGACTGGGCCGAGAAAAAGATGGACTATTTCCGCTGCTAAGGAGGATACTGAATTATGGCATTACTCGAAGCCTCCGGCATCGGGAAGAATTTCGGCGAGACGAAAGTTCTCAAGGACATCTCGCTCACACTGGAACAGGGCGAGGCGCTGGCGATCATCGGCTCGTCCGGCTCGGGCAAGACGACGCTGCTGCGCTGCCTGAATTTCCTTGAGCGTCCCGACACCGGCGTCATCAGGGTGAACGGCGAGACCATGTGGGACGCCGCCGACCCTGCCACCCAGCGGGAGAGCGAGGTTCGGAAAAAGCGCCTCCACTTCGGCCTCGTGTTCCAGAACTTCAACCTCTTCCCCCAGTACACCGCGCTGGAAAACGTGATGCTGGCGGGGGAGCTTCTGGCAAAGGAGCAGCCCGACTACAAGGCCAACAAAAAGGCCATCCACGCCCAGCTGGAAGCACAGGCCCGTGATCTGCTGGCCCAGATGGGCCTGTCGGAGCGGGCGGGACACTACCCCCACCAGCTTTCCGGCGGTCAGCAGCAGCGGGTGGCCATCGCCCGCGCACTGGCGCTCCACCCGGACATCCTCTGCTTCGATGAGCCCACCAGCGCCCTTGACCCGGAGCTGACCGGCGAAGTCCTCCGTGTCCTGCGGGACCTCGCCGACCGCAAGACCACCATGATCATCGTCACCCATGAGATGCACTTCGCCCGCGACGTGGCCGACCGCATCCTGTTCATGGACGGCGGCGTCGTGGTGGAGGAAGGCCCGGCCCGCCAGCTCATCGACCACCCCCAGGAGGAGCGCACCAAGCAGTTTTTGGCGCACTACTCGGAATAAGATAGGCTATGGCCCTCCCCGCTCGGGAGGGCTTTTTTGCGCCATTCACGCCGAAAACACCACGATTCGCGCAGTTTTTATTTACATTCTCCGGATTTTTTGGTAAGCTTGTATCGAAAAAGGCTGATTCTTCAAAAGACGAACAGACCAAAGGAGGACAGACTATGAGACTGAAGAGCGCACTCCGGCGGGGCGTGGCCGCCGCCGTCATCGCGGGCATCGTGGTGAGTTCCGGCATCCCGGCCTATGCGGCCCGGTGGGACATCGCCAACGGCGACATCACCGTGAAAGCGGGCGACGCCGAAGGAAAGAACAAGGTCTCACAGGGCGAGACCATCGACAAGGACGACACCAACACCGTCATCACCGGCGAGTCGGATAAAAACACCGTCACCATCGACACCTCCAAGGGCGACGTGGACGTCACCTTCGACGGCCTGAAGATCGACGTCAGCGGCAAGAAGGAGGGGGATGGCAGCGATGACAGCCCTGTCCAGGAGAGCAAAGCCGCCGTCACCGTGCAGGGCGGCGGCGATGCGACCATCGAGCTGGACGGCGACAACGAGCTGAAGAGCGGCGGTTATAATGCGGGTCTTGAGAAGAACGAACACGAGTCGAAAGGCACTCTGACCATCAAGGACGACAACGATACCAAAGGCGCGCTGACCGCTGAGGGCGGCTTCGGCGGCGCAGGCATCGGCGGAGGCATCGAGAGCACCGGCAGCAACATCACCATCCGGGGCGGCACCATCGAGGCTGTGGGCGGGAGCAACGCGGCAGGCATCGGCGACGGAGCAGGCCGCGCGTCGGACGACACCGACGACCCGAACCCGGGAGACCTCTACATCTGCGGCGACGCCGAGGTAACGGCCAAGGCGGGAAGCCAGATGACGGACGCCAAGGCCCCGGCCATCGGCGGCAGCTACGGCGAAGTACCCACGGAGAACCTTTCTGACGATGAACATAAGGTGACGGGAGGACGGCTGACCCGTCTGAACGCGGACGGCACCGTGATGGAGGGGATGGGCTACGACTACACCTCCACCCCCAAGCCCCAGCCGGACGACGACGAGGACGACGATGATGATGACGTCCCGCCCCCGGTGCAGGAGAACGCTCCCGAACCCCTGCCCGGCGGCATGGTGGTGGGCGGCTTCTTTTCCAGCCGGGTCACCATCCAGCGGTTGGATTCTGCTTTGGCCATTATTGAGAGCACCGACCCCATGGTCGGCAGCGTAAAGGCCGGCGACGCCGGAGAGGTCCTCACCCCGGGGGGTGTGGTGCTTATTGAGAGCGCCGCCCCCCGCTCCACCGTCACCACCGACATCTCCAGCCTCCAGGAGGACGGCGTGGAGGACATCTTCTTCCGCTATGAGGACACCATGACCCACTACAGCGTGGAAAAGATGGCCGACGCGGCGGGCGAGGACGCTGACGTGGAGCTGAAGCAGAACAGGGAGGACATCAGCCTCCGGCTGGACGGCGAAACGCGGGACGACCTGTCGGAGCGCTATCAGGAGTGGGTGCCGGTGCAGACGCCAGAGCCGCAGGAGTGGCTGATATTGACCCACGAACACGAAGAGGTAGAGCGAAAAACGAGTGAAGAACTCAGACGTGAACTCGACGAATTACTGAAACAAGAGCGGGATATGATGGACTTCCAACTCGCGAAAAAAAGGGACGACCGCCCGAGTTTGGATTGGTGGCTCGAGCCTGCGAGAGAGGAAACGCCGGGAATCGGGCATGACGAGTCCCTGAAACAAGAGCTGGATATGATGGACTTCCAACTCGCGAAAAAAAGGGACGATCTCCCGAGTTTGGATTGGTGGCTCGAGCCTGCGAGAACGGAAACGCCGAGAATCGGGCTTGAGGAGTCCCTGAAACAGCTGGCTTCCCGATTTGAGGCCATCGCTCCCGAGGAGGATAAGCCACGGCTTTTCCTGCTGGAAACCACCGTCCCGGATGGCACAAAGTATACCAATCTGTTGGAGAGTGACCTGCGGAGCTATACCGACCTTGGTGATGACTGGGACGACCTGCCGGATACCCAGGGTGAGATAAAGCTCTGGATACCGGAGGACTTGGGGCAGCCTAAAGAAATAAGCATCTCAAAGGAGAGCCTGAGCCGCATCGACGGCATTGCATGATACACAAAACGAAAGGAGATGTACTATGAGACTGAAAAGCGCACTCCGGCGGGGCGTAGCCGCCGCCGTCATCGCGGGCATCGTGGTGAGCTCCGGCATCCCGGCCTATGCGAAAACATGGAACATCGCCGACGGCGACATTACGGTCAAAGGTGAGAGCGATGAAAGCGGAAACTATAACAATGTCAAGCAGGGTGAAAAGGATTTCGAGAAGGATGAGGGGGAGACCGTCATCACCGGCGAGTCGGATAAGAACACCGTCACCATCGACACCTCCGGCGGCAAAGTGGACGTCACCTTCGATGACCTGAAGATCGACGTCAGCGGCAAGACCGAGGGGGATGGCAGCGGTGACGGCCCAGTCGATAAGGGCAAAGCTGCTGTTCGGGTCGAGGGCGACCACGATGCCGCCATCGAGCTGGACGGCGCCAACGAGCTGAAGAGCGGCAGCTACAAAGCGGGTCTTGAGAAGAACGGCAATGAGTCCTCCGGCAAGCTGACCATCAAGGACGACAACGACACCAAAGGCTCCCTCACCGCCGAAGGCGGCGAAGGCGGCGCAGGCATCGGCGGCGGCTACGAAAGCGGAACCGGAAACATCGAGATCACCGGCGGCACGGTAGAAGCCGTGGGCGGCGAGGGTGCTGCCGGTATCGGCGGCGGTGTGTACGGCCCGGGCCGCGACATCGAGATTTCCGGCGGCAAGGTGTCGGCCACGGGCGGCAGCTATAGCGGCCCTGAAGAAGACCCCCGCCCCGGCGCGGCAGGCATTGGCGACGGCGCGGGTGCGTGGTCTGAGATAGACCCGGATGCGCCGCCCAGCAATCCCAATCACATCTATATCTCCGGCGACGCCGAGGTGACGGCCAAGGCGGGCGCAAGCACCGGTGGCGAAACTGCGGCCATCGGCAGCGGCATAGTCGGCGAGATCCCCAATGACGCCCTCTCCGACGACGACCACAAGGTGACGGGCGGCAGTCTGACCCGCTACGACCCCGACGGGAAGAAGATGGAGGACTACAGCTACGACCGGCGGACGCCCTCCCAGCCGGAGCAGCCAGACAAGCCGGAACAGCCCGATGATACCGAGAACGACGAGGACGACGACGAGGACGACGCTCCAAGCGTGCAGACCGGCGAGGTGCCGGACCGTGTGAAGCAGATGTACGAGACCGTCGGCGTGATCACCCATCTGGATGGCACACAGGAGCTTGGTAATGTGGCCACGGCGGAGTATGACCCGGTCAACAAGATCCTGAGCTTCGATGCCCACGGCACACTCTTTCGGATGACAGGCGACTCGCTGCGGGAGCTTGCAAAGGAAGTCCATGAGCTTCGCATCCGGTTCCTTGATGGGGAAGGGCGGGAAATGGAGGCCGTCATTCCGCTGGCCCGGATCAAAGATCTGGTCGGCGTGAATGGTGCATTCGAACTCGAGTTGTCCCATGAGGGGCGTTATCAATTCCATGTTGTCGGGCAGACTGGATATGATAGAAAAACATTCTCGGATGAGACCGTCCTGCGCCAAAGCGGCAAGGAACTGATCCTCGTGTACCGCGTTGGCGATGAGGAGCAGAAAGCGCAGGAGGCTGCCCGGGTGGAGGAGGCGATCGCCCGCCGCAAGCAGGAGAAAGAGCAATGGGGAACGGTCCTCTCCGGTCTGGAAGGCGGCTCCCTGAGCGGACTGCCCGGGCTGACTCAGCCGGGAACGGGTGCCGTTGGTGACCTCAGCGGGCTGACGACTCTCTCGCCGGACAGCCTTACCACGGCCCAGCAGCCGAAGCAGCCCGCCTCCGACCCGACGGTGTGGAAGACATTTACCAGTAACATCGTGAAGCTCGTGGGCGGGAAGCAGGACAGCAAGAAGGACGACCCGGCCCCCTCCGTCGGTGACCTCAGCGGGCCGACGACTCTCTCGCCGGACAGCCTCACCACGGTCCAGCAGCCGGAAATAAGCACCCAGCAGCCGGAAACAGGCGGATGGGTAACGGACAGTCAGGGTGACTGGGTGTGGAATCCGGGCAAGGATGACAGTCAGCCGCCGGATTTGAGAGGAGATTGGGAGACGAGAAAATGGATAAGGGACAGTCAGCCGCCGGATTTGAGAGGAAATTGGGAGACAAGAAAATGGATAGGGAGCAGCGACGATAATTTGTGGGGTGGGATCCCTTTTATGACTCCGCATATTATGACTCTGCATGGGATTTCGATTATGAAGGTTGAGAGCGTGGGCTGAGAGGGAGTGCAGCAGGAGGGCCCTGCGCAGGGGCAGCCCTGCCGCCCCCTGCGCACAATCACCAAAAACCACCGATAGAAAATAGCAATGTTGTACGAAGAAATCTGCTCCAAACCCCTTGCAAAATCACGATGAGCTGAGTATAATACCACTCATAAAACGCAAAACGTCCTGCCCCTCGTCCGGCAGGGCGTTTTTGTCGGTAAAGATCCGGCAAAGAAATGTTAAGTGACCGCCCGGGGAGGGGCTTTGTATGACAAAAGACATGACACAGGGCAGCCCGCTCAAGCTCATCCTTGCCTTTGCGGTGCCGCTGATGCTGGGCAGTCTGTTCCAGCAGTTCTACAATCTGGCCGATACCATCATCGTGGGCCGGTTCGTGG
>ERZ1035032.1636-NODE-1636-length-13486-cov-37.752811_pt1 | contig 13486 bp, 28 predicted proteins | sample MGYA00520693_ERZ1035032 | MGnify/ENA primary metagenome ERZ1035032 (study PRJEB33766, sample SAMN09781740) | gut metagenome | biome: gut microbiome | host: Homo sapiens | place: Madagascar | study: EMG produced TPA metagenomics assembly of the PRJNA485056 data...
TACAACACTCTTGTTGTTCGGTTCGTGAGAATAGAACAGCATTTTACTACGAAACTATAAAACAAAATATAACATGAACAAGGAATATGTTTTACAGAAGCTGCAGAAGATGATGCCCGACGATACAAAGAGACCGATGGGTGTGAGCTTTGCAGAATTGAAGACAGCCGTACAGGAGGATTTGAGGGAGGTAATGAAGGAGCTGTTGAAAGATGGCGACATAAACTACTTTAAGACTCTGAACGGTGTGACAATATATTTGAAGGATTCTAAATTGTGATAATATGAAAGAGATATGTATTTACGAGTTGCACCTGAGGTACTTCAAGGGTGCGGAAAAAGCCGATTACGGGTTTAGCAGCCGCATCAATGTGGTGAAAGGCTGTAACGGCATAGGTAAATCGACGATAGCAGACGCTATTAGTTGGGTACTGTTTGGAACGAACCAAGCTGGTGACACCAAGTTTGGTATAAAGACCAAGGACGAGCACGGCAACGAGATTGAAGATGTGGAACACTCGGTTGAGATTAGGTTGTGCACGCGTGACGACTCGGACTTTCTTGAAGGCATACCCTTGTGGACAGGGAACCATTTGCTAACCCGAATACTTACCGAGACACGCAAGAAAGATGGTAGCGTGACTAACAACTACACGTACAAGGTAGACGGAGAGGTAGTGACAGCTGGAGACTTTAAGAAGGTTGTTGACGGGATTTGTCCGGAAAAGGTGTTCAGGCTCTGTTCATCGCCTTATGCTTTTGTAGGAATGGAATGGAGCGAGCAGCGCAAGAGGCTGAACGAAATGTACGGCGTTCCGAGTGTGGAGGACGTGACGGGTGGTGACGCACGCTTTGACGCTGTGAAAGAGCTGCTTGAGAAGGAAGACATCGACAAGGAGCTGAAACATCTGAAATACAATCGCAAGGAAATACAGGACAAGCTTGACGATGTGCCCGTAAGGCTTGAATCGTTGAACAAGGTGGTGCCAAAAGCGGAAGACTGGGACGCGATAGAGAAGCAGATTAACGATAAAGGGCAGGAAATAGACAAGATGCGCAATAGCCTGACCACCATAAACGGCGGTGGTGCAGACTTGGTACGCAAACAGCAGAATATAAACATTCTGAACCTTGACCACAAGCGCAAGCGCATGATGGAAAATTCGGCACAGCGCATGTTGGGCGAGATAATAAATGCTAACGCTGAGGCAAAGACAGCATGTGATAAGGCTGTGACGGAAGCTGAACAAACTGTAGAGGACTTGACGAAAAAAGTAAAGTCGTATGACGAGTCTATTAATAGATGCAACACCCGTATCAGCGAACTTAACGCAGAGATGGCAGACGGAGCAGCAAAGTGGAATATTATAAAGGCAAGAACGTGGGAATGGAACGAGGATGATGCCTTCTGCCCTACCTGCAAGCAGCCTTTGCCTGAGGACCAGGTGCAGAAGATAAAAGAGGAATCGGAAAAGGCTTTTCTCAACAACCAAGCTGAGGACCTTAAGAAACTGAGAAATGACGCTACAAAAATAAAAGAAGATGTAAAGGCGTGTGAAAAGGAGATTGAAAGCTTCAAGCTGGAGCAGAAAACTACACAGACGCAACTTGACAAGGCAGAAGTAGTGTTAAAAGAGGCCCAAAAGGCACTGGAGGAACAGGTAAAGAAGGGGAATGAGAAGGTGAGTGTAGAGACACTGCTTGCGGAGAAGCCAGAATACAAGCAGGTGTGCGACCGTATAGAGAAGATAGAGGCCGAGCAGGAGAAGCCGACTGACGAGGGCATGAGCGAAGAGGACAAGAAGCTTAAGGCCGACCTGGAAAAGAAGATAAAAGACCAGGAGGCGGAGTTGGATGCGCTACACGCGCGGCTCTCGGTAAGGACACAATGGGATAAGGTGAACGAGCAGATAAAGGCTGTGAAGAACGACCGAAAGGTATGGCAAGAGCAGCTTGACGAGCTTGACGACAAGATAGGAGCCGTGAGCGACTACCAGAAGATGGCCTGCGAGGCAATGGAGAACATCGTAAACAAACACTTTAGACTGGTGAAGTGGTCGATGTTCAGACGACAGTTGGACGGAACAGACAAGCCTTGGTGTGAGTGCTCGGTGGACGGTGTGCCCTATTCTGACTCGAACACAGCTGCAAAGATGAATGCCGGACTGGACATTGCGCGAGCGTTGAAGGAATACTATCAAGTGAACGTGCCTTGCATGATAGACAATGCCGAGGCAGTGCTGGATCCGTTGTATGACGGAGGACAGCAGATAAGGCTGATGGTGACAGAAGACAAGGAGCTAACGATAGAGCGCTATGGACATAAAGACTAAGCACAATATCGGTGACGCGGTGTGGTTTCTGGATGATTACCGAGCACAATGCTGCAAGATAACAGGAGTGGACGTGCAAGTGCTTGGTACATCAAAGCCATTCGTGCAATATAGGTTTTGCGTGTTTCCTCCCGTAAAGGAGGAGCACGTGTTTAAAAGTAAAGAAGAACTGATAAAATATATAGAAAAATGACACAGACAACAACAGCAGTGGCTAAGCAGCCACAAATGACAGCTCAACAGCAAGCAATAGTAACCTTTAACAATAAGGTTAAAGGCAGCTATGTACAGAACCAACTGAAAAGCGTGCTTGGAGCAAACTCTGGTACATTTGCCACTTCATTGGTTGAAATCTTTACCAATGACAAGAAATTGCAGGGTTGCGACGTGAACAAAGTAGTGCAGGAGGCAATCAAGGCAGCAACATTGAAGTTGCCACTCAACAAGCAGTTGGGATATGCTTATCTGATGGTTTTCAATAATTGGGACAAGGAGGCACGCAAGTCGGTGCCAACACCAACCCTAACCATCGGCTACCGTGGCTACATTCAGATGGCAATGCGCACCGGACAATACCGCAACATCAATGCCGATGTGGTATATGAGGGTGAGCTTCGCGGAAAGGACAAGTTGTCGGGAGGCATTGACCTCTCGGGAGAAAAAACGAGTGACAGAATAGAAGGGTTCTTTGCTCATTTCGAGACTGTAAACGGCTTCTCGAAGACTTTGTACATGTCGCTTGCAGAAATGGCAGCGTATGCGTTAAAGTATTCTCCATCGTTCAAGCGCAAGGCAACGAAGGAAGACCCTATACCTACAGTGGACAATCTTTGCGACCTTGCGAACGGACAGGCACAGAATGGACCAACGGGAAAGGTTGGCTGGGAAGGCGATTTCCTTAGCATGGGCATCAAGACTGTGTTGAGAAGACTGCTTTCGAAGTACGGCTATCTGTCAATAGAAATGATGGGAGCCATATCGGACGATGAGGCTACGGCGACGACTCAGCAGGTACGTGACGAGGGGTTTGCGGAGACGAAGGAAGTAATCAACGTGGACGCACAGACGGGAGAAGTGGTGAATGATGGCGCTGCAAGCGCGGAAGCTGCCACGGCTGCAGAGGACGATAATCCGTTTAAGTAATGAGTAATGTAAGAAATGAGAGATTATACAATATTTGGACTTGCATGAAAATGCGATGTTTGAATAAAAATAATCCTCGCTATCATAGATACGGTGGACGCGGTATTCGTGTAGCTGATTGTTGGCTGCACGATTACCAATCCTTCAAAAAATGGGCATTAAGTAATGGCTATGGAGAAGGAATGTCAATAGAGCGCATTGACAATGATGGTAATTATTGTCCCGAAAACTGCAAGTGGATACCTCAAAGTCAACAGAGCAAAAATCGCACTATGAATATTGCTGTCTCGTATAGAGGTGAGACAATGTGTTTAAGTGATATGTGTAGAAAATATGATGTCTATAATCATTATGGAACCATAAAAGATAGAATATTGAAAAAACACATGTCTTTTGAAGAGGCGATAAATACACCTGTGAAAAGTATACACGATAACGATATTACAGGGAAACGCTATGGACGCTTGACAGTACTTCATTTCTCACGCTTTTACAAAAGGTACTCTTACTGGTTATGCAAATGCGATTGTGGTATGATAAAAGAGATAAGAAAAGATTATTTAGGAAGAGTTCTCTCTTGCGGATGCTTAAAAAGGGAACAAGACAAAATTAATTTAAGACATGAAATTAATCGTGATTAATAGCGGAAGTCGTGGCAATGGATATTTGCTGGAAGATGATGATGGCGACCAACTTCTAATTGAGGCAGGTTGTCGTTTGAGAGACTATCAAGAAGTGGGACACCTTAAAATAAGTCGTGCTCGTGGCATGTTAATCAGCCACGAGCACGGATAAGGAGACCATGCGAAATATGTGCGTGATTTTACCCGCGTAGGGATTGAGGTGCTATCGACGGCTTCGTTGAAGGAGAAAAATAAATTTGGAGTGACGGCTGTGGAGCATGGGAAAACTTATCATTTAGGTAAATTCTCAGTAACGCCATTGGCAGTTGAGCATGATGTGGATTGCTTCGCTTATCTTATTCATCATGGTGAGTGCGGAGTCATTGAATTTGCGACGGACTGCTGGAACCTGCATCAAGTGGTGAAGGGAGTGTCGCATTATCTTATCGAGGCTAACTACCAGGACGACATACTTGATGAAGCTGTGAGAACGGGTAAGACGATACCGTCGATGGCAGACAGAGTAAGACTGAGCCACATGAGTTTGAAGCATTGTGTGGAGTACTTGAAGATGTGCGATGCAGGGAAGACAGCGAAGACTATAACGCTGATTCATGCGAGCGAGAGACATCTGGACAAGAAACACGCTGAGCTGACGGTGGCGGGACAGACTGGTGTGCCGACATGGGTGGCGAAGCAAGGATTGAAAATTGTGTTAATGTAAGAAAGGAGAAATTATGGAAGTAGGAGTATATCAAAGAGCTACCTTTAAGAGTAAGTGTATAGATGCTTGTGAAAGCACTAATTCCATATTTATTATGGATGCATCACACGAAGCGGCATATAAGGGTATTGAAATTCTTGTAGAAAACGACATCGTGTTTCGTCAGGAACTTATTGATTTATTAAGGGAGACACGGAAACGTTTGCAAAAAGAATTTGATGAACTTTAAAAACGATTCGCTTCATGAGAGTACCGAGGAAGATGAAGAAGGCAGTGAAATACGTTGAGCGTTATTCGCGACCTTCAGCAAGCGGATTTTGGATAATCCCTTATGAGGGATTTGTTATAAAAGGACGCTGCACAAAGTGGAAGCAGAAATGCATAAACGAAGCCAGAAGAGAACGTCGAAAGATGTTGCTTGAAGAATGGCAACATTTTAATGGTACTATTTTGGCACATTAAGAATGAAATCATTTGAAAGGGGGTAAGGGGGTATGGCGACTTTTGAGAGGCTGAATGACCCAAGGCAGTATATGGCTGCTATGAGAGAGATAGACAAGGCTCGCGACTGCGGGTATGCGATAGACATAGTGAAGCACAGAGAGGTGGCTACGAACAGGCAGATGGCTTATCTGAACTTCATCATAAGCTATTACGGATACAAGCAGGGCGAGACATTCTATAGTGTGCTACGGACGATACAGCAGGACGTGTGTCCGCATATCTTCCTGGCAGACGGAAGTAAAAAACCAAAACCGCTGTGTTACCTGACTACAGCTGAAATGTCGAGCGTGATAAGGAACTTCCTGGATTATGCGTCGATGAGCGAGGTGATAATACCGAACAAAGACGACGAGAGGGGACTGAGAAGCGCAAAGGCAGAGCTGGCGAGCGGTGGAGCAGGGTGGGTGTAGGGAATTACGAGTTAGGAATTGTCGCCTTTGGCGATGAGGAATTAATAAATTTTGAATTATATGGTACATATAGAAGGACCGATAATAAAGATTCTGCCAGAGAAGAGCGGCATAAGCCAGTCGGGCAGAGAGTGGAGAGAACGTGACGTGGTGATAGGGTATGTGGCGAGCTTGCAATATCCGAAGAATGCAGTCGTGACGTTTAGGGGTGCACAGGTGGACGTGGTGAACCAACTTGGCGATGGCGACGCTGTGGGATGCGACATAAGCATTGACGCAAGAGATTGGCAAGGTCGGTGGTTTAATGCGGTGACCGGGTATAATCTGAAGAAGCTTAAATAATATAAGATTATGGAAATACCAAATAGATTACTGGAGTTCGACTGGACGGCTATCAAAATATGGCTGTGCTTTGCAAAAAGTACGGATGAAGATGGTGTAACTTTAATATCAGATGAAGAGGTTGCCAGAGAGCTCAGGCTATCGCTTTTAGCCGTAAGATTTCTTAAAAGGCGTCTAAGAAAAGAAGGATTTTTACCCTGTAAAGGACCGCTACCGTCCGTAAACGAACATAAGAAAAAGATGTCTAACAAAAGCTTCTAAATATGGCTGACATTGGGGCTTGCTTTAGGAAGATAGGAGATATACCTACAACCCTAACGCTCTTCTACCTTATATATAAGGCAAACGATGAGGGATATGTAGATGCTTCTTATGCGGACATGGCTAAAGCTTTAAATCGCTCGCGAACAATGTTGTATAAGTACGTGATACGACTTGCGAGTTTGGGTGCTATAGAATTACGAAGTAAACAACAAGTAAACAACAGGTTAACAGCGAGTGAACAAAAAAGAACGTACATATACATACCTCAAATAGCTTATTATAAGCGTGTTACAAACATGGAGGGAAATCGTGCGGTTAACAGTAAGTTAACAACAAGTAAACAGAAGATTAACAAGGACGACTTGCCCCGAAAGACGCTCGAAGAACGTAAGGTAGAATTCCACAAGGCGTTAAAGCCTTTCGTTGAGAAATATGGAGAAAACTTGATAGAAGAGTTTTACAACCATTGGGCGCAGGTGAACGAGGGTGGCACAAAGATGCACTGGGAGAAGCAGAAGACGTTCGAGATAGCTCGAAGGTTGGCTACATGGAAGAAGAACGATGACGAGAGGAAGTTGTCGCGTAAGGCTTCGCAGGACATCGGAATGGTGTATCATAAGGAGGAGGACGAATTTAAAAACGAAGAAACATGGTAGGAAAAGACATAAAAACCGTGTGGGAGGAATACGAGCTGGCGCTGCAAGGTACAGGCTTCTTTGGGTCGCCGAAGAAGGTAAGCATACACATTGACAACGCAAAGTTGTTGCTGTGTAACGGGCTGAAATACTATTGCGGTGAGGGCGCTGTATGGCAGCCGGAATACGAGGAAGTGGCGGAATGGCTGACGGACAACAAGGGGCGTGGCCTGTGGCTTTGTGGCGAGTGTGGAAGAGGCAAGACGCTGATAGGCGCAAAGATTCTCCCGGTGCTGTTTAACTTTTATCACTTCCCGAGAAAGATAATCACTCTGTATGACGCCAAGGACATGAACAATGTGTATAACGACATTGTGAAGAAACACATTATATATATAGATGATGTGGGCAAGGAATCGGTGGAGGTAAGCTATGGCAACAGAAACCTCAGGTTCCCAGACATTGTAGACGAGGCGGAGAAGAAAGGCAAGCTGCTGATGTTCTCGACCAATCTGTCGCAAGAGAAGATGGTGGAGAAATATGGGGAGCGAACCGTAGACAGACTGAGGGCGATAACTAAGAAAATCGTGTTCAGGGGGAAATCATTAAGAAAATAACTAAAACATAAAGAAATATGAAGACAACAAGAATAGACTTTGTGGATAATGTCAGTACGAAGGAGGCTGGCATGTACACATTGAAGTATGGTTGGGCTTTTGCCAAGGGAGCCTGTAAGGACGTGAACACATTTGCACACAGGCTGCCGTGGGTATGCGTAGCAGTGGTGCTGATAGCGAGCGTGGTTGTAGGTTCGGTACTTGTAGCAGAGGCAAGAATGGAGAGAGACCATGCGAGCAAGGAGATGTTTAAGTTGCAGCAACAGGTGGAACAGCTGAGTTGCATAGTAGAATCGAATAACAATAAGCAATAAAACTATTACAATTATGGCAACATTCAACAAAGACCTCTCGCCTATAGACCAAGCACGTATAATACTGCGCAACTACGACAAGGTGGTGGCAGAGCGCGATGAGCTAAAAAAGGAGAACGAGCGTCTGAACATGCTCGTAGAGCAGAAGGACGTGCTCTATCGCAATATGCTTGAGCGCATGGAGGCGAAGAACAAGCAAAGCGCCATTGAGGGCGAATACAAGCACCTAAAAAAACAGTACGACAATCTCAACCAAGAGTATGAGAAACTGAAGGGCGCACGCTATACGGTGGAGGTAGTGAAGCAACTGTGCGGCAGCTTAAAGGCGTACGGCAACCAATTGCGCAAGGCAGGGTTGAATATCGGCGCTATAGAGGAACTGTTTGACAGCAGTGCAGAAGAACCGTCAGACAAAGATGAGCCGACGAAAGATTGCAGAATTGTCTACGACAAGCAGACACAAAACTTCATCGCCTACGTGCGAAAGATAGTGGACATATTCCGCAAGACGGGCACACTAAGAGGTATATCGGTGTTTGCAGCACAGGCAGGTGTGACGTCCATATCAAAGGAGAAATTCTTTCTGTATGGACTGGACAAGGAAGGTGAGCTGACAGACGAGGAAATCGTGGAGCTGTATGAGAATGTAAAGAAACGATAAAAACGACAATGGGAATACTTCAAAGAAGATACTCCTATAAACATCAAAGTAAAAAATAACAAAACGATACAATCTTCAGAAAGGAGTGCGAAATGAAACACAATCCATTTGTACCTCGTGAGCAGCGCACAGCTATCCTCACTTTTGACAACGGTCAGCGAGTCCGTGCCGAAATCACTCTTCCTGGCACAGATAAACCTGTATGGCACACAGAACTTGAACGTCGTATAGTTAATGATTTTAACAAGGCGCAGCCACGTGCTGTACACAAGTTAGTCAAAGTCCATCTTCTAAGGACTCAATCCTCACAACCTTTCATCCTACGAAACATACAACTATGAAGAAGAAAATCAAGACATGGCTCATACACCTTCTTGGTGGAGTGACAGAAAAAGAGATACATCAGAGCAATTTAAATAGTGCTTACTTTGGCGCATATCAGGCTCTGACTATTATCAAAGAGTATGCTGACAGTCTAAACGGCAAGTCTGCTGACGAATGGCGCAAGCTGGTGTACAAGCAGATTTGCAGACAATATGATTCGATCACGCATGGAACTGACGAAGAAATACCAACGGGAAAATAGAATTTACGGAAATGTTTTACAATAAAAATTACAACATTGGAAAACAAGATTAATATAGCAGAGATATTGAAGGACTGCCCGAAGGGGATGAAGCTGTACTCACCGATATATGGCGAGATAGAACTTTTGAAAGTGAACAGTAATTATACATATCCAATAAATATAACTATTGGTATTGATAGCACTGGTACATTTACTTCAGATGGTCGACTTTATGAACAATACCACTCTGCAGAATGCATCCTCTTTCCCTCCTCAGAAATGCGCGACTGGAGCAAGTTCTTCAAGCGAGGGGACGTGGCTATACATTCATTCAATGGTTGTGGAGTTCTTGTCGAAGAATGGACTGACGATTCTTACACCTCTTTCAAAGCTTCTGTCTTTCAATTAAAAAAAGGGGGATTTGCAAAAAGAGACAAAAGGGTCCTTTCTACAGATGACTTTGTCAAGGCAAGTGACGAACAACGTGACAAATTTATCTCCGACATGGAAAAGTTCTTTGGTGGCAAGTACAATCCCGACACCCTGCAAGTAGAAAAGTCCACGTGTTCGTTCATGCCGTTTGACAAGGTGCTGGTGAGGGATACAGACGAACAGGCATGGTGTGCTAACTATTTCTCGCATTACAAAAATGACCCTGGCTATTTTTATGTTTGTATAAACGGCATTTATCATTACTGCATTCCCTACAACGAGCACACTGCCCATCTCCTCGGCACAACCGACTCCTACACGGAAGGAGGCAGCGAATGAGCTATCCCTTCTCCCTCGAAAACGTCAAATTCCGTGAGACCGCACACATGGCCTTTGAGGACGAATACGTCACGGCATACCAGTCCACCGACATCGTTCCCAAGATATACAAGAGCGTCAATACCCCTCGCGACAAGAACGGCTTGGTATCAGGCAAACCCAAGACTTACTATCGCACTCAAAGCAGCGAGTGGGTTACGGAAAAGAAATTCGTTAAACAATATCAGAAAATCAGAGAAAAATAATATGATAAACGAAGAGAAAATAAAAGCAGCAACTGACGTAGTTTTTGCTGATGTGCTCAGCCCAAAGGCAAATATATGTATGTCAGCAGGTTTCATACGTGGTATCGAATGGTTCAAGGAGACTATTTGGCATGATGCCAAAGAAGAACCCGAATACAGAAAACCAATTATCGTTAAACGCATTTGTAATATAATAGAGGGTACTTATGTTGTAGATGTGTATTGCAATGTTATTCCTTGGAAGAAATATGCAGATGTTTATGAAATAATCAAATGGTGCTACATCGAAGACATATTGCCGAAAGGAGGTAAGAAATGATTAAAGCAGAAGACCTAAGAATAGGCGACCTTGTAATCGTTAACGAGAACTGCTCATTAGAACAAGGTACTATAGGAAAAGTATCAGAAGTACGTTCCACACCCCTATACAAAGAAAATGAAGGCAGTATTGGTCTTAAACCCATTTCAAACGACAGATGGCCGTATGGAGTATTGTGTCGCAATATCGACCCCATCCCCCTTACCCCCGAAATCCTCAAAAAGAACGGGTGGAAGAAGAGAACAGAAGGATGGTACTTTATTATGATTAGTAAATACATGTATTTGTCAGTAGAGTTTGGATATGAAAATGGTATAAGAGTTTTCTTAAAACGCACTACTGATGGACTTTATGTAAAACTTAATGTTGCAAATAACGTCCACGAGCTACAGCATATACTTTGGGCATTGGGCAAGGACGCGGAACTAAAAGTATAATTTAAACAAAGCACCAAAAGAATTAGAGGATGAGTGAGAAACAATATTCATTCAAGGTAACAATCACTCTTGAAGAAGGTGATGATTACACACATGAAGAAGTCAAAGAAATTGTCGAGGATTATCTCGGCCTCGGCAATGATAATGAGCTTATGGGAAGTAAATCCTATAAAAGATTCAAGGTTGAACCAATTAAGAACGAGTATCACAAGTGAGAAAAAGTAATTTATATTAACGGAATGTAATTATGAAGAAAATCATGTTCAACAACAGGTACGGACTCACCCAAGCCGTACTTGAAGGTCGCAAGACGCAGACAAGGCGTATTCTGAATCCTACAATGCTTTTCGAGCGTTTGAACACGTACGAAGGTTGGACAAAAGAATCTATTGCTGATTGGAAGGAATCTTGTAAAGACCGACTTTATAAAGCAGAGGGTGAAGAACTGAAAGAAATGCTTGATTACGGCTTGGAACATTCACTATACAAGGTTGGAGAAAATGTAGCTATTGCGCAAAGATACATAGACCTTGTAAACAATGATGAGTTCTATCGCCTTTGTGGCATTCATGGGATGCCATTAGAGTGTATTAAATTCGAGAAAGGTTGCAAAAACAAAATGTTCGTTAAGGCAGACCTCATGCCGAACCGCATCCGCATCACCGACATACGTATCGAGCGTCTGCAAGACATCAGCGAAGAGGATTGTTTGGCTGAGGGTATCGTGGATTTTGAGAGCAGAATAAACAAGGCGCATTTTTACAGCATCACAGATGAATCTGCCACCTATGGGACAGCCAAAAAACCATACTCCCTGCTCATTGACAAGATCGCAGGAAAAGGCACATGGAAGCGCAACCCCTACGTCTTCGTCTACGAGTTTGGACTTATTAACCATCCCTTATGGGATTAAATATAAATAATATGAAAAAGTTTATTGGTACGAAGGTCATTATGGCAGAGCCTATGACTATGACAGAAGCACAGAAAGTGCTTGGTAGAGAACTGAAGCCAGCAACCGTTGAGGAAGATGGCTACTTAGTAGAGTACAAAGACGGATATAAGTCTTGGTCTCCTAAGAGTGTGTTTGAGGAAGCCTATCGTGAAGTAGGTTTTGTTAACTTCGGTGGTGCTATTAACTTACTGAAGGCTGGTCTTGCTGTAAGACGCAAGGGATGGAATGGTAAGGGATTGTTTATCGTAAAGCAGGTTCCTTCTCATATCACTGGTGAAATCATCCCAAATATGCAGTCACTCCCTCAGTCTGCCAAGAATATCTTGATGAGTCGTGAGAGTCCTCACATTGACTACACCAATCAGATGCTTATCATCAACCCAGATGGAAGAGCAGACTCTTGGGTTCCTTCCTCATCTGATGTATTTGCGGAAGATTGGGAAGTTGTAAATGAGTAACTAAACACCCTCTCCTGTAAAAGGGAGAGGGTAAAAAAATTAAATAATATGGAAAGAAACATAACAATTACTCTTGAAAAAGCAAAGGAATGGTATAATAGTGGAAATAATCAACTCAAAGAAATTGCACTACAAGCCTTTAATAAAGATGAATTAAAGGCCTAGCTTTAAAGATATTACAACCTTCAAGAAGGCTTGTGAAGCTCTTGGTCTTAATTATGATGCTATGTCTTCTATTGTTGAAAATATAGCTATGGTTAGTAAAGCTTCTGCTGCTATGTTTAAGCTAAACATTATCAGAAAAGCTCTTAACTTGAGTTATGATTTACATCTTACAAAAGACCCAAAAGACTCTTACATTTATCATCTTTATATTCCATTTGTAGCTGAAGGTTCTACCTATTATAGAAATGAACTTAATTCAGGTAAAATGGAGGTAATAGGTAAGATTAAGAATGAGGGGATAGTATATAATATTCTTAATGGCTGCGCTAGTTATGATGGTGGTATTGGTTTAGGTGGTTTCCGTTCTTACGGTAGTGTAGGTTTTTCTGAAGCTGGTAATGGGTTCCTTGGTTGTGCATCTAAAGAGATTGCTCAACATTTCGGTAAATACTTTAGTATGCTTATCATTGAAGCCAAGTATGCTGATATGGTAGATTTTGAAATCATAGAAAATAAATATCAATAATTATGGCATGGGTAGCAAAAGATTTTATTGGTGAATGGATATTCAACTGTAAGCCTGATATGTGGGCTGGTGATTGTGTCGAGCACAACTATTGGATGCCGCAAGATAGATATGGAGCTCACAGTTTCCTACTTCCTAAAGGCTCAATAAAGAAACTCATAGGTAGAGAGCTTACACCGAAAGATGAACCTGTAGAACTCGAATACTAAAATTTATGTTCAAGGCTGACGAAAGGGAACATGTGCCCGAGACTGAAACAATGGAAGAAGCATATCGTCAACCTCCAAGAACACGTAGATGTTGTAGGATACATGGTAATGCCAATAATAGTAAATAATAAAGAATAACATTAAAAAACAAATAATATGAAGATTAACATTTTAGATTTTTTCATGGCAACATTGCAGCTTGCCTTTATCGTGTTGAAAATCTGCGGAGTGATTAACTGGTCGTGGTGGGTAGTACTCATGCC
>ERZ1035032.1638-NODE-1638-length-13483-cov-9.678805_pt1 | contig 13483 bp, 10 predicted proteins | sample MGYA00520693_ERZ1035032 | MGnify/ENA primary metagenome ERZ1035032 (study PRJEB33766, sample SAMN09781740) | gut metagenome | biome: gut microbiome | host: Homo sapiens | place: Madagascar | study: EMG produced TPA metagenomics assembly of the PRJNA485056 data...
CATATGTTGAAACAATCAATGAAGTAAACATTTTGCCGCAAGTTACCGGCACGGTGGAAAAGGTATTGTTCCAAGAAGGTAAGCTTGTAAATGAAGGCGATGTTTTGTTTGAAATAGATCCTTCTAAATATCAAGCAGCCTACGATTTGGCAAAAGCACGCCTTGACAGCGCCAAAGCAAACTTGGTGAGAGCCGAACGCGACTACAATCGTCAGGTAAAATTAAGCAGTGAAAAATTTGCATCCAAAGCAACCTTTGATTCTTCGCAAAGCGGATATTTACAAGCTAAAGCTGCCGTTGAAGAAGCTCAAGCAAACTTAGATGTGGCTAAAATTGATTTGGATAATACAAAAGTAACAGCGCCAATCAGCGGCCGTATCGGTAAAGCTTTGGTGACTAAAGGAAACTATGTTGTTGCCTCAAATCAGGTATTAGCAAAAATCGTGCAAATCAGCCCGATGAGAATTTCTTTTTCTTTGACAGATAAAGAAGTTTTGCAAGTTAAAAAGATGGGACATAAAGCCGAAGATTTAACCGCTCGCATTACTTTGGCCGACGGCGAAATAATTGATGAGAAAGTTGTAGATAAATTCTTAAACAATGAAATCAACTCGGCCACCGCTACTGTTTCTATTTTTGTAGATGTTGACAATTCAGACCAAAAACTAATTCCGGGAAACTATGTGCAATCGGCAATTTTAACCGGCAAACCAATCTATTCGGTTGTAGTTCCGCAGTCTGCCTTGAACTATGACACCGACGGCGCATTTGTTTATATTGCTAAAATTGATGAAAGCAAAAGCAAAGAAAATGAACTTCACGGTGTAGCTGAACAACGCCGCGTAGTTTTGGGTGATTCTATTAACGAAAATGAGCAGGTCATTCTCAACGGATTAAAAGAAGGTGAGCTGATTGTGGTTTCCGGTAATGTAAAAATTCAAAACAATTCTCCGATTAAGGTCGGTTTGTTAGAAAAATAAAATAGGATAAAAGAAAAATGTTTTCTAAGTTTTTTATTGAAAGACCTCGCTTTGCCGTAGTAATCGCTATTGTTATGGCGTTGGCCGGTTTGGTTTCGGTGTTTACAATGCCAATCGGCATGTATCCGGAAATTGCCCCTCCGGAAATCCGTGTATCAACCGTATATGTCGGCGCCAGTGCCGAAACCGTTGCAAAAAACGTTGGTATTCCGTTGGAAAAGAACATTAACGGTATTGAAAATATGCTGTATATGTCATCTTCTTCTTACAACTCCGGCGCTTATCAGCTGTCTATTGCCTTTGAAACCGGCACAGATCCTGATTTGGACCAAGTAAAGGTCCAAAACCGCGTGCAGCAGGCATTGAGTTCTCTGCCGTCAGAAGTGCAAACCTATGGTGTAACCGTAGAACGCCGTTCTTCAGATATTTTAGCGTTTATGCAGGTGACATCTCCAAAAGGAACATACGACAGCAACTACTTAAACAACTACGTTGAAAATAATATTAAAATTGCTCTGAGTCGTGCCTATGGTGTGGGCGAAGTTAATATTATGGGTTCGGCAACAAGTATGCGCGTATGGATTGACGCCGACAAAGTCGCCGCCCTAAATATTCCTATTTCCGCCATTAAAGCAGCCATTACCAGCCAAAACGTTCAACCTTCTTTAGGTTCTATCGGTTCGGCTCCGGGCGATGGTAAGCAGGTTTTAGTATATTCATTGGAAACTCAAGGCCGCTTGAACGACCCGAAAGACTTTGAAAATATCATTGTGCGCACGGCCGAAGAAGGCGGATTGGTTCGCCTGAAAGATATTGCCCGCGTAGAACTGGGTTCGGAAGACTATTTGATGAACTCCACCGTTGACGGACAGCCGGCTGTGTCTATTATGATTAACAAATCTTCTGGCGCCAACTCCATTAACGCCATGAAAGCCGTCCGTGCCGAATTGGCTAAACTTGAACGTTTTTATCCGGAAGATTTGGAAGTAAAAATCTTTAAGGATACGACAGAATTTATTTCCGCTTCCATTGAAGAAGTGTTCTTTACTTTGTTTTTGACATTCTTGTTGGTAGTTTTGGTTTGCTATGTCTTTTTACAAGACTGGCGCGCAACTTTGGTTCCGTCTATCGCAATTCCGGTGTCTATTCTAGCCACTTTTGCCATGATGAAAACCTTGGGCTTTAACCTGAACATTTTGACTTTGTTTGGTTTGGTTCTGGCCATCGGTCTGGTGGTGGATGATGCCATCGTAGTGGTGGAACGTACACTGGCTTTGATGCAGGCAGAAAAGTTGAAAGCTAAAGAAGCGGCCATAAAAGCGATGAGCCAAGTTTCCAGCGCCGTTGTAGCCACAACTTTGGTATTGCTGGCAATTTTCGTGCCTATCGCTTTCATGGGCGGTATTACCGGTAAGATTTATCAGCAATTTGCTATTACCATTGCCTTTGCCGTAGGTTTTTCTGCCATAAACGCATTGACTTTGTCACCGGCTTTATCGGCAACATTCTTACGTCCGTTTGAACAAAAAGAAACCGGATTTTTGGGTTGGTTTAACCGCTTTATTCAAGGCGCGACCAATAAATATTTGGTTGCAGTAGGCTATATCGGCCGCAAAATCAGCGTAATCGTGTTTATGCTTTTAATTTTGTTTGCCTTAAACGCATTCTTTATCAAAATCACTCCGACATCGTTCTTGCCTGACGAAGACCAGGGTATTATCATGGTGAACGTGCAACTGCCTGAAGGCGCTTCAAACGTCAGAACAAAAGCTGTTAATGAAAAAATGCTTGAAGCCATAAAAGACCATCCGGCGATTGAATCCGTGATGACAATGGAAGGTTTCAGTATCATGGCCGGACAGGGTGAAAACGTAGGCTTTGCCGTTATCTCGCTCAAAAACTGGGCTGAGCGTAAAGGCGACGATATGTATTCCACCAATGTTTTGCGCAACCTGATGGCTCGTGTTTCAAATTTTTCGGAAGCAAAGATTCAAATGTTTGAAATGCCGGCTATTCCAGGTTTGGGTTCAACCAATGCTATGGACTTCAAAATTCAGGCTGTTGACAACACAGATATGAAAGACTTGGAAAAAACGGTAAATGCGTTTACACGTCAGGCTATGGCTTTGCCGCAAATTTCATTGGCATATTCAACTTTTAACGCACAAACTCCGCACGCTTATATTGAAATTGACCGTGAAAAAGCCGAATCCTTAGGCGTTGCCGTGGGTGATATTTACAGCACCCTGCAAACCTACATCGGTTCTTCACATATCAATGATATTAACCTCGGAACCCAAGTGAACAAAGTTAAAATCCAAGCTGACTGGAAGTACCGCAAAGACCTTGACAGCCTGAACAAAATCTATGTTCAGAGCGGCAAGGGCGAAATGGTTCCTCTGGGCAGTTTGATTAAAATGAAAACTGTGTTGCTGCCGCGCGGTATCGACCGCTACAACCAATATCCGGCTGCTACCGTAAACGCTGTGGCCGCCAACGGATACAGCTCCGGCGAAGCAATGCAGGCTTTGGAAGATTTGGCTACTCAGACTCTGCCTAAAGGCTATACCTATGCTTGGTCCGGCACCAGCTTGCAGGAAAAGAACAACCAGGGACAAATTTTCTACATCATCGCATTTGCCGCTTTGTTTGCATATTTGTTCATGGTTGCACAATATGAAAGCTGGATGATTCCGCTGGCCGTTATGCTGTCTGTTTTGACAGCCATGCTGGGCGCTACCTGCGGTTTGTTTGTAACAAACATGTCTTTGAGTATTTACGCTCAATTGGGTTTGGTGCTGCTGGTTGGTCTGGCCGCTAAAAACGCTATTTTGATTGTGGAATTTGCCCGTGAGGCGCACATTGAGGGCAAGTCGATTTTGACAGCTGCTCTGTATGGTACGCGTGAACGTTACCGCGCCGTGCTGATGACTGCCTGCACCTTCATTTTGGGTGTGGCTCCGCTGGTATGGGCAACAGGCGCATCGGCAGGAAGCCGTGTAGCTGTTGGCGTACCGGTATTTACGGGCATGGTTGTCGGCACATTGGCCGGATTGGTATTCATTCCGTTGATGTATATCTTAATCCAAACTATTACCGACCACAAAAAAGTGAAAGGCAAAAATGCAGAATCTAAGGATTAAAGCAGCACAAACTCTGCAATCCATCTTAGAGGATAAGGTCTTTTTCGGAGAGCTTAAAAAGCAATTCTCCGAAAAAGATTTGCCTTTTGCCAATATGCTAATTCTGACCGCATTGCGGCGATATGTTGCGCTGCATGCGGTTTTGCATTCTTTTTTAAGCAAAAAAATTCCCCATAAACATCGCTTTGCCGAATATCTGCTTATATTGGCGGAATGTGAAATTTTATATATGCAAACTGCTCCGTATGCGGTTATTAACGAAACTGTGGCAAACATCCGCCAAACCACCGACCGCTTTTTAGGCGGACTGGCTAATGCGGTTTTACGAAAAATTTCTGCACAGAAAGAAGTTTTATTAAAAAAAATAGAAACAATAAATCCCCTTCCGGAAAGTTTTTTACAAATTTTAGATGGGTATTCCGATGCCGAAATAAAACAAACAGCTCAAAGCCTCAATATTTTGCCGCCGCTGGACATTACCGTAAAGGAAAATCCGGCTGAATGGGCGGCAAAACTAAAAGCCGAACTACTGCCAAATGGTTCGCTGCGCTTATATAATAACCCGAAAGTCCCGCTATTGACAGGCTATAATGATGGTCTCTGGTGGGTGCAAGACGCTGCTGCCAGCTTGCCGGTGCAAACCCTGCCTAAAGATTTACATGGTTTAAAAGCTCTGGATTTGTGCGCTGCTCCCGGCGGGAAAACTGCCCAGCTTGCAGTAAAAGGCGCTGAGGTGACGGCCATAGATATTTCACCGGAACGCTTGGACACACTAAAGCAAAACATGAAGCGTTTAGGCATTGCAAACGTTACAACCATCACAGCAGACGCTTTAGAATTTTTACAGGATAATACTGAGCAATTTGATATTATTTTGCTTGACGCTCCATGTTCGGCGACAGGAACATTCCGCCGTCACCCCGAAGTGCTTTATATCAAAACCCAAGATGATGTGGCTCAGCAAGCTGCCTTGCAAAAACAATTACTCTGCTCTTGCAAATCAGCGCTAAAAGTCGGCGGCACTCTTGTTTACAGCACCTGTTCCATTGCCAAAGCAGAGGGAGAAAAGCAAATTTTAGGCTTTTTGCAAGAACACAAAGAATTTGAAATCTATCAGATTGAAAAACAATGCATCTCTGCATACGGAGAGTGGCAAAACAAGCTGATAACTTCAGAAGGATTTATTAGAACGCTGCCGTTTTACGAATCCGGCAAAAACGGCATAGATTCTTTTTTTATCTGCAAATTGAAAAGAATAATTTAATAAATTACGTTTATACTGTCCTTAATATTAAAGGAGAACAACCTATGTTAAGCACCAGTATACTCATATTTATTTTATGTTTTGTCGCCGGCTTTATATCTATGCTGCTGGTATTTACACCTATAGCCAACAAATATATGCGAACACTCCAGATTAAGCCGACCATGCTGCCTTTCAGCTACATTCTGCTTTTTTATATTTTAGGAACAATTTGCCTGTATTTGGGAATTGAGAGAAATGACTTTATAGAAGATTTGACGGCTGTCCGGACTTTTGTTCCGCTGCTTTTGGCTTTTGTGATTTTCATCGCCTCAATGCTGAGTTCCGGCAAAGTGTTTATGCTGACAATTATCGGCTGTGTTGCGGCAACAGTCTGGCTGCAGCCTCTGGGCGACGGTTTTCCTTTTCCAAATATACCGGTTTGGGCGGCACGCCTGCTGCTGATAATAATTTTTTCGATATTCTGTATTTTCTACGGTGTGCTCAATTATTTGCCGCAAACTATGATTATCCCTTCCATATTTACACTTTTCGGTATTGCCGGACTAGCGGCTTTTTCTGCCGCGCCGGTTTATTTAGCTTGCTGCTCGTCGCTGTTAATCGGAGCCTTAAGCGGTTATTTCTGCATAAACATTAACACCGTAAAAATTCCGTTTGACAACGGTTCATGCAGTGCTTTGGCTTATTTAATCACCAGCTTGATTCTGTTAGATTCCGGCGAATACAGCTTAAGTTCTTGCTTTATTTTCTGCATATTTTTCTGGTGCGAACTCGCCGTAGCGATTTGGAACAAATTTTTGATAACTAAAACCGGTTCTTTGGCAGAAAGCACTTTCTGTGCCCAAGCCGCACAAAAAGTCAGCATGCAAGCGTTAATCGTAAATGTAGCAAAAATATGCACCATCAGCTTATTTATCGGCTGGTTTCAGATTTTTTCCGTTAATCAATATTCATTGATACTTATCAGTTTTGCGATTGTGCTTTGGCTGAATCATTCTATGCTGCACCCGTTTAACAACAGTCTGAAATCCATTAACCGCGAATTTATGTCTGATTTGAAACAGAATATTTCCGAGCTACAGGATAATTTTAAGTCAATACAAAAAAACAAAAGCGACACAGCAAAAAAACGGACGGCTAAAACTTCTGTTAAAAAAAGCACCCGTAAAAATTCGGCTAAAAAAACAAAAGGCAAATAATTTATGGCATTTTCTCCTAGTTTATTAAATATTTGCAACTTTCTGCCGTCATCAGCGCCAAAAGAAAAAAGCGGACTGTTCAGAGTTACGGTCGTGGCTTTTGAAGATAAATGCAACTTAAACTGCGGACTGAGATTTGCCGAACTGCTGAAACGTAGCAATCTGTTTGAAGTCACATTTTTCAACGAACCTTTTGCCAAAAGCTTTTTGAATTTGCAAAGCCGAAACTTTTTTGACTTTATTGACCGCGGCAATAAAATTTTAGCTTCAACTCAGGCCGACATTTTGATTTGGGGATACGAGGAAGATGGCAAAATACGACTAAATTTTCAGGTAGAAAACCAATATGTTATTCCCAACAGTCTGTCATTTTCTCTGCTTGACAGTCTGTTTATTCCGCTAAACTATCTGACAGACACCAAAAACTTTTCCGAATCGGTGCTGCTGCTGATTTACGGCATTATCGTGGCAGCCATAACTCCGGTTACGAATGAACAAAAGCAACGCCAGCCGCAAATTCTTCAGGAATTGATAACACTGCTTTCTAATGATAGCTCGCCTAAAGATATTTCCCGTGAATTTATGCCCTATATTATGAATATGCTTGGCAAAATTTATTTGCAAAATACCAGAACATCTTTGAATGATAATGATATAAAAATTATTCAGAATTTGTTTGAAACAGCTCTGAAAAACAAACAATTTATGCGCCTGCCGATTTATTACGGCTGTATCTATAATAATCTCGGACAGCTGTACGAATTGGCTTTTCAGCAAAACAAACATAATACAGCGTTTTATTTGAAATCGGCAATTTCCAACTATCAAACCGCACAAAAAAACTTAAACCGCAATTATCCATACGACTACGGTTTGATTTCCTATCATTTGGCCGTGCTTTATTTTGAATATTGGAAATATACCGCAGATTTGCAAGCTTTACGCGATGCCGTATCTAAACTCCGTGAAGCCGAAAAAGTATATTCTTTTACACAATTTGCCGTTTCTTGGTGCAAGATAGAAGAACTGCTCGGCAGCTATTTGACTGCACTTGCAATGCAGACTAAAAGCAATGAGTTGATGCAACTGGCGATTGAGGCCTATAAAAATCAGCAAAAAATTTACACTCAAAACAATGCTCCGGAAGGCTGGGCAAATATTCAAGAAAAAATCGGCAACATTTTTTATTTGTTGGGCAAACAAAATGATGATGACAAACTGATGGAAGAAGCCCGCAACTACTTTAATTCCGCTCTGGAAATTTACAGCGATTTGAATATGAAAAATTTTATTAAAGACGTTAATCGTTCGCTGCTGAAAATCAGAAATTACATCGGCTGACTTGAATTTTGCCAAACAGATAATATCTTCCTTGGCAGCAAAGGAGATATTAAATGACATATTGTATAGAACAAGACAGCTTAACCCGCCGCCGCTCAATTTATGCTTTGGGACACACGCGTGTTGTAACCGATTTTTGCTTGGAAGACACCTTAAAAGACTGTCTGAAAAATTGTCCAACTCCTTTTAATGCGCAATCTTCTCGACTGATTTTGCTGCTGAATAAAAACCATCTGGATTTTTGGAACTTGGTATTGCAAAAAGTTACGGCTGCGACGCCGATTGGCAAAAAAGACAGCGTGGCGCAAAAAATAAATTCTTTTGCCGAAGCTTACGGCACTGTTTTGTTTTTTGAGGACTTGGATATTTTAGCTCAGCTGCAAAAAGATTTTCCGTTATATCAAAAAAACATGCATGACTGGACTTATGAGGCTAACGGAATGCTGCAATATATGATTTGGCAAGCTTTGGCCGAAAATGAAATCGGCGCTTCGTTGCAACACTATAACGAGCTGATAGAAGATGATGTTAAAAAGATGCTAAGTTTACCGGATAATTGGAAAATTTTGGCGCAGATGCCGTTCGGCAGCATAGAAAAATCACCGGCGGAGAAAACCTTTTTACCACTGGAAAACCGCTTCAAAATTTTTAAGTAAATATACTTGCTTTTATTGCTTTCTATTATTTATGATTTAGTTTTAAGCCGATTTGATTAGAAAATTCGGCAATTCCTTTTTTGAAAAGCACGCCTATTAAATCGGCAACCAAATCAATATTGGCTTCAAGGTTTGCTTTATCAGCTTTTGAAAAACCGGAAAGTACATGGCTGACAATACTGTCGGCATCGCGGTTCTGCGGATGTCCGATACCAATGCGAATCCGATTATAATTAGGAGTAATACAAGAATCTATGCTTTTTAAGCCGTTATGACCGCCGGCGCCGCCACCGAGCTTGGCTTTGATTTTATCGGTCGGCAAGTCCATATCATCATGAATAACCACAATATTCTGCGGCAAAATTTTATAAAAGTTCGCCGCTTTAACAACACTATTGCCGGAAAGATTCATAAAAGTCTGCGGTTTCAATAAATAAACTTTTTCGCCCTCAATATTACCCTCGGCAATCAAGCCGTCAAATTTGGAGCGAAACGGTGAAAAATTATAGCGGCGATGAAGTTCATCAGCCGCCATAAATCCAACATTATGGCGGGTAGCCGCATATTCCGTCCCCGGATTGCCCAGACCAACCACCAAAAACATCGTCACCTCTTATTTACGCATAAAATCAACGTGAATAGGCTTGTCAGAAACCGGATGGAATTGAACATCTTGGCAAACAGTTTTAACTTTTTTGCCTTCAACATCAACAACGATTTCAGATTTGTAGAAATCTCTCAAATCAAGGGCTTTTTCCAATTCTACAGGGTCAAGGCTGATTAAAACAGCGTCTTTTTTTCCACCATAGATAACGGCAGGAACACGGCCCTCACGACGACATGCACGAGCTGCCCCCTTACCTGCTTTTTCACGCTTTTTTGCATTAAAAGTAACTTCTGTCATTTTTTTTATTCCTTATATTTTATAATCAAAATTTACACCAACGGCCTCCAGGGGTGCCGCAGGTAACGGTTTTGTACAACAAAAAAGCCAAAGATTCAAGCATTTTTAATAAAATTTTATGATTTTTTTGCTATATTTCGGCTCAAGTTAATTAACGGAGGTTTTTATGTTATACATTTTAGCAGGTTTTGTTTTTGGCTGTATGATTCCGTATTTGGCTCGCCGTATCGGCAAGCTGATGCCGGCAACCATGGGTTATATATTGCTTAAAATTTTTATTCCGCAGCACTATATGCCGTGGAGCAAGCTAAAAAATGATTTTGAATACATGCAGCTGTTCAAACGCTATATGATGAGAAGTTTGGGCTGGGGAATTTTTTGCTCCGCCGCAACATATTTGTTTGCCGTTAATTTTGATCAGTATTACACAAGCTGGTATCTGGCCTTTTTGTGGATTATGCTGCTATTGGTGGAAATAGACAAGCGCTTTATGCTGCTGCCGGATATTTTAACATTGCCGCTTTTGGTTCTTGGGTTTGGTTATGCGGCAATCAACGGCGTTTGGCTGGATACAGTTGACCCGCAGTTGATTTCCAATGCCCAAAACAGCTTTATGGGCGCCTGCGCCGGCTATTTAATGCCGGTTGTAGCCAGCATGTTTTTGGTGTGGAAATATCCTGATGCGTTCGGCGGCGGTGATATCAAGCTTTTGGCAGCCATCGGCGCTTGGGTAGGCATGGAGCCGGTTGCCTATATTCTGCTTGGTTCATGCATTTTGTTTGCGCTGGGCTGCCTTGTCAAAAAGCAAAGAGTCGGCCCGTTTGGTCCTTCGATTGTCTATGCAACATTATTGGTCTGCATTTTTTTATTTGGAATTTAGCAAAAAAATTGCTTAGGCTTCTTGACATCGCAATATATGGACACTAACTAAACAAGTAGTTAAATAAAACTATTTGTTTAGGAGTATTAAAATGAACATCAAACCATTGCACGATAAAGTTTTAATCAAACGTGTAGATGAAGAAACAAAAACTGCCGGCGGTATCATTATTCCGGATACAGCCAAAGAAAAGCCGTCTGAAGGCGTTGTAGAAGCTGTGGGCAACGGCCGTGTTGCTCCGGACGGCAAAGTTATTGCCTTGTCCGTAAAAGCAGGCGACCGCGTTTTGTTTGGCAAATGGGCCGGCACTGAAATCAAAGTCAACGGCGAATCCCGCTTGATTGTAAATGAATCTGATATTTTGGCAATTATAGAATAATCTGCGAAAGGTAAAATAAAATGGCTGCAAAAGACATTAAATTTGGAACTGACGCCCGCAGCAAAATGCTTAAAGGCGTAGAAACATTGGCTAAAACCGTAAAAGTAACATTGGGTCCTAAAGGTCGCAATGTTATGCTGGATAAATCTTACGGTGCGCCTAAATTAACAAAAGACGGCGTTTCTGTTGCCAAAGAAGTTGCTTTGGCTGACAAATTTGAAAACATGGGTGCTCAGCTGATTAAAGAAGTTGCGCAAAAAACCGCAGACAAAGCCGGTGACGGCACAACAACCGCCACAGTTTTGGCCGAAGCTATTATCCGCGAGGGCTGCAAAGCTGTTGCCGCCGGTATGAATCCGATGGACGTAAAACGCGGCATTGATATGGCTGTAGAAGCTGTGGTTAAAGATGTTAAATCTCGCTCTAAAGCCGTTCAGTCTTCCGGTGAAATCGCTCAGGTCGGCACAATTTCGGCCAACGGCGACACCACAATCGGTGAATATTTAGCAAAAGCCATGGAAAAAGTCGGTAACGAAGGTGTTATCACTGTTGAAGACGCCAAAGGCTTGGAAACAGAACTGGACGTTGTAGAAGGCATGCAGTTTGACCGCGGTTATTTGTCTCCGTATTTTGTAACAAATCCGGAAAAAATGAATTGCGAATATGATAATCCGTATATTTTGCTGTATGACAAAAAAATTTCTAACCTGCAGCCAATGATTTCTATTTTGGAAGCAATCGTTCAATCCGGACGTGCTTTGGTTATTGTTGCCGAAGACATTGAAGGCGAAGCTTTGGCCACTTTGGTTGTCAACAGAATCCGCGGCGGCTTGAAAGTTTGCGCTGTAAAAGCTCCAGGTTTTGGTGACAGACGCAAAGCCATGCTTCAAGATATGGCAATTTTGACCGGCGGTCAGGTTATTTCTGACGAATTAGGGATGAAGATTGAAAACGTTACTTTGGATATGCTTGGCACAGCTAAACGTGTTGAAATTACTAAAGACGACACTACAATTATTGACGGCGCCGGCGATAAAGAGGCCATTGCCGGCAGAACCGCACAAATCCGTCAGGAAATCAGCCAGACTACATCTGACTATGACCGTGAAAAATTGCAAGAACGCTTGGGCAAACTTTCCGGCGGCGTAGCTGTTATCAAAGTAGGCGGCGCTTCTGAAGTAGAAGTAAAAGAAAAGAAAGACCGTATTGATGACGCTTTGCACGCAACCCGCGCTGCCGTTAAAGAAGGCATTGTTGCCGGCGGCGGTACTGCATTGCTGTATGCTACCAAAGCTTTGGAAAATGTAAAAACAGATAATCAAGACCAAAATGTCGGTATAGATATTATCCGCCGCGCTTTGCAGGCACCGTTACGCCAAATTGCCGAAAACGCCGGTGTTGACGGGGCTGTAGTTGCCGGTAAATTGCTGGAAAGCAAAGATTATAACTATGGTTATAACGCTGCTGCCGGCGAATATACCGATATGATTAAATCCGGTATTGTTGACCCGACAATGGTGGTTAGAACAGCTTTGCAAGACGCTGCTTCTGTCGGCGGTTTGTTAATCACAACCGAAGCAATGGTAACTGAAATTCCAGAAAAAGAATGCCATTGCGGCGACGCTGCTGCCGCTGCCGGCGGTATGGGCGGAATGTACTAATAATCCTCCAGATTGTAAAAGTCCCTGCTTTGTTTTGGCAAAGCGGGGATTTTTTTTATGAGGATTATTTATAAGATACCCCTCACCCGACACTAACGTGTCGACCTCTCCCGCACGGGGCGAGGTTTTAAATTGCGTCTTTAACGCCTCCACTCTCAACGTCATTCTTCGGCGTGAACGAAGTGAACTGTCCGGAGAATCCAGGAATATAATGGCCTTATCATTGAATCGGATGCACCATCCTGGATCCTCTGCGAATGAGCTAACGCTCAAAGCAAAGGATGACAAGTCTGGTGTTTGTTAAGGTGCCGGAGATGCTGGCTTAATACTTGTTGCAATGTTTTTTATAATACCCCTCACCCGAGGCTGGTATGGACATTGCTGCCGCAATGACTTTCCTGGATTCTCGGGACTGGCACAGCCTGTAGGGTGTGCCGCCCAAGAATGACAACAGAGAGGAAGTGGTATGGTTAATGGTTTTAAAATAGAGAAACACCCAAGTTAGGAGCAAGGGTGTTTCGGAGAAAAACTGCCGTCAATAAATGAGAGTGAACGGCAATTAAAAGGAAAATGCGAACGGCTGTCGGATATCACTCAAGCCGTCACGCTTTTCCTAACTCAGTAATATTTCCAAGCAATAGAGCATGTGTTACCGGATTTGCAATCACAAGCTGTGGCAGCGGCAGTAACGGCCATAGGTACAGGCTGTGTTTTACCGCCCGGAGTAGCAATTTTGTTTGCTGTACCAGCATCACCAATCTTAACTGCATCCAAATCACCGTGTGTACTCATATCTGCACCGGTAGCTTCAATAGCAATCAAACCTGAAGAATAACCTGAACCCCAATCATTGGTAACCAATGAAATGCAGGCTTCACGAGAAAGTTTTGTAAACACGATGGTAAAAGCTTTATCATCATTACCTGTAGTGCTGTCAGATGCCGCGATATAAACCGAACCGCTGAATGCATTGGTCAAAGTACCTGAAGTTGCATTTGTACCCAATTCATCCGGAACAACACCCATTGAAATAGCTGTTTTGTTTTCCAAACCGTTATAAGTATTTTGCTGAGCGT
>ERZ1035032.1641-NODE-1641-length-13478-cov-7.205915_pt1 | contig 13478 bp, 10 predicted proteins | sample MGYA00520693_ERZ1035032 | MGnify/ENA primary metagenome ERZ1035032 (study PRJEB33766, sample SAMN09781740) | gut metagenome | biome: gut microbiome | host: Homo sapiens | place: Madagascar | study: EMG produced TPA metagenomics assembly of the PRJNA485056 data...
AGGCTTCTGTGTGGTCTGTGCGTTCTGTGGGAACTACAAGCAAAGGAGATACAAGTACAAGAGCTTCTCCCCGATAAACTGCAATTTACAATTCTATCACTCCAAATTCCGGATGAACCATGTTTTTTATGTTTATAGCCGTATATATTTTCCGGCACATCGTGCACTGCTTTATCTGAAGGAAAAGCAAGTCGAAGACTCGGAAAATATATACGGGGTTTTAATTGTTATTGTAAAAGCCCAGCCACACAAGCATAAGTATCAAAGACCAGCAGCGACAGCTATTGTATAAATAAGTTAAAAATAAGTACCTAATTGTAGGTATTACATAGAAAATTGTTACCTTTGCATCGTTCGAAAGTAGGTAGCGAGCACTAAACCCCGTTGCTACTTAACGACATAGGAATTAACATTTATAACAAATAAAACTTATTTTAATTATGGCTTACGTAATTGGTGACGACTGCATCGCATGCGGTACATGTATTGGCGAGTGCCCAGTAGAGGCAATCTCAGAAGGCGAAAAGTATTCTATCAACCCTGATCTCTGCACAGAGTGCGGTACATGCGCAAGCGTATGTCCTCAGGAGGCTATCAGCCTTGCTGAATAATAAGCATAATTCAAGGCTTAACGGCTGGGAGCGTTGCTCTCAGCCGTTTTTTTTGGCGACATAAAGACAGGATTGGATGGAGAACAGGGTTCTTTTTGGGGGAAAGACAGAAGAACATGTTGTTTTTGAAAGACAAGAGAACATGAGAACATGTTTTTGTTTTGAAGACATGAGGACATGAGAACATGTTGTTGTTTGAAAAGACAGAAGAACATGAGAACATGTTGTTTTTGAAAAGACAGAAGAACAGAAGAACAGGTTTTTTAAAAACAGAAGAATGGGTATCTGTAGGAGGGTATGGCATCCCTGCCATACCCACACAGACATGAGTATACAAGCCGATTGAGTGGTGGCAATCACACTGACAATATGCGTGTACAGCCGATTGAGTGGGTATGGCAGGGATGCCATACCCTCCTACAATATCTGAACTTTTTGCTCTTTTACTATTAAATAGCCTTTTTACTCTTTTACTTTTTTACTCTTTTACTCTTAAATAGCTCTTTTACCTTTATTCCGTGACACGGAATGGCCGTTCGGTGACACGGAATGTGCATTCGGTGACACGGAACGGACGTTCGGTGACACGGAACAGAGATTTATATTAGGACAAAGATATAAAAGAAAGAATTAAAACATGAATTATCCATGAATTTTCTATTGTTCAATTCGTGGGTTAATTCGTGGATAATTTACGGTAGTTCGTGTTCCTATAATGAATAATATTCTTACAGAATATGGAGCGATGGTATGGCTTGCGTGGTACGGTTCGGAGACCGTACCTCCTACTATATTAGTTATTTGAAGAGCGTAATCATAAAGAATCAACGAAAGATTTAAAGTTGTCTAAGTCAAGCGTTTCAAGTTCTTTTCCAGACCTTGCCTCCTCTATTGCCGCAATCGTTGTTACATTGGGTTCATAGTATAATGTTGCTGTTTCCATATCCGTAATTTGTATTAGTTTGTATGCTGATATACTTTAAGCAATTACGCCCTGAATCCGACTTAAGCCAAATTCAGGGCGTAACGCTACTTTATATTACATGTATCCCAAGGCATTTCTTGCTTATGCAAGCAGCACAGCAGAGAAACCCTGGGCTAAATGATTCGATTATTCATCTTCCCATACGTCGAAGTAGGCTCCTGAGCGAGCACCGCCTTGGTCACTTGGGGTACCAATAGATGTTCCATCAATACTAATAGAAACATCACCACCTACCGGATCCTCGTTAACTTCGTTTGGATTAGATCCTGCAGCTATTGCCACCTCGCCCTGCAATTCAAAAACATCGATATTAGGGGTTGTATATATTTTCTTATTCATTGCTATAATTGTTTTTAAATTGTTATGTAAATAGATCTCGCGTATTATTTTACTACGAACTTCTTGCCAGCCTTAACGTAGATACCTGGTGTAAGGTTGTTGCCATCGACACGCTGACCCTGAAGGTTGTATACTGGAGCATTACTCTCTACTACCTCGCTGTCAATATTCTTGATAGAAGTTGCTGTGCCGTCGATTACTACACGCAAAGCAGAAGCAGATGCAGATTTAGGAATAGCGAAGTACGCACGGAAGCCCTTGGTCTTACCAGTACCAGCCTTGTAGATCTTGTTGCCAGCACCGAGGAAGGCAGCGTAGTAAGTAGCATCGACATTATCAACAACATCCTTTGTGATATCCATCATATTATATATACCCTTGAAAGCCAAATAGCCCTCTGTGATTTCATACTTTTTATTAATATCATCAGCAACAACATTCACATTCTCGAATACATACTCATTAGATGTATTTTCCTTTGACGGCTTAATCAAGTAAGGTTTTGTTGCACTTATTTCATTAACTGAATTAAATGACAATGTAGTGCCAGTGCTTCCTGCATTAAGCTCAGCAATCTTCACACCTTCACCAAACGCTGTCTGAGCCTTTTCTTTAGAAACATTGAACGGCAAGCAGATAGTGTTCCACTCATTTGCAACCATAGAACGCTTGAGAGTTACATTCACACCTGTCTTTGCCTCAATGGTGTTAGACTCTGAATTTTCATTGAGGGTAATGGTTGTTGTCTCGTCTACCTTATTAGGAGTTATTTCTATCTTAGATATAGCCAACGCATTATCACTTGTAACAGTAAATGCACTACCATCAGCGACGTCTAAAGATAATGTTGCACCAGTGCCATTATTATAGTTACCCTTCACTGTACCTTTAACGGTCTCTCCATTTGCAGATATTGATGGATAACCATCGCTGCCAATACCATAAGTAATTACAACGTTATATCCGTTAATATAAGAAGAGAATTCCGGTGAAACAAGCTTTCCTTTATTTTTTTGATTTGGTAAAATAAATCTAGCACTGCCTGATTTTCCACCATTAGAATTGAATATGTAGGTTTTACCATCACTTCCAACAAAAGGAACATCTTTAGTCTCAAACGGTTTTGCATAATTATTTGCTTTATCGAAAGATTTTAAATCACCACTAAATGTCAATACTGTAGAAGATTTCTTTACTTGATTAACCACCTTATATACATCAGTAGACACAGCATAAGTATTCCCATCTTCTGGTGTGAATTTTGCAGTAATTGTAGCTTCACCATAACCAAGGAATGTCAATTCACCTGTTGAGGCATCAACAGATATAGCAGTTGCATTGCTGCTTGAATACGCAATAGTACCAGCAACACCAGTTGTTTCTGTAGCTGTAGGAGTAGTGAAACCTTCAAGCTTTCCTTCGGTAAAGGTGAAAGTCTTGCCGGAGTTTGTATCGAAAGAAACTTTAGTGTCAGTCTTGGTACTTGACGAAGAATCAGTGTAAGTTATTTTTATAACTGTAATCTTGTTTGTGCCAGAACCAGTAAAAGACAAAGAGGCAGATGGGGTATCACTCCAAGTCGGGGATGATAGACCTTCAATATTTACTGTACCTGTAAAAACTACAGAATTAATATCTCCTTTTGTTGATTCAATATGCAAAACGTCCGTTTTGTAAAAACGCAAGTTACTACCATTTTGCCAAATACCTGGTTTATAAGTAGATTGGCTATTTTGGTCTATATAAATTTTAAATCCATTTTGCGACAATGGCTCCTCTGCTGTAATTGCTTTACTACCTGAGATAGGCACATAATCAGCAATAGTAATTGTTTCCGTCTTCTGCGCAAACATAACTCCCGACCAAATCATAGCCAGCAGCATAACAAATAGAAATCGTAAATGTTTTGTCATAATAATAAGTATTTAAAGATTGATTAGTATCCAGTTAGTGCAGTCTTTCGTTAGTTGACATACATCAAGTCTTTACAAATGCAAAAGTAGGATTTTTATATTACATAGGGGTTACGTGGAGATTAAATAAAGTTAAAAAAGGAAAATAGAAGAAGCCCCCCTTCTCTCTCCCCCATATAGAGGGGAGCAATATGCTGTATTGGGTACATTTAGGAGGTACGGTCTCCGAACCGTACCACGCAAATGGTTAAAATAATGATATGGTATCAAACAATTCTTTTACTGTATATACTGGTAATGAAGAAGCACGGAAATCATTTTCGTCTTCTGGAACAGGCATAAGTACGAGTTCATATTTATCTTTATATATGAGGGGCAATCTGTAGGAGGGTATGGCATCCTTGCCATACCCACTCTGCCATAATTGTTCAGCCGATTTAGTGGGTATGGCAGGGATCTAATACATCAAGCCGAAGCCCCAAAGCGGAATAATATCGCCCGAAGCATATTCAATATCATCTCTAACAATAAACGAGTTTTCAACGTCCTTCACCTGTCTATGACTCTTCTTTGCCCCTCCAACCTCAAATGTAAACTTACCGATAGAGAAGTCGGACACCTTTGACGACGTTACATCCTGGGTAAGACGTGTCTGGTTGTAGAAGAACGTCTCTCTTATATTTCCTATATTGGCATTGTCGTTAGCCAAGGCATAAATAAAGTTGGTGTTATCCAGAAACACCTTCTCCACCTTACCTAATCCACGCATTCCCCCCGTCTCGTCACGCAGCTGACCTATCATTCCCGCTTTCTCCATATAAAGCAAGAAGGTTGATATGTCGTTACGACTAACCTTTATCTCATTGGCAAGAGCAGTGGCCTCTGGTTTATACGGCACATTACCAGCAATGATTGTCAACATTCTACGCAACTTCTTGCCAGTTGCAGGCGACATATTAGCATACTGCGGAATGTCTACCTCCATCGTAAGCCGTATCACCTGCTGAAGACGTTGCAATACATATCCCTCTTTAGCGAACGGAAAATAACCCTCACGCAGATAATGACCGAACAATGGAATAGGGTGCTGCACTCCATCTATCTGTATATTGCCACTTAACACATCCTCAAGGCTTCGCACTGGAGTAATTATGCCATGAAACAATTCGAGATATTCACGGAACGACAACCCCTGCATATTAAACAGCAGAGACCTTCTACTTAAGTCGGCCTCACCTTCAAGAATGTCAAGGACCGACGAACCTGTAAAGAATGTATGTAGTGCCGGATGCGAATCGTATATCTGCTTCAATTCCTTAGACCACCCATTATACTTATGGACCTCGTCAATATACAACCACTCGCCTCCTTCACGCACAAACTGAGAAGCCAATTCGGTGAGTGTGTGTATCGTGAAATAGCTATGATCAGCAGAAACATAAAGTGTTTTCTTTCTGTCTTCCGCTGCCATTTCCTTAATATGCTGCATTATAATGGTTGACTTGCCCACTCCACGAGGTCCCGTCAAACCTACAAGCCTTGACTCCCAAGGCAGTTTGTCGTACATATAACGCTTGAAACCCAAGTCCACCAAGTCAAGCTGCTCATTCATAAAGTTGATAAGTGTTATATCCATATATTTATGCTTTAAAAAGAGGTTATTATTGAGAAACATGTGCAATATGCACTTTTAAAAGTGCATATTTAACGAGAATGTGCACCTTTGAAAGTGCATATTTGATAAAATGTGCACCTTTCAAAGTGCAAATCTATAAAAAATAAATGAGATGGCGATGGATTGAAGGGAAATAAAAAAGTATATAAACAAAAAAATCCCCGCAGCTTCTCCGAAGAGAAAGCCACGAGGAAACACCCCTGTGGGCGTTGACGGATTCGAACCGCCGACCCTCTGCTTGTAAGGCAGATGCTCTAAACCAGCTGAGCTAAACGCCCGATAAAACCTATCGGTATTGCTTTAGTAACATAGCTTAGTTCTTTAAAGCGAGTGCAAAGATAAGAGTTTTATTTGTAACCGCCAAACATTTTGGCAGTTTTTTTCAATAAAACTGTAAAAAAGTTGTTTTTAGACGGGAGAACATGTTTTTTTAAGACAGGAGAACAGAAGAACATGTTTTTTTTAAAAGACAGGAGAACATATAACTCCCCTCCCTATGGGGGGAGGGGTTGGGGGTAGGGCTTTTATTTTACAATAAGTACAGTGGCGTATGCCGATATTCCCTCCATACGTCCAGTGAAGCCGAGCTTCTCGGTTGTGGTAGCCTTAATAGACACATTATCTACATCTGTCTGCATAACGTCGGCAAGACAGCGCTGCATATCGGGGATATGCGGATTGAGCTTGGGACGCTCGGCACATACAGTGGCATCGATATTGCCAAGACGATAGCCTTTGGTTGCAATAAGATCAATGGTCTTACGCAGCAATATCTTGCTGTCTACATTGAGAGTCTCGGCAGCAGTATCGGGAAAATGATAGCCTATATCGCGCATATTGGCAGCTCCAAGCAAAGCATCGCAAATGGCGTGAATAAGCACATCGGCATCGCTATGGCCAAGCAAGCCAAGAGGATAGTCGAGACGTATGCCTCCGAGCCACAGTTCGCGGCCCTCTACAAGTTTATGGACGTCGTATCCAAATCCGGTACGAATTATCATGAGTTTTGAATTCTTAATTCCTAATTCAAAATTGAATAATTCAAAATCGGCTCTGCCGATAATTCAAAATTCAAAACTCAAAACTCAAAATTCCATTTATCTCCTTTTGAACAAATCCTTCAAGCCATCCATATCGAACGACAGCGAGAAGCGAAGGGTTTGGTCAAGCGGGTTAGACTTGGCTGTGGCTATAACATATCCGGCATCGAGCGAGAAGACATTCATCTTGAAACCAGCACCTACTGTGAAGTACTTGCGGTTGCCCTTATTCTCCGACTCATGATGATAACCGGCACGCAGCGAGAACTTGTCGTTGTATACATACTCGGCACCAACACTCCAACGTATCTCTTGCATTTCCTCCTTGAAACCGCCAGGAGCATCGCCAAAGCTCTTGAATATACCGCTGATAGGCGATACGTCGTAGTAATCGTTCTGCTTGCGTGTGATGAAATCCTCGTCCGACTCGCCGTCCATCTTAACTGGCATAGTTGGCACAAGAGGCTTATTGGCATCGACAGCTATAGAGAAACGGTTGTACTCGTCAACCGGAACCATGAGCGAAGCACCAAGACGTAGGTTGGCAGGAAGAAACTCTGAGTTCTCGTCGCCACCAAAGTTTATCTTCGAACCTACGTTGGATATATCGAGACCAATACCAAGCTGACACTCGCGTTGCCCTATATTTACGTAGTTCTGGTAATATGCAGCAAGGTCCACCGCAAAAGCACTACCCGGCGATGAGGTGTCGGAGTAGTTATAAGTAAGGTCGGAGTATATCCAGCGCACACCAGCTGCGATAGAGAATTTCTCGCTAAGCATGATGGAGTAAGCCACATCAAACGACATTTCATACGGGTTGAGTGTCATCTGAGTATCATCTGTATCGCCGTAGAACACCTCACCAAGTGAGAAGTAGCGCAACGAACCCGACACAGCCGAATAGTCGCCAATGCGGTAGTAGCCCACAAGGTAGGCAAGATCGATGTCGCTAACAAGCTGGCGCAGCCATGGTGTGTAGTTGAGCGACACACCAGCGCGCGATATTGTAAAAGGATACTTGGCAGGGTTCCAGAATTGAGATGCCACATCAGGGTCGGTAGCCGCACCCACATCACCCATACCACCAGCACGGGCATCGGGAGCTATCGACTGCGATGTTACAGAGTTCTTCTCAGGGTTGAACATATCCACCTTCTCCTGAGCAGTGGCTGTGAGCGGCGAGATGCCCATAAGGGTGAGAGCCGCAAGATATATCTTCTTCATTTATTATTATATTATCATTATAAAAAACGCAGCAATGTGCTATTTATTGCCTGTAATGATGAGTTTCTTGGCCTTGGATGTCTTTACGGCATTGTCGGCACCAAGCTTTACACGATAGAGATAGATGCCGCTGTCAAGGCTGGCACCTCCATCGGTAGTAAGATTCCACGTTACGGTGTAAGCCGAACCGTTGCCCACCCCACTCTCGTTATGCGACCATAAGCGTCGGCCACTAAGGTCGAACACCTCAACAGTGACATCGAGGTTGGAGCCCTGTCGGTCGTGAGATATTATAAATGTGGTAGACTCGCGAGCCGGATTGTCGGTGCAAGATATAGAGAACGTAGGCTTAAGACTCTTGGCTACACAGAAGCGCAGTTCGGATACAGTGGCGTTGTTCTGAATGTCCCACGCACGGAACCTTAGCGAATGCCATCCCTCGTCGAGTTGCGGCAGACTGTAATAGGTAGAGCCAGAGGTGTAGGAGCCGAAATCGAAGAGGAAGTTGTCGTTGAGCGAATAGGTCATATCGGCTCGTCCGTCAATACATAGTTGCATGTCGTGGCCAATGCCCGCGCCTGAGGCGTTGATGCCATCGCGGTCGGTTATCTCGGCAACAAAATATGGCGTACTGTTTACGGTGCCTCCATTCTGGAACGAGGGCGAATTGAGATAGCAATATACCGAAGGACCAATAGAGTCGTTGGCAGCAAGCTGGCTCTCGCCTACCGTGAAACTCTCGCTATAGCCTTGGGCTATAATGCTGTGGTCGTCGGATACAGCCCATGCCGTAATAAGACCAGTATCGTCAGAATAGTTGATGTCCTTGGGCACAGCAAACTCTACACTGAACTGTCCGTCAACAATACGGTTGCGTCCATTATAGATGGTTTTGGTGCGGTCGGTATAAGTAAAGGCCTTAGAAGCATCTAGGGGCTGGTTGAGACGGCAGACAATAGTCTCGCGACTATCGCGCACGCAGAGAGAGAGATTGCCGTTGAACGCATCGGCACCCTCGATATGTCCTGCCACCTTAACAAGAGCCCCTGCCTTCATCTTAGGCATAGAGGCAGTCTGACTGACATTAACGCCACAGATAGAATCGATAACAATCTGTGCGGTAGGCAGATTAAGACGCATGGCAGGGTCGCCAAGCAGCGAGAACTGCAAGGAGTTGTTGGCATATCTCTCGGTATTGGCGGCGTTCTTGGCACGTCGCAGCGCCTCGCCTACAGCCATAGGCTTGCCGTCGTCATCGGTAGAAAGCAGATAACGCATAAGAGCCTTGTTCAGATAAGCATTATAGTTGGAGTAGACGGTACGTGTAGAACCTATGAGCGCAACGGCACCTCCATTGGGGTTGAGCACAGCCTTCATGCCGATGTTATCGGCAAGACGGTCGAAAGGCATAAAGTCGCAACCAATCGTTATCCAAAGCGGAAGGTTGGTGTTGGTGAAGTTTTGGAAGTCGGCAATGCGCAATACATTCTCATGGGAGAACTGCCACTCGGAGCCATGACCCACATAGTTCATGATGAGAGCCCCCTGGCTTTGCTGCTTCTTTATAGCTGTGCTGACATCTGGATACGAATTGCCCGTAGCTGTGCTCTCCATGTTGTAGGCATCCCACATAAGCTTCTTTACAAGATATCCTGGGTACGAGCTTATAACCTGGTCGGCAACAGTGTTGGCATCGGTCATATGCGTGTTTTGGTCACCGTCGTCGCCCATAAAGAACACCGTATTAAGCCAAGCGTCGCGATTGGCATTGTCGACATACGAAAGCAACTTGTCAACCATTGCCTTGGCCTCAGAAGCATTGACAACCGGCATACGTCCAACGGCAACATCCACCTTGTCGCGGTAGAGAGGATTGGCTCCCTCGCCATCGTCCAACATACCGTAGAAGCCATCGTCGACATAACTATTGATAAGATCGAACGATTCCTCGCTCTCAAAAGCAAGCAGATAGTCGTCGGCATTGTACTGTCGGCAAAGCGAAGTTTTGAATCGGTTGTCCCATACACTGCCACCAAGCAGCAAGAGATACTTAGGCTGTTCGGCCTGCGAAGAGGCTCGGTCGTACAGCATCTTGAGATAGTGGCGATAGGCAGAGGCATCAGGTGTGCCACTTGAAAACTCGTTGTACAGCTCGTCGGCAGGCACAATATTGACACTCATACCGTCTCGCTCCTCATGCATCTTCTTTATGCGCTGCGCCTGAGCAAGGAGTTTTTGGGATGTAGGTATAATTATAACCATGTCGGCTTGCGGGTCGGCATGATGGTTCTGGTTGGTTATTTTGTACACATACTCGGGTGCGGGAAAGGCGGTAGCGGAAAGAGAAGGAACGGATTGCGGGGAACCCCAAGAGAGCGACACATAATCGAGACGTGTGTATCCGCTCATGACACGCAACACAATGCGCTCGCGACCAGACGCACTGCGCGTTTGCAACTGTGAGAATGTTACGGTTTGACTCTGCGCCTTGATAGATCCCGATGCCGAGCTGTATATAGAGGCATACGACGGAAAGGTGTAGCCGTTGTGAGTGACAGACATAAGAGCTGGCGCATCAGACACAATGCTTACTGTGAGAGCAGAGCTTGATGAAGAAAAACGCAGAGAACTGTCGAACTCGACAACAAGCGAATCGCCTGCATAAAGTAGCTTGGAGCCACATAAGTTGCGACCCAACTGTGCATAGGCATAATCGTCGACCTCGTAGAGATCGTGGCACAAATCGGCTTGAGGAATAGTGGCGACAAACTGTATAGAGTCTGCATAGTAGGTGGGATCGGCATCGCTTTCGGTAAGAAAATAGTAGCCGTAATCGGAGTATGGATTGCGTATACGCACATGATTGTTGGTACCGGCCGACCAAGACACCGGTCCACAACCGTAGAACAGTCGGCGTCCGTCTGCAGTATTGTATGTTGGAAGTTCACGAAGGTCGTCGCAACTGATAAGATCGTCGGCATTGAGCACCTCGTTTTGCAGGTTTCCACCATATCCATAAACCTTAACCTTGGCAAGATTGCTGAATCCAGCCTTGCGCACAACGGCATCGGTAAGCTGGTAGATGCCAGAAGAAGGTACACGAATCTTAGCCCACTTGCCACTGCGCAATACGCTCTTCTTGGCGTATCTATCGGCAGGAGCAACATTTTCGGCCAACTGAGACGACTGCAGAGGCGAGTTAATCTGGGCAAGGCGCGTCGAAATAGAAGCAGCCTTGGCTTGGGCTACACGGCGAAGCATAAAACTTGCGAGCACCTGATATTTGCCATTACGCATAACGACAGGACAGAACTCGGCATGGAGCATAGGCTGCTTGCGGTCGAACGACACATAGCTGCGTACCTGCGGCAATGCAGGAGGCAAATCTGTAGCGAGACGGCTATAGGCTACAATATCGGCAGATGGCATATCTACAAACTCTGGATATACTATCTCGAACGTGTATGTGGAGTCGCGATAGGCTGCAGACAGACTCTCGGTATGGGCAAAGAGAGGCAAAACAGAGTCGACCTTCACTTCCTGCGAAGTAAGGTTGTAGAACTTCTGCGCTATAGCCGACACAGACGTCATGCACAGACACATTATTATATATATGGCTCGCAAGTTTATTTTCATAATTAGTTACATTGTTAGTATTTTGTTTTAGGGGTGGCAGTCAGTGGCATGACTATTTGCAGTTGAACTCAAGCACCTTGCGGTCCTCAATATATCCCTCGAAATGGTCGTCGATATTAACGGGTCCTACGCCAGCTGGAGTTCCGGTATAGAGAATATCGCCAGTCTTAAGAGTGAAGTACTGCGAGATGTAAGCAATAAGCTCGTCCACCTTGTAGAGCATATCTGAGGAGCATCCCTCCTGAACGGTATTGCCATTGATATCGAGATGGAAATGAATGGCTTGTATATCGCGGAACTTGTCAATAGACACCCACTCGCCCAAAGCAGCCGAACCGTCGAAGCCCTTGCACAAGTCCCAAGGCTTGCCCTCGGCACGTAGTTTAGACTGTAGTTCGCGGGCAGTGAAGTCGATACCTACGGTTACAGCATCGTAATAGCGATGAGCAAAACGCTGTGGAATAGTCTTGCCTAATCGGCAGATGCGCACAACAAGCTCGGTTTCATAGTCGATACGTCCGAGGTGATCGGGGATGAAGAAAGGCTTGTGATCCTTAAGCAAGGCGGTGTCGGCCTTAGTGAAAATCACAGGACTCTCTGGTTTATATAACGAGCCATGAAGCTCTTTATTGTGTTCGAGGTAGTTCATACCTACAGCAAATATCTTCATAATGCAATGATATATGGTGGCAAAAACAAAAAAGGAGTTGCGAAAGAGCTTTCACTCCTCGCAACTCCCAATATAATAATATGCGTAATTGATTGCTCTAATTACTCAGCAGCAAGAGTGAAGCGCTTGTAAGCAACAATCTTCAGATCCTTGTCCTGCTTCTTGAGGTAGTCGGCAACGCTCTGCTTGTCGCCATCGCCGAACTGGAACTCCTGGCAAACGAGGCAGTTCTCCTTAAGGAACTTACCAACACGACCCTTAGCAATGTTCTGGATCATGTTCTCGTTGAGGTTAGCAGCCTTCTCAGCAGAAACGGTCTCCTTGATCTCGCGGAACTTAACAACGTCCTCGGCTGTGATCCATCCCTTGCCCTGGTTAGACTCGATGTGGTCCTCAGAGTCGAAGTGATTAGGATTGAGACCAGCCTTCTTAAGGGCAACCTCAACAGCCTTCTCAATCTGCTCTTCCTTAGTCTTCTGAACAGCAACCTTGTGCTCTTCCTCCTTAACAGCCTCAGGTACAGAAGCCTCGTCGAGAGCGATTGGCTTCATAGCAGCAACCTGCATAGCGATCTTATGACCAGCCTCCTCGTTGTTCTGGTTGAGCTGAACCATAGTACAGAGAGTATGCTTCTTCATGTGGTCGTAAACCTCGATGTTCTCACCCTCGAGAACGTTGTAGCCATCAAGCTCCATCTTCTCGCCAGTGATACCCGAACGCTGTGTAACAGCAGCCTGAACGTCAGCCTCGCCAAGCTTAAGAGCCTTAACCTCGTCAAGAGTCTGAGCCTTAGCCGCGATAGCAGCGTCGAGGATATCCTGTGTCAACTTGATGAAGTCGGCACCATTAGCAACGAAGTCGGTCTCGCACTTAAGAGCGATCATAGCAGCAAAATTGCCTTCCTTCTTAACAAGAACACAACCGTTAGAAGTCTCACGGTCAGAACGCTTAGCAGCAATAGCGAGTCCACGCTCACGGAGCAACTCCTTTGCCTTATCGAAATCGCCTTCAGCCTCAGTGAGAGCCTTCTTAACGTCAGCAAGACCAGCACCTGTCATGGCGCGAAGCTTCTTGATATCTTCAATTGAAATAGCCATTGTTTTATATTTATTAGTTATTAATTAATAATGTTCTTAATAAACGCTTATGCCATTAACCCAAAAATCGGAAATTCTCCATTCCTGATAAAGAATTTCCGATTTTGTATAATAGTCTATTGATTACTCGGCAGCGGCCTCTTCCTTGCGAGCCTTACGGGGAGCCTTGCCCTCCTTCTGCTCAGCAGCAGCCTTCTCATCAGCCTTCTCTACCTTGCGCTCCTCAAGACCCTCTGCGATAGCACCGCAGCAAGCTGAGAGAACTACGTCGATAGAATCCTTAGC
>ERZ1035032.1645-NODE-1645-length-13454-cov-8.969550_pt1 | contig 13454 bp, 10 predicted proteins | sample MGYA00520693_ERZ1035032 | MGnify/ENA primary metagenome ERZ1035032 (study PRJEB33766, sample SAMN09781740) | gut metagenome | biome: gut microbiome | host: Homo sapiens | place: Madagascar | study: EMG produced TPA metagenomics assembly of the PRJNA485056 data...
GCACAAGGCCAACATCATGAAGGCGACCGACGGCCTGTTCCTGCGCGTCGCGCGCGAGGTGGCCGCTAACTATCCCGATATCGAGTTCAACGACAAGATCGTCGACGCCACCTGCATGGGTCTGGTCCAGAACCCCAATGACTTCGATGTCCTGGTGCTGCCCAATCTGTACGGCGACATCGTCAGCGACCTGTGCGCTGGCCTGGTGGGCGGCTTAGGCATGGCTCCGGGTTCCAACATCGGTGCCGACTGCGCCATCTTTGAGGCTACGCACGGCTCCGCGCCCGATATCGCCGGTCAGGATATCGCCAACCCCACGGCCGAGATCCTCTCTGCTGCGATGATGCTCGACCACTTGGGCGAAAACGACGCGGCCAATCGTATCCGCGCCGCCGTCTCTGCCACGCTCGACGAGGGCGAGCAGGTTACCGGCGACGTACGTCGTGCCCAGACCGGCTCCGTTGAGGGCGCTGTGGGCACGCAGGCCTTTGCCGATGCCGTTATCGCGCACCTGGCCTAAGACATGCAGGCCGCAAACGCCTAAATAGTACTTAAGTGTTTGCGTATAACCTAAGAATCAATACGCCCGGCGCCTCGTCGGGCGTATTCTATTGAGGACTATGTTTCCTAACAAGGAGTAACTGATATGGGTCTGATTCAAAAGAAGGACGAGAAGGACGAGATCGACGGCATCCAGATCATCGAGCGCGGCGAAGGCCCCGACGGTGATGAGGACGAGAAGATCGACCTGGTTGCCGGTACGTCTGCCGAGCATATTGCCGCCGGTACGACGGCCGAGGAGGAGGACGCCCGTCTGGAGGCTCAGATTGCCGCGGATGCCGCTGACGAGAATCTGATGCCCGAGGAGCAGGACGAGGACGATTCCGACGCGGACGACCACGCATCCAAGCACAAGAAGACGATGATTGCCGCCTTCGTGGTTGCCGTCGTTATTGCTGCCGTGGTTGGCTTCTTTATTGGCAATGGCGGCTTTGGCGGCAAGGGCATCGGCTCGGCGACCCTCACCGAGGACCAGCTCGATTCGACCGTGGCAAGCTATAGCTACAACGGCAAGAAGAGCGATATCACCGCGCGCGAGGCCATCGAGAGCCAGTACAGCCTCGACACCGTCAAGGATAGCGATGGCAACTACACCGCTCCTTCTGCCGACGTCATCCTGTCCTACGTGCGCAACCAGATTCTGCTGGACGCTGCCGAGGACGAGGGCATTACCGTTTCTTCCAAGGAGATGAAGCAGTACGCCGAGGATTCCATCGGCACCTCCGACTACAAGACCATGGCCACGCAGTACGGCGTGTCCAAGGACCAGGCCAAGCAGATCGTCCGCCAGTCCGCGACGCTACAGAAGCTCTATAAGAAGAAGGTCGGCGACAGCTCCGCAAGCATGCCGACCGCCCCGACCGAGCCTGCTGACGGCAACGAGGAGACCGCGAGCAAGGACTACGCCGACTACATCATCAACCTTGCCGGCGATGAGTGGGATAGCTCAAAGGGCACCTGGAAGGACGCCGACAGCACCTATGCTAAGGCCTTCGCCGACGATGCCTTTACGGCCGATAGCGCCACCTACAAGCAGGCCATGACCGCCTACTACACCGCCTATCAGCAGTATTCCTCCCAGGCCTCGAGCGCCAGCTCCAAGTGGACCGAGTACGCCAACGGCCTGTACGCCAAGGCCAACATCAGCATCTACGGCCTGTTTGCGTAAAGGCTTATAGGGCTTGATTCGCTTGCCACACAATCGAATCTTTGCATGATCGATAACACCCCCTATACAAAAATAGGGGGTGTTTATTCATGTAAAGCGCAAACGATTTCAGGTCAACTGGTAGTAACAATGTGGTACCACTGTTCATCTGGTAGTAACCAATTTTGAGACGAAATCGAATGGAAATTGCTAAGAATTAGTTTGGTAATGAAAGAAACGCTTCACGTCTACCTGCGGAAATTACCGTTTACGGGCCAAAAATAACCGTTTGGCAACGATATAGTAATTTGAACGAAATGTGGTGGACGTTTGAATTGAGTGTGTGCTAACGTACATACCAGCAGCCCAAAAAAGGGACTGGGTTGTCTAAGTTTGCGCACCAATGCCGGCAAGCGGAGAAGCCGGTATGCATAAGGCGCGGACATGGAACTCGTTGGTGAACAACGAAAGAAAGGTTGGAGGAGATACCATATGATGAAGTACCTCCAGAAGCTCGGCAAAGCGCTGATGCTTCCCGTCGCGGCGCTTCCCGTCGCAGGTATTCTTATGGGCGTGGGCTATCTGCTCGCTCCCGCAGTCATGGGTGCTGCCGGTGACACTACCGGTTTTGCCTATACCGCCGGTTTCCTGCTCATCAAGGCAGGCGGCGCTCTTATCGATAACATGGCCTGGCTGTTCGCAGTCGGCGCCGCTGTCGGCCTTGCCGACGATCACGATGGCACCGCTGGCCTCGCTGGCCTCGTCGCCTTCCTGATGATCCAGCAGCTCCTGAACCCCGCTGTTGTTGGTACCATTCGTGGTATGGACGCCGATGCTCAGACCGCTTGGCTTGCCACGACCGAGGGCATCGCGTTCTCCAAGATCGCTGGTAACTCCTTCATCGGCATCCTGTCCGCCATCATCGGTGGCACTTGCTACAACAAGTTCAAGGATACCCGTCTTCCCGACTGGCTGGCCTTCTTCTCCGGCAAGCGTTGCGTCGCCATCATGACCGCCGTCATCTGCATCGTCGTCTCCGTCGTCCTGCTCTTCGCTTGGCCCCTCATCTTCGGTGCGCTCGTCGCTCTGGGCGAGGGTATCGCTGCCATGGGCGGCATCGGCGCTGGCATCTACGCCTTCCTCAACCGCCTGCTCATCCCGACCGGTCTGCACCACGCCCTGAACAACGTGTTCTGGTTCGACACCATCGGCCTGGGCGACCTGACCCACTTCTGGGCCGGCGAGACCTCCGCTGACGTCAAGTGGAGCCTCGGTATGTACATGTCCGGCTTCTTCCCCTGCATGATGTTCGGTATCCCGGGCGCTGCCCTGGCTATGGTTCAGACCGCTAAGAACAAGAAGGCTGCTATCGGCCTGGTTGTTTCCGCTGCTATCTGCGCCTTCGTCTGCGGCGTCACCGAGCCCTTCGAGTTCGGCTTCATGTTCCTGTGCTTCCCGCTCTACGTCGTGTACGCTGCCCTGTACGGCATCTTCACCATCATCACCTACTATGTTGGTTTCCGTGCTGGCTTCTGCTTCTCCGCTGGTGCTACCGACCTCCTGTTCTCCTCTAGCCTCCCGGCTGCTGCCAACACCTGGGCGATCATCCCGCTGGGCATCGCTGCCTTCGTGGTCTTCTACCTCGTGTTCCGCTTCGCCATCACCAAGTTCAACCTCATGACCCCTGGTCGCGAGGATGAGGATGTCGAGGAGACCTCCGCTTCCGCCGCTGCTGGCGACGACAAGTTCGCCGCTTTGGCCGCCGCTGTTCTCGCTGCCGTCGGTGGCAAGGAGAACGTCAAGACCGTTGACTGCTGCGCTACTCGCCTGCGCTTCGAGCTCGGCGATTCCGCTCTGGTTGACGAGGCTGCCTGCAAGAAGGCTGGCGCTCTGGGTGTCATGAAGATGGACAAGGGTGCTACCCAGGTCATCATCGGCACGCAGGTCCAGGCTGTTGCCGAGGAGCTCAAGAAGCTTCTCTAAGCCTTAAAGACTTATCTGTCTTGCAAAGGGTCGTCCCGCTCCGCGGGGGCGGCCCTTTTTGCTACCTCGATACTTGATGCGGCGATGTGATTGGTATTACAGCGCACAGGCTATCAACCGGCAAACAATATTGAAATATGCTGGTTGACCTGCTGTTATTCCAATAAAACTGCTATAGTACGTGGTGTCTGGTTACAACCAATTTCGAGTCATTTATCCGGCAGGTATCATTATGGCAATGGGAGCGCGCAAACAACCTCTGTACGATCAGCTCGTCGATCTGTTGACCGATAAAATCGATCACGAACTTCGGCCCGGCGACTATTTGCCGTCCGAGCGTGACCTGTCGGAGCGCTACGGGCTCTCGCGTACGACGGTTCGCCTTGCCCTGCAGGAGCTTGAGCGCCTGGGCTTGGTGGTTCGTCAGCGTGGCCGTGGAACCATGGTGTGCGACCGCTCTCTGCAAACGGCAAACCTCACGCAGACGTATAGCTTTACCGAGCAGATGAAGGCGATCGGCCGTGTGCCCAAGACGACGATTCTTGAGTTTACCGAGGTCGAGGCTGACAAGAATATTGCCGTAGAGATGAACGCGCGCCTGGGCGAGCGTCTGTACAAGATCAAGCGCCTGCGTATTGCCGATGGCGTGCCGCTGATGATTGAGTGTACATATCTGCCGAGTCGCAAGTTCTTTGCGCTTAAGCGCCCCATGATCGAGAACAAATCGCTGTACGACATGATCGAGCAGGACTTTCACGAGAAAGTTCGCGTGGCAGAGGAAGAATTCTACGCGAGTATCGCACGCCATTCCGACGCTCGTCTGCTCGAGATTACCGAAGGCGCACCGGTGCTGGATTTGATTCGTACCACATATGACATGAACAACGAGGTTATCGAGTATACGCGTTCGGTTGCGCGTGCCGACCAGTTTAAGTACAAGGTCTACCACAACCGCGCCGTCTAGAGTTATTGGGTATAAACGGCTTGGCGTGTTTTGCGGCGGGTGCAAAATATGCCAAGCACAAGAAGGCAACGAACAATCGCTCGAATTAACAATGCAGTGGTTTTTGATCCGCCCTAAAACGCACTGCGGGTACGGGAGCATAGATGAGCACGTATGCTATCAAGGCCGACAAGTTCTTTTTGCCGGCGGGGCCGCAGCTGGGCGGTTTCCTGATGGTCGAAGACGGCGTCTTTGGCGCTTGGCAGGCCGATGAGCCCGCTTGCGAGATCAAAGATTATTCGGGTACATGGATTGCGCCGGGCATGGTGGACACCCATATCCATGGCTTCTATAACCATGCCACGACCGATAACGATGCCGAGGGCATCAACATCAGCTCGACCGAGCTTGCACGTCGTGGCACCACCAGCTGGCTGCCTACGACCTTTACCGACGGCGTGGAACAGATCAAGGACGCCTGCGCTGCCATTGCACAGGCGGACGAAGAGCGCGGGCCTGAGTTCTGCGGTGCTCGTATTCAGGGTATCTACCTGGAGGGCCCGTTCTTTACCATGAAGCATGTGGGTGCCCAGAACCCCGCTTATCTGATCGACCCGTCAGAGAAAGTATTTGACGAGTGGCAGGAGGCCGCCGGCGGTCGTATCGTCAAGAGCGCTATGGCGGCCGAGCGCGACGGCGCTGCCGCTTACGCCGCGGCTCTGAGCGCAAAGGGCGTCGTGACCTGCATTGGCCACTCCGATGCCACCTATGATGAGTGCGCTGCCGCCATCAATGCTGGTGCCAGCTGCTTTACGCATACCTATAACGGCCAGCGCGGTCTGCATCACCGTGAGCCCGGTGTCGTCGGGGCTGCTATGACCACGCCCAACACTTATGCCGAGATCATCTGCGATGGCAAACATGTGAACCCCGCTGCTATCAAGGCCCTGCTGCAGGCCAAGGGCTGGCAGCACACGGTGCTGATCACCGACTGCTTGGGTTGCGGCGGCATGCCCGAGGGCAAGTACACCAGCGGTGGCATGGACGTCATTATGAAGGACAACCTTTGCTGGCTCGCCGATGGCTCTGCTATCGCCGGCTCGGTTCTCACGCTCGCGCAGGGCGTCAAGAACATCGTCGACTGGGGTCTTGCGAGCGCCGATATCGCAATTCGCATGGCGACCGAGGTGCCCGCGCGCTCTGCTCACATTGAGGATAAATGTGGCAGCATTATGCCTGGCCGCGACGCCGACTTTGTCGTGTTCAATCCCGACCTCACCTTGGTCGAGACATATGTGGGTGGCAGCAGCGTCGGTAACGCGTTTGCCGAGTAGCCGCCAAAGAAACGATCCGAGAGGGGATTTAGATGATTTACGGTGCACTGGGCGATATCGAGGAGTACCGCGGAATGCTCAAGGGCCTCGACGTGCTGATCGACTGGCTCGAGGAGAACGACCCAGCGGAGCTCGAGGTCGGCAGCCATCCGATTCTGGGCGACAAGGTCTATGCGAACGTCATGGCTCCCACGACGCGTCCCGAGGCCGAGGCTCACCATGAGACGCATCAGCGCTATCACGACCTGCAGATCGATGTCGAGGGTCGCGAGGCTTTTAGGGTTGCCACGGGCAGCCTGACGCTGGTTCAGGAGTTTGACGAGAAGGACGACTACGATCTGGTCGATTCCGACGCCTCGATCGCCGGCGATCTTGCTGACGACAAGTTTGCACTGTTCGTTGCCGGCGAGCCTCACATGCCCACGCTCGAGTTCCCGGGCGATGGCGCACAGCCGGTCAAGAAGATCTGCTTTAAGCTCCTTGCTGATGCTTACTGGGAGGAGTAGCGAGCTGCTCGGCTGAGTTGTTCGTGTGCTGGCGTGATTTCCCTAGGGGAATCACGCTGCGACCCCGCCAACCGTGTTTTCCCTAGGGGAATCACGGTTGGCGGGGCTTTTGTTGAGTAGGGGAGTTTCCGGCGGCGTTGTGCCTGGATTGGCGGATGTGCGCCCGAAATCGGCAACAAAAAAGCCGCCCGAAGGCGGCTGTCTTGTGTAATGGAGCCAGCGACCGGGCTCGAACCGGTGACCCCCGCTTTACGAGAGCGGTGCTCTACCAACTGAGCTACGCTGGCGACCATGTGATGACGCAACTGAGGCGTCAACGGCTGTCTATGATACGGGACATCGCAAATCCGCGCAAGTGTTCTGACGGCTTTTCTCACTTTAAATGCACTAAGATTGGAGACGTGATGTCTGCGGCGTCCATTTAGCGCTTGACCTGCTGTCGAGTTGGCTGCCGTCGTCCTGTTCGTATGGGTCTCAAACAGAATGGGGCAGCCATGGCTCAGCCCAAGATCCTTCTCACGCGTATCGATGACCGTTTCATTTACGGGCAAGACGTTGAGCTGTGGAACGAAGCCGTGGGTTCCAACCTTGTCTTAATCGTCAACGATGAGATCGCGGCGGACGCTCATAAGTGGGCCCCTATGAGGGTGGCGACGCCAGAAGGCGTTTGGACGCGCTTTTTCTCGGTGCAAAGGACCGTCGACATCATTCATACCGCAACGCCGCGTCAATGGATTCTGATCATGGTGGCCTCACCCGCCGATGCGCTCGCGCTGGTTAAGGGTGGTGTGCCGATCACCAAGATCAGCATCGGTCACATGCAAGCAGGGGAAGGCAAGCGCCCCATAACGCCTGCAGTTGCCGTAGACGACGCAGACGTCGCTGCCTTCAAAGAGCTGCAAGCACTCGGTATAGAGCTAGAAATCCGCTATCTCCCCAGTTCTGCCCCCGACCCCATCGGCAATCTGTTCAACTGATCCTTGGGGACGGAGGAAAACGGATCGTTTTACCCTTGCGAGGGACGCGTGCGATGCCGCCTGTCAAAAACTATGCCCATTTACTACGTTTGATCGGCTATCGCCGAGCATGTCGAATTTGAGAAAAACAAAACCGCAGGTAGACGGCTCGCAAATTAAACAAAAACTGGTGCATGGTCGAGCATCCCGGGCTAAACGTAGTAAATGAACATAGTTTTGATATGTCACCCATACAGTCACAGCGAAAATGAGCCCAAAAGATGAAAAAGCGCCCGTCGGCGGTGGTGCAGGCGGGCGCTGCTGTGCGATATGTTGCGTTATGGACTTAGTGCCTCATAAAGTGGTATTCGATCACATTGCTGTAGGGGTGACCAGGGCCCACAATGCCCTGCGGGAACAGCGGCTGATGCGGCGTGTCGGGGTACATCTCGGCCTCGAGGGCAAAGCCGGCGCCCCAGCCATAGTTGGCGTCGTCCTTGGCATGCTCGTCGCCCAGCCAGTTACCGGTGTAGAGCTGTACGCCCGGAGCGGTGGTGTAGTAGTCCAGCTCGCGACCGGTCCACATCTCCTCGACGTGCATGGCACGGCGCAGATTACGGCCGTACTGATAGCCATCGATGCACAGGCAGTGATCGTAGCCACGGGCCTGCTTAATCTGCGGGTCGTCGGCCTCCATGCCGGGGGCGACGGGACGCAGCTCGCGGAAGTCAAACGGCGTGTCCTCGACCGAGGCGATTTCGCCCGTGGGGATGTTCTGCTCGTTGATGGGCAGGTAGTGGGCGGCGTTTGCCACAAAGAAGTGCTCGCAGTCCATACCGGCGTTATGACCGGCAAGGTTAAAGTACGTGTGGTTGGTCATGGACACATAGGTGGAGCGGTCGCTCTCGCAACCATACTCGATGCGGAAGACACCGGTGCGCGTCACGGTAAACACGGCCGTAAAGGTGCGGTTGCCGGGAAGGCCAAGCTCGCCATCTTCAAGCGAGATGGACATGCGTACGGCGTTGTGGACCTCGTCGAGCTCAACATTCCACACGCGCTTGTGCAGACCATGCTCAAGATCGCTGTGCAGGTTGTTGGCGCCCTCGTTGGCGGGCATGTGCCAGTCCGTGCCGGCGATGGTGATCGTGGCGCCCGCGGTGCGGTTGGCCACGGGGCCGATGGTTGCGCCAAAGCAGGCGGGGTTGTCAAAGTAATCCTCGAGCTTATCGAAGCCCAGCACCACATCGCGCACGTTGCCGGGAATGTCGGGCACATCGATACCCAGCACGGTGGCGCCATAGTCCATAATGCGAACGCAGATCTCGGGCCCGTTGAGGGTGTAACGATGAACGGGGGTACCGCACGGCGCGGTGCCGAAAAGCTCGGAAGTGATCATTTAGTTCCTAACATCGAGGTATTCCAGAAAAACTGTAGCGCGAACAGGCGAGATTATCACTACACCCCACTAAAGCAGGGAGTATTTTTCTCAAAAAAGTGATGATTTGGGCTGTGTGGGCGCTCATTTTTGGCGCGCGCGATTCTGATACAATTTGTTCGTTACTGTTTGAATGATATGCGCGCAAAGAACGGCGAGGATTCATCGTGATTAAGGCAGAGCGACAGGATAAGGTTCGTCAGCTGCTCGAGGAGCAGGGCACGGTCTCGGTTAAAGAGATTTCTGATGCATTAGGTGTCTCGGACATGACGATCCGCCGTGACCTTGAGGAACTTGCGAGCCTGGGCGAGATCGAGCGCGTGCACGGCGGTGCCCGCAGCGCGCAGGGTCGCCCCCATGCGATGCTTCGCCATGAGTACTCGCACAGCGAAAAGCGCACCAAGCATGCTGAGGAAAAACTGCAGATTGCGCGCCGTGCCGTGGAGCTCATCGAGGAAGGCTCGACCATCTTTTTGGGTACGGGCACTACGGTGGAGCAGATGGCCTCGATGCTGCCGGCGTTTCGCCTGCGCATCGTGACCAACTCGCTTTCGGTGTTCAACCTGCTCGAGGAGCGCGAGGACTGCGACTTGTGCCTGGTGGGTGGCATGTACCGCCGCCGCACTGCCGCCTTTGTGGGCCCCACGGCCGAGGATACCCTGCGTGCGCTGGGTATCGACGCGGCGTTTATCGGCGCCAACGGCATCCTGGATGGCGACGTGTCCACCTCCAACATGGAAGAGGGCCGCATCCAGCAGCTCGCCTTTAGCAAGGCTGATTCGCGCTACCTGATCGTCGACTCCAGCAAGATCGGCAAGCGCGACTTCTACACCTTCTGTCGCCTGGACAGCCTGGACGCCGTGGTGTGCGAGCCGAGCGTTGCCGCCGAGGACCGAGCCGCCATCGAGGAGCACACGCAAGTCATCTGCTAGCTAGCGCTGCAGGAGGTACTTTTGGCTCTCTTGTCGCGGCTGGGATTTATCAATTCAAAATGACGCGCAAATGCGCGCGGATAGCAAGAACGAGGCCATTTCGAGAAATGACTAGATTCCGTATTTTGCCCTGATGTCCCTTGAGAATGAATTGTAGTCTTCGTAGAGTCCCTCGACGCTTTCATCCTCGGCTCGGTTCATGCGCTCAAGGAGCTTATCCTTTGGGGATTCTTTTGTAACTGCTTGTTCGCCATCGGGTGTTGTGGATCGCATGAATAATTCCAGAGCATGGGCGTCTTTGAGTATGTAGCCCGTTGAACGACCTGCTCCAGTTTTTTCGATTGCACCGCAACTAACAAGCTGGCTGAGGGTCCGCTTTATCGTCACTTCGCTGATATCGGGGCTATTGGACTGGATGTCGGATTTCTTTATGACGCCGGGTCTTTGCTGAAATAGAACGGCGATTCGGTCTTGCTTCGACACGGGGCGGAGACTGGATCTTACCAAGGTGCGCTCCTCGAGCTGTCGGTAGGCCGCCAAAGTGGTTCCGAGCATGAAACGGATAAAGGGTGCCTCCGTGTTTTGATTTTCATTCCATCCGGTGGAGCTAGCGGCGAGTGCGTTGTAATAAAGCGCCTTGTTGTCCTCGATGAGTCGTTCGATGCTGATATAACGTGCAACGTCGTATCCAGTCTTTTCGAGCAGCAACGTCGTGAGGAGTCGGCTCATCCTGCCATTGCCATCGTTGAAGGGGTGAATGCTGACAAAATCAAAGATAAAGCGGAATGATATAAGGAGAGGGTCGCAGGCTTGGCGAGATAAAGCGTCGTTAAGAGATTTACAAGCTTCTTCGATAAGCCCCGGGGTTGCTAGGGCCGAAGGGGGCCTAAAGCGTACATATCGATTACCTTGATCATCGATGGAGACGATTTCGTTATCGCTATCTTTCCAATGACCGCCATATGAGATGGCTGTGTGTGCCATGAGGTCACGATGTAGCTGCAGAATGACCAACGGCGTGATGGGAATGGAATCGTGGTACTCGTGAATAAGCGATAGAACGTCTCGGTATCCAGCGATCTCTTCCTCTGCACGGGAGCTTGGTTTGGTGGAATACGCCATAATCGCTTTGAGTCTTTTTTGAGTGGTAACGATTCCTTCAAGTCCGTTGGAGGATTGGGTGCTTTGAATTTTTGCTTCCTCCATAAGAGATGACAGAAGCTCAGGTTTGACTTGGCTCAGAATAAGCTGCCTGCCTTTATGCTCGCGTATCGAGAGAAGGAGGTTAGTGATTGGAGTTATTTCGAGCTCCGCTGGAACTGTGGCGTAATCGAACTGTCGCATGGAATTCCTTTCGGTATCACGAACATACTTTCGGTATCATATTACCATGAAATGATACCGAAAGTATGTTCGTGATACCGAAAACTAGAGACCGCGTTTCATGGCTGCGTGGAAAGATTGGATTCCACCATCTAATTGTCTCAATTTGTAACAGCTAGGGGTGAAAAACTCGGCTAGATGTTACAGATTGAGATTTTGTTGGAACGGGTCACGGGTTTGTCTCGTTCTGTAACATCTGGGCGGCAAAAATCGGTCTAGATGTTATGGATTGAGATCTTGCAGGGCAGCCCATCCGTTTGTCTTGATCTATAACAGGTAGGACCGAAAACCCCTGCTAGATGTTACAGATCGAGACAAACGGTCTGCTCGGGCCGAGCCAAAACAAAAAGGCCGCATGCGAACCCGCGGAGGGATTCGCATGCGGCAGACAGAGGGTGCGCGGCGGAAACTAGGCCATGAGCAGGCCGGTCTCCGCGACGTTCTTGTACCAGTACGCGCTCGCCTTGGGATAGCGCTTCTGGGTCTCAAAGTCGATGTAGAACAGGCCGTAGCGCTTGTTGTAGCCGTTGGTCCAGGAGAACTGGTCCTGCAGTGACCACACAAAGTAGCCGTCGACGTTCACGCCGCCGTCGATTGCCTTGAGAACCCACGCGAGGTGCTGGCGCATGTAGTCGATGCGAGGGGCGTCGTCGATAAAGCCGTCCTCGAAGTCGTCCTTATAGCCCATGCCGTTCTCGGTGATATAGATCTTCTTGTAGTTGGGGTAGTCGTTCTTGATGCGCAGCAGCAGGTCGTACAGACCCTCGGGATAGATAATCCAGTCCCAATCGGTGGTGGGAACGCCGGGGCGCACGCACGCTTCGCCCACGCCCTTGAGGAACCAGCGCGAGGAGCCCTTGTCGCCGGTACCGTTGTGATTGATGTCGTTTTCGCCCTCGGCGGCACGCAGGAACTGGCACTTGTAGGTGTTGACGCCCAGACAGTCGTTGTAGGGGAGCGCGGCGGTCAGAGCGTCAATGTCCTCGTCGCGCACGTCGAGCTCGCCGCCGGCAATGTGCGCCAGCTTGGTCGCGGCCTCCATGGTGTCGGCCGCGTAGTGGCCGCGGAAGGTGGCGTCGAGCACCCAGCGGTTATTGATGACGTCGGCCATGCGGGCAGCCTCGCAGTCGGCGGCGCTGTTGGGGTCGAGGGGATACTTGGGCTCCAGGTTCTGGACAATGCCGATCTCGCCCTCAAAGCCGCCCTCATGGAAGGCAACGACTGCCTTGGCGTGGGCCACCATCATGTTGTGCATAAGCTGGAAGGCCTTGTCCAGGCGATACTTCTCGCCGTGCGGCCAGTTGCCAACAATAAAGCTGCCCTCGGCGGTCGCGGGAATCTCGTTAAAGGTGAACCAGTGCTTGACCTCGGTGAACTCGGAAAAGCAGAACCTGGCGTACTCGACAAAGGCGTCGATCGTCGTGCGCGTCAGGAAGCCCTCTCTGCCGTCCTGGTAGAAGGCCTCGGGCGTATCAAAGTGGTCGAGCGTGACATAGGGGATAACGCCGGCCTTGTTGCAGGTGGCAAAGAGCTCATGATAGTAGGCAACACCTTCGGGGTTAACCTCGCCGGTGCCGTTGGGGAAGATGCGGCTCCAAGCGATGGAGACGCGGATACCGTTGATGCCGAAGCGCTGACACAGGTCGATATCGACCGGATATTTGTTGTAGAAGTCGCTTGCGGGATCGGGGGAGAAGCGACCCTGTGCAGCCAGGAAGTCGTCCCAGGGCACTTTGCCCTTTCCGTGCGTGCGGGTCTCGCCCTCAACCTGGTAAGCGGCGGTGGCGCCGCCAAACACAAAGCCGTCGGGGAACTGCATGAGGTTCGTCATCTGCTGTCCTTTCGTGAAATGTGGATAGGGAGAGGTGCCCGAACGGGGATTCGGGCACCAGCAGAGGGAGGAAAACTAGTCGAGGTTCTCGCGGAGCCACTTGATGGCGCCAGCGGGGTCGCGGGTAAGGTCGATGTATTCCTTGCCGCGTGGGGCGAGCAGCTTAATGCCCAGGCGATCGGTATCGGCCTTCATGTCGTTGTAGTAGCTGCGAACCTGCGGAGCGAGCACGATGACGTCGTACTGGTCCATGATGGCGGTGTGCTGACCGTAGGCACCTGCGGAGGAAGCGATGTTCTCACCGGTCTGCGCTGCGCCTTCCTTAATGGCGTTGGCGAGCATGGCGGAGGTGCCGGCGCCAGCGCACAGGACGAGGACCTTCAGGCCATCGACGTCCTTCTTAGCGGATGCGTCGGCGGCGTGCTCGGGCTGATCGGCGA
>ERZ1035032.1647-NODE-1647-length-13451-cov-9.361302_pt1 | contig 13451 bp, 12 predicted proteins | sample MGYA00520693_ERZ1035032 | MGnify/ENA primary metagenome ERZ1035032 (study PRJEB33766, sample SAMN09781740) | gut metagenome | biome: gut microbiome | host: Homo sapiens | place: Madagascar | study: EMG produced TPA metagenomics assembly of the PRJNA485056 data...
CCATCACCATCATCGAAGATAAATTTAAAGAGGCTCTAAAGCCTCTTTTTATAATTTAAAATGCAGAACAAGCTGGCAAGCTCTGTTCAAATTGAAAAGCGGAGTTAAATTTAACCCCGCTTCATATTATCAATTATCCAAAAAAATTATTTCTTTTCTTCATCAACAATCTTTTTGCCTTTTAAGTCAAATTTTTCAATTTGCGCATTTTGATGCAGTTCAGCAACAATTTGACCTACAGCCTGCTGAGACAGATTGCCTTTAATTTGTTCAGCCACAGCTTCAAAAGCCAACGGCTTAGAATCTCTGATATCTTCAACCAAAATTACATGATATCCGAATTCTGTTTTAACAGGTTTCTGTGAGAAAGTACCTTTTTTCATGGCAAAAGCAGCTTCCGAAAATTCCGGAACCATAGCTTCAGCCGTAAAGTAGCCCAAATCAGCCTGATCTTTAGAATATTGCTTAGCCAAATCATCAAACTTTGCAGATTTTTTATTCAATTTTTCAATAATTTCTTTAGCTAAATCTTCGGTATCAACTAAAATATGCTTAGCTTTTACTTCTTTTTCGCTTTTAAAATTAGCAACATATTCGTCATAAACCTTTTTAACTTCTTCATCGGTAACTTTTTTAGTTAATTGCTGGTCAATATAAACTTTGCGGGCTAAGTCATCTTGCATAACAGCCAATTCTTTCTGATATTCGGCCGATGCCTGAACATTAGCGGCTGTAGCGGCCTGCAAAGCTAATTTGCTGTTAATCATAACTTCCAAAGCACGGTTATAAAATTCCTCAAAAGAAACCTGCGTTTTGATTTGCGGTGTTCCTTCATAAGCTTCTTTGACTTCGGCAACGGTAATTTGTTCGCCGTTCACAACAGCGGCAATACCGTTATTTCTTTCGGCATATACTTTATAAGTAAAAGCACCGGCCAACAAAACCACAACTGCTGCGGTTGCGGCAAAAACATATTTTTTTTTCATAAATTCCTCCTAAAATAAACAAATCGTTAATATCATATATACAATATAAATAAAATTCAAAGGATTTTTTCGCAATGGTTTATAACTTTTGCTCTGGCTCTTGACTTTATAATATAATCAAACTAAATGTATTTTGAAACAATATATTATAAGGAACTTCTATGTTAGGAAAAATTGCCCGTAAAATTTTTGGCAGCGCCAATGACCGCTTTGTAAAAAAATTATATAAAACCGTAAATAAAATCAATGCCCTGGAGCCTGATTTTATCAAATTATCCGATGAAGAACTGAAAGCTAAAACCGATGAATACCGTACCCGTTTAAAAAACGGCGAAACATTGGACGATATTTTACCGGAAGCTTTTGCCACGGTGCGCGAAGCCTCTAAACGTGTTATGGGCCAGCGTCACTATGATGTGCAGCTGATAGGCGGTATTGTTTTGCATAAAGGCATGATTGCCGAAATGAAAACCGGCGAAGGCAAAACATTGGTAGCAACCTTGGCTGCCTATTTGAATGCCTTAGAGGGCAAAGGCGTGCATGTTGTAACTGTAAACGACTATTTGGCAAAACGTGACGCCGAATGGATGGGCAAGATTTACCGTTTCTTAGGCTTGACCGTAGACTATATTATTCACGGCAAAAATGACAATGAGCGCCGTATAGCCTATAATTCCGATATTGTTTATGCTACCAATAACGAACTGGGTTTTGATTATCTGCGCGATAATATGAAGTTCAGCTTATATGAAAGAGTTCAGCGTGATTTCAACTTTGCCATCGTCGATGAAGTTGACTCAATTTTGATTGATGAAGCCAGAACTCCGTTGATTATTTCCGGTGAAGCCGAAGATTCATCGGCCACATACATAAGTGTTTCCAATTTAATGCCTCAGCTACTGCCGGAAGATTATGAAAAAGATGAAAAGCAAAAAAATGTAACCCTAACCGAAGCAGGTATGGAGCACGTTGAAAAATTACTGCGTGAAGCCGGACTTATTAAAGAAGGATCTTTGTATGATATCGGTAATGTCGGCTTGGTTCAGCACGTAAACAACGCACTGCGCGCACATAAAATGTTCCAAAAAGACGTTGATTACATTGTAAAAGACGGCAAAGTTGTAATTGTGGACGAATTTACCGGCCGTATTATGGAAGGACGCCGCTTCAGCGATGGCCTGCATCAAGCCCTAGAAGCTAAAGAAGGTGTAAAAATTCAGTCCGAAAATCAAACTCTGGCTTCTATCACATTCCAAAACTACTTCCGTTTATATCCGAAACTTTCCGGTATGACCGGTACAGCAATGACTGAAGAAACAGAATTCTGCGATATCTACAACTTGGTTTGCGTTGAAATTCCGACTAACAAACCGGTACAACGCGAAGATTTGCATGATGAAATTTATCGTACGGAAGGCGAAAAATACCGTGCGATTATCAACACTATTTTAGACTGCAACCGCCGCGGACAGCCGGTTTTAGTTGGTACAACTTCTGTTGAAAAATCTGAAATTGTGGCAAATTTATTGCACAAAGCCGCTCCAAATTTGCATTTTGAAGTCTTAAATGCCCGTTATCACGAACGCGAAGCCGCTATCGTAGCCCAAGCTGGTGTTTCAGGCGCTGTAACCATTGCCACCAATATGGCAGGCCGCGGTACGGATATTCAGCTGGGCGGCAATCCGGAAATGAAATTGCAAGAAACATTGAAAGGCGATGAAACTCCGGAACAGATTGCCGAAATTAAAAAGAAAATAGAAGCTGAAGTTGCTGCCGACAAAGAAAAAGTTTTGGCTGCCGGCGGTTTATATATTCTCGGCACCGAACGTCATGAAAGCCGCCGTATTGATAATCAGCTGCGCGGACGCGCCGGACGTCAGGGCGACCCAGGAACTTCCAAATTTTTCCTGTCCATGCAAGATGATTTGATGCGTATTTTCGGTTCCGAAAAAATGTCTAATGTTTTGCAGCGCTTAGGCTTGCCTGAAGGCGAAGCTTTGGTTCACCCTTGGATTAGCAAAGCTTTGGAAAAAGCTCAGCAAAAGGTGGAAGAACGCAACTTTGACATCCGTAAAAATTTGCTTAAATATGACAATGTTATGAATGAACAGCGCAAAATCATTTATGAACAACGCCGCGAAATTATGGAAAGCGATGATTTATCAGACACCATAAAAGATATGCGCGATGAATATTTGAGCGGAATAATCGACGCCCATGTTCCATACGGCACAAGCGCTTCCGAATGGAATAAAGAGAGTTTAAAACAAGATTTGTCGGCAGCTACCAGCTTTGTTTTGCCGATTACCAACTGGTGCAATGAGCCAGAACTTGACAGCGAAGGCTTAAAAGAACGCATTTTACAGGAAGTTGATAACCGTATGGCTGAACGTGAGGCCGCTCTTCCGGCTGATGCAGTAAAAATGGTGCAGAAAAGCATCTTCTTGCAAGTTCTCGATCAACTGTGGAAAGATCATATTGCAACTCTTGATTTGATGCGTCACACTATTGTTTTACGCGCTTACGGGCAAAAAGACCCACTGAATGAATACAAAAAAGAAGCTTTTAATATGTTCTCACGTATGTTGGACATTTTAAAGCAGAAAGTAACGGTGGTTATCTGCCATACAGTTATTCAAACAAATTCGCAGGAACAGATGCAAAAGGCTATGGATAAGGAACAAAACCGTCCGATGTCGGCTGTTCATGAGGGCGACGAACCGCTTAAAAAACTTGATCCATCAATATTTGAAGGCGTTTCAAGAAATGATCCTTGCCCTTGCGGCAGTGGTAAAAAGTTTAAACATTGCCACGGCAGAATTGTGGAATAACAGATGAGTGAAAAAAAAGATTTGAACGCTAATGAGCTGTTAATCGCTAAAAAAGAAAAACAGCGTAAAAAAGAACGGCTTCTGCAAAAAGTAAAAGAAATGCTGATTCTGCTTTTTGTAATAGCCGTCTTTGCCGGAGGCGGAGGATATTTTGCTGCTCAGTTTATGCAAAAGCGCTATGACTACCTGCAATATATAAAAAACTTAAATCAAACAACATTGGAAATATCTCAACTGGTTGATAATATCCGCAACACTTATCTTATTGAACAAGATATTTCGGCCAAAGATTTGCAACAGTTGATAAAAATCGGCGCCATTCCGCAAAAGCTTGTCAGAACTTTTAACGGACAAAAATATCTAAGAAACCCGTTCGGCGGCAAGATTATTATTGAAACATCTGATCCTATCTGGAATAAAGAAGGCACACTCAGCTCGCCGACATTCAAAATGTCTTACCAAGGGCTGCCGCGCCGAGCTTGCATTGATTTAGCCACTATGGATTGGGGCGATAACATTAAAGGTCTGCTGGCTGTAGCTATTGGCAGCGTAGATGATCGAACCGGCGAGGACAATGCTTTGCACGATATTGATATGACGCCGGAAGAAAAAGAAAAAAAAGCCGTCAACCCTGCAAAAAATAACGAATTCGCTCTTGATATGCTGCGGCCTCGTATGAGCTACAGAATGAATGTAGCTAAACCGAACGATCAATTTATACCGACACCTTTTTCTAAAGGCAACGCCGAAATGGGCTGTTTCTGCGGACGAAACGACTGTTCTTTTGCTCTTCATTATGCTGTTTTCAGCACTGAAACAGATAAAAAATAAAAACTCTGCCGTCTTTAAGCCTTTTTTGTACGATAAATAGTCAATAATCAAAAAATTTGTATTGTATTATCAGAGAAATAAAATATACTTACTTAGGTTTAATTTTTAATTTAGGACGTAACAGATGTTAGATATAAAATTTATTGCCGATAATACGGATTGGGTAAAGAAAAGCTTGGGACGAAAAGGCTTTCCGGCTGAAAAAGTAGATGAACTGTTAGAAACATATTACAACTTGAACAAACTGAAAACTTCATCGCAAGCTTTGGCTGAAGAAAAAAATAAACTGAGCAACTCCATAAAATCTGCATCAAATGAAGAACGTCCGGCAATTATTGCTAAAAGTAAAGCTATTGGCGAAGAATTTAAGTCAGAACAAGAAAAATTGGCAGTTTTGCAGGCGCAGTTTGATGATATGATTCTGCGTATGCCGAATTATCCGAGTGAAGACAGTCCGGACGGGCCTGATGACAGCTATAATGTGGTGCGCCGTCGCGTTGGTGAAATTCCGCATTTTGATTTTACTCCTCGCGACCATGTTGAATTGATGGAAATAAACGATTGGGGAGAAATGGAACGCATTGCTAAAGTTTCAGGCTCCCGTACCTATGCCATAAAAAATGACTTAGCACAACTGGAATTGGCTATTCACATGATGGTAATGGACAAACTGCGCGCAGCCGGCTTTACATTGCTGACCGTACCGGCAATTTCAAAGGAAAAACCGTTGTATAACCAAGGCTATTTACCTTTTGCCAGAGATGAAGTTTATTATATGCCGGCAGATGATTTATACCTATCGGGCACGGCGGAATTGATTTTAAACTCTCTGCGCGCCGATGAACTGCTGACCGAAGCGGATTTACCTGTTTTGTATGCCGGATTTTCGCCATGCTTCCGCCGCGAAGCCGGTGCCGCCGGAAAAGATACCCGCGGTTTAGTTCGCGTACACCAATTTTTCAAAACAGAACAATTTATTATTTGCAAAAACGATTTGGCAGAAAGTGAAAAATGGCATCAAATTCTGCTTAAAAACTCTGAAGAAATCTTGCAGGATTTGGAATTGCCTTATCAGGTTTTGGAAGTCTGCACCGGAGATATGGGTGCGCCTAAATACCGTCAATACGATTTGGAAGCTTGGGTTCCATCGCAGAATTGCTATCGCGAAACCCACTCTTGTTCAAATATTACCGATTGGCAGGCTCGCCGTACAAATCTGCGCTACCGCGATAATGCCGACGGCAAAGTAAAATATTGCCATACCTTGAATAACACCGGAATCGCCACCCCTCGTGCTTTGGTGCCGTTTATTGAAAATCACCAACAGGCCAATGGAACAGTACGCATTCCGGAAAAATTACAGCCATATATGGGCGGTAAAAAATTCATTGGTAAAAACGCAAAATAATGTCTGATACAGCAGCTGAAATACTTGAATTTATGCGCGCCATGGAACGGGTTTGCCTAGTCAAACGCGACACTTTGCTTTCTGACGGAACTCCGGAAAATGATGCTGCGCATATTTTCAAGCTGGCTATACTGATTATGCTGGTGTACCCTTTTTTGCAAAAAAAATACAACTATACACGGCTGTTGGAATTAGCATTGATTCACGATATTGCCGAAGGTATAACTGGAGATTGCCCGCGCTCGGCGCAAGTGGCTCATCCAGAACGTCAGCAGGAAAAAGTACTGCAAGAGCAAAAAGCCATGCAGCAATATAAAAAAATGCTGCCTGTTCCGTTGAATGAGAGGATTTCAGAATTATTTAACGAATATGAAACGCGCAGAACTCCCGAAGCAAAACTGGTTTCTGCCTTAGATAAAATGGAAGCAAATTTTCAGGCTAATTTATTCGGTAACGGAGATATTCGTTATTGGAAAGATTGTGAAAATGGAGAAGAATATTATCGCATTGCTACCGAACATAAGCCTTTGGTAGCAGAGCTAAATGAAGATATTTTGACCGAACTGGAAAAAAACATTATAAATTTGACATTGGAGAATATGGCGCAGTGCAAAATAAAAGCTTGTCTATAACTGAGCTGCAAACAGCAGCCTTTGATTGGGATAACACGCTGGCCTACAGCCGTGAAGCTCTTGTTTTTGCCATAAACAAAATTCTGCCGCAATATAATCTGCCGCAATGGGATGAAGTAAAACAAAAAAGAAACAGACGTCTCTCGTTCCGCGATAATTTTCCGCTTATTTTCGGCGACAATGCCGAAGAAGCTTATGAAAAATACCGCCTTATTTATAAAGAAAACGTCGAACGTCTGATTTCTGCTCCGCCCAAAGCCAAAGAAGTTTTAGAATTTTTGAAAAATAACGATATAAAAATTGTTATTGTTTCAAATAAAGACCGGCAGCTTTTTGACTTTGAACAGCATTTTTTATACAGTGCCGATTTATTTGACAAAGTTGTTTGCGGGCATGAAGCGGTGCAGGATAAACCAAGCGCCGAACAGCTCAGATATGCGGTCAAGGGATATGTTTCAAAAATATCCGAAAACAATGTATGGATGATTGGCGACAGCCCGATGGACAGTGAATGCGCTTTAGCTGCCGGCGCCAAAGCTATACGCATTGGCGAACCGATATGGGGTACAGCTGACACTACAGAAAATACAAACATACTCTTTTTCAAAAATTTTGAAATGTTTTACAATGTTCTGACGGAGCAAAATTGATGCATCACAGAACTAAATTATTATTAAAGATATGGATAAAACGCCTGTTTTATTTAATCATATTAGGTTTAATAGTTTGGGCAAACATAAACCGCCTGCGGGATAACAGCTATTCAAACTACGAAAAAGTTATCGATTTCGGCAGAATCAAAGATGAAGATAAACTGGTCAAACCGATAATCGCGGCTATTTTCTATAACGGTAAAAATACCAGAAAAAATACTATTTCCACCTATTTAGCGCATACGGATAATTATAAAAAACAAAATATTCAGATGATTATTGTTCCTAAAAAAATATCATCTTACAGCACCGAAGTGGTAGAAAAACTGTATGAAGCCATCAAACAAAACAACTCTTTTCAAAGAGTATTGCTTGTTTATGATAAAGATGCAAAAAATGACATAAAACAACACAAAAAAATGCTGCAGCAAATTATAAATGTGACTAATATTACTGAAAATCCAATATCACAACAAACTTTAACTTCTGAAAATAAAATTGAAGAATATCTGAATACTCCTCAGACTTTAGTAATTTTTTTAGCAGATTTGGATAAAGGATTAAATGAAGAAAATAGTGAATTTCTGACGGCAGAAGCTGCATTTTTTGCTCAAAAACATAAATATCAAATAAACGTTTTTGATATCATAGACACCCAGCTTGCTCAAACTTTAGATAAAGATTACAGTGCGCTTTATCCGCTGGAAACTATAAAAGAAGAGCCCGTTTTAGCCAAACAAAAGCGCAATCTTCAACGCTACAAAAAACACTATTGGCACTTGCTGCAAAACTACTTTGAACTAAATCTATTAAAAACAGCACAAGGCTTTGATGATACTGTTATGCCGATTCGCTCTGAAGAAAATTATCGTTTATACGACCGCGGACGCTTGATTTTGAAAGCTTATGATGAAAATTATATTGAGATTTTTGAACAAGCTGAAATGCAAGAAAATAAAGGTATTGCAGCGCTGGTTTCAGATACTGTTAAAAAACTTGCCGCCGCCGGAAAAATTGCTAAGGCAAAATACTTCAAGCTCTATCTTTTGACAGACTTTGAAGCCATAAAACAGCAGCCTGATACAATGTTAATGAGTCATTTGGATGAAGATGACGGCCTTTATGGAGAATATAAAGGAAAATCAGCAATCCTCGTTGCCGATGACCGTCCGGACAATCCCGAAGATTTAGCTCCGACACTGCGACAAAAAGCTAAAATACCCGACCTTGTACCGGAAAAAGATATCAAATTTTATCGTTTTAAAACTGTGGAGATGAAATATGGAGATTAACGGTTATAAAATCAAATATTCTGTCAAAGAACTAGCAGACAAAATCAACAGTCAAACCCGCAAAATTGAACTGATAGATAAAACCAATCAAGCCTATTCCGCACTTCCGGAAGGCGATAAAAAAGCTCTTGACTACTTGGCCAACGCCGCAAGAATTATGAATGACGTGGCTTTAGAAATGGATCATCCGCTTAATTTAATCCAAAAACAAGCGCTTGAAAGTTATTCTCCGGAAAACCGGCAGGCCGAATTAGCTCTAAAACTGTTTAATTCCTTAAACGGCGTAGCCGGTTATAATGGTATTGACAAGGAACCGGTAGAAATTTTTGAAGGCATAAAAATGCAGGCGGGATGCAATTTTTATCCATCAAACCTCTCGGCCGAAGAACTCTCAGCCATAATTGAAGCTATGCTAGATGCCGGACATATTGAAGAAGTTAAAAAGATTTTAAGTGCCCGCACTATGGTTCGCCGCAACGGTGACTTTTTGAAGGCTATTGATTACACTGAATATTTTGCCGATGAATTTTCGGAAATTGCCAATGAAATAGAATGCGCCGCTCATTTTGCGACAGATGATTTGTTCAAAGACTTTTTAGGCTGGCAGGCTCAGGCTTTGCTGCAAAACAATGAAGAAATGGACATTTTGGCTGATAAACATTGGGCGCGAATGCAGGAATCTCCGCTGGAATTTACTATCAGCCGTGAAAATTATGAAGACAAACTAACCCCAACGCTTTTTGACAATAAAAAACTGAGCAAACGTTTATCAGAACTAAGCATTGCTCCGGTGCCAAAGGATATGCTCGGTATCAGAGTCGGTATTGTTAATCAGCAGGGAACAGCTCTTTTGCTGAAATTCAAAGATGAGATGCTCAAACTTGCAAACTTAATGCCTAAAGCCGATTGCTATACCCAAAATGTCGGCGGAAATTCCGGATTAAAGCAAACTATGGTTGATGTTGATTTGACCATGCTGAGCGGTGATTACGCAATGTGCCGCGGCGGAATTACCTTGGCTCAAAACCTGCCGAACAATGATAAACCATCGCTAAAACACGGCGGCGGCAGACGTAATGTTTATCATCGTCAAATTCGCCAAAGCGGCGACAAAGAAAAAACAGCGCAGCTTCTTAACGGACTTGTTGCACCTGAACTGCATAAATATTATGAAGAAGAAGCTGATCATTTATTTACAATCGGCCACGAAAACGGACATTCTTTGGGCCCTGACAGCTCATATCAAACAGCTTTAGGACTATATCAGCACATTATTGAAGAACATAAAGCAAATTTGATTTCAGCTTCTATGATGCCTGAATATGTCAAAGTTGGCATCATCAGCGCCGAACAGCTGAAAAAAATATACACCACTTGGGTGGTTAAACGCCATCTGATGACTGCTTATCCGGCCAGTGGCGAAGCACATCGCGTGGCTGATTTAATTGAATATAACTATCTTACTGCCCATAAGGCTATTTATTTTGATGAAAACAAGCTTCTGCATATAAATTTTGAACAAATGCCGATTGTCTGCCGCCAAATGCTGGAAGACATTATAGATGTACAATTATCAAAATCTCCTGACTATGCCAAAAATTATGTGGAAAAATGGAATAATTGGAATGAATTATCACAATATATCGCCGATTTTAAACTAAAATTAGGAGTTAAACCGTATATTGAATTAGTAACGCACTTTTAAGGAATAAAATATGTGGACTATGCTAAAAAAACTTGGAGCCGGAGAATATTCGCTTAAAATAACTTTTTGGCTGTTCGGCTTAATGGGAATGCTGTTTTTTACAATAGCAACTCACATCACACACAGTGGGGCTTTGCGCTTAGTTTGCTATGGCAGAGTCTGCCCTCGCAGCATTTTGTTATATATTCTGAGCAATATTCCGAATTTGATGACCGGCAGTTCAGGACGCTTATCGGCTTTTGTTCCGCACTTGTTGGTTTGTTCGCTGTTTATATGCTATTTCATTATATTGATGCGCGGCTTATGGAAATGCGGCGACACCTATGAAGGCGCAAAATTTTGGACTGTTTGTGCTAAAACTGTCATCATATGCCTAGGCTTTTTAAGCTTAAAATCAATTATTTAGGAGTTGTAATGAAGAAAATTATCGGTTATTTGCTACTATTCTATTTAGCTTCATGCAGCGGTTTTGTTGCCGGCAATATCAGCAAAGAACGTAAGCATTTGTATGAATATAACAACAATCAAGAATATTGCGATAAAAATCCAAATCGCTGCGTTAATAATATTCCTTGGAGCTAATAAAATAAATCACTTCTAAAATCCTTAGATTTTTACTAAACTAAGGATTTTTTCATATACAAAGTTAATGACTGGAAGGTAGTAAAATATGCTATTGCTAGCTAATATGCTACACTATAATCATGAATAATAGTTCTCAACTTCCAGTCGTCCTTGAGCGTAAGCGCAGCAAACTGCCTCGAGGATTTAAATAAGCCTCAGTGAGATAAACTCCTTATGCGAATCTTGTGCTGATGGTGAAGCCTGCTGTATAGGAATAGAATTTTAATTAACATCCTAAACTTTCCGGTTTTATTTTTTTTTATAATATGCTAGTGTTCGGAACAATTTAATAAACCGGAGGACTATGATGAAAAAATTCAGCTGTATTTTATGTTCAATTGCAGTTTTACCCTGCGCCGCACAAGCAGATGGATTTGATTTCAGCCAATCCGGTTTAGCCGGCATATATTACGGTGTAATGCAAACCCGCCGCCAAAACAACTACGACAACCTGCCAAACCGTTTGGTTTACCGCCAAGACGGACGTTTTGAAGGAGCTTACACCTTTGCCGATAAAACTCGTTTAGGCGCACACGCAGACTATACTTTGGCTCTCAGGCAACACGACAAAGACTACAACGGCGGCGATTGGCGCTTTTATCCCTATGCTTTAGCCGAAAATCCTGCTTATGGTAAATTTACGGTCGGTTATTCTTATAATGCGGCGCGGCAGTTTCATATAGGCGCGCAAGACATCAGCTGGATAGGTATTCAAGACAGCAATCTGTCGAATTTTTTAACTGATGTCAACTGGTCTAATGGATTAAAGAAAACTAAATTTGCCACACCTAAATCCACCGCAATTATGGATGATGGACGCGCTGTAAAATTTGTTTATTTTACACCGATGTTCAGCAACACTAAATTTGGCTTCAGCTACACGCCGGAAAACGCCAGCCGACGCGGTATGGTCAGCCGCTATACCGATTATGAAACAAATGAAGACGGCTACACCGCCGCTATGCAAAACAAATGGGATATCGGTTCAGGCGATGTTTATACTTCTGCCGCTTATGGCGAATTTAACGGCACGGATAAAGAATGGGCTTTCGGTATACGCTGGATTTTGAACAATTTCAATATTTCAACTTCTTATAAAAAAGCTTATATTGATGGCAATAAAAACCCTATCACCACAATTTCCGACAATCCGTATCTGCCGGCATTGTTTGATAATTACCGTGAAGGACAATCTTGGGATTTCAGCGTCGGCTACAAATTTTTTGACCGTTTAAAAGTCAACTTCGCTTACTTGCACACAGAGGCAGAAAACACCCGCAACCGCGATGATTTATACGTTCAAGCCAACAGCTTTGAAGTCAATAAATATTTAGAATTATTCTTGATTAACGGCTATATCAATTCTAAAGGCACAGAACGCCAATCAGCCAATAACAACCGTGGCTATGCGATAATCAGCGGTATTGCCTTAAAGTATTAAAATGTCTGAAAAACTGCACTGTTTTGCACCGCTGGTTGATAAAAACACCAAATTTTTGGTAATCGGAACCATGCCCGGTGAAGCCTCGCTGCAAGCCGCAGAATATTATGCTTTTAAGCATAATGCTTTTTGGTCGATTATATTTAAGCTATCCGGCAAAAAAGCGCAAAATTACTCCGAAAAAATAAAATTATTGAAACAGCTTCGTATTGGTTTATGGGACAACCTGAAAGCCTGCGAACGCTTCGGCAGCTTAGACAGCAATATAAAAAACGCCGAACCGAATGATTTTGAAAGTTTATTGACCGAATTTTCCAACATTGAAAAGCTGCTGTTTAACGGACAGAAATCGTTTGCTTTTTTCAAAAAATATCATCAGCCTCTGCTGGAAAAATACAAATATGCGGTTTTACCCTCGACCAGTCCGGCCAACGCTCGGCTTTCAATAGAGCAAAAATTAGCTCTTTGGCAAAAGGAACTTATTTAAATTTCAACGCCACGGTGCAAGTGTTCAGCAGACAACCGCAAGCCTCTTTTGTTTCTTGGCGGCTCAAATGCCGGCGGGTTATAAATCCTTCATCACGGCTGTTATACTGTTCATTCAGATTATCAAACAACAGATAATTACGTAGATTATAAACCCCGTTAAAAGTTTTTTGCGCCGATAAATAAGAAGCTTCAAGCCCTAAAAAATTCGGAAAATTACGCCGCCAATCCGTCTGCGCCAATTTTTTGCACTCTTTTTTAGTCAAACGTGTAAACAATATGATATAGGCGCTTAAATTATCTGGATTATCAATTCGTTCGGCCAAAGTGTTATAAGCATTATAAAAGAAAATTTTTCCGCCGAAACGATTTGAAACATCATAGCTGTTTACAGTTTTTCTAATAGGAAAATCGTATGGCAGAATATTTTGCATCACCAATATATTTGCATCTAAAGACGGATATCTGCCTTTAAATGTTTCGGACATATTGCTGACAATCTGCGCTATATCGTTTTTTGTTTTCAAAATGTTATTATTTAAAAAAATATGAAAATAAGCAA
>ERZ1035032.1648-NODE-1648-length-13448-cov-4.451505_pt1 | contig 13448 bp, 10 predicted proteins | sample MGYA00520693_ERZ1035032 | MGnify/ENA primary metagenome ERZ1035032 (study PRJEB33766, sample SAMN09781740) | gut metagenome | biome: gut microbiome | host: Homo sapiens | place: Madagascar | study: EMG produced TPA metagenomics assembly of the PRJNA485056 data...
GAAATGCTCGAACATCCCCTGCTCATCCTCTTCCGATGCACTTTCCTCCCCTTCTTCGACGATAAGCCCATCCACCGCAGACTCTTCCTCCACGGGAAACATCAATTCCTGCTCCATTACTTTTTGCTGTCTGGTGATGAAAGATACAGAGTGACTTCAGAACCCATAGTAACAGACATTTCGCCCGCTGACGGAGTCTGTTTATATACTACGGCATCCAAAGAATCACTGTATGTATGGATGCTCTTGTCGAATCTGAGCCTTGCGACATTGAGGGAATTGTCATGGACGGCATCCACGGCCCTCATGTACTTCATTCCTGTAACATCCGGCACATATGTCTGGTTGTCAGCACCCAAACCGACTACCAAGTCAATCTCAGAGCCGCTGTCCACTGCCCTTCCAGGAGCGATTTCACGTCCCCTGTACAACTGTTTGAGGACATTGTTCGTCGCCATATCGTCGACATAGCGGAGCCTGCCGAGTACCAAGCCCTTGGACATCAGTTCAGCCTTGGCCTGGCGCATTGAAAATCCTACGAGATCCGGCATGGTGACCCTCTTGGGAACTACCGAGTTGATGGTCAGCTTGATCTGCCTGCCGAGCTTCACCCTGCTGCCGGCTTTCGGGAACTGCGCGAAAACAAGGCCGCGTCCCATTTTCCTCACATAGACAGAGTCCGTTACAATGATCCTGATGCCTGATTCAGCTGCGATATGCCCGGCATCAGCCACACTCATATTGGCAAAATCAGGAACCTCGATTTCCTGTCCGTGATGAGTACCTATCTTGAGAAAGAAATTGCTCGCAAAAACCAATGCCAGTACAGCAATGGCAGCTATCAGAAGGTTCTTTACAAACCAGTTCGAAAAAAATCCTTTAAAATCCATCTTTGCAGCGTCTGTTAAGCGTGACCGAATATAACCTCCATAATGCCCTCTGTCAGAAGCGCGATACCTATTATAGTCACTATTATACCCGTTATCCTGTTGATCCACAATATCGTACCCAACTTGAAATTCCGTCTCATCCGGCTGAAAATCCATGAGAAGAAGAACCAGTACAATGCGGAGCCGGCGCTCAATGCCAGAAGTATCGGAGCTACCCTGAAATCATGAGGTTCCAGTTCAATGCCGAAGAACGCGAAAAGAGCAAAAATCACAAGTATCGCCCCCGGATTGGAGATTCCCATGATGACTGCCTGGAAAAAGTCCTTCAGCGAATATGACGGCGTGGAATCTTCCTGTTTCATCTTGCGGAAAGGGTCCTTGAGCGCCAGGCTGCAACCGAGAAGCGTAACGATGATTCCGCCTCCTACCATTATAAGGGTGCTGTAGTCTTTCATGAACGCCTCGGCAATAGCCAATGCAAATATGGCGATTACGGCAAACAGCGTATCCACGAGACATGCCCCCAGACCGGCCAGAAAGCCTGATTTATGCCCTTCACTGAGTGATTTCTGTATAACGAGGATAGCAATCGGCCCCAATGGGACAGATGCACAGATTCCTATTATGAATCCCTTTAGAATATCTAGCAGCATACTGAATCAATCTAGCACCAAACATGCAAAGATAATAATTAAATTCATATCTTTGCCGAATGCTTTCAGTATATAACAATGAAAGCGCATTGAAATCATGAAAAATCAGAAAGTTCTTCTATCGATACTCGTACTTCTTTTCGTCGTACTGATGTCCGTACCATATCTGGTTCCGCATACAGGAGCATTGGCATTGTTCGGCCTCGTTCCGCTTCTCTGCATGGAGCGCATCGCAACATTGTCCGGAATGAAACGTGTCTGGATATGGCATTACACCGCATTTCTCCTGTGGAACGCGGTCACGACGTTCTGGGTATGCAACGCCACGATCGGCGGCGGAATCTTCGCATGCGTGGCCAATGCATTTCAGATGTCATTGATATTCGGGACTTTCCGCTGGAGCCGCAGGGTGCTGAAAGGGTCATTGCCATACATTTTCCTGGCTATGCTGTGGATTGCGTGGGAAAAATATTATCTGACCGTGGCGCAGATTTCCTGGCCGTGGCTGGTACTCGGAAACGCATTTGCCGGCACCGTCCCGCTCGCCCAATGGTACGAATATCTCGGCACGCTAGGCGGTTCGCTATGGATCTGGGCATGCAATCTGGGGCTGTTCGGCATAATGGTTTCTCTCTCCGACGGCAGCTGGTACAGGTTCAACGCCAAGGCAAAATCCGCAGCCGCAAGTTCATACGCCATAGTCCTGCTTGCGCCGGCAATAGTTTCAATGTCAATGTATTACTCTTATAAAGAGGACACCGCGCGCAAACTGGATGTCGCCATAATGCAGCCGAACATTGACCCTTACCATAAATTCCAGGCATTGACCCAGGATGAGCAGAACGCGATTCTGCAGGGGCAGATGGAATCGGTTCTGAAGAACCGCAATGCCGGGGATACGAGCATGCTGCTCATCCTCGCTCCGGAGACTTTCACCGGCGGCGTAGTGACAAATGATGTGGGCAGAAGCCGCACATATCGCAGGTTCAGAAGCTATCTGTCTGATCATCAGGACGTGAATTTACTGTTCGGCGCATCCTCATACAGTTATTTGTTCTCCGACAATGCACCTTCGGCAACGGCCCGCAATGTGGGCGAGGGCCAATGGGTGGAGTCGCACAATTCAGCATTGATAATAGACGGCAAGGACAATGCCGGGATTTATCACAAGTCCAAGCTGGTCGTAGGTGTGGAAATGACACCGTATCCGGCATTTTTCTGCAAAATCGACAATCTGCTTGGCGGCGTGATGGGAAGATGCATCGGCCAGGATGAAGTTTCGCTGCTGCATTGCGTTGCCAGCGACAGCACCGGACACATCACCAAAAGTGTTCCGCTCGGATGCGCAATCTGTTATGAATCCGTGTATCCCGAGCATTGCGCCGAATATGTGAGGGCAGGCGCGGAAGCATTGGTCGTAATCACGAATGACGCCTGGTGGGGAGATACGCCGGGGTACCGCCAGCACTTGAGATATTCGTCGCTGCGTGCCATCGAGACACGAAGAGACATTGCAAGGAGCGCCAACACTGGAATTTCGGCATTCATAAACCAGCGCGGCGACATCATCTCACACACGGCATGGTGGGAGCCGGCCGTACTGACGGGCAGCGTAAATCTCAATGATTCAGAGACTTTCTTCGTCCATCAGGGCGACATCATAGGGCGCATGTGCGCATTCTTCTCGATTCTGCTTCTTCTGGGAGTGGTAGTGCGTGCCAGAATCACGCGCCAAGGATAGAAGATATGGAAACCGGGGACGTGCGGCGCAATGTCAGACATGCCCAGCCGTCACGTTCTCTTTCACAAACGAGCTCCAGGCCATACTTCACGGCTTCCGCCATAATAGCCTCAACGTCAGTCGTATAGAAACCGCTCAACATCAGCAGTCCGCCGGCTTTCAATGAGCCTGCGTATGTGCGCAAATCCATGATGATGATGTTCCTGTGGATATTTGCCAGGAGGACATTGTACTTTCCCATCTGAAGGAGGGAGGCATCCCCGCAATAGGTTTCGACCTTACGTCCGACGCGGTTCAGACGGGCATTGTCATAGGCAGACTGCGCCGCAACTGCGTCAATGTCAATGCCGTACACCTTGGCAGCTCCCATTTTGGCTGCAAGGATGGCGAGCAATGCCGTGCCGCAGCCCATGTCCATCACGACATTGTCACGGATAAGGTCGGCATTGTCCAGCATCGACTGCATCATCATGTAGGTCGTTTCGTGGTGTCCGGTCCCGAACGCCATTTCAGGGCGCAGGCGGATGTTGTAACGGGTAGATGGCGTCGTCTTGTCTTCAGCTTGCTTTATCGTCACCTTACCGTCGACGACTATCGGCTGGAAAGTGCTCTCCCACTGCATGTTCCAGTTGTGGAACGGCACAGGGAGTGCTTCGAAAGATGTCTTGAACGGCAATCCGGAGAGCACGGCTTTAAGTGCCTGCCTGTCGAATTGCGGTTTCTGGATATAACATTTAACCACGTTGTCTTCCGTCAAGAAAGAGTCATACGGCAAGTCGGAGACCATCGCCTCCAAAATTTCCGCGTTCTCGTCCGTAAAGGGATCAATCGTTACCCTCACTTCTATATAATCGCTGCTGTCCATCGGCTCAAAATATAATGTGTGACTATTCCTTTGTTTCTTCGTTGACGAGGGCTTCGCCTCGCTTGGCGGCATTGCGGGCTTGGCGCTTGCGTTGTTTCTCGGCCTGACGCTCCTCGCGGGAGGTACGGTTCTGCTTGCGATTGTCAATGTACTGCTGCATCTTGGAACCGGTTTCCTCCTCAGTCTCAACCACTTCCGGAATCACTGCCAGCGAATCCATACGTGCGTTCAACATTGAATCCACAGGCGTATCATACGAAATCTGGAGAGAATCCAGCATCTTCATCTTGCCGCTGTCGAGCGAATCCAGCTTGATATCCGGGTCGTACCCCATGGACTTCTTGTCTGCTTCTATGGTATTCTTCATCGACTCGTTCTGACGCACCGCCAGATCCACACCCTTGGTAAAGATATTGTGTATCGAGCTGACAAGGTTCATCTGCAAGGTATCTATCTGGGCAGTAAATACAGGGACATTGGTACTCTTGTACTTGGCCTTTCCTATCCGGTACTTCCAATCGTCGAAACTACCGAAGATGTTGATGCCGAACCTGAACGGAATAGGCGATTTCAGCACGGAGACATGGTATTTGAATGTCTGGTCGAAATTCTGCATACCGCTCATTGCCAATGTATAACGGTCGATTTTCAGCACAAACGGGAAAATCTCCAGCTTGTTGTCGCTGATGAGTCCGCTCACGGACATGTCCGCCACCTTGCCGTTCTTCTTGTTCTTGAACATCAGCATCCGCGCCAATTTCCTGAACTCAGGACTTTCCTCCAGTACCACATTACGGCCGCTGATCTTCATGATGCCGCTCATGGAAGGAGTGATGAAATTCATATTGGTGTCCAATGAACTGGTCGCCGCCATCTCGCAATCAAGCATTCCCTTGAATGAAGTCAGCATCGGCATGATGGTATCCACCGCCGGGAAGAGCTGCACCACCTTGTCAGCAGTAATATCGGTGAGATTCAAGTCGAATCCGGCCTTGATATCCTTCTTGGTCTTGGTCGAATAGAAGCCTTCGAAGAAGATGTCACCCATATTCGAGGTAGCCAAGGTATTGGTCAGCTGAATGCACCGCTCCTTCATGGTCATATCCGACGCCAGCCAGGTAATCTTCAGGTCAGAATAGTCTACCTCATTGGCTTCCAGAGAGATATCGGCAATCAGATTGGCCGGGACGACTACCAGCGCGTATGTGCTGTCCTGGGCGGCCGCCTCATGCGAAGCAGACAATGCGGACAGATACTCGGCATCATCCATCGAAGAGTTATTGACCATCGCCTGCGGAGTATATTTCACTCCGGCACTGTAAGCCGTCAGCAATTCATTGGCATCAATCTTCTGCGACGTCAATTTCAAATCCAGTTTCAACGGCCCGTACCCCAGCAATGCACGTCTCACCCCGCTGAGGACTCCCCTCGCCGACAGGTCGGAATTGCCAGGTTTCAATGTAAAGTTCTCCAGTTTCACGACGTCGGTATTAAAGGTACCCTGCACATTTTCAATGACATTCCTGACAGGGAAATATGGGGTGATGACCATGCCGCTGTGTATATCCAGACCGCCTCTCATATCCCATTCTTTCAGATATTTGGCCAGTGTCTCATTCAGTTTCAGGTCCAGATCTTTCTTCCGGAAATCCTTCTCTGCAATGAAATCCGGAACCGGACGTCCCGCCATCTTGGCACGGATCATCTTCCTGAACAATGAATCACGCGGTGTTCCCGGATAGACTCTCTGCAATGAATCCAGCAGCATATTGCGTTTCTGGTTTCTTTCGAAGGCGGTCATACGTGCAGAGGCATTGAAATTCGCATCGCGGAAACCATAGCGGTTCACGCCTTCACGTGCGAATACACGGGAATTGGTGCTCGAAATGGACAATCTCGGCTCCAGCGTTTTTCCCCTGACGGCATGTGAGACATTGAAAATATTTTGCGAGCCTATAACACCGGCGAAGAGGGAATCCGAGCCGTTGAACAGCAGCTTCCCGACGGAAAGCATTGCCATCAGCGGGTGCTTTTCGCCCTTATGCTCGCCGGAATTTATCTGCGCGGCATTCTGAACCTCGGCATTGACTCCGGAAACGCTCACCTTGATATCCTTCCCGTATGTCGCGAACAAAGAGTCCACCTTGGCCGTAAGCGCCAGTATCTCAGTACCTTTCGGAATATTGCCGTCAATCTTGTTCCTGATGGTCTTGATGCCTATTTCAGGACCGCCTATCCAGGTGTCCAATGTATCCGCCTGTGATTTGAACACCACATTGCGGCTCCGCACATATCCGTCCAGCTTGGCCTTATAGAAATTGTACGGATTCATCTGGGACATGCGGATCTTGCCGGTGAGAATGGCATCCAGTTCTCCGGACACGCTATAACCGCAAGTGTCAGGCAGGAAAGCCATCATTTCGTCCAATGAAGCATAGGCTATGCCTTCCACATTCACGAGCGGGTCGTCACCTGCGGCATCGGACACCGTTCCGGTCACGTCCAGATCAAGGCCTCCGAAACTCATCGACACATTGTCAATGCTGACGTCAAGGCGTCCTGCATTGTCCGTCATCGCATTGATATCCAATGACATGCTTCCATCAGGAATACCGGGATATTTCACATTGGCCTTAGGCATGACCAGTTCGGCAATCAACTGCGGAAGCGATTCCCGGGCCGGATTATAGTAGCCGTCACACAATGCAGTAAGCGTCACCTTCGCATCGGTGTCCAAATCCGTGGCTTCCGGGAAGAAGTTCTTTCCGAAATACTGAATCAGGTCTTCCACGCGGCATTCATTGATGGAAATTTCTGATTTTATATAGGTGCTGTCAGCATAAAATGTAGCGCGGCCGTTTCCGGTCATTGAAATGGCGGCCACATCCGCCTCGAAGTCATGCAAAGTCACGTCCGGGACCTTTCCTCCAGCGATGCTTGCATGGCCTTTCAATCCGAGCGGCAGCATCACTCTGCCATAATCGCTCATACCGAGAAAGGCCTTGGCCCCGGCGTCGAATGCTATCATTTCATCCTTTTCATGGATACGGAGATGGTCCATGGCGAGTGCGACCGTGTCCGCCGGAAGACGTCCGGAAACAAACATCGTATCAATCTCCAGTCCAAGTTTGTTCGCAGATGCGGATTTATTGGTAAGTTTCCCATGGAAATGCATCTGTTTCAAGAATATAGCCGCATAAACCGTATCCTGGCAATCCGTATATACAATCTTCGGGGCTCCTGTAAGGCAGATTTTGTTCACTGTTATCGTCGGCAATGACAATGCGGTGGTATCTCCGTTGTCTTCAGTCGCAGATGTCTTCAGCACGTTCCAGTTGGCATTGCCGTCGCCATAGCTATGTGCGAAAAAATGCGGTTTGTCCAGGCTCGCCTCGTGGATGCGCACCCTGCCGACAAGGGCTGAAAGATAGTTTACCGACAATGTCATTTTTCTCACAGCAGCCAGAGTATCAACGGTTTCCGATCTTCCGGCATGGCGAAGAATACCATCTGCTCCGACGGAATCATATCTGGAATATCTGTCATGCGGATAGGTCACTATGAAGTCATTGACCTCAATGTTCAGGTTCGGGAAACTCTTGAGCACGGATGCCGAAATGTTTCCTATGTGGACATCGGCATCGACGTATTGGGGGATATATTTGTCGGCCATCCGCATCAGGAATGCCGGGTTAACCACGATATGCATCACAATCAGGAACGCCGCCCAAATTCCGGCGATTATTCCCAATGTTATTTTCAGCCAACGGAAACGCTTGTGTTTCAGTGGTTTCTTTTCAATATCCTCTTTCTTGTCCATGTCTTCTGAATCAAAAGTCCTTATCAACGTGCGGAAATTCCGCAAGGTCTACAAATATACAAATATAATAAAAAAAGGACCGAAACCATAATGGCCGGTCCTTGGATATATCTGTTTCAGATATAAGATTCTGTGCCAAGCTTACTGCTCGTCCTCAAGCTGCAGATGCTGTACGTAGATAGCCTTCTGAAGCTGCTCTCTTTTCCTGACAGATGGCTTTACAAAGTTCTTTCTCGCACGAAGTTCGCGGATAGCACCTGTTTTCTCGAATTTTCTCTTGAATCTCTTGAGAGCCCTCTCGATGTTCTCACCTTCCTTAAGTGGTACAATAATCATATCTGAATCACCTCCTTTTGTTTACAAATCTACTGAATCCGAATGAGTTACATGTTTGTTTCCGGATTTAGCGGGTGCAAAGATACAACAATTATCCGGATTGGCAACATTTCGGAGCTCTTTTCTGCCAGAATTTTTCAGATTACCCCAAAACATCGGACTTGAAAATCTTCATTCCGTCGGTCGCCTTGGCCTGGATATGGCGGACTCTGCGGTCACGGACATTGATTTCACCCGGATCTATCAGATACACAGGGGCATCCAGCGGCGCATATCTATAAAGACCGGCTGCAGGATAGACGCTGAGCGACGTCCCGACAATCAGAAGGAGATCCGCTTCCGATACGATGTCAATCGCCTTTTCAATCTTAGGCACAGGCTCTCCGAACCATACTATATGAGGGCGCAACTGATGTCCGTTCGGGGCCTTGTCTCCCAGATGTATTTCCCCGTAACCGATGTCAAAGACGGTCTTTTCGGAGAAGCCGTCCTCCTCATTGCAGCAGTTTTCCGGCCTTACCTTGGTGAGTTCGCCATGGAGATGCAGGACATTGGAACTGCCTGCGCGCTCATGGAGATTGTCCACATTCTGCGTAATGACATTGACATTGAACTTATCCTGGAGCGAAGCGATGGCGCGGTGTGCGTCATTGGGCCTCACCCCTTCGAGCTCGTGCCTCCTTATATTGTAGAAGTCGAGCATCAGGCCCGGATTCTGGTACCAGCCCTCGATGGACGCGACTTGCTGCGGGTCGTAATTGTCCCAAAGCCCGCCATTGTCCCTGAACGTACTGATTCCGCTTTCTGCGCTCACACCGGCGCCTGTCAAAACTACAAGCTTTTTCATTTTTCCTCCCCCTAAAAAAATAAACTACACTGATAATCAGTAGCTTATATCACATTGGTACAACTATGAATTATCTAAAGCATAGCAATACAAGATAGTACAGCTATTTTGTTTCTTGATTGGATGTGTACTTTCCGTCCTTTGCAGAAGCCTCCTCATTTTCTCTATATTCTCTGAGCTCCTGCTCCACCATGTCAAGGCGTTTTTTCAGTTCTTCTACTGATGGTAGTTTGTCTTTTATTTTAATTCCTTCATAAGTAGCCACACCCATAGGATTCTGTATGCTATCAAAAGCCCATTCAACTTTAGTTTGATCTTTTGACTTACAAAGCAGAAGGCCAATGGTAGGGTTATCTTCTGGTTGGCGAAGCAACTTATTGCATGCTGCTACATAAAAGTTCAGCTTACCTGCAAATTCAGGCTTGAAATCTACCACTTTCAATTCAATAACAACATAGCAACGAAGACGAATATGATAAAAAAGCAAGTCTGGGAAATATCCTTCATTGCCAACTACAAGTTCGGGCTGTCTGCCGACATAGGTAAATCCATTACCCAGTTCAAGCAAAAAGCGAGTTATGTCTTTTGCTATGGCATTCTCCAAATCTCGTTCATTGTATCCTCTCTCCAACATAAGAAAGTCAAGCCTGTATGGGTCTTTCAATACACTTGCTGCAAGTTGGCTTTGACATGTGGGCAGTTGAGAAGCAAAGTTAGTTATGGCTTTTCCTTGCTTGCCAAAATCACCATTGTCTATAACATCTTCCAATTCACGCTTGCTAAGCCCCTCATCTATTATGCGTGCCATATAGTAAAACGCTTCTTCTACAGATTTGCATTTTGACGTAAGCAGCAGGTGATGCTTCCAAGGAACGACCCCAAAGATTGGGAGCATGCCTCCATCATCAACAATAGAGGAGATTCTATCCAGGGAAACAAATTCCGCACCTAGTTGGTGCAATTTTATGGGGTTCTGATTTTCAGTCATTTGTAATATGGTTGTTATCAGCCATATAAAACTCATACCACCCTTTCATATAATAAAGGTTACGAGCCGAGAAACCTTTTACATCAGGATAGGCTTCTCTAAGGTCAAGGCTAAGTTGGTTGACAACCCCCGAACCCCATCTTGCCTCTGCTTGCTTTTGTACAATGTCGCGCCCCAAGAGCCAATTGAACTCCAAAGCTCCATAATTGGCTTGCAATGCCACACGACTGCGAACCGCTTGATAGCGACTTTTAATCTCTCGCAGCCATTCTATATATTCGTTATCTCCATGAAAATTTTTGGAGATGACGAAGTGAGGTTTATTATTATCTGTCATATTATTTTCTACACCTTAATGATTCGCTATTACACTTGATAATTGTCAACAGGCTTTCTAATGTGCAATTATCGTGCAGTCAGAAAGATAACGACTCCCAAAATTACAAATAAAACAGCATTGACAATCATGCTATATTTTAATTTTGTGTCAATCTTGTTCAGAGAGCTAGCGAACACTTCTGTTGCATCTGCAAGTTTATGAGATGCAGAGTTGGCTGACTCAATAATTGACTTTCTGTCTTTTTCAAAAGCTGCTGTCTTATGATTATAATCAGTTTCTATAGCTGCAATAAGCCCTTTTACTTCTGAAGTTAAAGTACCTAGTTGCGAAACATATTCAGATGTAGAACCATTCAAGCCATCAAAAGATTTGACTGTGTTTTCTACTTGTTTGCGAGCAGAGTCTATATTTTTAAGACCCTGTTCTAACTCTTTTAAAGAGTCATTGATTCTTTGGTCTATCATTTTGCTATGTATTTATTTACAATTTTATTAATTTCATTTGCATGGTCTTCCAATTGTATCGCCAACTGGATTTTACCCATGTATTCTTTGTCTTTTAATGCGTTATGCTCAATAAGCAATTTGGTAAACTCTCCTATCTGCGAGGACTTACCTTCGCTCATATACTGTTTGAATACCGCCTTATAGTCATTGTAGAGTTCTTCTTCCAACATATCGTTGTTTTCTTGTCCAAGATACAATATGCAAAAAACGTTGAGTAGGTTTAATACAGGATTCATTTCAGATACTGCTCGACGAATCAAACGAACAGCACCTTGAAGATGCTTTATGTTGTCCATTTGCGAGTCATTGTTTACTATCTCTGCATCTACAACCCTCATATATTTTCTGACAAGATCAAACCTTGTAATGTCACCTTCAGAATCCACATCAGTATCATCCTTCAACGAGAATGGCACATCTTGGTTTAATTTAGAATCATAGGTAACGAAACCTTCACGCGCATATTTTGAGTTGAAATAGTAGTAAATAAAGTCTTTGAGTTCTTCATTTGTTTCCTTCCAATCCTGTTTTGAACTGATAGCCATATTACAGAATTGCTCCATATCGAGAATACCTCTAGCCCGTTTGTCTGCTATACTTCTGTAAATAAAAGATGTAAGATGCTTTAAACAAGCCATAATGACACCTTCATTCTTTGCTATTTTTTTGACTTCATCTATCATTCTATCCGTTCTTTCTACAGAATAATATTTTCGATAGTAAAGTCTTAGATTCTCATAATATGCAGATTCGTCTTGACAGATAGTCGTGATACGGAATTTATGCTTAGAATCCGTAAAATCATCTATCAAGCCAATAATACACATCCTATAAATAGCTTTCTGTATTACATCTTTATATATAGCAGAACCATAATCATGAATATAGCTAAATCCACGACTGTTTTTTAGATTCCGAGCATTAGGTGTTGAAAATACTGGCAGATTTCTTGCGGAAAGATACCTGTTATATTCATCAAGAACCGATTCGCTTTCTTCATAAGAAACATAGTAGGTAAGTACTTTACCCTTATCATAACTATTGATAAACTTAACGATACCTTTAGAATTCGCAATCGTAGGGACGTCAATGTCAACGAATTCCTCATTGCTAATCTCGACTTGCAATTCATTCATCAGCAAATCCATAACAAAGAGTTCAAACTCCTCGCCAAGGAAGTTGCTGTCATAGAAGAATTTGTTGTTTATATAATCAGCAGAGAATTCATCCCATCCATTGGTTTTTACATTCTTCACCCAACACTTCTTCGGCGAATACATAATTGTTGCAAGAGCCATTTTCTTGTCTCTACCAGCACGACCTGCTTCTTGTACAAACGATTCTAATGAACCTGGGTAATTTAGGTGGAAAGTCATTCGCACATTTGACTTGTCAATACCCATACCAAAGGCTTTGGTGGCAACCATTATGTTAGTTTTTCCATTGAGAAAATCATCTTGGCATTTAGTATCGTCACCACCTTTATAAGTTGATATACTTCTAAAGCCTTCACGACGAAGAGTATTTTCAACAATAGGCACACTATTATGTACATAGCTTTTTTGTTCTTTGTTTGCACGCAGACAAAAAACTATACCTGCGGTATCTGTACTTGACTGATTATACCAATTTGATGCGACATCAATACTGAGATTTGTATTACGTATGCTTGTAATGACATTAGAGTCAGTCAGATTTTCTCTGGAAATAAATCGCTCTTTAATCTTTTCTATAGCATTATCATCTTGAATTTCTACAATCTTCTGGGTTGCATTATCAATAACCTCTTTAAGAGATTCTTCTTTAAGACTATCAACATCTCCTGATTTTTGAACATCTTCAGCATTAACTTCATAAACATTGTATTGAAGTTCAAGACGATTAGTATTCTCGTATCTTACAATGGCATCATCCTCTAAAGAATATGCGTTCGCCCCCGAAAGTTCACGTTCAACGTCTGCAAGCACGTCAAAGGATGCGGTTGCAGTAAGACCAAACAAAGAAATGTGGCAATCCTCGCCTTCTATTTTCTTTGGAAGGACATAATTAAATAGGTTCCTACCAAGGTGTAGATATGCCAATCGAAAATCATGCCCCCATTCTGACACACAGTGAACCTCGTCTATCACGCCATAGGCAAAATAGACGTTTGATTCGCGCATAGAACGTAACACTTCACGGAACCTGTGGATGCTTAAACGTTCAGGTGACAAGAACATTATTTGTACTTGTGACCCCGTCAATGCAGCTTCACGTTTTCTTCCTTCCGCAAAATCTTTGGTTATATCTCTATTTATATATGAAATACAATCGATACCAACCTTTTTCAAACCATCATACTGGTCTTTCATTAATCCTTTCAAAGGATCCACTACAAGAGTCACCGCTGGCTGCAACATAGCAGCAAGTTGAGGCTGACCCAAAAGGTCAACTTCTTTGTTTATAAGGATAGTATCTGAATG
>ERZ1035032.1655-NODE-1655-length-13412-cov-10.426895_pt1 | contig 13412 bp, 18 predicted proteins | sample MGYA00520693_ERZ1035032 | MGnify/ENA primary metagenome ERZ1035032 (study PRJEB33766, sample SAMN09781740) | gut metagenome | biome: gut microbiome | host: Homo sapiens | place: Madagascar | study: EMG produced TPA metagenomics assembly of the PRJNA485056 data...
AGTGTACTTATATATCAACAAAAAACTGCAATCCATAATAGCACACCAGTTCGCCATTTCAACCCCCAGGTTACTTTCGTCGTAACGCCAGGGCACACGTGGTATATGTTTGACCCCAGCTATTGCGATGCCTAATTGCCTAAATTTCACATCGTTTTTTCTGCTATTTTGTCTGTTGCCTAACTGCCTAAAACGTGCTATAATATAGATAGTGGAAAGGGAAGGCGCTTTCCAAACCATGGCGGACGGAATCCGTTATGAGACCAAAACTATTAGGAGGAAGACTGAAATGATTAAGCTGTACGCTTGGAATCAAGGTTGGGTTATGGGCTTGCGCCGGGGAAAAGTGGTGTATACACAGCACAAAGAGGGGGCAAAGGCGCACGACGAATACCACAAGGTACTACAGGAAGCCACAAGGATTCTAGGCTGGGACTGCTTGTAAGAACACATCAACCATTATAAGGGAGGACAACATTATGTTTAATCACACCAACACCAACACCACCAAACGCCGATATTACGCGCTGCGCTGGAAGCCCGAGCAGGCATTCCAATATGATTATGGCTCAATATCGATGTGGGGCACACAGATCGCGTCTGTTATCGCCTTTGATACACAGCTTGCGCGAGACACCTTTGTGGCGGCTAGCCCGTATCACGAAAAAATCGCAGCGCGCGATATCAGGAAATTTGCGCTGATTGTAAGCGGGAGGGAGGACGACTAATGTTGATTTTTGACAGGCAGACGCTGGAAGCCCTAAAGGAAAAAGGCTACGCGTACATCGCCGCAGTCACGAAGATAGTACGGCAATACAAGTATTACAACGTACAGCTGATCGACGATGTGATTGAAAACGGTTGCAAATGGATAGGCTCTATCGAAACACGCATCCCCGAGAAGAAAATAGACTGGAATAAGACAATAAGGAAAGGTGATATAAAATGCTGAGACGCTGCGATTACATATATCTGCTGCACATGGTCAGTGCAAGAATGGGAACCGCTGTTCTAACCGAGGAAAAGAACGCACTGGACGACATTTTTAGCAGAATCCTGCTTGAGCTTATCGGGGAGGAAAAGCAATGATTACCATAAAGATGGACGACGGCTGCACATACAAGATAGACATGAACCCCGCAGACGGTCGGAAGATGATTATAAACGGAGCCGCCCGAATGTGCGCCTCGATTGAAAAAAAGCTGGATGAAGAATATTGCTTGATACAGCACGACATTCAGCGCTTGAATGACCTATACGATGTGCTCCAAGATGTGATGTTTAATGTGGGACTACGACATGACAAGGGCACATACGCAGTTAACGGGAAGCGCTTTAGCGGTTACATACTGACCGATAGAAAGGAGCGTATTGACTAATGGCTAAACAGCGTCCTCCGATTATGGGCGCTGACCGTGGAGTAGACTATAAAGCCTACTCCGCGGCGCGTTCCATCTTGAGAAAGCGCCTTGAGCGCCTTGTGGCAAAATTCCCGGACAACACGCGCGCTGTGTCAATTCTGCGAATGCTTAAAACAAAAATGACCACAAAAGATGTTAGAGCGATGAACGACGACGCGAAAGCGCGCGCTGTTAGCAAGATAGAAGGCTGGTTAACAGTGGGCAGTCTATCCCTAACGGGCGTGCGTGCTCAAACGGTTAAGGCACTTGCCACAATGGCGGAGCATGGATACACAGGCTTAACCGCAGACGACTTATACAAGTGGGGAAAAGCAGCGAAACTTGCGCAAGCCGCGGCAGCGTCTAAACTGCTTAAGTATGAAACGGCGCTAGCGAGCATCCGCAGTCAACCCGAGGATATCATGGACGCATCGCTCAACGAGCTAAATAAAATCCATGACTCTAAAATCCCCGACGCGCAGTCTAAAGCAGAAAGCAAGGCGATACTTGAAAAGCTTATTAAGCTGATAAAGGACGGTGAATAAAGTGACAATGCGAGTTATCCCGGCCCGAGACTGGTATCCGGGAAACGGGTTTGACACAGTGCAGAAGCAGGACGGATACAGGCGCAAGCACAAAAGAAAGTACGTTGACCATATCGCAGCGTTTGACATAGAAACTAGCCGTCTGGCGGAAATCGATCAATCGATCATGTACATATGGCAGATGTGCATAGACGATTGCGTTATCATGGGCAGGACGTGGGACGAATTTTTGACGATACTTGATAGGATTCGTCGCGTCCTGCCGAACGGGCACACGCTAGTTATATGGGTTCACAATCTCTCGTATGAATTTCAGTTTTTGCGCGGAATATACCACTTTACGCCGGATGAAGTCTTTTGTGTGGAAAGCAGAAAAGTACTTAAATGCACGATGTTTGACGAAGCTTTTGAATTCAGGTGCAGCTATCTACAGACCGGAATGTCGTTAGACGTTTTTACAAAGTCTATGGGGGCAGCGCATCAAAAGCTGAGCGGCGAAGATTTCGATTATGACAAGGTTCGGTTCCCTTGGACGAAACTCACGCAGAAGGAAATAGAATACTGTTATAACGATGTTTGCGGTTTGTGCGAGGCGATGAAAATCGAGATGGAGCGAGACGGCGACACACTATATAGCATCCCCCTTACAAGTACAGGATACGCGCGACGTGATGCAAAGCGGGCAATGTCTGGCCTACCACACGACGACTACAGAATAGATATTTCCATATATAAGGCATTGCGAGAAGCCTTTAGAGGGGGGAATACGCACGCAAACCGTTTTTACAGTGGTTGGATTATCGAAGATGTAAAGAGCGCAGACCGCGTAAGTAGCTATCCCGACGTTCTATGTAACTGTGACTATCCTGTGGGCACCTGGCGGGAAGACTGCCTTGCAGATGAGGAAGACATAGAGCTATACATAAGGCGCGGCAAGGCGCTTCTTCTGCGGGTTCGGCTAACCAGCGTGCGGCTGCGAGATGAAAGCTGGGGATGTCCCTATCTTACATACGACAAAGGCAGACACATAACAGGCGAACAGCTTGACAACGGGAGAATACTCGAAGCTGACACATACGAAACAACCATCACAGATATTGACTATCAGATAATAAAGGAAGAATACGAATGGGACGACTTGCAAGTGCTGGATAGCTGGTTTAACTACTATGGAAAACTTCCGAGCCGTTTTACAGACTGCATCCGCAAATACTACGACGACAAAACACGCCTTAAAAACGTGAGCGGTCATGAATTGTTTTACGCGCTAGCTAAAGCGAAGCTGAATAGCCTTTATGGTATGTGTGCGCAAGACCCGTGCAAACCCGACATAGAATACATCGACGCAGGGAAGCCCATCAGCGATAGTGTATTTGATTACTATCCCGTGGCGGACATTCCGCTCGACGAAGCACTATCGAAGCACAATAAAAGTGTATGGTTGCCATACTGCTGGGGCGTGTGGACAACAGCCTGGGCTCGGCTCCGTCTGGAAGAAGGAATTCGACTAGCTGGTGAAAGTTTCGTGTACTGTGACACAGACAGCGTTAAGTACACAGGTGAAATTGACTGGACAGAGTTTAACAAGGCGCGGATTACAGATAGCACAGCGAGCGGTTCAACCGCTTTAGACCCCGCAGGTGAGCGCCACTACATGGGAGTGTTTGAGCAGGAGCGCGGCTATGAGCGGTTTATAACATATGGTGCGAAAAAGTATGCTTTTGAACAGGGGGGAAAGCTCGGATTGACAATATCCGGAGTAAGTAAGAAAACCGGCGCTAAAGAGCTCGGGAAGCTGGAGAATTTCAAGTACGGCTTCCGATTCACCATAGCGGGCGGTCTGGAAAGTGTATACAACGATGAAGATTACGGAGAATACACTATCGACGGTCGCGCAATCCATATCACGCGCAACGTGTGTCTGCGTCCGTCCAGCTACACACTCTCCCTTGCGGACGACTACTCTTCTCTGTTGGTAGAATTAACAATAAATAAACACTTCAGAGACGAGTTACGTGCTATAATAGATGTAGGGCAAAAAGCCCGAACGAAGAAAGGAAGTAGAAAGAAATGAAGAAGATTATCACATCGAGCCCGAACCTGACCATCGCTCAGACCACAACCATGATGATTGCTCCGACGGTTAACATCAAGAGCATTCCTGGCGAGGTTATCAAGGTTGACGCGTGGATACGAATGCACGACACCGACAACGACCGAGACGTTCTTGTTATCAAAGACCCTGAAGGCGTTTGCTATGGCACTATAAGTAACGTGTTCATTGACGCTTTCCTGACCGCAGCAGAGGTGCTCGGCGCCATGGAAGGTCAGTCTATCACTGTGGTTAAGGCTACTAGCAAGTCAGGAAGAGACTACTTCAGCCTAATGATTAACTAACCGACATAGAGCAGACAACAGTCTGCTCTTTATTATAGGTGATATTTATGTATATATATAATGACCTCGGTTATATCGATATGGAAAAAATAATAGATATGAAGGAAACTTTTATTTTTGTGACCGCAGGGCGCGGAACGGGAAAAACATACGGAGCGTTAGAGACGGTTATTAAGCGCAACATTCCAACACTGTTTTTGCGCCGGACACAGGCTCAGCTTGACACAATAAACAAGCGCGATTTTGCTCCGATTAAACCAGTATGCGACGATAACAATATAGATTTTGCTTGTGAATCTATAAATAAAAATTGCGCGGGTTATTATATAGGCGAAAGTAAAACGCCACTGATTATAACGGCGGCGCTCTCAACTCTTTCAAACTTGCGCGGTTTTGATGCTTCCGATAGGGAAATAATTATATACGACGAATTTATTCCTGAAAGACACGAAAAAGCAATCCGAAACGAATCGGACGCGTTCCTGAATGCTTATGAGACAATAAACAGAAACAGAGAGCTTAAGGGGAAGCCGCCTGTTAAAGTTGTCTGCCTTGCAAACTCGAACGATATCATGAACCCGATTTATACAGGGTTGAGACTTATCGACACTGCGGCTAAAATGCTGGAAAACCGAACGGAAGTCTATCGCGATAACAAGCGGGGTCTTGCGCTTATTATGCCGCAGCACAGCCCTATCAGTGATAGCAAGCAGCAGACGGCACTATACAGACTAGCGGGAGACGGCGATTTTGCAGACATGGCGCTTAAAAACGTTTTTGCAAACGCTCAGTCAGAATTTATTGCGAAAAAGCCGCTGATAGAATACAGGCTAAAATATCAAGTGGGAGAACTGTGTATATACAAACATAAAAGCAATGGCACATATTACGCTAGTCTACACGCAAGTGGAACACCCGAAAAGAGATATCCATCGAGCGAGGAAGGCTACAGTATGGCAAGGCGAGAAATCGCGACTACAGCAGTGCAATATTATAGGCAAAAAATTTATTTTGAAAATATTTACTCACAGGCATTGTTTTTTAAGGTGTTTATATGATATAATATAGATGTGGCGGGAGTGCAAGATCACGCTCGGAAGGCGGCACGCGGTCTCGATCAGACCATGACCCCGCCACATTTGTTATGATTTCATTAGTAGGAGGGGATATTATGGAAGAGATTGTAACCATTATTTCGAACATTGGGTTTCCGGCGGCGCTGTGCGTTATTATGCTAAGGTACATGATAGCTCAGCGAGACGCGCACAAGGCGGAAAGTAATGCGTATAGGCAGGCGATTGACGCTAACACAACGGCAATCGCGGCGCTTACCACATGGCTACAGGCAAAGGAGGATAAACATAATGATTGATAAATGTTTGGATGTAAATAAATATCGTGACTGGCTGGTGAAGCAGGCGGAGGACGGAGCGCAGTATTGGTACGGCGCTGTATATCAGCGGGCGTCAGCGCAGCTACTTCTGCAGAAGTCGCGGCAGTATCCAGAGCACTATAAATCTAACCGCATGAGTAAGTACAACAGTGACGTTCGGCGAGGGGTGTTCGTCGGCGATTGCGTCAACGGCTCGGTAAAGGGCGCAATCTGGACAGACCTCGGCACGCATGCCATTAAGTATAAGTCACACGGTTGCCCTGACACTAACGCGGACGGTTTTTATAAACTGTGCGCAAACGCCTGCAAGCACGGCTCTATTGATAGTGTCCCCGACGCGCCTGGCATCCTGCTACACAAAAGTGGGCATGTGGGCGTGACTATCGGAGATGGAAAAGCTGTGGAATTCCGCGGCTTTAATTACGGATGCGTCATAACCAAAATCCGCGACCGAGGTTGGAAAGAATGGGCGTATATGCCGTGGGTTGACTATGACGCAGCTACTGACGTAAAACCCGCCGAACCCGCGGAAGCGGAACCCGCAGGCAAAGTCTGGAAAACTACAGGCAATGTCTGGGCGCGGTCGTATCCTATGGTAGCTGCTGATAATAAAATGCAGGTTATCAGAAATGGCGCTGTTGTTGATGTGATTAAGCCTTGTGACGGTTGGATGCTTATAAGAACAGCAGACGGAAAGCTCGCTTATGTAAGCAAAAAGTATTTGAGGGAGGAATAATTATGAAAGCCGAAGACATTTTGACGTTGGTTAGGGCGGGATTTACGAGGTCTGACCTGTCAGCGCTGGGCGTGACGGTTGGAACCCCTGCTGTTAAACAGGAAGAACCCGCGGTTAAACAGGCGGAACCGCCTGCGGAAAAACCTGCTGTGAAGAAGGAGGATGCGCCGGTTGATATTGCGGCGATTGTGTCGCAGGCTGTGGCGGCAACCGTTGGAGAGATGCAGCGGAACAATATGCTCGGCGCACAGCAGCCGAAGCAGGAAACAGTTGATGACATACTGGCGCAGATTATCGCGCCTACAGGAGGTGCTAACTAATGGCTGTTAATAACCTGACTTTTAACCAGCTTGCCACCGTGCTTAACGGCATTGTTGGTCAGGCTACGGGAACCGGAGCAATTGCGCCGACGAACACGGCGGAGTTTGTGTCGGTTGCACAGACTGCGCTCAAGGCGGGATACGACCCTGTTATTAACGCAGTGTCGCAGGTGCTAAGCAAGACGATTTTCGCGGCTCGTCCGTATACGCGGAAATTCCGTGGTCTGGAAGTCGATAATCAGAGATACGGCAATATCGTCCGAAAGATCACCACGATTGACAAGCCGTTCGAGGACGACGACCGAATGTCTCTGACTGACGGCAGCAGCGTTGACCAGTACACAGTCAATAAACCCGAGGTGGTTCAAACCAATTTCTATGGGGCGAACACCTGGCAGAAGTCGATGACTATTTTCCGAGATCAGCTTGACTCTGCGTTTTCGGGCCCTGACGAATTTTCTCGGTTTATCTCTATGGTCATGACGAACGCGGATGATATGATAGCTCAGGCTCATGAAGCGACGGCAAGAGCTACTATCGGAAACTTTGTTGCAGGTAAGGTCACGGCGGATACGACGAGCGTTATACATCTCCTGACGGAATATAACGCGCTGACCGGCGCTGAATACACAGCGACGACTATCTATCAGCCTGCCAATTTCGTTCCGTTTATGCGCTGGGTCGCTAGCCGCGTCAATAGCCTGTGTGCATGGCTTACTGAGCGAACGTCGAAATACCACCTCAATATCAAGGATAAAACGGTTATGCGTCACACTCCGAAGGCCGATCAGCGTATTTACATGTATAATCCTGCGCTTGAGCAGATTAATACGATGGTCAAATCCAACACGTTTAACGATCAGTATTTGAACATCGCATACACCGAGGGCGTTAACTACTGGCAGGCGGTCAACACGCCCGATCAGATACAAGCCACGCCCGTTTATCTTAACGTAGCGGACGGCACGCTGACCACGGCGGAGGAAGCTGTTACGGTTGACAAGGTTTTCGGAGTGATAGCTGACCGAGATGCTATGGGTTACACCATTGTTAATCAGTGGTCGTCCCCGACCCCGTTCAACGCAAAGGGCGGTTATTCCAACGTATTCTGGCACTTTACGGACAGATATTGGAATGATTTCATGGAAAACGGAATCATTCTTCTGCTCGACTAATGTTTATGTGGGAGGTATAGTATGAAGGCCTATCTTTATAACTGTATAAAAAGACGGGAGTCTACTATGCCTCCTGCTGCGCCGAAGGATATGCCGAACGGGCAAAAATTCTATCGCGCATGGATTGAAAGAGACTGCCGACTTAAGCAGGATGTTTCTATCGTCAACCCTATTTTTGTCATATCGGACAAAAAGAATATTTTCCCGCAGTCGCCCGAAGAAACGAACGTGTACACGTTTAACTACATATATGTTCCGAAGCTGGGGCGCGGATATTGGATTGCCGACTGGACATACACGCCGGGTGCATGGGAAGCGGCTTGCAGTGTTGATGTACTGGGCAGCTTCCCTCTTCCTGTGCGCCAGATGTATATAACGCGTGCGTCCGACGAATTTGACACGAAAATACGAGATGCAGCGCCGCTTATTACAAGTGAAACGTCAGCAGGAACATATAGCTGGGCATGGCCTTTTGCGGGCACTGTGTCTGAAGGACGTTTTGTTGTCGGCATTATTGGCAAGTCGGGCGGGCAGTTTGGTGCTGTGACATATTACGTAATGACTAGCGCGCAAATTTTGCAGCTGATGTATAGCCTGATGGGCGATACTGGTTATTTGGATATAAGCACGTCGGAAATCAGTAACGGGCTTCAGCGAGGGCTTATAAATCCAATACAGTATATAGCATCCTGTATGTGGGTTCCATGGGTTCCCGACGTAACGTCTACGGTACAGTCTATCGATTGTGGTTGGTGGACGTTTAACGTAAGCGCGGGCATTATGTCAACGCCACTTAAGCAGATAGCGTTCACCACAAAAACGTTTGATATGCATCCGCAGATTAATACTATAGGTCAGTGGCTTATGCAAGCGCCGTATAGCAGCGTCCGCATCTTTTGTCCGCCATGGGGTTTGATCGATGTGCCAATAAACACGTTCGATATTGACGCGTTTGTGCGCGCTGGAAAAAAACCCGCTGTTGGTATACAGTGCTTCGCGGATGCAATATCTGGTCAGGCAACACTTGACTTGTCTGTAATGGGATATCATAATGGAACGTATGTGACGCGGGGGCAGTTTGCGTATATGACCACACAGCTAGGGATAACTATCCCGTTGGCACAGGCTACGCAGAACGCTTATACGGCTGCTGTGTCTATGGGAAGTAATGTTTCAAGCGCAATAAACGATAGTGCTTCGGGTGGACGTGCTATAACAGGATCGCCGGCTATCGATAGGTTTATACAGCAGACAAGCGGACGTATCGCCGGAAAAATAGCTGAAATCGCCGGGAACGTGAAGGAGTATGTAACGGCGGGCGCAGCGGCGGCAGCACAGTGCATAGGCGCTAACACACCACTTGTTAACGTTGTGTCGGCGGCGGGCAGCTATCTTAACGTTGGTAGAAGCTGGGCAATGTCTTCAATATTTTCGCTTGTTAAGCCCGTGGACAACGAGCACATAGGCAGACCCCTTTGCAAAAAGGATTATCTTCAGAATCATTCAGGGTTTGTAAAAGTTATGAATCCGGAATATACTGCCACACAGACGGCGACTCCGCCCACGGCAGCGGAAATCAGTATGTATGAACAGGCGCTTGCGGACGGAATATTTATAGAAGGATGGTTATAAATGGATAGAAAAACGCCGCTGGGTTTGTCGCTGTTTGCGAGAAGATGTCGAGATGAAGGCGTGCTATATTGGTACGCGTGTCAGTATCAGATAAGGACACAGGCGCTTCTTGATAGAAAATCAACAGGAAACCATGCGTGGTGGTATAACGCAACTGTTCCGTGGGGCGGCAGTCAAACAAATTTACAATGGTGCCAAACCACAATATCAGATACGGGAAGGGCTTGCGATTGTGTGGGTCTGGCGCTGGCTTATGCATGGTGGGCGCTAGACGATGACCCTATCACATGGCACTATCAGGCTAACGGCGCATCAGACTACAGCGCTAACCAGTCGTTCAACGCGGCTAGCGTTAAGGGCGACATATCGACAATTCCCGAAGTCGTTGGGCTAGGCCTGTGGCAGGAGGGACACGTCGGAATTTATCTGGGCGGCGGAATGACGATCGAATCGAGCTATGGCACGGATTATCTCACTGGACAAAAGGTGCGCGGGGTTTTTATGGGAAAGCTCGGCAAGGGAACTAAATGGTCAAACTGGTTCCAATGGGCATGGCTTGATTATCCAAATGACAAAAGCTGGATTGTGAAGAACGAACCGCTTACAGATTCGGAAATGAAAAGTAACGCTTTCGTATTTGCATCTTATATGCTCGGGCACGGCTGGACGCTGGAATCTATCTGCGGAATGCTGGGAAATATCCAGTCTGAAAGTCGTGTTAACCCCGGCGCGTGGCAAAACTATGTTAACCCGTTTCCTAACCCTGCGGATTCTGTGGGTTATGGGTTGACGCAATGGACACCGTACACAAAGTATACTGACTGGGCAGGCGCTGATTATGCGTCGGGCAATAAACAGTGCGATAGAATAATACATGAGCGCGATAACGGGCTACAGTTTTATTCGACACAAGCGTTTCCTATGACGTTCGCTGAATTTTCACAGTCAACGCGCGAACCCGGATATCTGGCGCAGGCGTTTTTGTACAATTACGAAAGACCGGCGCTTCCTGATGCGCGGACGAGGGCGGCGCAGGCGCGAGCGTGGTATGACTACTTTAATAAGTATCCCGCCCCGTTTACGCCGACATACAATATTCCTATTTGGTTATTGGCTTATAAGGGAGGTGGAAAGCATGCAGCCTATAGGTTATAATGACTTAAACGTTATCTATTCGCAAGGATATCCGAGTACTATTAAGGCGTGTAACACAGCGCTCAGTAACTATTTCAAGAGATATCTTTTGCAGAGGGCGATAAACGTTTTTACGTTCGAGGGTGTTCCTGATACCTGGGATATAGATTATTTCCGGTACTGCCTTTTCGGATATGGCTATGTGGCGATAATCAATACGGACAAATTCGGGGTTATTCCGCAACATTGCGGCTTGTCAGGCTATAACGTGTTTTACAGACCCCGGCGAGTGGTGGTAAGTAACCCGCTTATAAATGGGACACTTCAACCGCTTATCGGGACACAGTGTGCGCTTATCAAGATGCAACCTGACTATGGTTCCATCATGGATACTGTGCAATACTACGCTGATATGCTTGCCACTGCAAGTGAGACGCTTGCTATCAATATATATAATAGTAAGTTGTCCTATGTGTTCGGCGCGGATGGTAAGGCAACTGCGGAAACGTTCAAGAAACTTTATGACAAGATAAGCAGCGGAGAGCCCGCGGCAGTTGTGTCTAAAGATTTGTTTGACGATAGCGGAAAACCTAAATGGACGATGTTCCAACAGTCAGTCGGACAAAACTACATTGGTGATAGGCTTCTTAATGATATGAGGTCTATAATAAATATGTTCGATAATGAAATCGGAATACCAAACGCAAACACGACGAAGCGTGAGCGCCTTATAACAGATGAAGTAAACGCGAACAACGTTGAAACCTACACTTTGTCTGATTTGTGGCTTAAGACGATACGTCAGGGTGTGGATGTGGCAAACAGGCTGTTTGGTTTGTCTATCAAGGTTGACTATACGTTCGAGCCGCTGGGAGGTGATGATAATGCCGGCGAATCTGACTCTCTGTGGAATATATAGCTGGGATAATACGATTTTCGAAGGCTTGACGGTTCCTGCAACTGTAGAACGTGATGCTCTTGTGAACAACATACTATTGGAGTGCTCGGAGCTTGAAGTGTTGTATCCAGACCCTGACTTTTTGAAGATCGCTATAGGCTCGTGGGCTTCTGCGCGTCAAGCCGCGTGGAAGCACTATGCGAAACTTGAGGAAGTCGAGTATAGCCCGATTGAAAATACTGACAAGTACGAAGATCATACAGTGACCGATTCGGAAACTGAGTCTGGAACTATCGACGAAAGCGGGCAGCAGACGACCGGCGTTAACCAGCAGGATAGCACGTCTGGACACAGCTTGACGGGTGTAACCCGCACGCAGCAGGGAAACAACACCGATAGTGTTTCAGCGTTTGACACGGAAAGTTTTAGTAACAAAAATAAACAGACTAGCGACGTGGACGAAAATTCGGATACCAACTATTCCGCGTCGAGCGATAGCAAGATTGCACGCACGGATACGACGGCACATAATACGGATACAAGTACCAATAAGCACAGAAACTTTACGCATAGGGAGACTGTTCACGCACATGGTAATATAGGCGTGACAACCAACCAGCAAATGATGACGCAGGAAGTTGAATTCTGGAAATGGGATTTTATAAAGCAAATCTCGAACGAGTTTCGGCAGCGGTTCTGTGTGTCGGTTTATTAAGGAGGGATATTATGGGATTTTTTAACAACTGGCCATTCTCGAATCTGCACAATCTGAATCTTGACTGGATTGTCAAGGAAATGAAGGCAATCAAGGAAGAGTGCGCGAGAATCTGGGAACGCGTAAAACCGCTTCCGGGTGGCGACCCTTCAACGGTTACAGCTGCACAGGCATATGGCGCGGCGACATATGCGCGGCAGGCTGCGGAACAGGCGGGACAGGAAGCGGATAACGCTAGTAACCGTGTGGCGGCGCATATCGATAACAAAAATAACCCACACGCCGTGACCGCCGCACAGGTCGGCGCTGAACCCGCGTTCACACTTCTTGATGTGGCAAAGGGCGGAACGGGCGGATATAATCCCGCTACTGCGCGTGCTTCGCTGGACGCTCGAAAAGACTTCACAATCCTTCCTGTAAGTGACGGCGGAACGGGAAGCAGTACTCCCGCGGGCGCGCGGAGCGCAATAGGCGCACTCGGGTTTTCTAAAAACCAAACCGGCGATTTGAATACGGGCGCGTCTGATACGTCAGGTTGGATTACTTACTCGGTTGGGGGTGCAGAAAAATGTAAGCTCGATTTATCAACCGATGGTAAATTGTTGGTTGGACAAAAAACCGCTCTTGTCACTGGTGACGCTGTGCCGTATACTAACCATGGTAACACTCTGAGCGCTGATAGCTGGCTTGACAATAACGCATTCACGTTTGTTGTAAGAGAGGGCGGGAACGATGCTTGCATGATTTCCGTATATAAGGCTGGAGGGATAACCGCAAACGGGCAAATGATTCCTACGCTCGGAGGACGTATTCAAACTGGTGCACTGTGGGCAGGTACTGCGGGTGCAGAGTTGACATTTCCGAATGCGTTTACTGGTGACCCCTTTGTAACTGTGTCGTGCAGCGAAATGGCGAATGTTGCGGTTACAAATGTAACATCTACAGGGTGCACTATTACTAGCTCCGTTGATGGTAATATAGTTAGGTGGATAGCAATTCAGCCATAAACATATAGACTCATAAGAGTATGGTTATGCCATACTCTTTTTATTTGTATAAGTACCATC
>ERZ1035032.1663-NODE-1663-length-13375-cov-4.484985_pt1 | contig 13375 bp, 11 predicted proteins | sample MGYA00520693_ERZ1035032 | MGnify/ENA primary metagenome ERZ1035032 (study PRJEB33766, sample SAMN09781740) | gut metagenome | biome: gut microbiome | host: Homo sapiens | place: Madagascar | study: EMG produced TPA metagenomics assembly of the PRJNA485056 data...
TAATAGCAGTCTCTGTCATATTTTTACACCGTATCCATAAATGTTTTTTCTATTTTGCTAAACAAGATAACTCCAATTGCAAGAACCAGTATTGTTACCCCCCAGCTTATCCACCAATATCCCCAATAGAAATTACCAGATCCTATAACTACGTTTCTCCAGCATTCCATAATTGGAGACATGGGATTAAGCATATAAATCTTCATAAACTTTTGCGGAATCAGTTCTGCCGTATACACAACCGGGGTTGCATACATCCATAATTGCACTCCAAAGCCTACCAAAATAACTAAATCTCTGTATTTAGTAGTTAATGCTGCAATAATTATACCAAAGCCTAGCCCCAGTATTCCCGTTTGAAGAATTAGTATCGGAATCATCAATAATTTCGGTCCGAGATTGAAATGTGTACCTGTAATAGAATATCCAATCATGATTACAATTAGTAATCCAAATTGTATAATCAAATCCAACATTCCGGTAAGCACTGCCGAAATTGGCATAACCAATCTGGGGAAATACACTTTTCCCATTATACCTGCATTTGCTGTAAATGTATTTGATGTTTCTCTCAAACACGCCGCAAAAAAGGACCATAACGAGTTGCTGCATAAATAAAATACAAAATTAGGAACACCTGCTGTAGACAGTCCAGCCAATCCACCAAATACAAATGCATACAATGTTACAGTTACCAAAGGATTAAATATCAGCCACAAAGGCCCTAAAATCGTCTGTTTGTAACGTGTTGTATAATTTCTTTTGAAAAAGAGCCAAATCAAATCTTTATAATGATATAATTCCTTCAAATCTATATCAAACCACCCGGTTTTTGCCTTAATATGTGTTGTATATTCCACTGCTTTACCTCACTTCTTTTATTATATCCACTATATCTGACACTTAAATGTGTTTTATTTTCCACACGATTATATTTCTTATTTTTGCTAGTCTTTTTTTTATGTCCGCCTTACAATATTCCCTATTCATCTCGTAATATTGATTACGAACTTTCTTCATTTCTTTTTTATCAGATAGTAATCTTAGCATCTCGTCAAAGAAACGATTCATTTCTTCTTGATTTTCGCACTTATTTAGTAAATCTGTAAAGTATTTATTCTTTACATTGTAAGTAGCTTTCCCTATATCCTTCTGCCTGGTACTGGTCAGACTTTGACCATGCATCCCATAATCATATAGAATTTTGTCAATATGCATTAATTTCCCGTTTAGATATGCTCGAATCCAATATTCATAATCTTCCGCGAGAAAGAAGTTGGGATCGTATTTACCGATTTTAGCAGCTAACTCTTTTTTATATAAAAAACAGGCTCCAACAGTATTGGTAAAACAAAGTTCTTGTGGTTCTTTCTTCTTTTCTACACCGATAATTTTTCCATCTGTCAAATCAATTACGTTGAAATTGCTATACACAAAATCAATATGTGGATGTGTATTTAATTCACCTGCCATGATCTCCAGGGCATCTCTATGATACGCATTATCATCAGATGTCCACGTATAGTAATCTCCGGTAGCTTTTTCAAATCCTATATTCAATGCTCTCGGCAATCTTTGATTTGTGCTATTATTAACCAACTGAATTCTATTGTCTTTGAGTATATACTCTTCTACAATCTTAGCAGTGCCATCTGTGGAGCAATCATTTACGACAATTAATTCCCAATTAGTATATGTCTGCTCCAAAATACTACCTATACTCTTCTTAATATATTTTTCACCGTTGTACGTAGGTAACACGATAGTAATCTTTCCGTCCATTCTAGTTCTAAGGTCCTCCACTTTGATTTTCTGATTAATGTTAGCTTTCTTTTTAGTCCCTCAGGAATGCATATATCCGGGTCATCCGGCATTTCTTTAAATAGTATAGTATTTTCCACAAGTTCTTTTATCTTTGCACAAACCTTTGGAATTTCTTGCAATTTCTTCGTCGACATCCAATTAGATAGAGCAGTGTCCATCAAATAAATTCTATATATTTCCAACTGTCTGATTATTTGTGCATCCTTAGTATTTTCATAAAATGTTTTCAAATGATTATATAGCATTGATGAACCATAAAACAATCCCTCATCAGCCGTTCTGGACATAGAATTATTAACTGTCCTATAATAATAACCGCAAATCGAATTATCTACTACAATTTTCCGACACCCTAATATGTACGGAAATGTAACCGCAGCATCCTCTCCCATCCGAATATTATTTGGTACACTATCTATTATTGCCTCTAATTTTTCTTTTTTATATATTTTCAAACAAGTTGATGGGAAAATACCATAATCATAGTATTTATTATTGTAGCAATTCATGTTACGTTGAAAAAAAACGACATCGCTTCCCTTATATATTCCATTCGGCATTATTTGCACACATTCTGTTTCCTCGTCACTGTCTTTCTGTGTAAATCCTACACATAGTAGATCCGGCTCCTCTTTGATAATCCATCCCATCATTTTCTCATATAATTTAGGATCTATATAATCGTCGCCGTCCACAAAAGTAATATAGTCTGCCGTTGCCGTCTCTATGCCTGTTTTTCTTGCCGCTACCAACCCTTCATTCTTCTTATGGATTACTCTGACTCTATTGTCTCTTAATGCATATTCATCACAGATGAACGGTTCTCTCCCCTTTGCGCCATCATCTACCAATATGATCTCCAATGACGTATATGTCTGCCTAATAATGCTGGAAATACACTCTTCAAGATATTGTTCAACGCCGTAGATTGGAACAATGACGCTTAATAGTGGATATTTCTCTTTCATTGACAGTTCTCCTTGTTTTAATCTATAATTTTTCTACCTAAAACACAATCTCTGCAATACATTATATTAGTCAAAAACGTCTTACTCATTGGTCCCAATTTGCATTTTATTCGATATAATAACGTTATTTTATTCTGTGTCTCTTCTCCCCCATTTTTAAAAGTGCTCACGTCAAAGAAATTTTTCTTATCTATCGCCATTATCCTGGTATCCCGAGGCATGCCTTCTCCTTCCGGATAACAGTAATCCGACGGCAGTATTTTATAATCCTTATGAGAAGCCACATAATGATTAACATGTGACTCATCATGCCATTTTGCGATCACCCCATGCGCCAGATCCAATAGTATTCTGTCATCAAGTTCTTTCATAAAGAGGATATATTCCTTTGCACATCCTCCATTCATGGCTCCATATACATATATCTGTCCCCGGTTATATGGTATATATGCTAAGCATTTTCTATTTCGATCATATGGATAATAGCATTTTCTTGTATTATGGTATCCATAATGCCTTGTAAAAAAGAGCGGTTTATCTGTCTCTTGCGGCAGGAATTCCTCTTCTTTTACCTGTTCGATACATTCCATATTTATATTGGTCTGATATATATAATCATATTTACACAGTTCATGCTCCAAAGTTAAAAAGCGGTGATATTTTAACAAAGTTCCAAGAGGCCACGGCTCAGATTCCAAATATGATACATGTACTTTTGGATTTCCTAATTCGCACAATTTTTTATCATCGGAGAAAATAAAATAGTGTTTTTCTGACTGCGGCAAAAAATTCTGTTCAAAAGAGTGATAGAACTTATCCCAAAAAACGGCATATCGTCCGGTACATATACATAAAATAGCTATTTTACTCATTTTTGTTTTTCTTTCTTTTAATATCGTGGTTTGAATACACTTCAGGAACGTCAATGCATATCCAATTTTCGCTTAGTAATCCTCTTCTGACGTCACGATTATCCTTCTCATTGAAAAACCACTGAATCGGCGCCACGACTGTCTTATCTTCATTGTCTGCCAGCCATGCGGGCCACCAGCTGAATGTGCTGTTGGCAATGATAAAGTGTTTACAGTTTCTCATCAATTCAAAATCAGTCTGTGCACTGTTACTGACACTTTCATCTATATACATCAAGTTCTCATATTCTAAAAAATTCTCCTTGCACCACGGAATATCATCTGAGAAAATATAGAGTCTCAAATTTTCTATGTTATTCTGCAGATACGAAATAGCTCTCTGATAATAGATGATCGGCAGACATACATAGGTATATCTATTTTTTTCAGACAGATAGTCTCCTCTTCTCACATGTACTGCCACCGAATTTCCCTGATGCATTTCCTGAATAATTTCTTTTTGCTTATCTGTCAGTTCACCTTTATATACAAACTCTTTTTGGAGAATTTCCCGAATATTTAAAAAATATTTTTCGTTCTGCCAGTAGCCTTCCAAATAACCTGAATTCCAATATCTGCCGTATTTGTAGTCTTTTTTTTCGTGTTGATAGCTTGGCAGAGTCGATATTTTCACATGGTATCTTATACTATAATACAGACGTCTGATACGTCTATATTTATCTATTTCTGACTGCGGTGCTTTAGTTATAGCTACACGAAACGATTGTAATGCGTAGCTGCGAAGATCGTCATCTTCATAGGCACTATCGTCATAAAATACAGGTCCTTTCCCCTGCTTCTCCAATGCTTTTCCCCTGGCATATTGGAACATCTGGTTCCCCATGCCTCCCATTAATCGGATTATTAGCATCTTTAATTTCCTTCCCTAATTGGCATTTATTATACTAATTTCCATATTTTATTGCCCTTAAACATACATAAATATCTGTGAAATATCCACCACCTAAAGCAATTCTCTTTTTTTGTGCAGATGCTGTACTTTTTGCGTACTTGTTTATCCAGTTTCTATATTTTCTTATTTCTTGTTTTAGTCTTCTATAGTCATTTTTTCGTTCTGCTTTACCATGTATTTGGGACAGTATTTTCAGTATTTCATACAAATACTGAAATGTACCTTCATCCGCGAATTCCTTTTTCCCGGCATCGGACAATATTTCAGCTCGTGTTTTTAACAAAGGCAGCAAATCTGTTATAACATTGTCTGCTAAATCTGAAGACAATCTTTTCCCGGTAATACTATTTTTTCTTATGCGATAATGATATAGTTTCTTTTTGATATAGCCACCACGCTTTAAGCGTAAAAATACCACTGTTGAATAACACATATCTTCATAACATTTTCCTTTTGGAAATATAAGTCCCTCTATTAACGTAGTCTTATATAATCTATTCCACACACAGTTTGAAATCATGAATTCCGTATTTGCATATAGATTAGCCTTCAGGAAATCATCGGAATTCATAATTTCATAATCACAGTTGGTATCATCACTATCTGTACTGTTTTCGTCAGTGGTATCTTCTTCTCGCTGATATGCGCAACACGCCATATCCAAATCTTCCTTTTCGCATATCTTGTACAGGATTTCATACATATCTGTCTCTATCCAGTCATCGCTGTCAACGAAACCCGTATATTCCCCTGAAGCTATTTCCATTCCGGCATTTCGGGCATCTGACAGCCCCCCATTCTCCTTATGAATTACCCGGATTCTTTCATCTCTCCTTGCATAGGCATCGCAGATATCTCCGGATCGGTCAGTAGATCCATCATCTACCAATATAATCTCCAGATTACGATATGTTTGATTACAAATAGACTCTATGCATATTCCCACATATTCTTCTACATTATACACTGGAACTATTATACTAATTAATTTCTTCACTGAGATTCCACCAATCTTCTGTTACTATTTTGTTCCATACCTTACTTCTGATCTCTCTCGCATACTCTTTCTGCCACAATGTAATGTAAGGGTAACTGATTACATTATATCCCTCATACTTACCTTGTTTAATATATGACATAATGTTTTTTGTTGTCATTACCAACACATAGCAGCTTAAGCCGATAATAACTGCCCTTCTTATAAATTGTGTGCATTCTGCAAGCAGCATTGGCAATAATACAATTTCTGTTGCTTTCATCATAACTGCCAGTCGTGAACTTAGCAATCCCCACGGGAAAAATCCTATAGATACTATGACTCCATAGAGGTATACCTTATAGAGGAATTCAACCTGTTTGTTTTCTATATTCTTTATCTTGTACCTATTGTACAATAAGATAATTAATATTGCCATCACAATTCTTTCCGCCAGCCCTATATAGCTAATCTCTATATGTTCAAAATAATACTGAACTGCTCCTATTCTTATAAACGAAAAAAGTTTGGTTGGCAAAATGCAAACACTGATACCTGCTATTCCCGCTATTGCAATTCCAATATAAAAAACGTAATTTTTTATTCGTTTTATAACTACAATTGGAAGCAGCATTAATGCAACACTATGTATCGTCGCTAAAATAATACAGGCAATAATGTATCTGATCCATTTTCCATCCTCCAGCCACTTCAGCATAAACCCTAAAAAGAAAGCAATAATGATTCCCTGACGCAGAGCCGAAAAATAATAGGTTAAATATATCACAGGATATAGCAGCATCAGGCTAAAACATTTATATGGGCTGTAGAGATTAATTGCCCGGAAAGTACATGTCATATGAAAAACAGCAATCAATATAGCAAATACTTCAAAAGGGCATCCAATTGCGTGAAAAACCCTTTCTAATGTCAAAAATCCTATTTCGCTATGATAATCCCACAGTTCATAATTGCCCAAATATCCAAAATAGTCTGTCCCCTGCCCATAACGCAGTATTAGAAATAAGCTCATCACAGCAAACGCAATATAAAAGGGGATTTTCTTTCTCTTTATTTTGGATTCTATAATGGCGCATATGCCTACGATAGCTAATGGAACATAATACATTCGTTTATCCTCGTCTACCTGCCATTGTTCTCCCATTGATATGTCGGTACAATTTCTTTAATCATTCCTCTGATATCTCCGGTTTCCTCTTTTGCCTCTACAATCAACTGTTCCAATTGTTTTTCAAACACTTCCGTATCAAAATCAATCGGTTTTCCTATAAAGATCATCTTATTTGCAGTCTTTTTGAGTCCCTCTTCATCCATAAGGAGTTCCTCATACATTTTTTCTCCGGGACGTAATCCTGTAAATTTAATATCAATGTCTTCATATGGTTTATAGCCAGACAACTTAATCAGGTTAATCGCCAGATCCAAAATTTTCATTGGCTCACCCATATCCAGGACGAAGATCTCTCCACCGCGTGCATATGCTCCCGCCTGCAGTACCAGTGATACAGCTTCCGGTATTGTCATAAAGTAACGAATAATATTAGGGTCCGTCACGGTAACCGGTCCGCCTTCTGCTATCTGCTGTTTAAATAACGGAATTACGCTTCCGTTACTTCCCAGTACATTTCCGAATCTTACTGCTACAAAGTTTGTCTTTGACTTCTGATTCATCATCTGAATGATCATTTCACAGATACGTTTGGAAGCTCCCATGACATTTGTAGGATTCACGGCTTTATCCGTGGATATCAGTACAAATTTCTCCGTACCGTATTTATCCGCAGCCACTGCCGTCTTGTACGTACCCATGACATTATTCTTAATTGCCTCATTAGGGCTGTCTTCCATAAGCGGCACATGTTTATGCGCTGCTGCATGATATACAATGTTTGGTCTGTACTGTTCAAAAATAGTTTCAATTCTTTTGGTATTTCTTACAGATGCTATCAATACCACCAAGTCTAAATCAGGGTATTTACGAATTAGTTCCTGCTGGATTGCATAAGCATTATTCTCATAAATATCAACGATGATCAACTGTTTCGGTTTATGTCCGGCAATCTGTCTGCATAATTCGCTGCCAATGGATCCTCCCCCGCCGGTGACCATGATCACTTTTCCGCTAACGTATCCCAATACCTCTTCTGTATTGATCTGAATCGGTTCTCTTCCAAGTAAATCCTCTATTTCTACCTCTTTCAACTTTGCTACCGATACATCACCATTAATCAACTGATACATGCCCGGTAAAGTCAACAGCTTACATCCTGTCTCTTTACAGATATCAAGGATCTCTTTTTTCGTCTTTGTCGTAGAAGAAGGAATCGCATAGATAATCTCGTCAATACCATATTGCGATACAGCATCCTGAATCTTATCTCTTCCTCCGACAATGGGTACACCTCTGAGCAATTTTCCATGGCATCCCTCATGATCATCTATGATGCACTTCACCCGAAGATTAACGTACTGACTGACTTCAATTTCCTTCAAAATTGCATTTGCTGCGGCTCCGGCACCAATAAGCATCACGTTTCGACTATCTGTTTTTCCAGCCAGGCTTACTCTTTTTGTATTGATAATGCGAAGAATACGATAGCTGAAACGGATCCCACAGGTCAGAATAGAAAGCAAAAACCAGTAAATGGCATAGTAGCTTCTGGGCATCCGAATCTTCATTGCATAGCACAGCACGATCTGTGCTACGGCAGCGCAGGTTGTCGCAAATACGATATTAACCAGTTCTGTTGCACTGGCATATCTCCATACACTCCTGTATAGCTTCCACAACACAAAGAAAACCAATGTAACAACCAAATTGTATGGAATGATTTCCTCAAACATCACCAAATAATGCTGCGGTATTGCTTTAAAGCTAAAATCAAACCGAACATATAGGGCTGCAAATGATGCCACTATGATCGACATAATATCAAATAACACCAACGCAAATATTCTATTTATAGGTATTTTCAAAAAGGAACTATCTTTCTTCATCTAAAACAGCCTTTCTCCAGACTACAAAAAGCATTAATACAGCAATACTTCCTACTCCCCACGCATACTCCAGCATTCCAAATACTGCCGGAATCGCCAAAAACAATAACGCAGCCACATCTTCTTCCCGGCATTTCTTCAAAATACGCTTAATATCAAGGATTGCTGCCCACAGAATCAGTACTATGAATAATAACATGACAATGATTCCGAAATCCGTTCCGTACTGCAGGTATATATTATGGGCATGTCCTACCCAGGTAGTCGGTGTTAATTGAAATCCCTGTTCCTCGTAAGGATGCCCCCATAGGTTCAGCTTCTTGAAATACTGTTGGTAGATAGTTTTTCGTGCAATTGCTGCACTGGGTGCTGACACAGTTTTGAAATATGCTCTTTCATATCTGTCATCTACCTTTGTTGTAGCTGTTGTCTCGGCTGCCTCTGACTTAATCAAAAAAGGTGAATTCTTTAATAAACTGGTAAAACTATATCTGACTCTCCCCACAAACTCATCAAAATCCACATATTTTGATGAATCTACCGGATCCCAGGAATGTACCTTTGCATCGCTCCATTCCCCCCAGAACCATACCGGATGATGAAATACCGGAGGCAAATAGCGCACTGCACCAAAACATAGCGGAAATGTCATACACATACATAGAATCAGAATGATACCGTTCAGAACAATTCTTTTTCTTCTCTGTACCAATCTCAAACTGATCAGGAATATGATAACCAGTACCGCAGCCGTCATCCAGGCTGTTCTTCCAATTGTCAGGAAGAGGAAAGACAATACCACGCCTGCTCCCAACCAGTAGTAGGCTCTAACCCACTTTTTTGCTCCGGTGCGATTTACATAGATAATTTTGGTAAATACTGCTGCCAAAACTTCCAGGTAAAATAAAGCATTCAGATTACAGTTATTATAAACCCCAATATATCTATAGTCCCACATATCGTAGGGTCTGAATGCAAAGCACCATCCCTGCATCAGAAAGAATCCAAGGATAATACCATTCAGCATCCCCTGAAACAGATCATCTTCTTCCTCTTTACTGTAATCCGTCAGATAGAAGCATCCAAACATCACAAGGAAACAAAACGGCCAGATGTAGGTACTTCTGGATACGATCATAAGCAGCATCATAACCAGCCATATGACAGCGAATTTCTTATTTAATTTCGGATACTTTTTTTCAATAACCACACGAATGAACGTGTAGATTATGATATACCCGAATAAAATTACGTCTATTACCCTTACAATCCAGTCATTGAAGAAATAATAATTGTTTTTTCCCCACCATATGGCTGCGACTCCACCTACAATACTTATCGCAGTCCATACAAGATAAGGTATCTTATGCTTTCGAAGAGAGTCCCAGCGATAGTGTGACATAATAATGATAGCCATCACTACACCTGTCAGGCTGCGGAATGTCTCCAGCCATCCATCTAATCCGGAACAGGTCTTGGATCTTTGGTCAATCAGGCAAAACATTGCAAAGCATAAAGTATATATTAACTTTTTCCATGAGTAATCAAGGACTACTTTCTCTTTTATTTTCAATTGCATGTTTTCTCCTCCTTGACGCACTAAATCACTTTATTTTACCACTATAAAGGATGCGATGCAACTCCATAAACTCCCTATAGAAAAACTTGCATTATTAAAGGGTCTGACATTGTATCAGACCCTGATGATGCTCTCATTTAAACATTATGATATCTTATTTGATCGAATCAGCCAGTTCTTCCTCAACATCATTCTCTTTCTCACCTTCATCCACCGGTTCTCCTTCTGCGAGCATATGATTATATAATTGCAGAATAGATGCTAAAAGTACAGCTTTTTCTGTCTCATTCTCTGTTTCATCCAGCAATTCACACAGCAGTGATGTCACCTGGGTCCATTGCTTTAATCCACAGCATAATATAAATCTTGCATGTCTTACCTTTTCGCTAATTTTTTTGGCTGTCTCTATATATGTTTCTTTGTCAATGCTCAGTCCATCTTGCAGTTTATAATAAGGAATCCGTGCATCTATCCATACATAATACAATGCAAATATCCTACTTTGCTCCGTATCAAAAAAGATTTCAGAATTAATTGATTTCCATAATTCTTCATAAAACTCATCCGGTGTTTTTCTTTGTAACAATATTTTTTCTAAGATGCCATCTACAATTTTTCCATAACGATCCCTATAATCCAAGCATGCTCCTTTTGTAAACACTTGTTGTGCTTCCACATTGCCCTCTGATTCTATGTCTTCTGATATTTCCAAAAAAAATTGGAAAAGTTCTGCTTGGTCTTCAGGTGCTGCTATTATGCAATGATATATTTCCGCACATATATCGATTTGTTCACCTTTAAGTGTTTTTAATAACCTCTCAATCTCATTTTTGTAATCGTTTTTACTACACTTTCTCATATTTCATCTCCCCACTATTATTGGTGCTTAAAATATCCTCCAATTTTCTTCCCAATCGTATATTTCCTGGTTTTAATGGTTTCAGCGGTTTATCACCCAATCCCTTATAATTATTCTTAAAAAGAATCCGTTTAGGATTTGTTAGACCAAAGGGTTCCGGCATTCTAAATATAGGCATATGTCTTAATAAATCTTTACCGCTATTAGATAACCGATAATATTTAGTTCTTCCCGTCTTACGAGACAAAATATAATTTTTATCCTTAATAGAACATATAAATTGTGATAGTCCCGAATCACTAAAACCGCATTTTCTAGCCAGTTCACCATGTGTCATACTTTTGCCATCCTGCAATGAACAGAACACCATTTTCTTCTTTCTATCCATCGCATAAAGAATTGCATCCTCCTGCAATACTCTATCCGCCACCTGATGTTGTTGCATTAGTTTAATTAATTCCATGACACTGTATATACGCCCTAGTAGGAACGAATTCATGTTACTTCGATTATTATCCTCTAATAGATTTCTATCTTCCTGTAAAGAAGTCCATAGGTCTGCCACAGCGTTCTTCCAAACTACTTCCTCGCCCTGCTCCAGTATCCTGCTACCCTGTTCTACGAACTCGTACACATCTCCGTCATCCAATTTCCCATTATCTATCTGTTCCAAGATGTACCCAGCTATTCTGTCAAATTCTTTCTCCATACGGCACTTGCCTCCAATAGTTTATGAATAGTTTAACACTCTCTTTCTTCGGAATCAACCGTTTTTTACAGCAAGCCCAAATACTATAGCGGGCTTGTTGTAATTCGATTTTCCATATCAATATTATCCGGCGATAATTTAATCTGTAACATATAACTACACATTGTGTCACATGGTCGTACACATTCTACCGGTTTCTTTATGGGGGCATATACTCCCGCCGCTGCTGTTTTCTTTTTCCCGATAGCAGTCGCTCCTCCTATAATCGTAGACTGTTTTCTCAGTGCGCCGCACCCGTTACAAAATACAGAATTCGTGAAATAATCTGCTGCGTATTGTTTTAATGGCTTTTCAAATGATCCTCCGGATGCACTCCATGCAGGAACTATCAGTAATGTCGGGGTAAATTTCTCAACATAATAATCCGTATATACACCGTCAATTACATCTCTACAGGTTGCAGGAAGCACATATCCCAATCCATTTACATATAAGAATGTAGAACGATATCCCAGATGTTCCAACGCTTCCGTTATTTCATAACCCTTATTTTCCTTATCCTTTTTTCTTTTCCGGAATGGTACTGACTTATAGTATTGTCCAATAATTCTTCCACTGGCATCCAGCAAAAATTGCACATTATCATTCTCTTCTGTCCATGTAGACCCTGGAAAAACTGCAATCAGCTTTGATTGTAAATATTTGTCTCTTTTCCATTCTCCCAGTTTAGTTTTAATCATGTTTAAGATTTCATTGCTTGTGCAAAATTCCGGTAATACTATAAATTCTGCTCCGTTTTCAATAGCTCTATACATTTTTTGACAAATCAATTTGCCTGTCTGTTCCTGCATTTCCTCCTTATAGACAATCTGTTCTCTACTGCCTACTGTTCGTTTTGTCGTAAAATGTTGTCCATCAATTCCGGCAATGATTGCTATTTTAATTTCCTTTTCATCTTCACTTTTTCTTTCTAAGTAGCTCAGCTTAGGCAATTCTGCTTTCCTAGGAAGCTTCATTCTATCCAGGATAATTAAATTATTCAAGTTCTCATCAATTCCCGGTACTGTTTTCCTCTCCCGCCCAATCTTCTGTATCAGTTCTTCATGAATACACTCTCCTGTTGGATAGACAATATATTTCCCCAGACTGTCGCCTTTATTTAGTGGTTGCCGGTCTCCCCATTGAATCAAATTCCACATAGGAATTACACTATCAATTGCAGATAGCAGGGTAAATACAACAGATAATATGTTCTCATTTTTTTGGCCAAATGCCTCAAGTTCCATCCTCTGTATTTTATCTATAATTCCCTGTTTTTTCTCCTGAAATGTGCTTTTGGGATACTCCTCTAATGAGTCTGCAACATCATCCGCAAATTCAGTCAGCTGTGTAATATTCGGATTGCTTTCTACTTTCTTTTCATCAATATACTCATCCACATATTTGCTGATAAAACCTACTGGATTATCCAATTCCTGCGTTAGTATATCATAGCAGATTGCCGCCATATCAAAAACAGTCTCTGCCTTCTTTAGTTTGGTAAGATGCCGGTCTTCTACGGTCACTTTATATATCATCTTAAATCCCAATTCCCCTCTTACAAATATATGTGATACTT
>ERZ1035032.1664-NODE-1664-length-13371-cov-20.023806_pt1 | contig 13371 bp, 10 predicted proteins | sample MGYA00520693_ERZ1035032 | MGnify/ENA primary metagenome ERZ1035032 (study PRJEB33766, sample SAMN09781740) | gut metagenome | biome: gut microbiome | host: Homo sapiens | place: Madagascar | study: EMG produced TPA metagenomics assembly of the PRJNA485056 data...
CAACGGAACAAAATAGGCACGGCTTTGTGCAATCTGCCAATCAAAAAATTAAAAACCACCTTTTGACACCCGAATCCTATTATATAAAAAAATAGGACTTAAATCATTCAAACCCTTGTTTTATAAGGTTTCTCTTGATTTAGTCCTATTTTAACGTATGCTCCTGTCACTAATAATGCCTTATTTGAATTTTTAATCCATTCGCCAATTGCAATTGACTCTTTTCTGTACATAAATTCATACCTCCAATTACACAATACACTATCTGCCCCGTTTTTTCAATCATTATCATTACAATTTGCCCCGTTTTTAAATTTAATATAATTATATTTTGCCCCGTTTTTAATATTGCTATTCACCAAGTCTGCCCCGTTCATCAAAAAATCCGCAGGTGTGCTCTCACATCCTGCGGATTTTTCATCTCAAAATAATTATTTTACAGTAGAAACGATCAGACTCATCTTCCCCTGCATCTCAACTTTTCCATAACCATTCGGCAGGATAAAATGATCTCCCTTCTTCACCGGGCTGCTGCCCACGATTCCATCTCCCTCTAAAACAGATACTAACAGGAACGGATACTTCTGCTCAAATTCCATCTTTCCATTTACGTCTGCCTTAAAGATCGTATAATATTTGCAGGAATACAGTTCATTCAACTGATTTTCCGGCAGATTCAATGCGGATTTTACACTGTCATCCACGGATTTTGCCGGAACTGTGATAACATCAATACTCTTTTCTACATGCAATTCTCTCGGCTTGCCATTTGAAAGACGGTCATAGTCATAAACACGATAAGTAATATCACTGTTCTGCTGTGTCTCTAAGATTAAAAGTCCACCCTTGATCGCATGAACTGTTCCCGGATCGATCTGGATAAAATCACCTTTTTTCACCGGAATCTCACGGATAAATTCTTTCCATCTTCCCTGATGGATCATATCGGAAAGTTCTTCTTTCGTCTTAGCATTATGTCCGATGACAAGCGTTGCTCCCTCCGGCGCATCCATGATATACCAGCATTCTGTCTTTCCGAAAGAACCGTTTTCATGTACTTTCGCATAATCATCATCTGGATGTACCTGAATACTAAGATCATCCCTTGCATCAATGATCTTTGTGAGAAGTGGAAAACGGTCACAGTCATAGTTACCGAATACTTCCGGATGCTCCTTCCATACAGCAGATAACTTCATACCGGAAAATGCACCGTTGCGGATCGTACCGTCTCCGTTTGGATGTGCGGAAATGCCCCAGCACTCACCGATATCATCGCCCTCAACCGGATAACCGAATTCTTCTCTTAACTTTGTTCCTCCCCAGATATTATGTGTACATACCGGGTCTAAAAACAAAATCTCTTTATTTGCCTGATTCATACTAAGGATTCCTCCATTTGTCTCTATTACTTTCTGATACCAGAATGCAGAGTCCTTGACAATACGCTGCTGTGTGGCAAAGTCCACATAAATGATACCAAAACGCTGTTTATATCCGTCAGACCACTCAAAATTATCAAGAAATGTCCACAGGAAATATCCTCTTACATCCGCACCCTCGTCACTGGCACGCTGCATGGCACCAATATAGGAATCTAAAAATGTGATACGGTTCGGATCATGCACTCTGCCATCTGCACTGATGTTATCATGGCAGGACATACCGTTTTCTGTAATATAAAGCGGCAGCGGATAACGCTCTGTCAGAAATCTGATTCCATAATAAAATGCTTCCGGCGTTACCGGCCAGTCTGATCCTGTCTTAGGAAATCCCGGTGCACGGTCTACAAATTCCGGCTCACCGTCTTTTCCTGCACGGATATAATAGCCATTGTATATATTCTGTCCCATAAAATCAAGTGGCTGATGTATCAGCTCCATATCTTCTTCTGTGATTTCCGGCAGATATTCTGCAAATTTTTCCAGTCCTTCTTTCGGGTAATGTCCTAAAAATACAGGATCGGAAAACCATGCCACATTCCAGGTCCAGTTATCCATCGGATTATAAAAACCAAAATAAACTTTCTTTGCAGCCTCGATATCTTCCGGCTTATCGGTATATGGATAAGCAACTCCTCCGGTCGGTGCATATCCGACTTTGATATCACGGACTGCATATTTTCGAAGATTGATGACCGCCTGACCATGCGCTTTCATGAGGTTGTGCGCGATCTGGAATGTATCTTTTGCCGACAGCTTTAATCCCGGTGCATGCACACCGCTTAAATGTCCCAGTCCTACCACACACTGCGGTTCATTGATCGTAATGAAATACTCACAGATATCGGAAAAGTTCTCTGCAACAACTTTGGCATATTCCCCGAACCAGTCTATCACCTCTGGATTTAACCAGCCTCCTTTTTCATAAAGAGCCTGCGGAAACTCCCAGTGAAACATGGTAATATATGGCGTGATCCCATTTTCTTTCATACATGTGATCATATCACGGTACATCTGGATTGCTTTTTCATTGATACGTCCGGTTCCTTGCGGCAGAATACGTGCCCAGTTTAATGAAAAACGATATGCCTTGATGCCAAGATTTTTCATCAGCGCATAATCTTCCTTATAATGATGCATATGATCGCAGGTCGTATACGCATTCTGATTTTCATATATCCTGCCTGCCTCCGTAAATGCATCCCAGACGTTTTTTCCTCTTCCATCGTTTGCATCGGTTCCCTCTACCTGATAAGAACTGCTCGCAACACCCCAAACAAAATCATCCCGAAACATTCTTCTTTTCCTTTCCCAATGAGCTATTTTTCAGAGGAACCAATGACAGAAACCAGATAAAACGGCACCGCATCGTCCTCATGTGTCTCTACCAGACGGACTTCCACCTTATGTACTTTATTTTCTCCATATTCTAAGATAGTGTCAAGCTCTAATTTATCGCCCCACGTCTCATCAAAGTTTGCATCCAGACGAACTGCATGATCCGTGTCCCCATCTACGATGATCTCTGCGACCGGTGCCGGAAGTTTTACGGATTTCCGGTACTGCACCGAAACATTACAGCCTTCAATATCAAATGTGATCGAATCACCTTTCTTTGAAGCAGTCCATCCATGTTTGAAACAGTCCGTGATATCTCTCTGCGCAGATGTATCTGCCACAAATCCACTGCAGACTGCCTTTTCATCGTTGTTCTGATGACGGATGGATTTTTCATAAGTATTTTTTGTAAGAGGTGCCGGATAATCCGGTTCACTCAGTTCCTTTACATCTTCTGTTCTTACTTTGTCCAGAAAATAGGTAATAACTGATGCCACAAGTGCATGTCCGGCATCATTCGGATGCAGGTCATCCGGTGTGATATCACGGTTTTCAATATGTCCGCTAACAACCTCCGGATAGATCGTGCTCTGCATGCTGACAGCCGGAAGATCATAATGTCTTGCAATACGTCCGTGCATCAGCTGGGCATTTCCACCATTATTGTAAAATACATTATGCACCAAAAGAACTGCCGGTTTTGTTTTACTGGTATATACCTTGCGCACCAGTCCCTCATATGTTTCCATAAAATGCTCCGTGCTCTCATCATTGACAGAAAACTCAATGATCACAAAATCCGGCTCCTTCGAGAGCAGGTCATCTTCTGCACGTGCCACACCAAATTGTGATGTCGTTCCACCGATTCCTGCATTAATATAAGTAAAATCTGTCTGTGGGAATGTCTTTTTCCACCACTCATAAACATGATATGCATAACAGAGTTCCGGTTTGGTGGAAAGACTTCCCTGGGTGATTGAACCTCCTAAGAATGCAATGTTTAATGGTTCGCCGGCTTTTGCGCGGTCCATAACTTTTTTTAAGCGGTATAAGTTGCCGTGGTTGGCAATGCCGTTTTCGTATTTGATCTGATATTCCATGTTGATGTTCTCCTTTTTGGATATTTTGGGGGCGAAACTTGTTTTAGATTCATGAACGTTTCGAGCTGGGGAGCAATTTAATGAAGGCACGCTCTCGCTGCGTGTCGCTCGTAGCGGTACTAAGCGGCTAAAATACACCCGCTAAGTACCGACGGCTCCCCAGCACCTTCTTATAAATTGCGCCCCAGCTCGAAACTGCCTTTAATCTTTTGACAAGTTTCGCATTGGCTATATATTCAATAAATGTATATTATGACATTTGGGCAAATAACATACTCTGCTGTATATCTTATGATTCCCAGATTTCATCTCCGAGTGATGTAATATATGCTGCAAGTTCGTCCGACATCTGCTCTGCTTCCGGGATGCGGATGTGTCCCGGCGTGCCGGAGCCATTTTTTGTGTAGAGAAAATGATGGACTCTCTCACTGCCAATGCGTGTGCAGACTTCGTCGATGGAGCGGTCCCAGCTTTTATCATGGCAGAGGATCGTGGTTGCTAAAATGATCTGCGCCTTCGGATAAAGCTGCATCAGTTTTTCGATGAATGCCTGATAATGTTTTCTCCAGTTTTTGGATTTTTCACTGTCATAATCTTCTGCCATATAGTCTACCGGGTGATTGTCGTTTTGTCCGATCGCAACAACGACAACATGCGGAACATATTTGGAGAAATCCCACTGTTTGGTTGGCCCAAGATCCGGGTGGTACTCGATCTTGTCATAGCAGGACTCGACACCTTTATAGTGCGGTGCTGCAAACCAGCCGGTATCATCTAAAAGTGAGATTCCACCCTGTGAAGTGTCGTGGATCTGCGCATTTAATTTCCGCGCCGTCATCCACGCATAGGAATACCAGCTGTTCGAATATTCCCCATCATGCTCAGGATCTGGTTTTCCAACATACTCCACAGCTTCTGAAACTTCTCCACAGGAAACACTGTCACCGAAAAATTCCATTTTACGTTTTGGTTTTTCCGGCAGTGCCAGCACTTTAGCTCCATCATCGATCTCAAATCCGTAAAATGTAAATGTATGACAGGAATCCATCCTCTTAAATAAAAGCAGTTCATGTGTTCCTTCCGGCAGGTTCTCCGCTAAAGTATAGGTCTTTTTCTCTTCATCAGACGACAAGGTAAAACGCTTCTGTTCCCCGTCTATAAAATATCCCAGCTCATTCGTCCAGCAGGAACGGTGGTTTACGATCACTGCCTTTAAGGATGTTCCGGTAAATTTCATTCCGATTGAACTGCACGCATAGACAAGAACCGGTGCAAGTCTGTCATCAAAATCAATTCTTCCACTGTAAGATAACATTTCATTGTCTGGTTTAATTATCATGTTCTGATTTCTCCTCCAAAAATTAAATATGTAAGCAGACTGCCCGCTCAGCAGACATTCCATTATGATAAAATGCACGTTCTACGGACACTCCATCACACGTTTCATGAATTACGCAACAAGGCTGCCGCAATTTTCATTGCACCTGGCAGCCTGTGTTACAATAAATTTTATAATATTAAGGATGAGCAGCAACTCTTTTAGCGTCTTCCGATCTCGGTATCTTCCGGAGTTACAACGCTGTTTTCCTTGATGTAATCAATGATATCATCAAGTTTTGTAAATGCAAGACCAACATAGCTGTCTGCAGCACCGTAGTAAATTGCAATTTTTCCGGATTCGGAATCATGAATTGTTGCACATGGGAAGCATACGTTCGGAACAAATCCGCGCTCCTCATACCATTCTTCCGGTGTGAGTAAGAATGTCTCACAACGATATTTTACGATAGATGGATTGTCAATGTCTAAGATTGCTCCACCGATGGAATATACATAACCGTTACAGGTTCCGCTTACTCCGTGGTAGAATAACAGCCATCCTTCGGATGTTTCAATCGGGGCAGCACCTCCACCGATCTTTAAAGACTCCCACCACTCAGAGCCTTTGCCCATCACATGTCTGTGTTTGCCCCAGTAGGTAAGATCCGGGCTCTCACTTACAAAAATATCACCAAACGGTGTATGTCCGCTGTCGGACGGACGGGATAATAACATGAAGTTTCCGTTGATCTTTCTTGGGAACAGCACTGCATTTCTGTTGAATGGAAGGAACGGATTCTCAATTCTTGTGAATGTCTTGAAATCTGTTGTCTTTGCCATACCGATTGCTGCGCCGTAGAAATCCTGACACCAGATGATGTAGTAAGTATCTTCTACCTTTACAAGACGCGGATCATATGCATAACGCGGCATAAACGGTTTGCCTTCCTCGTCTACGAAATTGATCTTGTTTTCATCAAAATTCCAGTGGATCGCATCTTTGCTTCTTCCAAGGTAAATGTAAGGAATACCGTTAGTCTGCTCTCCACGGAATACACCGATGAATCCATCTTCATACGGCATAACGGCACTGTTGAAAATTCTTGCAACACCTTTTACCGGGTTACGTCCGATGATCGGGTTCTCATTGTATCTCCATACCGGTGCTCCTGTTAAGTTTTCCGGTCTTTCCTGCCATGGTACATTTGGTACCGGCTGGCTGATCATTTTATATTTGCTCATTTTCTTCCTCCATCTTTGCGTTTTGGCACGCATATTTCCGATTTTCTTCGTTCTTTCTTTTCAGCTTTTATTTTACATGTAAGAAATCCTCTTTCTTTTCATGCAGAATTTTATGTAACTGTCTTATTTTTCTTCCTGTGCAAGGAACTCTAAATTCTTCTCGATCAGTCCGCATCTCTGTGCCACACACTCAACGCTTCTGCCCGGATCCTGCGGTGTATTAAATACATAATCCACCAGTTTATCCACGGTAGTTGTCGCTACATGCATTCTCGTATCCGAAGATGCATAGTAGATAAATACTTCGTTGTTCTCATTTACGATCGCGCCGTTAGTAAATACAACATTGCTTACGTCACCGACACGCTCTTCACCTCTCGGTCCAATTAAGAGTCCGGACGGCTCTGCGATCACTTTTGACGGATCGTTTAAATCTGTTGCAAATGCATAGATAACATAACGGAGTCCTGCTGCGGTGTTGCGGACACCATGTGCAATGTGGATCCAGCCTTTGTCTGTCTTGATCGGAGTTGCACCGGCACCGTTCTTTGCCTCTGTGATTGTGTGGTATTTACGAAGACTTGTCATTTTCTCCTCGTCGATCACTGCATGTGTGATATCTTCGCAAAGTCCAAATCCGATTCCTCCGCCTGATCCGGTTTCAATAAAGTCATCCATCGGTCTTGTATAGAATGCATATTTGCCATCTACAAATTCCGGATGAAGTACCACGTTTCTCTGTTGCGGAGAATTTAAAGTAACAAGATTTGGCAGTCTCTCCCAGTTCTTTAAATCTTTGGTACGGACGATACCGGCTGCTGCTACGGCTGCGGAAAGATCGTTTACGGTTGTGTCTTTTGATTCAGAACAGAACACACCATAGATGTAACCATCCTCATGTTTAGTCAGACGCATATCATAGACATTTGTCTCTTCCAGACAGGTATCCGGTAAAAGGATTGGATAATCCCAGAAACGGAAACCATCGATTCCGTTATCACTTTCCGCTACGCCAAAGAAAGATTTTCTGTCATTTCCTTCGATTCTAGCAACCAGATAATATTTTCCGTTCAGCTCGATCGCACCGGAATTCATGACTGCGTTGATTCCCAGACGCTCCATAAAATATGGATTTGTCTCCGGATTTAAGTCATATCTCCATGTAAGCGGGATGTGCTCTCTTGTCAGTACCGGATATTCGTAACGGTCATATACACCATTGTAAAAATCCGATTTTACATTTTTGCGGGAAAGCAGTTTTTCCTGCTTTTCTTTTTCTACATAATATCTCTCATGTAACATTCGTCGAATCTCCATTCTTTTTCTAAAAATAAATGAATCTGTTTTATGCTCCGATTCTGCGGATGACTTCTATACACATTCTTCCATTATGATACGGACATTTCCACGGCTCTACGATCGGTCTGTCTAATATCGGACTTCCATCCTCATTTACCTCCCAGAACCACTCTGAACCATTTCTCTTATCGACCACATAGGTTTTGATGAACTCCCACTCTGCCAGTGCCGCATCCCGGTACTCAGAATGTTCTGTGTTTCTCTCATAACCGTTTAAGAAACCAACAACGGTCTCTGCCTGCACCCACCAGACGCGGTGTGCATTGACCACTCCGCGGTCACATTCATTTGCAAGGGAATGACCATCAAATGCTGCCTGATAAATTCTTGAGGTCAGTGTCTTTGTGATCGCTGTCATTTTCTCGCGGTAATGTTCATCGTTTAACACGTCAACACCACGATCCATCAGCCATGCCGTTTCGATATCATGACCGTAGGAATGAAGGTCTAAGATTGTGTTATAGTCTGCATCAAAAAACACTTCCTGACGCTGTTTTACCGGATTGTATACCTTATCTGCAAAGGTATCCATGATCCACATCAGTCTCTTTCCAACCTTTTCATTTTTTGTCACACGGTACAATTCTGTATACGCTTCAAAAACATGAAGCAGTGTATTCATTGTCTTGTCTGCAAGTACACCGTTCTCAGAAAGTTTTTCGTTTGATTCCGGTTTGAAATCTCTTGTAAAAGCTTCTAAGTAACCAATCTCATCGGTGCAGCGCTTCTCAATGATATCAAACAGGGAAAAAGCAAGTTCTAACGCTTCTTTATCACCGGCTGCATCATAATAAGAAGACAACGCATAAATGCAGAACGCCTGATTGTATGTATGTTTAGTTGTATCAAGTGGTGTTCCGTCATAATTTAATGACCAGAAGATCCCTCCGTATTCTTTGTCGATACAATGTTCCCTTAAAAATTCATAACCATGTTTTGCCTCGGCAAGCAGGTCTTCTCCCTTAAAACCTGCTGCCTCGCATTCCTCTTCCGAAATGCCGCCGTCTTTATAAAGTAAATACGCATTTGCAAAAAACCAGGTAATACGGCTGTTTAAGATACATCCTTTTTCTGCTTTTTCATCCAGTGCAAGATCATAGGAAAGATAACCGTAATATCCGCCGAACTTATCATCCCGCATACCTCTCCAGAATGGAATGATATGTGTGAGCAGTTCGTGTTTTGCCTCTGCTGCAAGTTCTTTTAACTCACTCATAACCGTTTCCTCTTTCTCTCTTTAGCCTTTTACTGCACCAGCAGCAATTCCACTGTAAATCTGTTTCTGACAGAGGATAAATACGATCAATGCCGGAAGCAGGGAAATGATAACACCTGCACAGATCAGGTTGTACTGACTTCCCATCGGGCCAACAAATGTATAAAGTGATGTCGCGATTGTATGTAACTTTTTATCCATCAGATAAAGGTTTGCCATATAGTACTCGTTATAAACACCAACGCCCTTTAAAATACAGGATGTCACAATTGCCGGTTTTAACAGTGGAAGCATAATTTTCCAGTAAATTGTCCAGTAGGATGCGCCATCAATGATTGCCGATTCATCCAGAGATATTGGTATATTTTCCATAAACTGAATGAAAATGTAAATTGAGATAACGTCCGTTCCGCACATCAGAATAATATATCCATATAAATGATTGACAAAGTGCAATGCTGTCATGATATTATATACAGTTACCTGCATTGCAACTGCCGGAAGCAGTGAAGCAAACAAAAACAGGTTTCGGATCAGTCCGTTTCCCGGAAATTTAAAACGGTTTAACACATAAGCAAGCTGTGTTCCGATTATAATGGAAACAACCAGGACAGATACCATAACGATCACGGAATTTAAGAAAGCTCTTCCCATATCCGCTGTCTGAAATGCTTTAATAAAATTATCAAAATTCAGCCAGTTCTCCGGCAATGTCATAACATTGGTCGCCTGATATTCTTCCTGTGTCTTAAATGCTGTAATCACACAGGAGATAACCGGAACAACTGCACAAAGTCCAAAGAAGATCAACGATACATATTCAACGATCAGCCAGAGGATTGCACCAACGGTATAATGTTTTTTTCTTTTCTGCACATTTACATTATGTTTTTTCATCGCCCTATGCCACTCCCTTTCCGACTTTCTTTGCCTGTTTTTCTGCTTTTAATCTTGCGCGTTTTGCCTTGTAGGATTCATCCTCACTCTCAGCATCACGGAAGATATATTTAAAGAATAACTTCTGTAAAATCGTACATGCAAAAATGATAAGGAGAAGTACGACTGCCATTGCTGATGCAAGACCGACTTTCTGGCTTACATGAGCGATCTCATTCATGATTACAAAGTATGTTCCGGTTCCATTTGCACCATCTGTGATAACGTAAGGCTGTTCAAATGCACTTAAGGAACCTGTAATGGAAAGAATTACGTTTAATGTGATAATTGTTTTGATACTCGGCAGAATAATATGTTTAAACTGCTGAAATTTATTTGCACCATCTAACTCTGCTGCTTCGTAAAGGTCTGCATCCACAGACATGATTGCACCGATAAACAATACCATGTTCTGTCCAAAATAACGCCATACCGAAGTAGCCACCAAAGACCAGTTGTTAATTGACTGATCTTTCAGCCAGTATGGAAGATTGTCAAGTTCAAATCCGCACCACTGTAAGATCGTATCAAATACAAATCCTCTGGTGTAGAAAAATTTAAAAATAAATCCAATTGCAATACCACTGATCAGATATGGGAAGAACATTAATCCTTTGAAGAAGTTTCCTCCCTTTACCTTAAAACTTAAAATAGTAGCCAGATAAAGTGCAAGTACAAGCTGAATAATCGCACCTACCATATAATAAAGACTGAGCTTTAATGCTCCAAAGCAGTCATCCCTGCGAAATACGTCAATATAATTTTTAAATCCGACAAATTTTCTCTGATCTACCGGAGTTAAATATTTCATCTTATAAAAACTGAATTTTACCATCTCGGCAAAAGGCAGATAAGTAAATACAAACAGCAATAACAGCGGAATTGTCATAAATGCCACACAGATGATCACCTGCTGTCCTTTTCTGCTTTTTGCCCATTTTGTAAAACTGAATGGTTTTTTCCCTTCCATATCCACAATTCCTCCATCCATTGTCTTTTATCCGGGAAGGGGAACCTCCCCTTCCCTTTTGTGGAACTATATTACTCAGTTACTTCAATTCCGTTTGATTCCTGTGCATCAGACCATGCTGTGTTCCATTCGTCCATGATCTCATCAAATGTCTTATCGCCATTGGATGCATGCTCAATGATTGCCTGGATTTTACCGTTTCCACCTGCGTTAATATTTAACTCAGACTCTGCATTCATCTCATTTAAGAAATCTTCCTCGCCAGCTAATGCAGGTTCATCCTCTAAGAATGTTACGCCATCGAAGGAAAGTTTTGTATCTGTACTGCCGGCTGCGACTGGAAGTCCATCCTCGTTGTATGAGAAACCGGATTTTTCTGTCATCCATTTTACGAATACCATAGCTGCTGCTTTTTCATCATCTGTTGCATTTGCATTGATACCATAAGAGTAATCAGCACCTGCGGATGCATACTGCTCACCATTTACAGTAATCGGGAATGGCATATAACCGATATCTGCGCCATTTTCGCCTGCTGCTTCCATCTGAGGATAAGCCCATGAGCCAAGTACCATACAACCGATCTCACCATTGTTGATCATACCTTTACAGCCCTCCCAGTCAGTTGTTGCAAAGTCATCTTCGATCAGTCCGTCTGCAACTGCATCATAGAGGATCTTGTAAACTGCATAAGCATGTGTATCATCGCCATAATTCTGGAATGGATCTTTTGTATGAACTAATTTCTGGTTCATATATGTATTATCACCGGTTGCATTATTTCCGATGTAAGCATCCCATGCTCCCATTGTCCAGCCTGCTGCATAGTTTGTATAAAGTGGGATGGCATCTGTATTATCTTTGATTTTCTGTAATGCATCGATAAATTCTTCCGGAGTCTTTGGAAGTTCTGTAACTCCTGCTTCTTCAAATACTTTTTTATTGTATACGATACCCTGTGTAGTTGCTGTAGAAGGAACACCGTAAACCTGTCCGCCATACTCCCATGTAGTTGCATAATTGATCTGGGTCTTCATGGTATCAAGATCACCATATGAAATAAAGTAATTGCTTAAGTCTGCCTTATCAACCGCCGGGATCATCATGACTGTCTCATAGTCACCAGACTGTAAATGCATCAGAGCATCATCTGCATAGTTGGTATCGGTTGTAAGTTCAACTGTAATATTTGGATACATTTCATTGAATGCTGCTAAATACTCTTTCCATGTTGTTCCGTTATAATCGTCAGATTCAAGATCTGTTCTGTGGTTGAATAATGAAATTGTTGCTGTCAGATCTGTATAATCCTCACCGAGTTTGATGTCTGCATAGGATAAAGATCCGTCTGTGGATGCTGCTGCATCACTGCTCTCGGTAGCTGCTGCATCATTTGTTGCTTCTGCACTGTTATCAGAAGCTGCTCCGTTTGTTGCTCCCCCATTGTCTGCTGCATTGTTTGAACCGCCGCATGCTGCCATGCTCATGGTCATAACTGCTACTAATGCAACTGATAAAACCTTTTTTAATTTCATAGAATTTTCCTCCTTTTGATGTTTGTTACTTTGTTTTGTAACTTAATTTAATTATATATCGTTTTGTTTTTTAGTCAACACTTTTTTCTTGTTTTTTAACCTTTTTAAGGCTTTCATTGTGCATTTCGGCACTATAAACAATTCTATTTATCGATTTTTGTGCACTTTTTCACATTTGTTTTTCAATTATTTTTGTTATTTAGCTTATTTTAGCCTAATTTATACAATTAATTATTTTTTATATTAAGCTATGTTTTTGATTGTTTAACTAATTACTTATTTCACCACAGCGTTATCTGCAGAACATCCATAACTTAACAATATAAAATGCTCACCAAATGCTGGTTTGTGGGTGATATGAGTTTCCCTGTGTAGGGTGGTTCTGGGGGGTTACGATTGGCAAATTGCATCAAGCTGGGACTGTTTTGTTTCCGTTGTCCGAAAATAAGAAACTCTAAGCATGCCTGATTCAGGTTGGGGCGGAGTGACGTGTGCGTCCTAAATGCGCCATCCGGGCACATTAGGACTTGTGCTGCCGTCCATGGCAGCACAACACTATGTTGCGAACAGGCATCCTAAGAGTTTCTAATTTCCTTCCAAAGTCACAAAACGAGTCCCGGCTTGATGCGATTTGCCAGCCGCAAGGTTGTGAACCACCCTTTGTCGGGGAACTCATTTTACAACCTTGGGGGTGCGTAAATTTTTGTGACATTCATTTCAAAAAGGTTGAAAAATTTCGACACAATCTGTTATATCTATGCTTTTAAACATACATACTTGGAATAATAATCTGCATTATTAGTCTGGTAATTTACGAAATGATTAATGTAATGCAACATAGCAGATGAAACTTCAGACAAGTCATTAGGCTGAATATTAATGATACAGCACATTAGGATTTTAAGCATATTTC
>ERZ1035032.1665-NODE-1665-length-13363-cov-4.281335_pt1 | contig 13363 bp, 6 predicted proteins | sample MGYA00520693_ERZ1035032 | MGnify/ENA primary metagenome ERZ1035032 (study PRJEB33766, sample SAMN09781740) | gut metagenome | biome: gut microbiome | host: Homo sapiens | place: Madagascar | study: EMG produced TPA metagenomics assembly of the PRJNA485056 data...
GGCCTACGAAGTTAACTTCATCGGCTTATGAAGTTATATTCATCGGCCTCTGAAGTTAATATGCTAAAAAGGGGTGAAAAACTGCGCCTTTTGACCCATACAAATAGCTCGGTCTGAGGACTTGTATTTTTACCCTGCAATCGCGATTATGATAAATAACAAAACCAAGTGAACACCCATTGTACCACAAATCGAGGCTTTCCACCATTTGCACACCAAATGCACACGATGGAATGATGGGAAAATGAGATTTTTATCGTCATTTGCAGATGTAAATCAGTAATTATTCATTTTCAACCTTATTACAACAATGATGAACAACGAATTGATCCCCACTCCGATGATGTCTTTCGGAGAGTCTGTCAAGACATGTTTCCAGAAGTATGTCACCTTCAAAGGTCGCGCGCGCCGATCCGAATACTGGTGGTTCTGTCTTCTCAACTGTATTGTCAGTATAATAACCCTCGTACTCGACTATCAGATGGATACGATCAACATCGAACTCGGCCTCGGCGCACTCTCAGGCCTTTATACGCTGATCGTCTTCCTGCCCGGTCTTGCGTATCCGTACGCCGCCTTCACGACACAGGTCACAGCGGTTGGCTTTATCTCCTCATCATCATCCCCATCTTAGGCTCGCTGTTCTTGCTCTACTTCTTTGTCAGCGACTCTGCTCCCAAGGAGAACCGATACGGCAAGAGCCCGAAGTACGCACAGGAGACATTCTAACCTCTAATGACCGTTTTGGGTTACAGCCCAAAACGGTCGAATCGACGCTACGGAGAGTAGTTGCCCCACTCCAATGATAACCGGACCCAAGATACGACATGAATAAGAAAGACCTATTATATTGCTTGCGCGGCCTGCTAACGTTTGTCGTTTTGATATCCGCCATCACCTGGTTTCATTTCCATGAAGACCAACTGCTGTCGCCGAGGATGGCATATATCATCCATCTGAGCCTATCCATCGGTTTCACCGTTCTTCTCACGATCTTTTTTCTCACGCTTTGCTGGGATCTCCTTACAGCGGTGTTCAATAAAGGACGGAAGATGACGATGAAAGCGCGCCTCTTAGTGATCGCCCTCTGCATTGGGGGCATATTGCTTTGTCAGGACACATTTGACATTCCTCTCGGGCTACCTGATCAAATCAGCAGAATAATCAACACCATCTTTGGCAACGGGGTGTAAGCCACGGAGCCCCCATCACCTATCAAGTCATGTACTGGACAAGAATCACGAGGCTACTACACTATCTGCAAACAGAGAGGGCGCGGCTGACGATTGGGCTATTCACAAGCGGCATCACCTTTCTGCTGCTCTACTTCTTTTGGCAGCCAAAGGTGGGTAGTTTTCCCGAGGAGCTGGTGCGCATCGAGCGGAAGGCTGACTCCCACCCTGCCGCAGCACTGCAAGAACAGGAACGCTACGACACCACGAAATGTATGCCCGGTGCCATCACATACTACCATTTCATCGCATTGAAGACGCGCTACCAGCTGCAACCTGCCTACCGTATCGCCCCCTCCGAACTCACCAAACTCGTCATCGACTTGGAATACCTGGACCCCACGCCGGCACAACGGGCCGACCTCTACTACTATGCGGGTAATATGGCGCTCCGAGGTAATGACATAACACAGTCGCAGGGCTTTCTCTTCAAGGCATTGGCACTCTACGAGCGAAACGGTAACGCACGAATGGTGGAACAGTGCTACCAACAGATGGAGCGCATTCTGGAAAAACGCAAGACCATCAAGGCCGTAGAACGGAAGAAGGAACAGTCATACAACTATAACTTTGTGGAAGAGGAACAACGCTTGCGAAAGGAAATGGTGCGGCAGGAGTTGCTAACGGGCTTCGTCACACTGCTTCTCGTAGCCCTTATTGTCGGATTCGGACGGATGACAAGGCGATGGAACCGCAGAAAGCGGGCGGAAATGAGGAAATATGCCCGCGTAGTGGTGTCGCTCAGAAGGACAGAGGAGGAGCGGGTGCTGCTGAGACAACAACTGGAAGAGCGCGAGGCACAATTGCGGGAGATGAACGCCCAGAGCCTAATGGAGGATAAGAAACTTGGCCACATCAGGCGTTCTGACGTTTATGGGCGGTTTCATCGTGTGGCGACGAATGGGGCGACGCCAGCCTCGCTGACAACAGACGACTGGCAAAATCTGGCCGATACCATCCACGAGGAATTTCCCCGACTGAACGATGTGCTACGGTCCATTCCCCACCTGAGCGAGATGAACCACCAAATGTGCCTCCTCGTCAAGGCAGACTTCAAACCTATGGAGATAGCCCGCATCCTTTGTCGCGACAAGAGCACCATCAACTCGGCACGCCGCCGTCTCTATGAGCGCGTCTTCGACGAGAAAGGAAGTCCCAGCCAGTGGGACGAATTCATCCGCAACATATAGGGGTCCTCAGCCGTAATACTCTCCTACCCTGTCGGGACAACTCCACCAGTCCATGGATCGGATGGACAAAAAAAAGGGAACGGAATCATGCGTCACGCACCATTCCGTTCCCCACCCAAATGGGTTATCAATTAAATCAAACTATTTCGAACTTAAATTACTTCACCACTACCTTGCGGCCGCCAACCATATAGACGCCCTTGGGAAGTCCCTCCAGCGAGGTGGCGTTGCGGCGGGCAATACGTCCGTCGATCGTCCACACATCCTGTGCGCCCTCCTTGAGGAGCTCGGCAGAAGAAATGCCAGCCTCGGGATCGGAAGCGTCGTAGATGTCGATCTGGTCGAGCATGAGGTAAGTGTAGTTGGCGTGAGCCGTACCACGGAACTTCACGATGATGTAGCGCTCGTTGCTGTAAGGCGTGAGATCGACGGTGAGGGTCTCCCATCCCGAGGTCTTCTTCTCGCTGAGCTTGAACGTCTTGACGTCGTGGTTCACACCGTCAGGTGTCTGGACGACGACCGTCAGGTCAGACTGCTCGCCATTCTCAGAATAGAGATCGAAGCGCACCACCGGCTGGTCCACACCATTGAGTGCCACCTTCGGGAGGTTGAAGCTCGTCTCGTCGCCGGCCTCCACATTGTAGTACTCGGGGAACTCGGGATCGGGGATGGTGTAGGGAGACCAAACGACACCGCCACCATCGTCGTTGGACGAGGCCTTGCCGCTGATCATCCAGGGAGAAGAGTTGCGGCGCGAAGCGTGCTGCTCGTTGCTCTCCGTCCATGCGAAGTTGTTCTGTACCGAACCACCCTCGAAGGTCTCCTTGTAGGGCTGGTTGATGGGCTTTCCTACCACGATGGCGCGGGAAGCCTCCAGTGCGCCATTGCCACCATCGGAACGGGTGAGGGCTGCCACCTGAAAGAGGCCCTGTGAGACACCGTCGTCGGCTACCGACTTGTCAGGATGCCATCCGACCAGGACGTCCGTGGCACCAGGCTGGCTCGTCGTCATGCTGTCGCCGAGGATCGGGCCATCGGGAGTCTCGAGGATCTCGTAGATGGAGACGGAGACATGGTCCGGATCAACATAACCGTTGTTGGCACCTACGTTGCTGACCTTGTTCCAAGAAGCCTTGATATCATTGACTGCATCGGTGAGATTCACGACCGGCGTCTTGGCCACATCGGCGCCGACGAAGACGCGCATTCTGGCCACACGGCCCGGCTCGTAGCCGTCCTCGGAGTAGGCGATGACCTCATACTCGTGCCATCCAGACTTGTCGATGCTATTATCGGTCCAGGTGTATTCCTTGCCTGGTTCGCCAAATTTCGTATTGGCATTGCCAATCCACATCACCGACTTGCCGTCGCGCTTGATGACGAAGTAGCCGATGCGTGAGAGCGGCGTACCATTGATGGCCTTGGTCGGCGCAGTGAAGGCGAGGTCGGCAGAGAGCTTGCCCAAGCCTGCCGGCGTCACAGTGAAGTTGGAGACGGAATCGGGGGCATCCAGGGCCGCACCCTTGTCGATACCGACGAAGTCGATGACGATACGTCCGCTACCAGCCTTCTCAGTATTGTCGTGGAATCCGATGTAGAAGTTACCGTCCTTGTCCGGGTTGATCTCCATGTTATAGACACGGTCGGGATCGTTGGCGATCACGTTGCTCTCCATGAGCGTGCCGGTCATGCCCTCGGGAGAGGCCGTCTGGCCATACTTCACCTCGAAGGTGTTGACATATTCAGGAGCAAGGTAGTTGCGAGCCTTCATTCTGACGTTATAGACACGGCCCGGCTTGAGATGGACGGGCGGCGTGAAGAGCCAGTCGTCGTTGCCACTCTCGTTGTTGTACGGGCCAATGACCATACGGATGCCACCAGCATTGAAGTAGCCCCAGGTCACACCGTCGCCATTGACGTCGTTGGCAGAGAAGATGTCAAACTCACTGCGCGTGTAGAAATCCGTCTCCCAGTTGGGCTCGATGGCGTCGCCAATGATGACTGCCTTGGCGTCGGCCGACTGACTTCTCATACCCTTGGCCACGGCGCGAACGGAATAGACATAGCTATGGAGCGTACCAGCACCGAGGTCGTCGGTGTAGTTGGTAGCGGTCAAACCAGTTGCCACGACGGTAGTGTCGCGTCCGACGATGCGCTCCAGGTCGTAGGTCAGATCGCCCATCGGACCAGCATGGAGGGTCGTCGTCGGTGCGGTCCATGAGACCTTGGCCTTGTAGCCATCAGCGACAGCCTTGACATTGGTCGGTGCGAGCGGAATGTCCCAACCCATCCAGTGAGAAACATTCTCCTTGGGAGAGTCGCCATCGGCATTGCTGAGCACGACGCTGAAGGTATAGAGCTCGTTCTCCGTGGTCTTCACCTTGACGGAAACATCCTGACCCGGGCGTGAGGTGCCCTCGGCAGACGGCGTGAAGGTAGCCGTCGGGCGGTTGCTCATCACCTTGTAGCGGACATCACCATGGAGGATATCGCCAGCATAGGTGGTATTAGGAATGGTGAAGGAGATGGTGGCTGTGGCACCGTCGGCCGACGGGTCGCAGGTGACACCCTCCACGGCCAAGTTGTCAGCACGCTCCGGTGCGCCGTCGTTGGCCTCGGGCTGTGCCATCACCATACCCTGCACCTGTGCGAGGGTTCCATCGAGGAGCGTGGCCTTACCCGTATTGAGGTCCACGGTGTAGAGACCACCCTGGGCCTGGTTGTCGATGCAGTACCAGTAGAAGGTGTCGTCGCGCTGGTCGATCTCACCCGACTGGCCGTAATACTGACCCATGACATTGGTCAGCGTGAGGCCCGTGGCACCCACGAGCGTCTCCTCGCCGGTAGATTTGTTGACCTTGTAGAGCTTTCCGTCCATACCGATAGCATAGAGCTGGCCTGCCTTGGTGATACCAATGGCGACGAAAGCCTGGGAGGCCGGACCAATCGTGGTGCGCTGGCAGGTCTCGTAATCGACCGTACCCCACTCCAGGGAGTTGCCGTCGGCAGAGTAGAACACACCATAGACCGTGCCGTCGGCAGCCTGGGCTGTCTCCGTGGCGGCGAGGTAGAGATAGTCCATGCCAGCGTCGAAGCTGCTGGTCTCGCCCGTAGAGAGGTCGGTGTTGCTCAGATAGAGGAACACATAACCCTCATCAACATACTGCATATTGAGGTATGCGCCGTAGAGGTGGCCGTTCTTGGCCTGCACACCGTTGGTAGCGACATTGATGGTCTCGCCCGTAGAGGCAAGGACGCTGAAAGCGACAGGCTTCTGTGCCGTCATCGTATAGTAGCCATAGGGACCGTAGGTGGTCTCATTCCAGCCTGCCTTGTAGATCAGGTTGCACCAGAACTGGGCAGCCTTGCCTGCCTTCAGTGGATCGGTGACCTCGGGAGCCTTGGCGATGAAACGCGAGGCGCTGGGCAGCTGCGGCGTGCGAACCTTCAGACGCATCTGCTGTGAGAGCAGCGGATAGACGAGGCGCGCCTCTGCCGGAGTGCGAACTACGCCCTTGGTGTCCTGTGCCAGCACGGCCGATGGAACGAGCAGTGCGGCAAGGGCTATGGGGATGAATTTCTTTTTCATATCGATAGATATTGTTGATTCTTGACTGAGTTGTGGAACGACTGCGGAAAGACGAGAAAGGAGATGGGCGGGACGAGCGGACCACTGTCCTTCCGTCCCGCGTCAAGTCCCAAACTTATCTATATAACATCTGCTTATGAAGTCATGTTGGTCTTTCTACGCGCGTTCCTTTTATATATATGGATCGTATTAGCGAATAATGCGCTTGCTCACCTTGCCACCCTGGCGGACGATGGTCACGCCACCCTTGACGGGCTGGCTGAGACGACGGCCCTGCAGGTCGAAGTACTCGGCAGACTCGCAGTTCTCGGTGACACCTGCCGACTCGATGCCTACGATGTCGGTAGCCTTGATCCAGACGATGTCGGATCCGTGCTCCACGTCACCGCCGTAATAGACGCTCTGGAGGCCGAGACGGTCATACTGCTGCTCGTCGAAGTAGTAGAAGAACGCCTTCGTGTCGTTGGTAGAGAAGAAGTAGTAGCCATCAGAGAAACTGTAGGGCACCTCCTTCATTTCCTTCTCCAGGCCATCATAGACGACCGGAGAGAACGTATAGATGGTGTTCTCGTCGTTGAGATACAGACGGTAGTAGAGCTTGTTGCTGTTGAGCGACTCGTTCTGCATTCCCTTCGGGATGAGGTCAAACTGCACCAGGCCGGAACCACCATTCTCCTCGACACCCCACCAGTCGCGGAGGACGGGAGGAATCGGTGTTGACTCCTGCTCCACGAAACGCTTATAGACGGGGTCGTCGTAGTTGTGGAGGAAGTAAATTTCGTTGGGACGCACGCTGAGGAGCATGGAAGTGCCCTCGTCGCTGGTCAGCGTCATATTGGTGGGGTCATAGGCGAAGCTCATCTCGCTCTGCTCCTCGTAGGAGCGGTTGTAGAACGTCACACCCGAATACTCCGAGGTCTCGGTGACGATGGAGTAGCTGGCCGGCTTCATCCAGAAGTGGTAGCACTGAAGCTCGTCGGCACCGGCATACTGCGGCTGGAAGACCACCTTGCCGTCCTTGATCTCACCCTTCATCCAAGAAGTGGTATCGCCCGGGTTCTGGACATAGAAGTCGTTGCCCACGGCTGCGGCGAGCGTCATCTGACGCACGGTGCTGATCTCCTGCGTCACGGAGTTCATCTTAGAGGTCTCCAGGGAGAAGACCTGGGGCTTCACGCCATCGGGCAGCTGAGCCGCCTTCTCGTTGAACGGCTCCATGCGGGTGAAACCGTCGCTGTAGCCGACCCACTCGCCAAGACCGTTGGTCAGGCAGAGCATGTGTGCCGGATAGCGCGTATCCTCGAAGTGCTCCTCTTCCTCCATGGCGAGGACGCCGTTCTCGAGCGTGAAGTAGATATCACCGTCGGGCTGGCCATTGACCGAGTCGGGAATCCATCCGTAGGTGCTTTCGTCCAGGCGCGCCATCTTGTACCATGACGCATAATAGACCTGTCCGTTGTTCTCATAGATAGGCTGCGGCGTGTGGGCCACATAGTATCCGTCCGAAACCTTGTCGAGCTTGAGCCACGACAGGGTGGAAAGGGTGTTGAACGGCTCGTAGATGTAGATGCAACCGTCGTCGCCCTCAACATAGCGGCCCACGGCATACTCGTAGGTGTCAGCCTGCACACCCGACTGCGTGTTGCGGAAGGCGAAGCCATTGCGGAGCAAACGGTTGTGATCGACACCAGCAGGCTGCTCGTAGCGGATGTAGTCCTGCAGGCCACCACCCTTGAGCGGCATGTTGGCAGGTGTTGAGCGGAACGTACCCTGGTCTGCGGGCTGCAAGACGGCGGTCTGGGCATTGTCGCGGACAGGCGCACTCTGGGTGGTCACGGTCTGGGCGAAGAGCGGAGCCGCGGCCAAAAGTGATATAAAGGTGAAAAGTTTTCTCATAGCGAAATTGTTGAAAAGAATCTGTTTAGATATCGGTGAATGTTTCCTTGTACGAGCCCGCTCCCATTGGTATCGGGAAGAAGCTCTTTGGAAGGAAGGCGGGCGGCGGATTGTCTCCGCCCGCCTTGTCCCCTTTCGGGGTGATGTATTGTTTGCGTCGTGCTGCCTTCCCTCCCGCTGGGGCGGACTGCTTGGTCCGCCCCGTTGGTGTGGAAGGGCGCGCCCATCATCATTAGGCAATCATCGGAATGGGCGCGTCCGTGCTGCAGCTACGCTGTGATAGATTTCGTACTTACTTGCGCACTACCTTGTGGCCGTTCTCGATGACGATGCCCTTGTAGTTCTTGCCGACACGCTGACCAGCGAGGTTGTAGCGCGTGAGGTTGGCGTCCTCACCATTGACCGTGGCAGCGTCGATGCCGTCATCGGTGGTCTTGGTGAACGTCTTCTCGGCGATGTCAGACACTCCGTCGTAGCGGTAAGCGATGGCGCGAACTACAGTTGTCCGGCTGATCGTGATCGGGCTGACGTAGTAGAGCGTCTCCTCGGCGTCCTTGTCAGGATCGGAACCGTCAAGCGTGTAGTAGATCTCGTCGGCCTCATTGTCCGGAACGATGCTCACCTTGGTGCTGTTGACAAAGACCTCGTCGCCCTGGATCTCCGGCGTGCCTACTGAGAGGCGAAGTTTGGCCACAAACATGTCTTTCTCGCCTCTGTACCAACCACCAACGTCGTGGTACTCCTTCGGATCCTCTTTCCAGTAGTAGGCGAAGCCCTTAGAGTTGTCGAGCTCGATGCGGTTGTCACCCTCACCGGCGTAGAAGTATGCGATGCCGTCCTCGTCCGTCTCCTTGACCACCTTCACACGCTTGAGCATGATGAAGTCGCCCTTGTGCTCACCATTCTCGATCTCGTCCCAGTAGGCCGTCGTGAAGTGATAGTCGAAGTCACCGAAGTGGTTGATCACGGTGATGTCGTCCATGTTGGTCTCGCCCTCGATGTCGTAGGCCTGGAGGAAACCATTGTTGTAGTCGATCTTCACGCGAACCGTACCGTAGTACTCATAGTTCATGGCAAGCGACTGCTTCGTGGTCCAGTGGAGAGCGCTCTCGCCGTCGCGGATAATCCAGCTCTTGCCGTAGTTGGCAGTGAAGGGAGCGATGGCGCGGTTGAGCTTCAGGATAGCATAGGGGATGTCCTTCTTGCCTGCGATGGCCTCCTCGATGGTCGTCTCCTGCCATTCGACGGCGGGACGCTTCGTGAAGGTCTTCTCCACCATCACGCTGGCGAGCTCATCGCGCTCGGCGAGGGCCTTGACAGTCGTGGTCTCGGTGATGATGAACGGCTTGGTGTAGAGCGGAGACAGCGTGGTCGGGTTGCTGCCGTCGAGCGTGTAGTGGATGGTCGTGCCCGGCTCAGAGCTCATCTTGATGGTGGTGTAGTCGGTGAAGTACTCATCACCCTCGATCGTGGGAGCTGCGGGAGCAGCATAGTGGATGAGTGCCTCGGTGACACGGGTGGTGGCGGCGCAGCCATTGGCACCCGGAGCGTAGTACCAGAGGTTCATGTCATACTCCTGACCGTGCTTCAGACCGAAGTCGGCACCATTGGTGATCTCGAAAGTATAGTTGACCTGTCCGTCCTTGACCACGGCCTTATAGACACCGTTGGCAACGCTGGCGGTCAGATTCTCGATGCGTACGAGGTCGCCAGGATAGTCGGCGATCAGAGAAGGCTGGATGGTGATGGGGCGCTGCTCGTAGCTACCGTCGTGGTTGCTGCTGAAATCGCCCTCGGTGACGACCACGTTGACGAAGCCACCGTTGTAGTTGACGTCACCCTTGATGGTGCCGTTGAGCGTGGCGCCGATCTTGAAGCTGACGTCGGCGTTGTTGGAAGTCACGTTGATGGCCTTGTTGCCCTCGCGGATGATATAGGTGAGTGCGCCATTGACGGTCTCGCCATAGGCTACCAGTGCGTCGGTCAGGCGGATGGTGGCACCCGTCAGGCTCTGCTTGCCCTCATGGATCTGTGCGATGGTCGTCTCGCCCTCGGTCTGCTTGACGAAGGTCTTCTCGGCCACGTCGCTGCTGATGCCGTTGCGGATACCAATAGCCTTGACGACGGTGGTCTGAACGACAGAGAACGGCTTCGTGTACTGCGGAGAATCCAGACCCGGCGTGGTGCCGTCGGTGGTGTAGCGAACCTCGTCGTCGTCCTGCTCGGGCATGATGATGACCTGAGAGCGGTCGGTGAACGGCGTGGTACCCGTGATCGTCGGAGCAGCGGGCTTGGTGATGTCGGCCTTGGTGAAGGTTACCTCGGCGATCTCGCTCGGAGCGCCATTGCGCACATACATAGCCTTGACGGTCGTCGTCTCAGTGATATTGAACGGACCCTCGTATGGGATAGACTCCGGCGTGGGGTTGCTACCATCAAGCGTGTAGAAGATCTGATCGAGCATGCCCTCGGAAGTGATGGTCACCGTGGTGAAATCCAGGAACGGGTTGTCACCGTCGATGTTCGGGGCCTTCATCGTATTGCTGCGCTTCGTGATGGTCTTTGAGCTCATAGCGCTGCACACACCGTCCTTTACGGCGATGGCCTGCACGCGGGTCGTCTCGGTAATGGTGAACGGACCCGTATATTTGGGAGAAGCGTCCGTCGGGATATTCCAGTCGGTCGTATAGTAGATGTCAGCACCCTCCTCGGCCGTGATGGTCACGGTTGTCTGGTCGTCGAAGAAAGACTCAGATTCGATGGTCGGCGGAGTGACGGTCACACCAGAATTCTTGGGGGAAAAGACATCAATGGTTCTCATCTTACAATCGGTCTGGATCGTAAGCGTCGCGGTGGGCTGAGCTCCATCAGACTGCGATTGCCAGGTCCAGTTGCTCTGAAAGCCGCCGATATAATATTCTCCCGGCAGATCGATCTCGGCGAATGGCTCGGGGTCTTCAAATTGGATACCCGTAAACATCATGTAGATGTACACGAGGTCATTACCCGTAATGGTGATGGTGGTGCCAGGCTCAAACTCCCAGCCGGTCCTACCCCCTTCGGGGCTTACTGCCTCCCAGGTACCCTTAGAGCGCGTGAGCGTAATGCCACCTTTGGTCAGCACATTGGTCTCACTCGCGTCGTTGGTAGCTGCAAAGGAAACCTTTGTGTACTCCTTTTCATTTCTCCAATCATACTTCTCTGCCCATATCGTCGAACAGACGAATGTGAGCAGGAGCATCCACATGAAGCGTAGCTTTTTGTTCATAATAGTTGTTGTTACTTGGTTACAGACTTAGGCTTCTCGTCCTGATTGCTGGAACGGTCGGCCCGGCCCTTATTTAATAAAATAATGTATAGGTCACTATCTTGAGGTAGGTCACACGGACTGGACTTTTTCGGGGGCTGGCGGAGGCGCGATGCTGATTCATCGCGCCTCGGTTCGCCACCCATTCAAGTAGTCTTCTAATTCATTCGTCTGTGTTTCCTATAATAATTCTCTTCGATTTTCTGTTGCAAATGTACGATATAATTTTGAATCGAGCCTCCTGAAAAAGGTCTGCTGTTGCTCTAATTCCCGAAAATAGACCCTAAAACATGCGAAAATGCCCATTTCATCGTGTTTGCCCCTTGTTTCTATTGCCACAATACGAACACCCACCATCACTACGGAGCGCACAGCAACAAATGACTCGAACGTCGAAACATGGAACTACCGACAGTAGAAATATCAAAGCCAGACCTTTTCACGATGGTCCACATTAAGGATGAGCTACAAGAGTTGTTTGAACGGCCAGTGGACATCGTGAGACTTAGAAGCAACATGAACTCCATACTCTTCCAACAAATCCAAAGAGACGGAATCTATGTATGACTTCAAATACTTTGTCATAACCCAAATAGTATTTCAAACATACAACTCGCAATAAAAACGCGGGGCGTTTTTCAGAGAAACATCTGAAGAACGCCCCGCACTTGTTATCATGAGGTTTTAGCGTACCACCACCTTGGAGGTCTCAGATCCCACGCGGACAAGATAGATGCCCGCGGGAAGGGCGACACGGGTCGTGCCGGCAGGACAAAGGCGGGTAAGGACCGTCTGACCCGACAGGGTGAGGACGGTGGCCTCGGCCTCGCAGGGAGCGGTGAGGACAACGCCACCTGCTACGGGCGAGACCGAGACCTCTGATCCGAGGACCGGACGGACGCAGGTGATCGGACCACGAACCACCATCAGGTCGGAGGGTGCGGAGGCGACAATGTCCTTCAGGTCGCCATGGCGGTAGCGGAGACCCGTCACGCGGTAGGCCACCTCGTGGCCCTCGCCGAAGTTGGGGTTGTTCATCACCACCGACTGGGTCTCGGCGTCGGGCGTATGGAGCGATGCAGTGACGACGCTCACGGTCTCGCCTGCCTTCAGATCCTGCGTGATGCGGATGTAGTCGATAAGGAAGGGATAGTAGTTGTTGCTATAGAACGTGAGCGACTCCTTCTTGGAGCAGCACGGAAGCGTGACCGTCTCCTCGACAAATCCACCGGCGGGGAAGCGGATGCCGGCATAGCAAGCCGGACTGGCACCCTGGATGACGAGCCAGTCGTCCTCCTGTCCCCAAGCACGCACGGTGACGTTACACTCTCCGTCGTTGTGGCTCAGGTCGATGACGGGTGTACTGATGGCACCCGCTATCTGGCCCTCCTGGCCCGTGGCAGCCATTCCGCCGAGCCAGCCCTCGACCCACTGCAGGCTCGAAGCCTTCCAGCCGGCAATGTGCGTGAGGTCGTCGATGGCACGATAGCCACCCGTGTATTCGCCATGCTCGATGAAACCATCGGCAATGTCGCTCTCCTTGAACTCCGACTTCACGAGCGAGAAGTCCTCATAGAGCATCTCGAAGCCCAGCGTGTCCTCGGCGAGGGTGTTCTTCTGCACCTGCTCCACACGGTACATGTCCACCTTCTTATGGCTCGTCCAGCGGGCCGTATAGCAAGAATCGGTCACGTCGACAGCCTCGAGCACGGTGGGCTGGCTGACGGTATAGACCTCCACCTCGGCAGAAGCCGCTGAGATGAACTCTGCGTTGCGCGCGCGTACATTATAATAATAGTCGCGGTCGGGATCGAGTCCGCTGACGGCGTAGGTGACGTGGTCCTCGTCTTCACCCAGCGCACGCGCCTCGATCACCTCGTCCTGCAGACGGTAGTCGAGCGTCGGGGGCGCAGGATAGGCATAGCGGAGGTCGGAGATCAATACTCGCGACTCGTCGCCATCGGCGGGGAAATACTCCAAGCGGAAGGAATAGACCTTGTCAAACATCTGGATGGCGGGAGAAAGGTCGTAGGTCAGACCTGCCCGCAGATCCTCTTCGGCCAGTTCGGCGAAGTCGATCCAAGCAAAGGCGTAGAGACCGTAGTCGGTGTCGGCATAGAGCTGGACGTAGCTGCCGTATGGCACTTCC
>ERZ1035032.1668-NODE-1668-length-13353-cov-6.806211_pt1 | contig 13353 bp, 17 predicted proteins | sample MGYA00520693_ERZ1035032 | MGnify/ENA primary metagenome ERZ1035032 (study PRJEB33766, sample SAMN09781740) | gut metagenome | biome: gut microbiome | host: Homo sapiens | place: Madagascar | study: EMG produced TPA metagenomics assembly of the PRJNA485056 data...
ATATTGTCAGAACCATATACAGTCTATACCTGGACGGCTATTCATCCACGCAAATTGCGGAACTGCTGACGAAAAGCGGCATCCCTACTGTAAAGGGTCTATCGGTTTGGAGTTCCGGCAGTGTCCTGGGCATTCTCAAGAACGAAAAGTACTGTGGGGACGCCCTGTGTCAAAAAACAGTAACGATAGACTTTTTCACGCACAAAAGCATAAAAAACAATGGTCTTGAACCGCAGTATTTCGTAGAGGGACATCATATCCCTATAATCGAGAAAAACGACTGGCTGTTAGCACAGCAAATCCGCAAAGAAAGACGATACAGAAAGCGACGCAGCACTCATCGAAAACCACGCATTGTGGTCAAGGGAGCGTTGTCCGGCTTTATGATTGTCGACCCGTTATGGGACGAAGATTATGTAGATAATCTGCTTATCTCCGCAACCCAGAAACCAGAGCCTGCCCCGATCATAACCGAGGAGGACGAGAATTTTTTTATAATTGAAAAGGAGTAATTACCATGTTTGAAAAATTTACTGTTATCGATCTCATCAAAACCCGTTCTGCTTCTGTCTGCACATTTGCAGGCAACATCGTAAAATTCAATGTTCAGACCGCACAGGAGCTCCGCTTCCCAGAGTACATCCAGTTTCTGATTGAACCGAAATCCAAGCAGTTTGCTATCCGTGCCTGCAAAGAGGATTCACCAAACGCTGTGCGCTTTTCCAAGCCGGAAGGCGAACAGAAGGCACAAATCAAAATCGGAAATGCTGCCGTTGTGGATATGGTCAGAAAGCTGATGGACTGGAATGCCGAGGATAACTGGAATGTCCCCGGTATTTATTTTGCCGAGGAACAGGGTATTATGTACGCACTTGAATCGGCCTATGCTCCGAGAGCAAAAGGTGGCTGGGCTGCCCGCCGTGAGCGTGAGGCTGCATCAGCTGTGGCAGAAAGCACCATCGAAAACAAGGAGGAAGAAAACTAATTAAAAGATGCCGGACTGTATCCGCTTTTGGTGTCAGTCCGGCATCGGCTTTATTTGTTGTCTTAACCAGGGCAAATAAACTGCACAATGTTAATAAGCCTACTTTAATAAGCGTTGTGAATATATTTATTGCTTCAGCAACATTCGTTATTCAGGCAGAAAAACCCCCGATGCTATATACTGCTTTACCTGTGTGCTTTCTGCTCTGATTTCTTTCGTGACCAACTGTAGGTAAGTATAAAGTGCTTTGATTTCTCCTCGGTCAAAGGTCATAGAAAACTGATTTGTTCCAAGACCACCCTCACACCAGAAATGGATAATCATATCCATGTCGATATCGACATCAATATACCCGTCACGGTAAATAATTTTTCCTGGCTCACTGTACAGGCGCTTTGCCGGGGAAAGCCGAAACTCAAAATCCGGCTCAGCAAAGGAGATAATACAGTCCTCTTTTAATGTTCCATCCAACAGATTTTCAAGTGCATTTCGGAGGTAGACCACCTCATCACTCAACAGAACTTCGCTGTCAAAGTAATAATCGATATATTTTCCTTTGAGGTAAAACTCATCACGGGTCCATTGATCACAATCATATTCGCCGGATGGTGTCTCTCTCCAGCCCTTTATTTTGATTTGAAAATCCACATCACACATATTCAGTCTTAAACGCATACTATTCTTTCCTCTCTACAAACCATCTGCCAATATTATTTCCCGCAATAGCCGTGTTTCGTTCAAAAAACAGATAGCTTTGATGTCCACTGATCCATATAGTATAGCGGTCACCCTGACCTCCGGCCTTCAACGCAGGTGCCTGGCGAATATCGGACACACGATCTATCTCATATTTTTCTCCGTCCTCCCAGGTAATCTCTCTGGGAAGCATGATGCCATCCTCTCTGAAATCTGCTTTGACAGCAACATACACTTTCGGAGGTTTAGTCGTTGTAACAGTCTGCATTGTTTGGTACCTCCATATTAGCGAGAAAATTGCTCTGCGCCATAATCGGCGGTTCCATCAGCTTATATCCTTTCCACTTCATAACACGAAATTTGAAGTCGAGCAGTTCTACCGGAACTAAAAGCCTTGACGCCGCTGTAAAAAATGTTGTATCCCTATTAAGTGCATCCAGAACCTCTTCGTCATCGAGCAGATATTCCGCTGCGAAGAGGTTTGCTTCTTTTTCAGTGCTTGAGCTTTCATCAAAGAGCCCTATGTCATGAAACGCCTTAACGCCCGAATTACGATGAAGCACAGCATGACCCAGCTCATGGGAAACTATGATTCTCTGTATGACATTGGGTAAATCACAATTCACCGTGATTGTGCGTATTCTCTTGCTTTCAAGAAAAAAGCCTTTGATGGCGTCGGGGTCGGTTCCAAATGGCTGATTTAACAATATTATACCCATTGCCGAACACAGTCGAAAAGGATTGTCCTCGCAGTATTTTTTCTGCAGCGACTCAACCGCCTCGCACACTCTTGCATATGACATAACCATACCCCCTCGTATCAAAAATGGGCATACGAATCCCGTTATATTCATTATAGACTAATCGCTGTACCAAAAAACGGACTTTATTCCGGCTTGTGACCGAACTTTGCCTTTGCTTTTTCTTTACAGGTTACATATGCAGTCATAACAGCTTGGAAGAAAGCATCCTTCTGATCCTGCGACAGTTCACCGCCCGCAAAGAGAGCCGCATTGTCTCGCAGAAGTTCATCCATGTCACGAACACCCTTTGCACCGTACAAATCACGAGCCTGCTCGATATAAGCATCCTTTTCAATATCTTCAAGAGGATTCAAGCAGTCATCATCGGAGAGATACTTTGTTGATACCTTGAGCGCACGTGCCAGTTTCTCCGTTGTGGATTTTCTTGCACGGGCGCCGCCGGACTCGTAGGAGGCAATGGTTCTTTGTGACACCCCGACCTCCTGTGCAAGTTCATGCTGAGTCAATTGTGCGACTTCGCGAGCACGCTTAATTTTATCGGAAAAAGTCATAACTATTTCTCCTTCGATGTAAATTTTTGTTCTGTAACTTCATCAACTTCATCAACTCTATTGACAATACTTCATAACATGAGTATAATCAAAAGTGAAGTTTATGAAGTTACAGTCCTATTATATGCTACACAACTTCATTTTGTCAAGAGGTTTTTGTGAAGTTTTTTGAAAATATACAGCTTTTTAGAGAAAAGCACTTCTTCACAACGATTTCATTGCTTTTTGTTTGAATAGCTTCGTAACTTCATTGGCAAATAAAGCAAAAGCCTGCAGGCAAAGGAGGAATGCAATGGTAGAATATCGAGATTGTAAGGGACATCTTGTATGTAAAGCGGATGCCCAAACCGGGAAGGTTGAAATTCAACACAAAGAGCGTGTGGTTAAAATGACGATTCCCATCGGCGAAAGTTTTACCGTTACTCTTCGTGATACCGAAACGGTCATGACCCGAATCAGCAACCAGGCTTTTGAAGTAAAAGCCGCACCCCGTGCAATGTAAACACAAATCAAAATAGCAAATCCACAGAGCTGCAAGACGGCCCGGATTTAGAAAACCCGTAAGGGTAATCTATGTCCCGGTCGTCTTTTTTTGTTTGTGCAAAAAGCACCGAAAAAATAACCTTATATATAAATACAGAAAAATAAATCTCAAAGCCTTGAGATGCGCATTAGAGGCGGCGGGATACATAGAGAACCGAAAACCCCAACAGGGATTTTTTGAACTCGATGTACCCACCGTGTTTTGTCGTGCCTTCTTTTAAGTGCTGTCAGCCGGTGAGTCCGTCGTGACCCCGGCTCTTTTTGTGTCCCGACCGCTGAAAGCCCTCAAGCGGAAAGGACACTTTTATGAAAATCAAGTATGAATTTGCAACCGAAACAGTTGAGGTTGAAGTATCCGAGAAACTCGGAACAGTCATTGTTGACCTGGATCGCCGGGAGTACAACATCAACCACAAAGAAACCCGCCGTCATTGTTCTCTTGATGCCTTTAATTTGGATGACACTCTGTTTCCGTCTGATGAGAATGTTGAAGCGGAAACAGAAACAAAGGATCAGTACCGCAGACTGTATGACGCTATTGCCCTGCTTGAACCACAGCAGAAGGAGCTTGTCCGCCAGGTGTTCTTCAATGAAAGAAAAATAGTGGACATTGCATCAGAGGAAGGCGTATCGGAAGCCGCTATCCGCAACCGGCTGAAGAAGATTATACAGCGTTTGAAAAAAATTTTGAATTGAGGGGGTTCGATTTTGCCTTTCCCGTGGCCTACCTATGAAGAGCACAACAAATCCGCTCTTCGGAAAGGACGGTAAAACCGTATGAAACACAATTTGACAATCAGTGTTTCCAAGACTCCCAAGAACGGCGGTGTAGTTGCTTGCAGAACGGTCACTCTCCGTGAAAAGCTCCTTACGATGATCTTGGGACCGATGCAAAAGGTCACGGTTCTGGTTCCCGGCAATACAGTCGAGTCCATTGCCATTACCGAGCTACCGACGGGAGGTGCCGCACATGAGTAAAACAAAAATGCTCTTTGATGTGGTTTCTAACCTTCGCTCTCTTGCGGACAGCGTTCAGGCTGTGGCAGACGCAATGCTGCAGAATGAACCGACAGTCGATGCAAAGCCCGAAAAAGCCACTCCCGCACCTGCCCATAAGAAGCAAATCACAATGGAAGAGGTCAGAGCAGTCCTTGCGGAAAAGAGCCATGACGGACTGACAGCCGAAGTCAGAGCCTTGCTTTTGAAATACGGAGCACCGAAGCTCTCCGGCATCGACCCCAACGACTACGAGGCTCTTTTGAAGGATGCGGAGGTGCTGACAAATGCCGCCCAGTAAACACGCAGTTCTGTCAGCGTCCTCCTCACACCGGTGGCTCAACTGCAATCCATCCGCAAGGCTTGAATCGGAGTTCGAGGACAGAGAGACAGAAGCCGCAGCCGAAGGAACGGCAGCTCACGCTCTTGCCGAGCATAAGCTCCGAAAAGCACTGAAGATGCGTTCCAGAAAGCCCGTCAGTAAATTCGACTCGGATGAAATGGATATCCACACGGACGGCTATGTGGAGTTCGTGCTTGAATCCCTCGCAGAAGCAAAACAGCTTTGCGCAGACCCGAAGGTGCTTATTGAACAGCGACTTGACTTTTCCTGCTATGTGCCGGACGGCTTCGGTACCGGTGACTGCATTATCGTGGCAGACAAGCTCCTGCACATTATAGATTTCAAGTACGGACAAGGAGTTTTGGTGGATGCCGAGAAAAATCCTCAGATGATGCTGTATGCGCTCGGTGCGCTTCGCATCTTTGACTGCCTTTACAACATCACAGAGGTTTCAATGAGCATCTATCAGCCGCGCCGGGAGAATATCAGCACCTGGACGATAAGCGTCAAAGAACTCGATGAATGGGCGGAAAAGACGCTCAAGCCCAGGGCGGAGCTTGCATTCAAGGGCGAGGGCGAATACTGCCCCGGTTCTTGGTGTCAGTTCTGCAAGGCGGCGGTAAAGTGCCGTGCCAGAGCCGAAGCAAAGCTCCAGCTTGCAAAGTACGAGTTTGCACAGCCGCCCCTGCTCTCCGATGTGGAGATCGGCGACATTCTCGGCAAACTGGATGACCTCACCAAATGGGCGAACGAAATCATTGCTTATGCCCAAAATGCGGCTGTAAACCACGGAAAACAGTGGCCCGGCTACAAGCTGGTGGAGAGCCGTACCAACCGCAAGTACGCAAACGAAGATGCCGTAATAGAGGCGGCTCATTCTGCCGGATATACAGACATCTTCAAAAAATCCCTCATCTCCATCACCGAGATGGAGAAACTCATGGGCAAAAAGACCTTTGCCGAAATTCTCGGCGGTCTGGTCGTAAAACCCCAGGGCAAGCCGACCCTCGTTCCCGCATCCGACAGGCGTCCGGCTATCACTGCAACGGGTGCAGAACAAGACTTTTCTGACTATAAAGGAGATTGATTTATATGGCTAACAAGATGAATTCTACAAAAGTTGTGACCGGCGTTGTACGCCTTTCTTACGCAAATGTATGGGAGCCTGCCAGCATTAACGGCAGTAACCCCAAGTATTCCGTATCCCTCATCATTCCGAAATCCGACAAAAAGACTCTCGATGCAATCAACGCAGCGGTGGACGCCGCAATTAAGGACGGTGCTTCTAAATTCGGCGGTAAGATCCCCAACAAGGCTGCTTTGAAGCTCCCGCTTCGTGACGGTGATACCGAGCGTGACGATGAAGCCTACAAGGACAGCTTCTTTGTAAACGCCAACAGCACCACCGCTCCTCAGATTGTCGACCGCAGCGTTCAGCCCATTCTCGACCGTGCGGAGGTTTACTCCGGCTGCTATGCCCGTGTATCCGTTAACTTCTACGCTTTCAACTCAAACGGTAACCGCGGTATTGCCTGCGGACTCGGAAACATTCAGAAGGTTCGTGACGGTGAGCCTCTCGGCGGCAAGACATCTGCGGCTGATGATTTCGCCACTGACCTTGATGATGATTTCCTCTCTTGAGAAAGGAACGATGAACATCTATGACAGAGATTCAGCGAATGATGCTCGCCGTCTGCTTCGGCGGCATGGTCGGATTCTACATTGCGGAAATCGGCATTCTCGTTTACGAGCTTGCATCGTATATTCGCAGAAAGTGCCGGAAACGCAAGGCTGAAAAATTCGAGTATCAGCAGAACAAGTAATCGGGATGGGCGGCAGAGTTTACCGCTTTGCCGTCCTTTTTCCCTTTGGAGGATTTATGGAAACACTTAGCATCGACATTGAATCATATTCTTCGGAGAATCTTGCAAAGAGCGGTGTGTACCGCTATGCCGAATCCCCGGACTTTGAGGTCTTGCTCTTCGGATACTCTGCGGACGGTGCGCCTGTGAAGGTCGTGGATCTGACTGCCGGAGAAACCATCCCCGATGATGTCCGTTCTGCACTGACCGACTCAACCGTTACGAAATGGGCATTCAACGCACAGTTCGAGCGTGTGTGCCTGTCCCGTTATCTCGGATACCCGACCGGGAAATATCTCGATCCCTCATCCTGGCACTGCACGATGGTCTGGGCGGCGACACTGGGACTGCCGCTTTCTCTTGAAGGTGTCGGCGCCGTGCTGGGTCTTGAAAAGCAGAAGCTCAAAGAAGGCAAAGACCTCATCAGATATTTCTGTACACCGTCCAAGGCAAGAGACGGTTCACTAATTCGACATTATCCGACAGATGCACCGGAGAAATGGTCACTGTTCAAAGCATACAACCTCCGGGATGTGGAAACAGAAATGTCCATCCAGCAGAAGCTCTCCAAGTTCCCGGTCACGGAATCCGAGTGGCGCAACTACACCCTCGATCAGCAGATAAACGACCGGGGCATTATGCTTGACCGCACCCTTGTCACCCAGGCAATTCGCTGTGACGAGCAATTCAAGCGAACGCACATGGAGCAGGCACGCTCGGTGACTGGCTTGGATAACCCCAACAGTCCGGTGCAGCTCAAAGCGTGGCTTGCCGAAAAAGGTGTGGAGGCGGATTCACTCTCCAAGGCCGCCGTGGCAGAAATGCTTGAAAAGGCGGACGGTGAAGTGGAGCTTGCCTTATCTCTTCGGCAGGAGCTTGCAAAGAGCAGCGTCAAGAAATACACCGCCATGCAGACGGTAGTCGGTTCGGACGGCAGAGCAAGAGGACTTATCCAGTTTTACGGTGCCAGCCGCACCGGACGATATGCAGGTCGGCTTATCCAGGTGCAAAATCTGCCGCAGAACCATCTGCCGGATTTGAAAGAAGCGAGAACCCTCATTCGCAGCGGTAACTTTGATGCCGTGGAAATACTCTACGATTCCGTACCTTTGGTGCTGTCCGAGCTTATCCGCACCGCCTTTGTACCGAAACCCGGCTGTCGCTTTTATGTGGCGGACTTCTCCGCTATCGAGGCGAGGGTCATCGCATGGATCGCCGGGGAGCATTGGCGGCAGGAGGTTTTTGCAAACGGCGGTGACATTTACTGTGCTTCGTCTTCGCAGATGTTCCATGTCCCCGTGGAAAAGCACGGTGTGAACGGTCATCTGCGGCAGAAAGGCAAAATCGCCGAACTGGCTCTGGGCTACGGCGGCTCCGTGGGTGCGCTGAAAGCAATGGGCGCACTGAATTACGGTTTGCAGGAAGAAGAACTCAAGCCCCTGGTGGATGCGTGGCGTCTGTCCAATCCCCACATCACAAAACTCTGGTGGGATGTGGACAAGGCAGCGTCTGCCTGTGTCCGGGAAAGAACTGCCACAGAAACACACGGTATCCGCTTCTACTATCAAAGCGGCATGATGTTCGTGGTGCTGCCCTCCGGCAGACGGCTTGTGTATGTAAAACCGAAAATGGGTCTGAACCGCTTCGGCAACGAGTCCGTGACCTATGAAGGTGTGGGAGAACAGAAAAAGTGGCTTCGATTGGAAAGCTACGGTCCCAAGTTTGTGGAGAATATCGTACAGGCTACGGCAAGGGATATTCTTGCAGAAGCCATGCTTCGTTTGAACGCTGCCGGATACCGAATCGTTATGCACGTTCACGATGAAGCGGTCATCGAAGCACCGCCGGAAACCGAGCTTGACAACATATGCACCGTAATGGGAGAAACTCCCCAATGGGCAAAAGGACTATTACTCCGTGCAGACGGATATATCTGCGATTTTTATCAGAAAGACTGAGGTGACACAAATGGGAGTCAATATGTATAACTCCGAGGGCTACTATGACCCTACGGCTTATGAAGCCCTCATGACAATAGAAAAAGACGCAAAAGCACTCCGGGCTTTTAGACCTGTGGTATATATCTGTTCGCCGCTTGCCGGAGATATGGAACAAAACCAGGAAAAGGCCCGTACTTACTGTCGCTATGCCGTGGACAGCGGATTCATTCCGATTGCACCGCATATCTACTTTACGCAGTTCATGAACGACAACAGTAAAAAAGAGCGTGACCTTGCCCTGTTTATGGACATCGTCCTGCTCTCCAAGTGTGCCGAGTTATGGGTGTTCGGAAGTACGATCACAAACGGCATGAGCATCGAAATCGAAAAAGCCAAGCGTAAAGGACAGCTAATCCGCTATTTTACTGAAAACTGTGAGGAGGTACGCAGATGAAGATAGCAGTCGGCAACAGCCGTATGGATAAGAAGTGGAAGAACAAGGATATCTCCTGGGATGAGCTCTGCACACGCTGCGGCAGCACTATCCGCACCACGGAAACGGTCGAAGAATACCGAAAAATGAAAAAAGGTCAGCAGGACGCTGTTAAAGATGTGGGTGGCTTCGTGGGAGGTCATCTCCGTGAAGGACGCCGCAAAAACGGCATGGTAGCCTGCCGCTCCCTGCTCACTTTGGATATGGACTACGGCACCCCGGATATCTGGGATGAGCTTATCCTGCTTCACGATTTCAAGTGCTGCGTCTATTCCACCCACAAACACACGCCGGAACATCCGAGACTTCGTCTGCTCCTTCCGCTCACCCGTGAGGTCAGCGAGGACGAGTATCCGGCAGTTGCGAGAATGGTGGCAAAGGAAATAGGGATCGACCTCTTTGACGATACCACCTATGAACCGGCGAGGCTTATGTACTGGCCGTCCACATCGGCAAACGGCGAGTTCTTCTATCAGACGAAGGATGGAAATGAAATCGACCCCGATGTATATCTCTCCAAATACTCCGATTGGCATGACACTTCAATGTGGCCTGTGTCAAGCCGTCAGTCCGAAGCGGTTCGCCGCAGCATCTCCGAGCAGGCAGACCCTTTGACAAAACCCGGTGTTGTCGGTGCTTTCTGCCGTGCCTATACCGTTGAAGAAGCCATCGACACATTTCTTTCGGATGTGTATGCACCGTCTGCCATGAACGGACGCTATGACTATATCCCTGCCGATTCCTCCGCCGGTGTGGTCACCTATGACGGAAAGTTTGCATACAGCCACCACGCCACAGACCCTGCCTGCGGTCGATTGCTGAATGCTTTTGACCTGGTGCGTCTGCACCGTTTCCGTGATTTGGATGACAAGTGTGCTTTGGACACCGCACCCGGCAAGCTGCCGTCCTTCAAAGCAATGTCGGACTTTGCTCTTAAAGACGAAAAGGTCAAGGAGGTCTTTGCCGAGGAACGCAAAGCACAGGCAAACGAGGAGTTCTCCGATGAAAACTGGCAGAAAGCGTTAGAACTTGACAAATCCGGCAAGGTAAAGAACACGCTTCAGAACCTCACCGTTATCCTTATGAATGACCCTCTCTTAAAACCGCTCGTATTCAATCAGCTTCTTGACGGTATGGAGATCAAGGGCGATGTACCTTGGAGACACCCCTCGAAATTCTGGCGTGATGCGGACGATGCCCAGCTTATCAGCTATGTGGATTCTCACTACGGCACCTTCTCCGCTCGAAACTATGATATTGCCGTGGCAAAGGTCACGGACGACCGCTCCTACCATCCCATCCGTGAGTTCATTGATAATCTTCCTGAGTGGGACGGTATTAAAAGAGTGGACACATTACTCGTTGACTATCTCGGTGCAAACGATAACGAATATGTCCGTGCCGTCACCCGTAAAACACTCTGCGCCGCTATTAAGCGTGTGCTGTGTCCCGGCTGTAAGTTTGACTCAATGCTTGTGCTGAACGGTCCCCAGGGTGTCGGCAAAAGCACCCTCATTGCAAAGCTCGCCGGAGAGTGGTTCTCCGACAGTCTGAACCTTGGCGATACCAAAGACAAGACCGCCGCCGAAAAGCTGCAGGGATACTGGATTTTGGAGATCGGCGAACTGGCAGGACTCAAAAAAGCCGAGGTGGAGACTCTGCGTTCATTTCTCTCCCGGCAGAACGACATCTACCGTGCGGCATTCGGCAAGAGAGCCACTCCGCATCTTCGCCAGTGCGTGTTCTTCGGCACCACCAACGCAGAGTCCGGCTATCTTCGTGACACCACGGGCAACCGCCGTTTCTGGCCTGTAAAGACGCCCGGAGCAAGCAAAAAGCACTCATGGGATTTGACCCCGGAGCTTATCTGTCAAATATGGGCGGAGGCTCTGATGTATGTAAAGCAGGGCGAAAAGCTCTATCTCAGTGCCGAGCTTGAAACACTGTCGAAAGCCGAACAGCGTGAAGCTATGGAGTCCGACGAGCGTGAAGGACTTGTCCGTCTGTATCTTGATACGCTGCTCCCGGCAGACTGGGATCGCATGGATATCTTTGAGCGCCGCAACTTCCTCACCGGTAGTGACTTTGGTGATACCGTAAAAACAGGTACGGTCAAGCGCACCCATGTATCAAACATGGAGATATGGTGTGAATGCTTCGGCAAGGAACGAGCCAACATCCGTAGAACGGACAGCAACGAGCTGACCGCCATCCTTGCCCGTCTGGGCTGGAAAAGGCTCGACAGCAAGATGCGCATTCCGCTCTACGGCCCGCAATATATCTTCGTTCCCAAGGAGTGTTCCCGATGAAAAACAGTGTAACCACCGCTTTACGGTACAAGTTCCGAAGAAAAGCATATCTTCACGGCACACAAACGAGAACATCTCACGGGAACGGCGAAAGCCCCATAAGTACCAAAGCACACAGGCAGTCTTGTTCCTATGTTCCTGTCCTTTCATATATATCGAAAGAAGTAGAAATAAAGGGCATCGAGCACGCAATACACGCATTTACGCGCGTAAAGGACTTTTCGGGTTTTGAGAACACAGGAGGTCATGATGCGTGAGAAAACGATAGAAGCAAAACTTGTAAAGATTACTCGTTCAATGGGCGGTCTTGCATTGAAATTTTCAAGTCCCGGTTTTGATGGAGTGCCTGACCGCCTGGTACTCCTTCCAAAAGGCAGAATCGCCTTTGTAGAGTTGAAAGCACCGGGTAAAGCACTCCGCCCTTTGCAGGTAAGGCGAAAAAGGCAGTTGGAAGCACTCGGATTTTCGGTGTACTGCATTGACGGTGTAGAGCAGATTGGAGGGATACTCAATGAAATACAATCCTCATAACTACCAGGCCTATGCCACCGACTTTATACTTGAGCATCCCGTATCCGCTGTATTTTTGGACATGGGGCTTGGTAAAAGTGTGATAACCCTTTCCGCAATATTCGACCTCTGCCTTGACAGCTTTCTTGTTCGCAAGGTTCTGGTAATCGCTCCTTTGCGTGTTGCCAGAGATACCTGGCCTGCGGAGATACACAAGTGGGATCATCTGCGTGGACTGACCTACTCGGTGGCTGTCGGCTCGGAAACAGAGCGCAAGGCAGCACTCCGGCAGAAGGTCAGCGTGTACATCATAAACCGTGAGAATGTTCAGTGGCTTATCGATGAGAGCGGTATTCCCTTTGACTACGATATGGTGGTCATCGATGAGCTGTCCTCCTTTAAGAGCTATCAGGCTAAACGGTTTCGCAGTCTTATGAAAGTCCGTCCCACGGTCAAACGCATTGTCGGGCTGACGGGAACTCCCTCCTCCAACGGTCTTATGGATCTGTGGGCAGAGTTTCGTATCCTTGATATAGGGAAAAGGCTCGGACGGTATATAACCCATTACAGAAATGCCTACTTTCAACCGGACAAGCGAAACGGCCAGGTGGTGTTCAGCTATAAGCCGCTGCCCGGTGCGGAGGAACAAATCTACGATGCCATTTCCGACATCACCATTTCCATGAAAGCGGCAGACCACCTGCAGATGCCTGAATGCGTTATAAACGAGGTGAAGGTCACGCTTTCAGAAAAAGAGCGTAAAAACTACGATTCGATGCGCTCGGAACTGGTCGTTTCCCTCGGTGGTGAGGAAATCGATGCAGGAAATGCTGCGGCACTTGCAAACAAGCTCTCCCAAATGGCAAACGGTGCTGTCTACGGTGAGGACAAGCGCATATTTCCTATACACGACCGCAAGCTGGATGCGCTGGAGGATCTCATCGAAGCCGCAAACGGGAAACCCGTCCTTGTGGCATACTGGTTCAAGCACGACCTGGAGCGCATCTCCGAGCGGCTGCACAAACGGCACATCCCGTTCAGTCTGCTGGACGATTCCGACAGTATCCGCAGATGGAACAGCGGTGAACTGCCCGTGGCACTTATTCATCCGGCTTCCGCAGGACACGGTCTGAACCTGCAAGCCGGAGGTTCCACGCTGATATGGTTCGGACTCACATGGAGTTTGGAGCTTTATCAGCAGACAAACGCCCGTCTGTGGAGACAAGGTCAGACCGCCGATACCGTGGTCATTCACCACATCATTACGAAAGACACCATTGACGAGCGCATCATGAACGCTCTGCACAAAAAAGAAAAGACCCAGACCGCACTTATCGATGCGGTCAAGGCCAACTTGGAGG
>ERZ1035032.1669-NODE-1669-length-13344-cov-26.338551_pt1 | contig 13344 bp, 19 predicted proteins | sample MGYA00520693_ERZ1035032 | MGnify/ENA primary metagenome ERZ1035032 (study PRJEB33766, sample SAMN09781740) | gut metagenome | biome: gut microbiome | host: Homo sapiens | place: Madagascar | study: EMG produced TPA metagenomics assembly of the PRJNA485056 data...
CAATTACTTATTACATCATGGCAAAATAAAAGCCCCTTCACCATGGAAGGAGCAGTTGAGGTACTTTCTATATATTCAGAAAGGAAGCCATATGAAAATTAGTCAGTTAGTAATTAAAAGGAATTAACGGATTATTTAAGTAGCGAATTAACTACTCTTTGTACCTCTTCATAATTGTACCCTGCTTTAGTCAATTTGTCAATACGTTCTTTGCCATTTCCGTATTTTCCATTGATAACATCTTTAGCAACCTGAGTTAGGTCAGCAGTAGTTGAATAGTCAATCCATTTTAGATATCCACATTTAGTCCATTTACGCTGGTTTAAGTGGTGTTTGTTACCAATAGGGCAACCCTTAGGATATGTTCTCTGAATGCCGTTTTCCCAACGTGGCGAAGATTCAACAACAACACCGTCACCACAGTAGATACCAATATGTCCGTCCATCCACACTGCCATGCCTTTTCTTAGTTTAGACATATCAGTTGTAACGCTTGTACAGTATCTGCTAATCATAGTGTTAGCATTAACATCAGGTACACCATTTACACCATATCTACCTCTGTCAGGATAACCCCATAAGATACCCTTGATAAGTCCTGAACAGTCACATAGGATATATTTTCCTGTTTTTTTATTCATGTACGTACCTAACTTATATAATGTAGGTTTCTTTTCATATTCTAACGCCTTAGTCACAAATTCATTTACTTTCATTATCAACACCCTCTTTCAATGATAATACCTTTAAAATCTTTTCCATTACGATAGTATTATTAGTGATTGCTTCACTTAATTTGTCCACTTCCTGCTTATGTTCCAAGTCTTTAGTACTGTCCTTTTCATCTCTCTTATAGATGTACCATGCGAATAATAGACACATAGCAATCGGAAAGCCTACTGTTGTAATTAGAGTTTCTACTTCCTGCATAATTAATCTCCTTAAATATAACTTAATGGTACTCTTAATGTAGTATCATCAAAAGCAATGAACTTAATGTTATTAAGCACTTCATAATTTGTATCATCTTTATTCAGTGTATGCAGTCTAACAAAAATGAAACCACCTTCCTGAATACCGATAGACATTGAGCAAGTTCTAAAGTTAGCACCACCATTATAAGCAACGATTCCTGTTGTCTGCATTGAAGCCATATAATGATATGTATTTCTAACATACTGTAAATCGCTTGTTTTACCAACAACCCATGCTTTTTCTGTAGGAATTGAAGGTTGTGTTGTAAAATTAATTCTATGGAATAGTAATGTAAGAGTCTCCTTATCAAAGAACTCCTTACCTGTTACGGTTGATACACTCACAGAAGGTTGTGAATAAGTGCTGGTAAAATCAACGAATCTACCCACAGGCTGGTATTCGCCACCCCTTAATTTATAGGATAATGCTAAGGCAATAACTGCCTGCCCCCAATCAGTAGGGTGATATCCGTCACTAGCCATCATTTTTCTTTCATGAAGACAGTTACCGATATATCCTAGAGAAGTAATTTTAAGATTGCTACCCCCTGCATAGTTGAAAGCATGAAGAACATTATCATGAAGATGCCATAATACTTCTTCATTTTTGAAGTTACAGGCAATATCTGCAAGATACATTACTGCATTAGGGAATAATGAATGCATTTTATCATAGCATGTTTTGACTGCTTTCTGTATTGCTTCTGAATTGTTTCCGCTATCATTGTAACCACCAGCATAGATAACATGTGAAATAGTTTCAGGTGAAGTACATTTGTTATATGCTTCCTGTGTAAGTGTAGAGAAGTCTTTATTATCAACTTTATTGATGAATCCTGTTCCACCCTTATAAGCCATCACCCAATCTTCATCAGATTTGTTCATCATTCTCTGTAGTTTGATTCCAAAACTTTCAACGTGTCCGTCAGGAGTATAACCTTCTAAGTATGAATCACCGATAATTACATATCTATCTTGAAGTGATTTTCTGAACTCTTCCAACTTATTGTTAGTTTCTGTTCTGATATCTTCAATCTTCTGTCTACCTTCTGTGTCTGTACACATATAGGTATTCCCATTGTCTTTAAATCTATCAAAATTGTACGTTGCCATTAATCATCACTCCTTTGTAGTATATGTAAATGTTAAAGATGTATCACCAGCAGTATATTTTAGGTTAACTGCAATTCGACCTTCTTTTAAGGCAATATCTAGATATTCACTTGCTAGTTCAGGTAAGTGTGTTTCTAGATAGTCTGCTAATTCATTGATTCTAGCCCAAGTGCCGTCATAGGCTTCTTTTACCTGTTTATAATATTCAATCAGGAAACCTAAGTCAGAATCATATGTTTTAGTATGTGGAAAATCATAAATAAAACTCATATAATCACTCCTTTACATACATTTTATCATAAATTCTTCATAAAATAAATCAGAAATATAATCATATATATTATATTTAGTTCTTAGTTTAAGTTCTTCTTCAATAAGTTTTTGATTACTGTAAACACCTGTCAATCCATGAGAAACTGTATTGATATTACTATCTCTATTGGTATTAGTGTCAGTGTTATTCCACTGCTTGTAATCGTCCATGTTATAGAATTTATCATCAATTCGGTCAGTACGTTTCCAATCATTCGCGTCAAAAGCCATTTTGTAGTCTTCTCGTACTTCATGGTCATCAAGAGTGTTAACCTGGTGTCCGTCTAAAAGTTCATGCTTTTTGACATTATCATTGATTCTTCGTTCATCTGTCTTATGGTAGTTTTCATTAGGTGTATATTCTTCCTGCAGTGCCCTATTGTACCTGTCAAAGTTGTTATAGTACTTTCTAAAGAAGTTATTAATCATCATCTTTAGAAGGTCATGCTCAGGGTACATAGGAGTGTTTAGAGCACTTTCACTAAGTATAGTATTCACAACTGTATCATGGTCGATACCCTCAGGTAGCATGATATCGTTGAATAAATCATTATCATACAGTTTCATCAAGTTGTTTAGGTTCATCTTCAACACTCCTTTCTTCCTTAGGCTGGTTAAGTCTAACCTTTATATCAAGTCCGAACATCTTATTCACGTTGTCAATCTCTTTCTTGACATTGTAGTACCATGAATAGACATGAGAACTAGTGCATTGATTATTCACGTTGACTTCATCTACATTCAGTCTTTCTTTCTTGTCTGTATTCGCATTCTTGATACCAATATATGTCAGGAACTCGTTATAGATATCATCTTTAGAATCCTGCAATTCATCTACAATATAAGTGTTCTTGACATTATTAAAGAATAAGTCAGGCTTGTTGATTGTCGATTTAGTCTTCATAAATATAGCAGGGTCACCAGCAGTGAATCTATCATAAGCCTGTTTAGCTGAATTGATTTCACTGTTATCACTACATAGGAACAGAAAAGCAACCCTAGAATTGATAAGGTTAGTAGATATAGCACCGTCAATGTTAGCAAGTTTTCCTGCATACATATTAATCACCATATTAAGGTTGATAAATGAATCAAACTCCCAACCAAGGTTGACATATACACAATCCACACCAATAGTCTTTTGAAAAGAACCTAGCACATTATTGGCAATCAAACACTTAGTCGGTTTGTTATAAACGTTATAATATGATGTACTACACATAAGTGGTAGTACCCCTAATTCTGTCTGACATACACAGAAACCACCTCGAATAAATAATTGGTTAAGCATATAATCTCTGTCCCAATTGTCAGGGAGATTCTCAAATTCAAAGATAGAATAGCAAAGATGAAGCAGTGCATTATAGTAATGCCAATATGACAATGAATCTTTCATCTGAACATCTGTAGGCTTTACCTTATTATATTCTTTTACTAAGTCTTCATATCTCATTACTTCATTATTCAATGTACATACCCCCATTCAAAGAATCGTTCATTACTGTTTTATATTCATCAGGAGCACTTGTCTGTACTTCTACATCAGCAGTCTGTACATATCCACTTAATGAACCAATATTTCTCACTGCATTTAGTGGTCTACCGATAGTTGAAGCAACCGTTGAAGGGTCAACATTTGTGTTATGAGCCATGAGTACAAGAGTTATCTTAGTATGACAGTAGAACGCACTACTACCACCTGCACTTCCGATTGATGAAGCGTCAGTAGCCATTAAACTTCTTACTGCATTGTATGCACCCATTCCGACACCGACAGGATTTTCCGATAATCCACCTGCCACTGCTTGTCCAACTCCTGCAACTGCATTAGGTACATTTCCTACCTGTGAAGTACCAACCTGAACAGGATATGAGATTGAGCATGTCGCCTTAGCCTTACCACCAACTAGATAAGTAATCTCACCAACGTATGAATCAAGTGTTGCCTGCACAGAAATTGAAGACTGCCCCTGATAATTGTCTGCATTGAGTGCCAAGAAACCATAACCAGGTAAGTAGATATTCATAGATGTAAATTGTGCCCTGTTCCTAAAGTCACCTGCACCAAAAGCCCATGGAATAGAAATGTCATACGTCTCACTATAACTATGAGAAGGAACATCACCTGTTATGTTGTTAGGTACATATCCACCTGCAAGCACTATTCCTTTCGTTCCGATTGAATGGAATTTTGGAGTGAAAAGACATCTAGTAATTGAATTAGAAGTACTACCTAGCAGTGACGGTACAATATTCATTGCATTTACACTTTCTCCTGTTCCATTAATTATGCTAGAAGCCCATTTAGTGATAGTAGATATACACTTTTCAGACATTATTGCACCCTGCAAACCTTCTAAGTTTGAGTAAGATAATCCGACCGTTGGCGCTGAATTAGTTCCTACATATGAGATAACAAACTCTTCACCTAGACCAGGAAATACTTCCTTCATTGTACTCTTAGTAATTGTTGTAGGGTCACTTGACAATCTATAGTCAGGAATACCGATATCATAGTCACTCGTGCTGAATGTTACAAAAGCATTCGTTCCTAATATATCATCTTTCCATGTTGCCATAGGGTCAATCTCACAATGGACATCAAATATGTTATGACTTTTACAAACCACATCTACTACATAGTAGTATCGACCAGCCCATTTGCAGTAGTTATCGTTATAGTCCCAATAGTTGCACTCAAATACAGGTGAATACAAAGAAACGTCATCTAATAAGACAACGTTTCTTGCTGAACCACCTGTAGGACGCTTAGTGGAATTCTTTCTTTTGTTGAAAAATCTATAAGCTATTAATTCCATAGTGGTTCACCTCTCTTAAGCAAGTAGGAATACAACTGCATTCTCTGTTAAATCATTATAGTACATTTCAATGAAATGATAGAAAACGTTATAATATTTACCTGCTGCATTGATAGGCGAAGTCAATGAAGTATATTTCTTTTTGAAAGTTCCCATTGCTTCTCTATCGAAAAGAATACCCATTACACTCGACTGAACAATTGCAGTCCCACCTGATGCAGGCTTGATGTTGAAACCGTCAGGCGTCTTTAATGACTGCCAGAATGGTACAGTCTGAAATGGAATGTCGATTGCTACTTCCTTCATGTTGAATGCTTTAGAGTTAATATTAGTCTTTAATGAATTGACTAAGTCAATAAATAACATCATTCTCTGTTCAGATTTAGGTGTATGTCGCGTATAGATAGCATTCTGTGTGTCACCACCTGCAAACGCAGTATCATTAAACATACCCTGTGTCATATATTCCATTGTAGAAGAGATAGTATTGATTCTTCTAACAACATATTCTAGGAATGCAGGAGTATTTAAAGCATCCTGTGGTTTTAATGCATCTGTTGATGTAAGCCCCATTTGTGCATTATATTCTGTTACTAAATTAATGACACGTGATGGTCTCTGTACCTTTCTTTTAATCATTTCAGCCATGTAGTTATTAACGCAGTCGATAGAAAGATTTTCCATTGCAAGTTCAATTCGGTTCTGAACTTCACCGAACATACCTGAAATGAAAGCCCCCATAGCACTCGAATCAACGAAGGCTTTTTCTAGTGCATCCAAATGTACCGTAATATGTGTCATCCACGGCGCTTCATTTGTGAAAAGTAACTGATTAACCTTAGGCTTATTAATCTTATATTGGTCTACAGATTTACCATCTACTAAGTTGTACGAATCATCTGATTCAGCGTCAGGCATAGCGACCTTCAATTTCTGTAGGATATTACCCCATTCGATTGAGTCTTTTTCAAAGTCAGGGAAATGTGAATGATAAGCCCTGAAAGAAACGATAGTTCGACCTATACGGTCAGTAAGAGCGTTAATAAAGTTATTTTTAGTTTCATTAGAACCTAATACAGTATTTCCTAAAGCAACTAATCCTGCATTGTCTACCACTGTCATAGTCTTAGAACCCATAGCCTGTGAAGCAACTTCATTAACTATTGTATAAATTTGATTAGCCGTTAAAGCCATAAATAATCATCTCCTTATTTCTATTTCTTATCATGTGAATATCTAGAAAACCCAAGCCATGCATTGTCTAACTCTTCCTGCTTCTTGTCTTCTAGTCCAAAAGATAAAGCCATTTTTTCTTTCTCTACCTGTAGGTCTTTAACCTGCTTCTGTAGTTTTTTTAATTCTGCAGTCTGATTATCAAGCGTTTCTTTCATTGCAATATATGCAGGATTAGCTTTGATATCCTCTGTTCCTGTTTCAGGCTCGTTTCCTTGAGCAGTCGTTTCAGGTTCAGGTGACTGTCCGTTATCTTTTTCGTCCATAATTTGTCTCCTTTACATGAAATTTAAGGTGGCAAAGAGGGAATCACCCTGTTACAAGCCTTCCGAGCCTTGATTGTGTAACCCACCTACTAATAATATATTACATAATGTGCATATAGTCAAGTTTAATATTATAATCCTGAAAGAACATATTACCCCTGCTTCTATATGATTCTAAGTAGTGCCAAAAGTCCAATTTGAAAGACTTCAATGTCTGCTCGTCATAACTGATACATTGAGCTTTTCTCCTGCATACAAAGATTATGTCCTTTGACTTATGCTTATAAAAATACATATCCTTGTAACTACACACAGGAGTCAACTGATTATAGTTCACTTTCTTCAAGTCACCGAAATAATCTGATGTGAAGTCATTTTCAAGTGACATATCATAGAATGATGTACCCTTAGTTAACTTATACAAACGTGTCTTCATCTTCATGTCGGTAAAGTTCTTATTTTTTAAATCTTCATAGTAGATACCTCGTTCTTCATCTATGTATACGTGTTCATTATTAACCTTCATCTGTCTAATGATTTCAGGTATATTAAGAGTTCTTAGGATATCATCATCAAGTGTATTCGCATTTGATAGCATGATTACCTTAACACTCTTTGAGTTATCAACAGTGCCGTCAGGATTGAACTCTCTGTTACGGTTCACTGTTTCAATAGCATTCATTAATAGCATGAACTCATTCTTCATCTTTGACATAGGGTTAGTATTGATGAACTCGTCAAATACTATGTACTCTACATCTGAAAAGTCCATACCACGAAATTTACCGAACGTAGATAAAGCACCTGCATATCCTATGATTTCAGGATTTTCTTCATCTTCATTATCTGTTATGACTGCCATGTCCTTTATTACCTTCAACTGTATATTAGTTCCCAAGTCAGCATTGATTGCCTTGAAAGGATTAGAGACAGTACTGCAGCAGTTCTCGACTTCTACTTCACTTCTTCTAAGATATATGAATCTGTTTCTTGTGGTGTGTGCCCTTATAGCAAACTCCTTCAATGAACCATAAGTCTTGCCTGTACCTCTACCACCAACGAATATGTATAGAAGAAAATTGGGATAGGCATGAATCCTATCCCAAACATTGAAGTATATATCCTTAGAATTGGATTTCACTTTCTTTAGCTTCTTTCTTTTCCTTACGTGCATTAGGCAATAATTCAGCACGTAACACAATAACACTAGTGAAATATTTCTTATTACCGTCCTTTTCAGATACTGTAGTATGGATTGAACCTTCAACAAGAACCATGTCACCCTTCTTCACATATTTATATAATACCTCGGCTGTTTTGCCGAATGCTGTTACAGGAACAAATTCTGTCTTGTCCTTTCCTTCTGAAATAGCAAGAGTATTAGTTACGAAACTCTTACCTTCACCATATTTTCTTGTTTTCCATTCAGAGCAGGTTCTTCCTGCTAAGATTACTTTATTCATATTCTTTCTCCTTTTTTATAAAATCAATAATACAATTAAAAACCAAATAATCAATATAAATAATAACAACTCAAGATTAGTCATGGTCTGAACCTCTCTATTACAAGTCCTGCTAGTACAAATAATATCATGAACAGACAAATCCAAGTTCCTAAGTCCATATTAATAGTCCTCTTTTGCAATAATCTGTAAATGTGCTGTACTACGTCTATCTTCACTGTCTTCATCAACGGCAAACGCGTTTACTAGATTGATAGAGTAAATTTCATAATCATCAAAATTAGTGATACCGTCTTCTATTAATTCTTTAATTATACTAATCTTATATCCACTTATACTCTTCATTAAATCTTTAGATAAAATAATGATTTCTACTTCAGTATAAGGTGTTAAAGATTTAAGAAATTTGTCTAGTCTCATTCGTAATCACCTATACTTTTTAATGCAGGTGAAGTAGATTCTATTCTGATTCTACCTAAATCATCTCTTATTCTGAATACTAGACTATCTAAGATATCATCATCTAGTATAGCGAATAAGTCGCATATATCTCCTGCTGGTTTGCAATTTACAACCTTGTAGCCATTGAATACTATATCTATTAGTTCTTCATTAGGGCACATCATTAGAACATCATATAATGTTATTTTTGGTTTTTCCATAATCCTCTCTCCTTCTTGTCCTGATATATTGTAGTTTCTTCTTCTATGATATCCTTTAGTTCCCACATGGTTACACCGTAGACATCATATAGTTTCAGTACCTCGTCCAATGTGAATTGCGAAATACCATGCATTTTATTGCCGACTGCCTGTCGGCTGATTCCTAGCCACCCTGCAATCTCGCCATAAGTTGCATATCTTAATGTAGTACTTTTATACATTTTATCACCTCTCTTTCTGTATCTTTATATTACTATATTTTAACTATAATGTCAATAAGTAAATTTAATTATTTAACCAATTTTTTTTCATTGCAATCGTGTCTATACGTTCACCCCTTGAAGCATATTCATTCCACATCTTGTCAAGTGTTTCAATACCTTTCTCTTTATGCATTGCCATAGAGAAGAGCTCAAAAATGACATCTGAACCGATATTATTTTCCACCATTTCATTGACATTCTCTTCTAAGAAACGTCTGAACTCTTTACTGTCTTCAATGTCGATACCTAATTGTGATTTGATTCCTTCAATCGCACCCTGAACACGATTTTCATTGATATACTTAAGACCTGATAAAGAAGTAGATTTACTGCCTAACTTTCTTGATACTCCCAATGCACTTTCATAAAGTGTGTTCATATCCATTTCCATTATCTTATTCATGCTTTCTGTATAACGTGGTTTTTCAGTACCTAATTCACGTTGTGCATACATATACGCAGTAGTCTTTTCAGGATTTTTAGTCTTTCGTTCAATCTGTCTGAATCTTTCATTCAGTCTCTTATTCATGAGACGCACTTCTCTAGCAAGTGCTTCCTTATCACCTGCTTTTTTAAACTCGATAATTCGATTGGTTCTTTCTTCTTGCTTAACTCTCTGCTGCTGCTCGAAATTCTCGATTCTTTTTGCCATTGATTTTTTCTTTCTCATTGTCCTATTCTCCTTGTAGTCTTTCAATAATATCAAGCATAGTATCTGTGATACCTAATGTGTATGTTGTATCAACGATTGCTAGATTACTAGCAGTTGAGAATGTACAACCATCTACTGTGATTTCATGAACATCTGCTGAATTGTACTGTGCTATAGTTCTACCACTATTATAGAATACCTCGTTTCTTTGGAATCTTCTAAGACCACCTTTCTGTTTCAGTTCTTCCGCCCCTTTCTTCTTGCTTAGACCAGATACTGTTATCCCTAACTTTCCGTTCTGAATGAATGCATATTTCTTTGCACCTAATGTGATGAACTCGTCATAGCCTTTCTCCTTATCAAAGATACCCGTGTAATATCTCTTTCCATTGACTTCTGTATAGTTCTTGATTCCTTTTTCTTCACACTCCTTATTCAGTCTTTCGTTATAGGCTGCAAACTCCTTGTCATAGTCACCGATATATTTTACTGAATCTGTATCACAATAGATTGTGTCAAGTCCTGCAATGTTCAAGCCGTCTTCAAGTTCTCTTCTTGCATAAGCAGTAACAAATACACCCCATGAATAATTAAGAAAAGACCTGTGGTTCTTATAATATTTATCCAATGCTTCCTGCATTTCTTCTTCACTCATTTTCTTTTCAGTATACTCGCCGTCATGGTATTCAATTTCCGTATTAAGAATGTTAGTAACAGTCATACCATAGATAGAATTTAGTTTGTTTTTAGATTTCATATACTCATAATAATGTTCTTCATCACCTTTAAGTTTTGACTTCTTTTCAAAGTAGTACATGATAGTATCACGCAGTTCCTTAGGTAGTAAACCTTTTCTTGAATAGTGGAACTCCTCGACAGCGATTTTATCATATACGTACTGTTCCTTGACAATGTCAAAGTCAATGTTGGTCATTGATAATGTAAGACAGTCTGCATGAAGTATTCTTCCGTTATAGATTTCTCTATCGTTCCCAAGTGCTAGACATTTTGACTGTGGGATATATGGGATAGGCTTTTCATCTCTTAATCTGATGTTCTTGAAAGTATATCTAGCAATTGTGCAGTATTTCCTGTTATATTCTTCTAATGTCCTGATGTCAGGAATGACACCATAGTTCCACTTACCTAAAGGGTATTCTCTAGCAATCATCTGAAATGGATATGAAGATGAAATGTCATAACTTCCTACATTCTTCAGGATAAGATTTGTCAGGTATCTATCACCAGCAGTGTTTCCACCCCTGAAACATTCTCTAAGCAACTTATATTGAAGAAGTGTTAACCTGCTTCTAAGGAACATCTTCCTATTATTCTTATTCTTATTCATAGCATGTCTACAGTCTCTTCGTACATATCCTGTTGAAGTCAATGGAATAGTTGCTATGTTATCTTCCTTTAATAGTTCCATGACACATTCATATAATCCCTTGACATCATTGAAGCAGTAGCCTAGTTCTACTTCTGTAAGTTGTGTATCAGGTGTTCTGACTGTATCATAATCTAAATCATCTACACCTTTATAATGCAATGTATTAGGAGTATTTTCAATAAACTTAGCAAGTGACATATTACTTAATTTATATGAACATCTGAACTCTAAGTGGTCGGTTCTAGCAGTTAAGATACTTCTGCTTGCCATTGCAAATACATCTGTGAAGTGAAAGAAGTCCTGAATAAATTGGAATTCAAAACTTAGATTATGTACATATACAACTACTCTTTCACCTTCACTTAGTTTGTATGCGTCTAATACCTTCTGCATAAACTCCTGCAGTTCTTCCCACCTTCTACCAAAGACAACGTTACCCTCGATACATACCTGCCATACATACATGAAGGCTTCATAATGTCCTTCATTATCTTTAGGTATCTTAGATGTTTCTATGTCAAAAGTCATAGGCTTTCTTTGATACATCTTATGCTTGCCACTTTTAACAATATCTTTCTTGAGTATTTCAAAAGGGAACTCATTCCATTTATATGCATACTGTATACATCTAATACTCTTTAATTGACAGTCACATTTTATATACATTTGCTTCCTTCCTTTCTGTACTGTATTCTAATTATTCCATTACCCCTTTTTTGAATCAAGACCTTTTTGAAAAGAAAAATTTTCAAAATGAGAAAATGAAATGGGATTTGAAGTTTTCAGATTGTCGGTTTAGGCTTTTCCGAAATCGAGAAATCCGAAATCAGATTTAGTAAAATCCCTAAATATTAGAAATTGCCTAAATAATTCGACTAAAACGACATTATTTTGTCGATTTTTCCGAAATTTACCAACTTTAAGGGTATCTGAACTCGTTTCTGAAATTCCGAAATAGCCTAAATTGCCACTTTTTTATTATCATGATAAAATGTAAGCGTCTTACATTCTTAGTTTTTATCATCTTTTATTATAGTGATAAAATTTTATTTTTTCAATACTTTTTGTTAAAATTATTCACTTTATGTATTGACTTATTACTATATGAGTATATTATAAGTGTAGAAAGGAGGGGGCAAAGATATACCCCCATAGGAATGAAAGAAATGAAAGAAATGAAAGAAATGAAAGGAATGAAAGAAATGAAAGGAATGCCTGTAGAGTTCATGGAAAACGGTATCAAATCCAAAATAGATGAAATACATGATTATCGTATGTGTTTCTATGATGAACTAAATAGAGAAGATATGAAAGATACTTTCAATTATTACACTAAAGATATAATGAATGACGGTTATAAATTAATATCCATTGGTATTAGAGATTTCTATCCAGATCATTGTGATTGTGAGTATATGGAAATAGTTCATAGATGGTATGATAACGCTAATTTACTGCTTTTAGATTTAAGAATAAAACTCAAGCAAAAATATAATATTGAAAACCCTTATGAAAGTATTAGAAAATATAAAGAAGGTAAAAAAAATGAAAACTATTAGTCAAAAAGAATTGTGTTATAGAGCTTTAATAAACGAAGCTATAAGATTAGGTAAAAACTGCCATGAATATGAGTCTAACATAGCAAATAGAGACAAACTAATTAATATACTAAATATAAATGTTAAAAGCGACTCATACGGATATTATATACTAGAAGATTACAGAATCTATGTTAGTTGTGGTATTTACGGCATCACCGGACAAATGCATCATATCGCTTGGATTGATAACAATAACTTACATAAAAGTTGTTATGTTTATTTTACTAACATAAATTACAATAAAGATTAGAAAGAAGGTAAATAAGATGAAGAAAATAAGCCAAAAAGATATTATAGAATTAATGAATAATCACAATGATGAAGTTGTAGCATTGTATAGAGGTATAAACGAGGTAGTATATAGAAAGCGTTATAATTATTTTATTTCTTATGTATATCGCTGCTATCCAAATGCGCGCATATATGAGCACCGCGATTTTGCTGCTTCTAACAATTATGGTGTGAGTGGCGCTGTTGATAGTATAGACATTTTCGATTTAGAAAAGGGGCACAAATGTCTATTAATAGGATACGTAAATAAACAAACAAGTAAATATTTTAAATAGAATAGGTTGTATATCAACCTATTTTTTTTT